>ERZ773075.1220-NODE-1220-length-14367-cov-4.05513_pt1 | contig 14367 bp, 7 predicted proteins | sample MGYA00580614_ERZ773075 | MGnify/ENA primary metagenome ERZ773075 (study PRJEB29015, sample SAMEA2738021) | human oral metagenome | biome: human oral; feature: human-associated habitat; material: dental | place: China | collected 2043 ... | reverse complement strand
AACGGCTGGGCCTACCTGCTCATTCCCCTCTGGATGCTGGCCGGAGGATTCTACAGCTGGGCCGAAGCCACCAACTTCGCAGGCAAACCCATCGCTCTTCCCAGTGACAGCCCCGCCATGCTCATTCACCTGGGCAAACTCGGCGCCTATGACGGCACACTGGTCAAAATCTGGCGGCTCGCCCAGCTTCTCGATCAGCCCGAAGACACTGTGATCGAGGAAGCCACCACTCTCCAACGCGACGGCCTGGTTTACATCTCGACTGTAGGCTTCAGCGACAATCCCGCGCAGTGGAGCGTGCAACTCCAACCCAAAGCCTACGAGCACGTGGCGCAAGGTGTGGCCTGACCTGCGTACAACCCGCGAGAACGATGACGCCAAAGATACGAACTTAATGCCGCGTACAAAGAGGCACAAAAAAGACCGCGTTCCCCGGTAAGAAACGCGGTCTTTTTGTTCTTTTAGGAAGCTACTGCGGTGTTATCCGCCGCATTATCGTGAATGCGTTACTGCGAACGGCGTCCACGCAATGCAAGCACCAGTCCGGCGATCAACAGAAGCACGGCAATGACGATAATTCCTATTACCGATGCACCTGTATTAGCCAGTACCTTCTGCACGGCACGTGCAGGGCCGGACTTCTGGGCGTCGTCCTTCGGCGTCGCACCCGCTTGACCCGGTTGTCCCTGATGGCCCTTCGGAGTGCCCTTCACCGGCGTCCCATCCGTAGCCTTGGTGGGCTGGGTCGGCGCAGGATCGTTCTGGCGAGGTCCGGCTGCCGGGGCGGTATGACCCGGTGCGGTTGAGCCGGACCCACTGGAACCCGGCGCGGTCGTCGGCAAGTTCGGGATGATCGCCGCTGGGATCAGCGGAACGAAGATCCACCACCACGGGACGTTTGCGGTGTTGGTCAATGTCACCGCAACGGCCGAGCCGTCGGCAGGGATGGTCACGGTCGCGGTGCCGTCACGGTTGTCCTTCACCGCAGCTGCTGGGTCCCCAGTGTAGCCGGGTGTCGACCACGATGTGATCGCCGTATTTTCTGGCTTCTTTTCCTTGAGGGTAATCACGGTGTGAGCTGGCAGTTCAGGCAGCTCCGCGAACTTGCCGTTGGCAACCTTGTAGGTTTCGGTCTTGGTGTCTCCGCTCTGTGGGTCTTTCCAGGATGCCTCGATCTCGTATTCGCGGCTCTTGTTGCCGTCCACACCTGCGGCGAGTCCTTCAACGGCCTTGGTCAGGGTGACTTTGCCCTTCACGTTGTACACGTTCACCAGGTTGGCCGTGACGGCGGTGTCCTTACTGCTGATCGTCGCGGTTGCGCTGGTCACGGAGCTGTTCTTGTCGAACATAGCGCCGGGGACCTCTGCGTTAGCAGTGTCTTCGGTGAACTCACAGGTGGCACCGTAGCGCACGTCGTCGATCGTGGCCGGAGTACCAGCGATGACCTCTACTGTGCCCTTTTTCACTTCTTTCTTGTCAGTGCCGAGGGTGCACACGTAGCTGACGTTGAACTTCTTGTCCTTCACAGCGGCGAGGTCCTTGCCGGAGCCTGCGAGCGCCTTGGACAGTTCCACTGATCCGCGCCACGCACTGTAGTCGTTGGTGGCGGTGACTTCGTGGGTCTTCCCCTTCACAATGACCACGCTGTCCAGCCCAGACGTGGCGAGGTCGGCGCCCTTCACATCAGCGTCTTTTTCGGTGATCGTGCAGGTGGAACCAGCGGCAATGTCGTCGATGGTGGTGGATTCACCAGCGCCCAACTGGAAGGTGCCTTCCTTACGCTGCGCGGGGTCTTTGTGCTCACACGCGTAGGCGAAGTTGAACTTCTTGCCTGCGGCCACCCCGTCGGGGTCCTTCAGGGACTTGGTCACCGACAGGGAGCCAGTATCTTTAGTGTACACGTTGGTGAACAGCACGGTCGTGGGTTGTGTACCCTGGTCAAACTTCCGCTCGACATTGTCAACGACCAGTGTGTAACCGTCCTGCTTTGCCGCATCTACGTTTTCCGTGACGGTGCATTCCGAGCCTGCGGGAACGCCCTCGACCGTGGTTTCACCATTGCCCTTGACCTTAATCTCACCGACCTTAGCGCCTTCGCCGTATGCGCATTCGTAACGGAAGGAGAACTCCTTGGACCCCGGATCCGGCAGCCCTTCAACCTTCTTCTTCACGGTAAAGCTACTGGTTGCTCGCGTGTACTTGTTAGTCACCGTCACAGGGGTGGTGGTGTTTTCAGTGATCACAGCCGGACCACTCACCTTCACATCCAGCACGGCATTATCGACGGCCCCGCGTGCCGACGCCTCGTCTTCCGTCACCGTACACGATGCACCCACCGGAATATCCGGGGATTTCACGGTGTTATCGCCATTGACCTTCAGCTCTCCCTTGGCAACCTCGGCACCGTCTTTGGTGCAGACATAGTTGAAGGAGTATTCATGGTCAGGATTCAGATCAATGATAGTGGGGTCAGCATCAACAACCTTGGTTACGGAGAAGGAACCCACCTGCTTGGTGTAGGTGTTGGTCACGGTGGCTATGTTGTTGGCAACCTTGCCCTCGGTGATGGTGACCGGCTGAGTCAAACCTGCCGGAACAGAGTTATAGCCGGCTACAGCGTGTTCGGATTCTTGAGCCACGGTGCATTTGGTGCCCACGGGGAACTCAGAACCATCGACGGGAGTATCGCCAACGGGTACTGATACCTCAGTGGCAACACCAGCCTTGACTGTTTTATCCACGGAGTCGGCGTTGCAGGTGTAGGTGAACTTCACCGTCTTGGGTGCCACGAAAGCAGCGTCATCGACGGGTGCGTTGATCAGCTTCTTCATCTGGAAGGTGCCAATCTTCTGGGTGTAGGTGTTGGTCACGGTCGCGATGTTGTCGGCAACCTTGCCCTCCTTCAGGGTGACAGCGGTGTTCAGGCCATCGGTCTTGAGTGCATGACCAGCGATATCAGCATCAGCTTCGCGAGTGACCTTGCACTCAGTGCCCACGGGGAAGCTTGCTCCATCAACGAGGGTGCCGTCAGCATTGGCAGTCAGCTCAGTGTCGGTGTTAGCTTTCACCGCGCCATCGACAGAGTCAGCATTGCACTGGTAGAACAACTTCACCGACGCAGGGGTATTCGCAGGTTTCGGGTCAGCGACCACCTTTTTCACCTGGAACGTACCCGCTTGCTTGGTGTACGTATTTGTCACAGCAGCGATATTGCTTGCAGCTTTGCCTTCAGCAATGGTCACAGCGGTGTTCAAACCGGTAGCGGCAATGCCATAATCAGCGATATCAGCATCGGCCTCGCGGGTGACCTTACATTCGGTGCCTGCGCGGAACACCGCGCCGTCGACAAGCGTGCCATCGGTGTTCACCGTCAGCTCGGTGTCAGTATTGGCTTTCACCGCGCCATCCACCGAGTCAGCGTTGCACTGGTAGAACAACTTCACCGACTGCGGAGCATTCGCAGGCTTCGGATCAGCAATGGTCTTCTTTACCTGGAACGTGCCGTCAGCGTATTGTGCGACGTTGCTTACTGATAGCTCAGATTGCTGCTTTTCCTGAATCGTCAGGGTCTTGGGTTCAAATGTTGTTTTTGCGGTGTTCCACTGTATGTTCGGGACTGCCGGAGGGGTTTCTTCAAACGTCATAGTTGTGCCGGCTGGGAAGGTGTTCGGCACGTTGGTGAAGGAACCTGCAACCACTTCACTAAAAGTCACCGAGCCCGAGGTATCGGAAGGGTTGAGGCCCGCAGGTTTATCAGTCCATTCGGGGAAATCCGCGACAGTTTTACCATTGGGCAGAGTGAAATTGATAGTCACCGGGTATTTGGTGGTAGTTGGCACAGATGCTGCTGCCGGTCCCAAAACTCGCTTCACAATAGAGACCGCCCCGTAGCCATCACGCATGGCTAAAATAACCTTCGCGGTTTTGATGTATGAGATCGTACCGCTGGCGGTCTCGTTAGTACCATCAATACGAACATCATTAGTGTAGGCAATACCAGGAATTGCGGTACCAGGAAGCTTCCCGGGGACGGAAAGCCGGTAGTTAGTATCAGGCTGGAACGGACCAGTCACGGTGACTTCGCGGTTACGCCCACTGCCTGTCACAGTGATGCTAAAGCCTGGGTAGTCTGGGTCAGAAGCACCATTGGTATCTGCAAGTCTTTTTGCCGGCATGCTTGGATTATCCTGGCTATTCACCATCTGCAGCGTCCATGGATTTCCTTGAAGAAGGGTTTCATAGTCGTAGCCTTCACCCATAGTATCGATGAAGCGATAGGTGAGATTACCGTTACCGGGAGTACCCAAGGAAGGAACCGTTGCCGCCAGCAGGGACGGATTAAACGCAATAGACCATGGAACAGCTTTATTGCGTTCACCAATGGGAGTGCTGTACTTACTCAGTTTGGAGGGCTGGTACCGAGCATCGGCGGCCTTAGCAATACCTCCAGGAATGCTGGCTACTACAGGGGCACCATTAACCTGAAAGTCAATGGTGTCTGCGGTGTAAGCTTCGCGACGGGCAGTACTGGCAATCACCTTCAGCTCACCGGAACCTTTGACCTCCTTGGAGGTAATGTCATTAACTCCCGAGTCAAAAACACAAGAAATCAGTGATGTCGCACCGTTTGAGAGATTACAGTCACCGATTTTCTTGCCTTCGAATATCAAATCAAGTTTGCCAAGGCTACTCCCCGCGATTTGAAGCTGGGGAGGAAAAGCAACTTCAAACCCCTCCCCTTCTTTAGGAGTACGGTTGAGCGCTTCGCCACTCCAGTCGAAGGTCATGGGGGTAAGCTGACGGCGCACGTTCTGACCTGCAGCCAGAGCCTTGTTATTAACCACGATATTGGACACTGTGTACCCAGGTGTTTGCACTGCATGAGCAACACTTGGGTTCACCAATGAGGCACCAAGCAAGGACACGATCGTCAGGATCGCCGCGATCACTGCCCCTACTTGCCGGGTCATCGGCTTTATCATTTTTCTCCTAGATTGAATCCTTAAACGGCCGAATTGACGGCGTTGTGAGCACCGTTAATCCCGTAGAAAACCTGCAGACATGCAAAACCGAAATGGCTTACGCGTTAACCTTACAAAAAACTTATGATCTTATGAAAGTATGATTATATTTTCTAAACATAATATGTTTGCTACATACACCTTTTTAGGGAGTGATGATTGAAGACAAAAGGGTGGCTTTGGCGTCTGGAAATACCTGGAAGTTCAGCCGGGATAGAAGGTGCGTAAAGTGTGTATACGCTCAAGCCCCAAAAGGGATGTTTTTGAGCTTGAGCGTATACACACTTTGCAGGGGCGGACTACTGAACACCGTTAGTACACATGCTTGCATAGAAGAAGGTCTACCGTCAGGTACGGAAATGCCTTGTTTTCGTACCTGGCAGTGGACCTACATGACAAGCGCGTAAAGTTTGCTTATCTCCAAGCCGAAAAACACCCCATTTTCGTGCTTGAGCATAAGCACACTTTGCAGGGGCGACCCCCCGGACACAGCCCAACGCCCCACCTCTCCCCCACCCCAGCCGCCTCCACTACCGCCCAAACAAAAACGAGACCCCGCAGCACTGCGCAGTAGTGAGCGGCAGTACAGCGGGGCTGCAAAGCTTACAAAAAGCGAACCTAGTTTTACAGGTTCGGGAACCAGATGGCGATTTCACGCTCGGCGGATTCCGGCGAATCCGAACCGTGAACAACGTTGGTGGATACTTCGAGGGCGAAGTCGCCACGGATGGTGCCGGGGGTCGCCTTGGATACCGGATCGGTGCCGCCTGCCAGTTGGCGCCAGGCTTCAATGGCGCGGGGGCCTTCCACAACACCAGCGACCAGTGGTGCGGACGTAATGAAGTCCACCAGTTCGCCGAAGAAGGGCTTGTCAGAATGCTCGGCGTAGTGTTTTTCAGCGGTTGCTTTGTCGGCGACGCGCAGGTCCATGGCGGTGAGCTTCAGGCCCTTGCGCTCAATGCGGGAGATGATCTCGCCAATGAGTCCGCGTTCAACGCCATCGGGCTTGATCAGAATCAGGGTACGTTCAGTCATGTCGCTCAGTATATCGGACGGCCTCAGGTGTGTTGTGTGGTCAGCAGTCCACGCTTCATCCGGGCAATGAGGTTTTTCCGCAGGTAGAAGATGTACCACCAGACAGCGGCGAAGATGAGCGCCATGATGCCCATGGAGGGATGTACAACGAAGCCCGCCACAGCGAACACCTGCAAAACCACATTGGCCGCCAACGCCCATCTACGTTTTTGCAGGAAGGCCACAACAAACATGGCAACACCAACAACGGTGACGTATACCCAGTTGAAGGTGGTCCAGTAGGCGCCCTCGTCAATGCGCGCGATCACGGTGAGCACCAGTAGCAGCGCAATGGACTCCATGACCAGCGTCCCCGCCATCACGCCGCGAAGCCCTTTAAGCGGGTCCTTGGCGGGTGCGTGGCCAGGCCCGAGCGGCCCGTACTCCGATGAACCAGCACTGCCATCAGCACCGGCGCCCCCAGCCGAGCCGCCAAAACCCCCATCAACCTTGTCGCTCACGTCGGCTCCTTTCCAAACAGCGTGCGGGCTTCCCCGGCGGTGACCACGGATCCGGTAATCACCACGCCGTTGCCGGAGACCATCTCGCCTTCTTCAGCCAGTTCCACCGCCAATTCCACCGCAGAAGGCAGAGTATCGGCAACGTGGACGCGCTCCTCGCCGAAGATTTCTCGCGCGTGTTCTGCCAGTTCATAGGCGTCCAGTGCACGCGGGGAGCGTGTTTGGGTGCACACAATCTCACCAAACACAGGCTCCAGTTCGGTGAGCACCCCAACGTAGTCTTTGTCGGAGAGCACCCCGACCACGCCGATGAGCCGGTTGAAGGAGAAGTCCCGTTGCAGGGCGCGCCCGAGTGCGCGGGCACCGTGGGGGTTGTGCGCGGCGTCGATAAACACGGTGGGCGTGGCGCGGACACGTTCGAGCCTGCCCGGGGATTCCACGGAGGCGAATCCTTCACGGACGGTGTCGATATCCAGCATTCGGCCAGATCCCGCGCCGAAGAATGCTTCCACAGCGGCCAGGGCGACGGCTGCGTTGTTGGCTTGATGCTCCCCAGAGAGCGGCAGGAAAATGTCGGTGTAGTCCCCACCGAGTCCCTGCAGGGTGAGTTGCTGCCCGCCTACGGCGATGGTGGATGAGACAACGCCGAATTCGGAGCCCGCGCGGGCCACGGCGGCGTCGGCACGCACGGCTTGTTCCAGGATCACTGTCATGGCGGCGGGGTCTTGGTCCGCCACGATGGCAACGTTGTCTGGAGGTGTGAGCAGGTCGTCGAGGTCCCAGCGCGGTTTGATAATACCGGCTTTTTCCCTGGCCACTTCCTCCACCGTCGAGCCCAGGTAATCGGTGTGGTCCAGTCCGATGGGGGTGATCACGGCAACGTCGGCGTTGATCACGTTGGTGGCATCCCACAGGCCGCCCATGCCTACTTCCACCACGGCAACATCAACGGGGGCGTCAGCAAACGCGGCGTAGGACATAGCGGTAAGCACCTCGAATTTGCTGAGTTTCGGTCCGCCTTCCTTCTCCGAGGCCACGTCCGCCATCTCTACGTAGGGTTGGATTTCGCGCCATGTTCGCACGTAGTCGCGGGGGTGCAGGGGCTGGCCGTCAATGGCAATGCGTTCGGTGGCCAGCTGCAGGTGCGGGCTGGTGGTGCGCCCGGTACGACGGTGGAAGGCACGCATCAGGGCTTCGATCATGCGGACTGTGGAGGTTTTGCCGTTGGTGCCTGCCACATGGATGGCCGGAAATGACCGTTCTGGGTTGCCCAGCAGGTCCATCAGCAGTTCCATGCGCGTCAGCGTCGGGTCGATTTTTACCTCTGACCAACGCTGATCCAGCTCGGCTTCCACCTCGGCGAGTGCCCGCAGATCCTCAGGCGTGATCTCGCGGGTTTCCGGCTCCTCCACCGGCGCGTTCACGTCAATGGGTAGGGTGAGGCCGCTGTCGTCTACCGATACCTCATCGCTCATCAGCTCACCCCAGTTCCTTCAAACGGGCCGTCACGCGGGCAATTTCCTCCTCAGCCACCTGGTGACGCTGGCGAATCTTCTCCACCACCGCCGCCGGTGCCTTATCCAGGAAGGCGGCGTTACCCAGCTTCTTTTCCGTTCCTTCCAGTTCCTTCGTCGCCGCGGCTAGCTCCTTGTCCAAGCGTTTCCGCTCGGCAGCCACGTCGACGGTGCCGGAGGTGTCCAGTTCCACCAGCAGGGTCGCCTGGCTCAGGCGCACTTCAATGCTTGCCGACGCCTCGAATCCCTCAGTCGGCTCCTCTACCCGCGCCAACGCCCGAACAATGCTTTCCTGTTGCTCAAGGTCCGCGTCGGCGAAGCGCAGGCGGGCGGGAACCTTCTGCGATGGTTTCACGCCCTGGTCGGAGCGGAAACGGCGGAGTTCCGTGACCAATTTTTCCACGTCAGCCATGCGGCGAGCTGCCGTCTCGTCCGCAGGGGTGTCGGTGATGGCGGTAGGCCACGACGCGATGACCAGGGATTCTCCACCCGTGAGCACGGTCCACAGGGTTTCCGTCACAAACGGCATGACCGGGTGCAGCAGTCGCAGCACCGTGTCCAGCGTGTTGCCCAACACCAGCTGGGTGTTTTCGCCGCGTCGTTGCTCCTCTGGGCTGGCGGACCCGCTGTCCCGCGGGATCTGCACCTTGGCGATTTCCACGTACCAGTCGCACAGTTCGCCCCAGGTGAACTGGTACAGCAGCTCGTATGCTTTGGCGAACTGGTAGCGGTCCAACAAGTCATCGACCTCAACGCGAACGGCCTCCAGGCGGTCCAGAATCCAGCGGTCCGCGTCGGTAAGTTCGGCACGGTCTGGCAACTCCCCTACTGTCGCGCCGTTCATCAGGGCGAATCGGGTGGCGTTGAACAGCTTGGTGGCAAAGTTGCGGGAGCTTTGGGCGGAGTCGTCGCCCACGGGCAGGTCCACGCCTGGGTTCGCGCCGCGTGCCAGGGTGAATCGCAGGGCGTCCGCGCCGTACTGCTCTACCCAGTCCATGGGGTCGATGCCGTTGCCCAGCGATTTGCTCATCTTGCGGCCTTTTTCGTCGCGGACCAGGCCGTGAAGGTAAAGGTCCGTGAAAGGAACCTTGCCCAGGGGCGAGCCGGGCAGCGATGCCGCAAAAGTGCCGAACATCATCATGCGGGCGACCCAGAAGAACAGGATGTCGTAGCCGGTGACCAGCACGGATGTAGGGTAAAACTTCGACAATTCGGGGGTTGCGTCCGGCCAACCCATGGTGGAGAACGGCCACAACGCCGAGGAGAACCAGGTGTCCAGAACGTCCGGGTCCTGCACATAGCCTTCGGGGGCCTGTTCATCGGGGCCGACACACACGACATCGCCGTCGGGTCCGTACCAGATCGGGATGCGGTGCCCCCACCAGAGCTGGCGGGAGATGGTCCAGTCGTGCATGTCGTCCACCCACTCGAAATAGCGTGGGTTCTGGCTCGCGGGGTGGATGGTGGTGTCGCCGTTCCGCACGGCGTCGCCAGCCATGCGGGCGAGTTCATCAACCTTGACAAACCACTGCTCAGAGAGCCGGGGTTCTACGGGCTCGCCGGAGCGTTCCGAATGCCCCACAGAGTGCAGGTAGGGGCGTTTTTCCGCGACGATGCGGCCCTGCTCGGCCAGTGCCTCGCGGATTTTCACCCGGGCTTCAAAGCGATCCATGCCATCGAACTGGGTGCCGGTGTCGGCGATGCGCCCACTGGTGTCCAGTATGGTGGGCATGTCCAGGTTGTGGCGCAGACCCAGCGCGTAGTCGTTGGGGTCGTGCGCGGGGGTGATTTTCACGGCACCGGTACCGAACTCGGGGTCCACGTAGTCGTCGGCAACAATAATAAGCTCCCGACCAGGGATGAAGGGGTGCGGCAAGCTGGCGCCCACCAGGTCCGTATAGCGGGGGTCGTCGGGGTGAACAGCCACCGCGACGTCGCCAAGCATGGTTTCCACGCGGGTTGTGGCCACCACAACGTGGGGTTCGTTGTCATCTAGGGAGCCGTAGCGGATGGACACCAGCTCGCCTTCGACGTCCTTATACACCACCTCGATGTCGGAGACGGCGGTTTCCAGCACCGGCGACCAGTTGACCAGGCGGTGCGCGCGGTAGATCATGCCTCGGTCGAAAAGTTCCTTAAAGATGGTCTGCACCGCGCGCGACAACCCCTCATCCAGGGTAAAACGCTCGCGGGACCAGTCGACGGAATCCCCGATGGCGCGCATCTGCTCGCCGATTTTGCCCCCGTATTCGTTCTTCCACTCCCAGACCTTGGCGACGAACTCATCGCGATCGTAATCGTAGCGATCCTTCCCCTCCGTCTTCTTCAGCATCGCCTCGACTTTGGTCTGCGTCGCGATGCCCGCGTGATCCATCCCCGGAAGCCACAGCACCTCAAACCCCTGCATGCGCTTCCTCCTCGCCAACGCATCCATGAGCGTATGGTCCAGCGCATGCCCCATATGAAGCTGCCCCGTCACGTTCGGCGGGGGCAGCACAATCGAAAAGGGCGGCTTCTCCGACGTCACGTCGGCGGTGAAGTAGCCACGATCAAGCCACTGCTGGTACAACGCAGCCTCAACGGCCTTCGGATCCCAGCTTTTCGGCAGGGCGTCGGCACGGCTTGTGGAATGGTTCAGGGTGTTTTTGTCAGTCACCCTTGCCATAATAGCTTGTGCCCACCTCGCCGAACTGCCACTGAGGGGCTTATCGACGCCGCGGGCACACGCACCGCGCCAACTGCAGGTTTACAGCAGGCCGAGGGAGGCAACGGCGTCGCGTTCCTCCTGCAGTTCCGCGATGTTGGCGGCAATGCGCTCCTTCTGGAAGTCGCTGATTTCCAGGCCCTGCACGATCTCCCACGCACCATTGCGGGATACCGTGGGGAAGCCGAAAATCAGGCCCTCGGGCACACCGTAGGAGCCGTCCGACGGAATGGCTGCGGATGCCCACTTCTCGGTGCCCTGCACCCAGTCGCGCATGTGATCAATCGCAGAGGAGGCAGCGGAGGCGGCGGAGGACTTACCACGCACCTCAATGATCTCAGCGCCGCGCTTAGCCACGCGCGGAATGAACTCATTCACGTACCAATCCTGGTCCACCAGATCGGACACCTTGTCGCCACCAACGGTGGCGTAGGTGATGTCGGGGAACTGCGTGGCCGAGTGGTTGCCCCAGATTGCCACCTGTTCAAAATCGGTGGAATCCTTGCCCAGCTTCTCGGCCAGTTGGGAAAGGCTGCGGTTGTGGTCCAGACGCATCATGGCGTTGAAACGTTCCGCCGGAATGTCCTTGGCATGAGCCTGGGCAATCAGGGCGTTGGTGTTGGCTGGGTTGCCCACCACAAGCACGCGAATATCGTCGGCCGCATGATCGTTGAGGGCAGTGCCTTGGGGGCCAAAGATCTTGCCGTTGGCGGCGAGCAGGTCAGAGCGCTCCTCACCCTTGCCACGTGGCTTGGCGCCAACCAGGAAGGCGGCGTTGGCACCGTCAAATGCCTTGTTGGCATCGTCGGTGACGGTGATCTTCTTGACCAATGGGAACGCGGAATCCAGCAGTTCCATGGCCACACCCTCTGTCGCACCAAGCGCGGGGGTGATTTCCAAAAGATTCAGCTCGATGGGAGTGTCCTGCCCGTACACATCACCGTTGGCGATGCGCCACAGCAGGGAGTAGGCGATCTGGCCGGCAGCTCCAGTCACAGCAATCTTTTTCGGGGCGGCAGTCATAGTCGAGACAATCCTTACTTTTTAGCGAATACGGGGCGTGAGACGGCCCACTATCCCAGGAAATTCGAGCATGCCGTCACACACACTGCTTTCTACACTAGCGGGTGTTTTACCATCACGTCACTGATCGCGCGCGAAAAGCTTGCGATGAACATGTACTTAGTTGATATGTCATCTCGCGTCAACGAACTGCTGATACCACATTTTGCGCATGCCCGCTACTCCACGTCATAGCGATATCCCACATCGATACCCCTTTCGGACTGTCCGGTTTTTTCTGAACAGACACCCACAACAAACATCACCAAAAATTTTTATCGGAAAGATTTCCCGATTCGGGTGTGATTTTATAGACAAGAGGGCATTTTTCACCCCGGCCAGTGAAGTCACTGCATGTGATTATTATTACCTTGCAGCTCAGTCGTGTATTGAATCGGTTCATTACTAAAACGTCGGCATATATTTAACAGTTTCGCGGAACCCCCTAGACACCCCAAAATATTGCGAGAAAATGATGCCGGTTTAGCTCGCGAAAACATCATACATGTGCCATAATTTTATGGTCTAGTTACAAAATCACCCCCGTTACACCCACACGGTCACCCGTCACAACCTGCGGTTTTTCCGAAATCAGAAATCGATTTCCCACTGAACAATAAATTCAGGCACGATTAACTTAGCTGGTAAAACCAGCATGCCTCCAGGAAAGGAACAATCATGAACCGCCCAGCAGCGGACCAAGATACAACCACGTCAAACATAGACAAGGTCGTCGAGGTCGCGCTGGAAACATTCGCCCGTCAGGGGTTCGAGGACACACGTTTGGAAAACATCGCCCACGATTCGGGCATGTCCAAGCGCATGATCCACTATCACTTTGGTGACAAGCGGGGTCTGTATATTCGCGCTCTACGGTTAGCAATCTCACAGCTCCGCCCGGAACCCCAGGCGCTGGAGTTGGATTCAACCGTGCCTGTCGACGGTGTGCGCAAAGTAGTGGAAGCCATCTTCCGCCAAATGGCCGCACACCCAAACGCTATCCGTCTCCTCCTTCTAGAGAACCTTTTTGGCCAAGCTGATATGGCCAATTCCAACCCATTAGCCGACCAATCCAGCGTCCTCCTGCAAATGGACAAACTACTTATGATGGGTCAGGACGCCGGTGCCTTCCGCCCCGGCATTTCTGCGCTGGATGTGTATACCATCATCTCCTCCATGTGTGTGTTCAGGATCGCTTACCCAGCGGCCTTCAAGAACTTGTACCACATCAACTTGAAGGACGAGGAAAACAATGTGGGTATGCAGCGACTTGTTGTCGATGCCGTCCTCGCTTTCCTCACCTCAAACATGCGCAACTCGGGCGGGATGAGCTACCTGACTGTCGAAACCTCGAATGACTTCAACGGCCACGACGGCAACGGCAGCGGCAACATCTACAACGAACTCGACGACGCCACCAGCTTCATCGAATAACGCTGTAGAGAACAACACACGTGGCCCCGCACGCTTTCACAACGTGCGGGGCCACGTGCTTATTGGTCTTAGGCCGTCTTTTCTGACGACGCCGCGACCAGCTCCGGTGCACCCAACTTCCGCGCCGCCCCCTCGGTGATAATCACCTCGCCAATATCTTCACGATCCGGCAGGTCATACATGATGGGTACAAGCACTTCCTCCATGATGGCTCGCAGACCACGAGCGCCAGTATTGCGCTCCAACGCCTGATCTGCAATGGCCTCCAGCGCCTCTGGGGTGAAGGTCAGTTTCACGCCATCCATCTCAAAAAGCTTCTCGTACTGCCGCACTAAGGAATTCTTCGGCTCGGTGAGCACGCGCACCAACGATGTTCGATCCAGGTTGGTCACCGTAGCCACCACGGGCAGACGACCAATGAACTCGGGGATCAGACCAAACTTCACCAGATCCTCCGGCAGCACGTCCTTAAACACGTTCACCGTATCGACGTCCGTGACTGACCGCACCTCTGCGCCAAAGCCCAGGCCCTTCTTGCCCACGCGATCCTGGATCACCTTCTCCAGGCCAGCAAACGCGCCAGCCACCACAAACAGAATGTTGGAGGTATCCAGCTGAATAAAATCCTGGTTCGGGTGTTTACGCCCTCCCTGCGGCGGCACCGAGGCGGTTGTGCCTTCCAGAATCTTCAACAACGCCTGCTGAACACCCTCGCCGGAGACATCGCGAGTAATCGACGGGTTTTCCGACTTCCGGGAAATCTTGTCTACCTCGTCGATGTAAATGATGCCGCGTTGTGCGCGCTGCACATCGTAATCGGATGCCTGAAGCAGTTTGAGCAGAATATTTTCCACGTCTTCGCCCACGTAGCCAGCTTCAGTCAGTGAGGTGGCATCGGCGATGGCGAACGGGACGTCGAGAAGCTTGGCCAGCGTTTGAGCAAGGTAGGTTTTGCCGGAACCGGTTGGCCCGAGCAACAAAATATTGGACTTTGCGAGTTCAACCTCGTCATCCTTGTTGATCTTCGCCGTCTGCTGCTCCTCGGCGCGAATCCGCTTGTAGTGGTTGTACACCGCCACCGCGAGCACACGTTTGGC
>ERZ773075.1219-NODE-1219-length-14368-cov-4.17893_pt1 | contig 14368 bp, 9 predicted proteins | sample MGYA00580614_ERZ773075 | MGnify/ENA primary metagenome ERZ773075 (study PRJEB29015, sample SAMEA2738021) | human oral metagenome | biome: human oral; feature: human-associated habitat; material: dental | place: China | collected 2043 ... | reverse complement strand
AGCGCGGCACGCTGCCGGAGCTGGCGCAGCCCGATGCGATGGGTCGCGTTTCGGGGTGGGGCTGGAGCTTTGGCTATGTGGGCGGCATGCTGGCACTGGGGGTCTCGCTGGCCTGGGTGAGCCATGTGCAGGCAGGCGGAGGCGATGCCGAAGCCTTTGTGCCCGGCACGATGCTGATCACGGCCATCATCTACCTGATGGCGGCACTGCCGATGTTCCTTTTCGTGCGTGACCGGGCAGAGCCCTGCGTTCAGGAGGCCGACAGCGCCATGCTGTCCGTCTTCGATATCCGGACCTCCTGGCGGCGCGTCCGCGACTTCATCGACTTTCGCCGGCTGCTGCTGGTGGGCTTCTTCTTCAATGCCGGCGTGTTCGTGGTGATCTCGCTCACCGCCGTCTATGCCGAACAGGTGATGCACTTCGAGCCGAAGCAGACCATGATGCTGTTCTTCGTGGTCAACATCGCGGCCGCTCTGGGCGCGTTCCTGTTTGGCTACCTGGAAGATCGTATCGGCCATCGGCGTGCACTGGGCCTCACACTGGTGGGCTGGATCGCCGTCGTGGCGCTGGCGGTGATGGCCGACAGCGACACGGTGTTCTGGGCGGCGGCCATGCTGGCCGGTCTCTGCATGGGCTCCAGCCAGTCGGCGGGCAGGGCGCTGGCTGGTGCCCTGGCACCCAGTCACCGGCTGGGCGAGTTCTATGGGCTGTGGGCCTTTGCCACCCGCAGTGCCGCCATTGTCGGGCCGCTGACCTATGGCATCATCAGCTGGGCCACCGAGGGCAACCATCGGGGGGCACTGCTGTTCACCGGCTGTTTCTTCGTGGCGGCGCTGGCGCTTCTGGCCTACGTCGACATCGCGCGGGGCGTGTGCCGGGCGCGTGCCGACGATGCCTCGGCTATCCATGCGGAGGCCTCGTCCTGACGGAAACAGGCAACCGGGTGCGGAGGTGGCATCATCCTGCTTGCCGTGCAGCCGTGCAGCCGTGCAGCCGTGCAGCCGTGCAGCCGTGCAGCCGTGCAGCCGTGTTGCCGTGTTGCCGTAGCTGAGCTTTTTTGAATCCACGCCCGGCCAGATCGGGCATCTTTCATTCATCAAGGGAGACATCAACCATGAAAACCAAACTCACCCTCGAACTGCGCGACGTGGAGAACGGCCTGAAGGCTGGCCTGGCCAAGGCCGCCGAGAAAGGCTGGGCCGTGACCGTGTCCGTGGTCGACGATGGCGGCCATCTGCTGGGTCTGAAGCGCATGGATGGTTGCGCGGCCGTGGCAGCCTACATCTCGCCCGAGAAGGCGCGCACCGCCGCGCTGGGCCAGCGGGGCAGCGGCGGCTATGAAAAGATGATCAACGACGGCCGTACCGCCTTCCTGTGCGTGGACGTGCTGAAGGGCACCCTGGAAGGGGGGCTGCCCATCGTCATCGATGGTCAGGTGGCTGGCGCTGTGGGCGTCTCGGGCGTGAAGCCCAATGAGGACCTGGAAGTGGCGCAGGCTGCCGTCGACGCGATCGTCGCCGGGGCCTGATGGCAAGGGGAGCCTGGGGCCGGCCCTCCCGCTCCTGGCTGCCGGGCTGCCACGCTGCTTTTGGCAGTTTTTCCGCTTCGCTGCGTCCCGGCGGTGGGGCGCGGCTTCACCCAACGAGGCGCGGCTTCACCCAACGAGGCGTGGCCTTGTTGTTTAATCGAAACGCCGTGACATGCGTCTCAGCCTTTGTTATAATGCCAAATTCCGGAGAGATGGATGAGTGGTTTAAGTCGCACGCCTGGAAAGCGTGTAAGGGTTAATAGCCCTTCGGGGGTTCGAATCCCCCTCTCTCCGCCACACATTCCGCGCTGAGATCCATCCACTTCCTGTCAGCCTCCTACGTTCTGAAGGGAGAGCAGGCAGCTCAGTTGGCCTTCTTCGGTGCCTTGAAACCCGGCTTGTCGTCATGACAGCCGGGTTTTTTCTTGCGCGCGCATGACGCGCCGGGCCTGGCAATTTGTGCCGGGCCTGCCGCACGTTGCGCCGGGCCCGCCAAGCGAGAACGCGCCCGGGTGGGCGCGTTCTGGTCATGCTCTGGGGTTTGGGTCGATCAGCGACTGGCCCAGTTACGTTCCTCGCCGGCCTTCACGTCCTTGATGGTGTAGCCCAGGTGCACCAGCGGCTGGCCTTTCTTCCAGCCGGCGGGCACTTGCCACCGGTTGCAGTAGAGGCGCTGGGTCTTGGGCAGCTTGTAGTTCCAGCAGAGATCGGCGATGTCCTCACCCTCGACCGAAACCCACAGCTGTACCGAGTTTCCGCCGTTGTTCCACTGGAAGATGTCCTTTTTCGAAGCCACCTGCTCCTCATAACCGATGGTCTCGGCATTGGTGGTGTAGCTCACGCCCTTGTCGTAGCTGAAGGTTGGTTCGTCGGTGGCCGTCAGCGTACCCCCCAGGGTGACGCCGTTTGCGCCGTTGGTGACGGGCAGGGACATGGTGACCTGGTCCACGTCATAGTTCGCATCACCGCCTCCGTCGGTATCCTTGCCGCCGTTGTAGGTGAAGTAGGTGTAGCCGCCTTCAGCCGGCGTGTAGCCGCCCGGGGTACCGTTGCGTTCGCCGGCATAGCCCTTGTCTCGGCTCTGGGTAGCACTGATTCGCGGGGCGTTGGCCATGCCTTGCGGGTAGCCGATGGCTTTGGGGTCATTCGACTGCCCATCGCTGTGCTGGTCCAGCATGGTGGCCAGCACGGCACCGTTGACGCCACCCGAGCCGATCGGCTCGGTGGGGTGCCGCAGCGGCTTGCGGTTGATGGCCTCGACCTCACCGTCTGCGGTCTTGCCGGCACCGGTGGCTGCATTGTCGGCCGTCTGGCCATCGGCAGCCGGGTTCTCGTCGGCAGCAGGCTTGTCGTTGGTGGTCGGCTTTTCGTCGGAAGCGGGTTTGTCGGTGACGGCCGGCTTTTCCTCGGCCGTGGGCTTGTCGGTGACAGCCGGCTTCTCATCGGCAGCTGGCTTGTCGTTCGAAGCGGGTTTGCCACTGGTGCCCTGGGCGGCGGCGGCGTCTGCCTGCGGGTTGGGCGGTTGCTGAGTGCTGGCCTGTGCCTGTTGTGCAGCTTGCTGCTGTTGCTGGGCTTGCTGGGCCTGGCGTTTCTGCTCGTCGGCTTTACGCGCGTCCTCGGCCTTGCGGGCCTCTTCTGCTTTGCGTGCTGCTTCCTGGGCCTTGGCCAACTCTTCTGCCTTGCGTGCCTCTTCGCGCTTGGCCTGCTCGGCTTCAGCATTGGCTGCGGCGGCACGCTCCTGGGCGGCCTTGGCAGCCGCGTCCTGATCGGCCTTGGCCTTGGCGGCGGCCTCGGCTTCAGCCTGCTTGCGTGCTTCTTCGGCCTTGGCGGCTTCGGCCCGGGCGGCCGCTGCATCCGCTTCGGCCTTCTGGCGTTCGGCAGCCAGGCGGGCTTCCTCGGCCTTGCGCGTTTCTTCCGCACGCTTCTGGGCATCGGCGCGCTCGGCGGCCTGGCGGGCCTCTTCCGCCTGGCGGGCAGCCTCGGCGGCGGCGGCACGTTGACGGGCGGCTTCCTGGGCAGCCTGCTCGCGGGTCAGAGCCTCGCGGGCGGCGGCTTCGCGGGCCTGGGCTTCCCGAGCAGCTGCGGCCTGGGCGGCAGCGGTTTGCTCGGCCGCGACGCGGTTGGCTTCCGCCTGGGTGGCTGCCGCCTGGGCCGAGGCTGCCTGTGCGGCGGCCGCCTGGGAAGCAGCCCGGGCAGCCGCGGTCTGTGCAGCGCTCGGAGCCGTAGTCGGGGTCGCTGCGTTGCCGGTCAGCGAGCTGCCGTTTGCGGACGTACTGTTCGTGATGACGTTATTCGAAGCGGTACTTGCCGGACTGCTGGCAGGCGCCAACGGGCTGGACGAGACGGCAGTCGGTGCATCGCTGCCATCACCGCCACCGCCGCATCCCGCCAGCAGGAGCAGGACGGCGGCACTGATCTGGATTCTGTGGTTCGTAGTCGACATATTTAACCCGGTCTGTCCGTCCTGTGGACGGCAAATACTGATAAATGGTTCGTTTTCGGTGAAGCAGGAGGCGAGTCTAGCGGTAAACCCCCACCATTCATCCGGGCTTTGCCGGGAAGAAACATTCATTAATGTTCGCTTCCTTAGAGTGTTGCTTGGCCGAAACTGGCTTGTGTCATGGGGGCCGACGGCGGTGGATAAGGTGTCGTCAATGAGTCCGTGAATGGCTGGGGCAGGGCACCTGGGCAGGTAGATGGCGCACTGTCGGTAGATATGACGATGGGCCTGAGTGGGCACGTCGTCATGCCGTCGGACGTCCGGTGTTCGGGACGACGATCATTGGAATGAGCCATCCCTCGAATGGAAAGCAATTTGACGGACGACCAACGAAAGAAAGGCCAGTGAATAGGCTGCTATCGGGAAGACGGCGTTCGGGAAGAGAGCCTTCGGGAAGAGAGGGCGGTAAGAGGAGTTGGGAAGAGTACTCGGGAAAAAATGAGGCTGAGAATGGAGCCTTGGAAAGAAAAAAGGCGCTCCGAAGAGCGCCTTGTCTTGCCTGGCATGGCGCGCAGATCTGGCCGCGCGCCGTGGGGCAGAGGGGTCTTACCGGGTGTGCCAGTAGTAGCTCTTCTGGCCACCATCCACGGTACGGGTCTCGTGGATGTAGTAGCCTTGGAAGGAGAGCGGCTTGCCTGCTTCCCAACCAGCCGGAATCTGCCAGCGGTTGCAGTACAGACGGTTGGTATTGGTCAGAGTGTAGTTCCAGCACAGGGTGGCACCGCTTTCGCTGCTTTCCCGCAGGATCAGCTGAACGCTCTGCCCGTTGCTTCCAAACCAAGTGGCGATCACACCGCCCCTTTCGATGCGGGAGACCAGCCCGTTTTTCTGAACGCTGAGTTCACCGCCCGAGAAGGTGGGCGCGGCTTCGATGCTGCTATCACCGATAGCGTCGCTGACCTTCAGCTCATTATCCAGTTCCACCTTGTCAGTTGTCGCTTCGACTTTCAGCTTGATGCCGACAGTGTTCATCTTGAAGGCAACATCTTTTCCGGGCTTGTCCACGCCACCATTGAACAGGTGATAGTAGTACGTACCGTTGGCCGGCTGATAGTTGCCCGCCCGTCCCTGGCCGCCGCCCACGTAGTTGCTCGGATCCGTGTACTGCGAAGCATTGACGGTCGGTGTGTCGGCATCCTCCAGAACATTGCCGTTGGTGCCTTCGGCCGGCAGAGCTACGACATCGGACTCTTGGGCTCGGCTGGTGGTCATGGCCTGGTCCAGCATGGTGGCCAGCAGCAGGCCACTCACGCCATCGTTGGAGCTGGCGGGCACGGCATTTTGTGCGGCTGCCTGACGGGCCTCTTCTTCTGCTTTGGCTTTGGCTTCTTCCTCTGCCTTGGCTTTTGCCTCGGCTTCTTCTTTGGCTTTGGCAGCAGCCTCAGCTTCTTCCTTGGCCTTGGCAGCAGCTTCGGCCTCAGCCTTGGCTTTAGCTTCGGCCTGCTTGGCGGCTTCCTCATCGGCCTTGGCCTTGGCGTCCGCTTCTTCCTTCAGCTTGGCAGCAGCGGCGGCTTCCGCTTCCTTGCGAGCGGCTTCCGCACGGGCAATCTGGGCCAGCGCTTCTTCCTCTGCCTTGCGTTCGGCAGCTGCTTGCTGAACAGTAGCTGCAGCCTGCGCAGCACGGGCGTTGGCGGCCTCGGCTTCGGCACGCTTGGCGTTGGCTTCCTGAGCCGCAGCCTGGGCTGCTTGCAGGGCCGCGGTGGCCTGGGCGGCTGCGTTGCGGGCTACGTTGGCCTGAGCGGTAGCCTGGTTGGCAGCCTGTTCGGCTGTCCGCTGGGCGGCAGCGTTGGCAGCGGCGGTTGCGGCGGCGTTGGATGCTGCTGCAGCTGCGGCTTCAGCCTGCTTGCGAGCTGCGTCTTCACGAGCGGCCTGAGCACGAGCCGCTGCTGCGGCTCTGCGCTCGGCGGTAGCCTTCCGTAGTTCGGCCTCGGCTTCGGCACGCTTGGCGTTGGCTTCCTGAGCCGCAGCCTGGGCTGCCTGCAGCGCAGCGGCGGCCTGGTTGGCGGCGTTGCGGGCCACGTTGGCCTGAGATGCAGCCTGGCTGGCTGCCTGTTCGGCTGTGCGCTGAGCGGCTGTGTTCGCTGCGGCATTGGTCGCCGTCGTGGCGGTCGTCGCCGACGGGCTGGCCGAGACGGCCTTGGGTGCTTCGCTTCCGCCGCCTCCACCGCCGCAACCTGCCAGGAGAAGCAGCACGGCTGCACTGATCTGAAGTCTGTTGTTTGTCGTCGACATGATCTACCTCGATGGGCTGCCCTGCGGTCTACAGGAGGCGACCAAGGGCTGTTCATAATGCGAAAGCGGCGAGTTTAATAGCCGAATTCACACTTTGATTCACTCATGTCGACGTGCAACATAATTTGATGTTCTTGTGTTGCACGGCAGATACAAAAAGAAAACCGCCAGCGCGGGCTGGCGGTTTCGGCATCGGTCGCTGCGCTGTTCAGGGAACGGTCGGTGTGGGTTGTAGCCGACCGTTCTGCTGGCCCGTCAGCGTTGCTGCAAGGTCTTACTGGCCCTGCTTCCGGGTGTGCCAGTAGGTCGTGTTGCCGTCGCGCACTTCCACCAGGTAGTGGCCGGCCTTGACCAGGGGCTGACCTTCCTTCCAGCCGTGGGGCACAGTCCATTTGTTGCAATACAGGCGGTTGGTGTCGGGCAGGTGGTAGTTCCAGCACAGGGCAGCCTGGTCATCGGCCACGCGGTTCACCAGCAGCTGCACATTGTGGGTGCCGTTCTTCCATTCGGCCACGACGCTGCCGAAGTGGATCGCGTCCGATTTGCCGATGCTGGCACCTGCGCCGGTGTAGGTCGGGCCTTCCAGGTAGTTGCCACCGTTTTCGTCCAGGGCCACCAGATGGGTGGCCAGCGTGACGGCGTGCTCAGTGTTGGTCACTTCCAGGTCCATGCCGATCGAGTTGACCTCGAAATGCGGGTTGGTGCCGTCGCTGACCTTGGTGCCGTTGAAGGTGGTGTAGGTGTAGCTGCCCGTGGCCGGGGTGTAGCTGCCGCCGGCGCCCGGACGCTGGCCTTCACCGGCGTAGGGGGTGCTGCGGATCTGGACGGACTGCACGACCGGGGCGGCAGCGCCGTCCAGGATCCGGCCTTCCAGCGTGGCCGGGTAGGCGTGGGCGGCGTGTTCGTCATCACCCACGTCGATGCTGCGCTGGTCCAGCATGGTGGCCAGGACGGCGCCGGTGATGCCGGTGGCCGAGATGGCGGAGGCGGGGTGCTGGGCCGCAGGCTGGGTCGGCGTGACCTGGGCGCTGTTGTGGGACGCATCCGTGCGGGGAGCCGTCGGGGCGGCCGGTTGCGCGACGGGTTGCGTGCTCGGCTGCGAGACGGTGGTAGCCGGCTGCGAGGGCGCGGGCTGGGCAGCAGCGGTGCTGTTCACCGTGGTCGCGGTGTTTGCAGCAGCAGGCGTGTTGGTGGCCAGGGGCTCGGAGCTGCCGTTGCTGCCGCCACCGCAGCCGGCCAGAAGCAGCATGACGGCAGCGCTGATTTGCAGTTTGCGGGTGTTGATCGACATGGTGTGCACCTGTGTTCCGAAGGGCCGGTGCCAGCAGCAACCGGCGTGAGGGGAAGGGGGAGGCAGTGATCGGGAGCTTCTGGATCGGGACAGTGCAGGAAGGTCGAGTCGGCGACCTTTCGTCGGGCTGTCAGTGCCGTGCATCGTAGGGGCTGATCCCGAAGAGGGCGCGGCAATTGGTCACATCCGGATGAAGACGAGTGGCCGATGAAGGTGAATGAACGGCCGGGGTGTGACTTTTCTGGCACTTCGGGGGACCGTCCGTCGGGAAAAGACGGACGCGGAACAGGCGCCGTGCATGGGGGGCAAAAGCGGAAGAAGGCGGGCGCAAGCCGTGTGTTGCTTGATGGCACGGTGGTGGTGACGACTTCGTCATGCAGGCCGAAAGGACGAGCATGCGGGTGCCGTTCGTCGCCCCGAAGTTGGCCGCTGGTGACGGGTTGGTTAAGGTTTCTGCCTTCGTCGGCAGCGCCTGTCCGCCAGGAGCGGGTGCTGCATGACGCGATGACGTGTTTCTGAAGTTCCTTTTCAACCGGGTAGAAGGAAAAAAGATGAGCAAGCGCAATCAATTCACGATGGGGGCAGCGCTGTTGGCGTTGCTGGCAGGCTGCGGTGGCGGTGATGGTGCCGATGCCGGCATGAGCACGTCGTCGACCAAGGCCGTGGAGGGCCGTTCGGCCCAGCTGGCCGCCTTCACGGGTGAGGCGGCCGAGGCTGCGACGCTGGCGGCCGTGGTGAAGGCCGCCGGTGGTACGGATGCCGATGCCGCCGAACTGCAGGCGAACGTGGATCGGGCTGCCGGCCAGGAGCTGCAGGCGTCCGCACCGGGTCAGACCGAGGTGTCGGTTGTGCCGGCCTCGGCACATGCCGTGAAGGCAGTGTCGCCGTACTCGGTGTCGGGTGTGAGCGGTGCGCTGTTGTCGGCCATGCTGGATCAGCGGGTGGGCAATCGTCTGGACGAGATTGGACCGACCGACCGCACGATGCTGGTTCCGGTGACGGCCCGCAATGCCGGTCAGGTGAACGATGCGGCGCTGCCGTTCGTGACGGCGGGCTACAGCCTGACGCCCGACAACTACGTGGATGGGCAGTACCGCGCAGCCAGCAGCCGCCAGCAGCTGCAGATGTACATGCGGGTGCAGAACCTGGGCCGCGCCAGCGCGCAGGCCACCACGCCGTTTGGCGAGTTCAACATGAACACCGCGGTGTCCACCGACGAGAACAGCGTCTCGGTGGGTGGCATGCTGCATGTGCTGTCGTGGACGCCGGAAAAGCGCGCCAATGGCACGTTCAGCCGTGCTGGGGTGCCGGGCGTGACGGTGCAGCCGGGCGATTCGCGCATCGCCTTCCATCAGAGCAACCTGTATGCACCCATCGGCTTTGCGGCGCGCAAGGATCAGCTGGTGCCCTACGGCAGCATGATCCAGCAGTGGAGCGCCGACAATACCTACGTGCAGCTGTGGCTGCTGAAGAACGGCAGCAGCAGCCAGCCGCAGCTGTGCTGGAACTTCTGGCTGCCCAAGCTCAAGCGTACCTACTGCCAGGCCTGGCAGGTGCCGGCCGGCTGGATTGCAGGCAGCATGCTGCAGAACGGTGGCAACTTCGTCAATGACAACCGCGAGCCGCAGGGCGGTTCGGGCAATCTGTACTGGCAGCAGCTTTCGGCCGCTCAGTGATCAACACACGGATCAGGGATACACACATGTTCAAGATGAGCAAGAAAGGGTGGGTGACGGCTGCTGCACTGGCTGTGCTGGCAGGCAATGTCCAGGCGCAGACGGTGGCACCGTTCAGCAATACCGGCGTGAGCGGTGCGGTGCTGGCCACGATGCTGGATCAGAGTGCAGGCAGCGCCAGCAGCCATGCTGACGCCGTGAGCGGCGAGAAGGGTTCGGCCACGAACGATGTGGCGGTTCCGCCGGTCAATGCCCGCAGTGGCGTGACGCGTTATTCGCGTCCGTCCAATCCGACGATGCCGCCGCTCTACAACGTGGCCGAGCGCTATGCGTCGCTGTCGGGCACGTTCCGCTACGACCAGCGCCACCAGGTCCAGAACGACAACAAGCTGAGCACGCAGGCCACGAAGCCTTTCCGCGACCTGTGGGTGCTGACCTATCTGGCCGAGGGCCCCAACAACGTGGTGCTGGGCAACTGGTTGGCCACGCGCACGATGCTCTCGACCAACGTGGGCTTCCAGTATGGCACGCAGTTCTGGTCGCCGGCGCCGGCCGCCACCAGCTCGCTGATGCTGACCACGCACAGTGCCTATCGCGTCCGCAAGGATGAGGAGGTGCCGTTCGGCAAGGTGCTGCAGCAGTGGCGCAACGACGAGTCCTTCGTGCAGCTGATGCTGCGCCGGGGCGAGGGCGAGAACGAGGCCCAGCTGTGCTGGAACTATGCGCTGCCCACGCTGGGCCGTCTGTACTGCCAGACCTGGCAGGTGCCGTCGGGCTGGCAGGCCGGTCAGCCGCTGGTGGATCGTGGCGTGTTCATCGATGATGACCGCGAGTACTACCACGGCGAGAGCGGCCACGTGTACTGGCGTCGTGACGTGCGCTGATCGGCGATCGGACACGATGATGTACAGGATTCTCCAGCAGGTGCCGATGCCATGAAGCAGGATCAGGTCATGCCACGTTCCCGGGATGCCGTTCCCGAGGGTAGTGTGCCGGGACGGCGGCAGATCCTGAAGGGCGCCGGTGTCGGTGCCGCCGGCATGGCGGCACTGGCGCTGTCGTCCCCGGCGCTGGCACGCAGTCGTGCGGCGGCCAGCCAGGGCACGATGCCGGCCCAGGAGCCGGTGGTCTGGCGCTGCCAGACCGCCTGGTCGCTGGAGGATGATTTTCAGTCCTACATCAAGACGCTGGCCGAGGTCCTGGGCATGCTGACCGAGGGTCGGCTGCAGCTGGAGATTCTGCCAGCCGGCAAGGTGGTTCCCACCGATGCGCTGGCCGAGGCCGTTTCCAGCGGGCGGCTGGATGCCTGTCACCGCACGCTCACGCTCGACAGTCTGCGCCAGCCGTCAATCGGGCTGTGGGGCAGCGGACCTGCGTTCGGCATGGATGCGCTGACGTTGCTGTCCTGGCATCGGTACGGCGGTGGTGAGGCGCTGCTGCAGGAGATCTATGCAGCGTCCGGCCTGAAGGTGCATTCGCTGCTGTACGGGTCTCTGCCCACGCCGGCCTTCGGCTGGTTCAAGCGTCCCATTGCGCGGGTGGAGGATCTGAACGGCATGCGCTTTCATGCCGGGGGTCTGGCCGCACAGATCTATCAGGAGCTGGGGGCGACCGTCTTTCAGCTGCCCATCGACGAGATCATCCCGGCGTTGCGCCGGGGCGAGATCGAGGCGGCCGAGTTCAGCACGCTGTCCGGCGACCGTGCGCTGGGCCTGCCCGAGGTGCTGAAGGTGTGCATGCTGCAGAGCCATCACCAGGTGGCCGAGCAGACCGAGCTGCTGATCAATGCCGAGCGCTGGGCCGCGCTGCCGCCGGCCTGGCAGGCCATGGTGGAGCAGGCCACGCAGGCCGTGACGGCCACGCTGATCGGGCAACAGATCAATCAGGGCGCGACGCACTACATCGAGATGCGTGAGGTGCAGGGCGTGCGCTTCTACAAGACACCCGAGTCGGTGCTGCGCGCCCAGCTGCAGGCCTGGGATCGGGTGACGGTGCGCAACAGCAATGGCGACCCGGTGTTTGCACGGGTACTGGATTCGATGCGCCGCTACGCCCAGCGTTGCGTGGGCTGGTATACGGATGCGACCGCCGACCGGCGCATGGCCTACAACCACTATTTCATGCAGCGTTCGCCCAAGGGCACCAAGGAGTGAGGCTGCCTCGGGGCAGGGCGTGGGGACGGAGCGCGGTTCCCCTCCGTGCGGCACGACGCTGCCCGACGTATCCGGTGTGTCCGGTGTGTCCGATGTATCCGGCGGTTGCGGCATCCGGCCGGTTTGCCGTCCGGGGGGCGAGGCTGGTCGATTGTCGGCCGGGGCCGGATGGCGGGGGGCGACATCGGTACGATGCCCTTGTCTGCAATCTGAAACAATGGGTTTCCCGGGTGAATCGAATGCAAGGGGCTGTCCGGTCCGGACACGCCACGATAGCCCGGGGTCGATGAATGGCTGCTTGGGCTCGCTTTCTCGTCAAGGCACTGGTTCTGGTGCCCTCGGTGTTCGTGGCTGCGGCTTCGCCCTTGTGGGGTTCGCTGCTGCTGGCGGCACCCGTGGCCTTCGGCGTGCTCTCGTGTGCGCATCGCGCGGTGAAGGCGGCCCGCCGCGACGGCTGGCTGGCCGAGATCTGAGCAGGATCTGACCGGGGGCTGCCTGCCCCCTGTTGCATCTGGCAGTGCGCGGGCCATGATGTTCCGTGCAGTTGCCGACATCTCGAATAAACTACGGGGATCTACGTTCCTTTTCACGATCGGATCCCCATCTCCATGTTTGATTTCGTCCGAACCCACCAGCGCCTGGCCCAGGGGCTGCTGCTGGTGCTGATCATGCCTGCCTTCGTCTTCTTCGGCATTTCCGGCTACGACCGGATGTTCGGCGATGGCGACTCGGTGGCATCCGTTGACGGCGAGCCGGTGCCGCGTGCCTATTTCGAGCAGACGTACCGGCAGCAGGTGCAGCAGATGCAGCAGATGATGGGCGACAACTATGATGCCGCCGTCTTCGACAACCAGGCCACGCGCATGGAGGTGCTGGAGAACCTGATCACCCGCCAGGCCCTGCTGGCTGATGCACGCCGTGCCCGCATCACGGTCACGCCGGGCGAGATCCAGAAGGCCATCCTGGACCAGCACGCCGATCTGCGGGATGCCAACGGCAAGTTCGACATCGAGGGCTACAAGCGGCTGCTGGCGGCCAACGGCCTGACGCCGGCGCAGTACGAGGCGCAGATGGGCCAGATGCTGGCCGTGGGCGCCGTCGAGCGTGCCGTGGCGGATTCGGCCATGGTGCCGCAGACCGTGGTGGACGGCGTGTTTGCCTCCCAGGAGAACCGGCGGGTGGTCCGCACCCTGCTGGTGACCCCGCGTGACCACGAGAAGGGGTTGGCACCGACCGATGAGCAGCTCAAGGCCTATTACGATGCCCATGCGTCCGCCTTCGACCTGCCCGAGTCGGTGGACATCAGCTATGTGGTGCTGCGCCGCACCGACATGCTGCCCAAGGATGTCGAGCCGTCCGAGAAGGAGCTGGAGGCCTACTACCAGAAGCATCGCAACCAGTTCAACGAGGCTGAGGAGCGTCAGGCCAGCCATATCCTGCTGAAGGTGCCGGAAGGGGCCGATGCGGCGGCCAAGGAGAAGGTGAAGGCCCGCGCCGAGGCGTTGCTGGCCGAGGCCAAGGCCCATCCGGACAAGTTTGCCGAGCTGGCGAAGAAGAACTCCGAAGACCCGGGCTCGGCCGAGCAGGGGGGCGATCTGGGCTTCTTCGAGCGTGACACGATGGTCAAGCCCTTTGCCGATGCGGCTTTCGGGCTGGACAAGCCGGGCTTCACCGACGTCGTGGAAACCGAATATGGCTTCCACGTCATCCAGGTGACGGGCGTGAAGGGCGGCGGCGAGAAGCCACTGGCGGAGGTCAAGCCCCAGCTGGTGAAGATGTGGCGTGAGGAAGAGGCGGCACGGCGCTACAACCAGGCCGCCGAGGCCCTGTCCAACATGGTCTACGAGCAGGCCGAGTCGCTCAAGCCGGCTGCCGAGCGCTTCAAGCTGAACATCGAGCAGGCCAAGGGCGTGGGCCGCAAGCCGGCCGCCAATGCGCCGGAGGGTTCGCCGCTGGCCAATGCCCGCCTGCTGGAGCAGCTCTACGCGCCTGATGCGCTGGAAGAGAAGCGCAACACCACCGCCATCGAGGTCAGCCCGGGCGTGCTGGTGTCGGCCCGGGTGGATGCTCATCATCCGCAGCGTCGCCAGACCCTGGACGAGGTGAAGGATACGGTGCGTCAGCGCTGGATTGCCGATGAGGCTGCCCGGCTGGCCCGCGAGGCGGGCGAGAAGCGCCTGGCCGAGCTGCGCAAGGCCGCAGGCGCCAAGGACGCGAAGGCTGCCTTGCCGTCGGGCCTGAGCGAGGAAAACACCATCAGCCGGTCCCAGCCGGGCCGTCTGCAGCAGCCGGCCCTGAAGGCCGCCTTTGGCGTGCCGGCCGATCAGCTGCCCGCCTGGGTGGGCGCCGATCTGGGCAAGGACGGCTATCAGCTGATCCATGTGGAGAAGGCCCTGCCGCCTGATGAAGCGGCTCGTCAGCGTCTGGACACCTACCGTACCCAGCTGCGGCAGCTGATGGCCAACGCCGAGCGCCAGGCCTGGGTGGATACCCTCAAGGGCACCATGAAGATCGACCGCCATCTGGAGAAGGACAGCGGTTCGGGCGATGCGGAGTGAACGGAGGCTCGTCTGAAAGTCTTCGATCTTTGCTGCGAGCAGCAACACCAGTTCGAGGGCTGGTTCTCCTCCGCCGAGGACTTTGAGCGGCAGCAGGAGAATCAGCTCATCGAATGCCCGATGTGCGGGTCCCGGCAGGTGAAGAAGCTCCTGTCGGCGCCCCGACTGAACCTGTCCCATGGTGGCTCGTCGGTTGACGAGACAGCCGGGGCTCGTGGTGAGAAGGCAGCGCGTTCCGGTCCGGTGACGGCCGAGATCCGCGAGCTGCAGGGGCGGCTGATGCGGGGGCTGCGCAAGCTGATCGATGCGACCGAGGACGTGGGCGACCGTTTTGCCGAGGAGGCTCGGCGCATTCATTTTGACGAGGCGCCGGACCGCCCCATTCGGGGCGTGGCCACGCCTGAAGAGACCAGGGCGCTGCATGAGGAGG
>ERZ773075.1218-NODE-1218-length-14381-cov-3.049_pt1 | contig 14381 bp, 7 predicted proteins | sample MGYA00580614_ERZ773075 | MGnify/ENA primary metagenome ERZ773075 (study PRJEB29015, sample SAMEA2738021) | human oral metagenome | biome: human oral; feature: human-associated habitat; material: dental | place: China | collected 2043 ... | reverse complement strand
GCAGTCGACGCCGGCATCAGCTTCTTCGACATTGCCGACCTCTACGGCGCCGAACCCGGCCTCTCCGAAACCATGTTCGGCACCGCCCTCACCCAGCTCGGCCTCGACCGCGACGAACTGACCATCGTCACCAAATTCGGTCTGCCCGTCGGTGACCTCAACGGCAACGACCGCAACGCCCGCGGATCCCGCCGCTACATCATGCGCGCCGTTGAAGGGTCCCTCCGCCGCCTCGGCACCGACTACATCGACCTGTACTTCTACCACAGCCCCGACCCGAACACCCCCATCGAAGAGACTCTCAGCACCCTCGACCAGCTCGTACGCGACGGCAAAGTCCGCTACCTGGGCCACTCCAACTTCTCCGGCTGGCAGCTCGCCCACGCCGAACACTGCGCCCACGAACTCGGCACCGAACGGTTCATCGCCGCAGAAAACCACTACAACCTGCTCGACCGCCGCGCAGAACTCGAAATCCTGCCCGCCGCACGACACTTCGGCATGGGTGTGCTGCCGTACTTCCCGCTCGCTAACGGCCTGCTGACCGGCAAGTACCGCCGCGACAACATTCCCGCCGGTTCGCGCCTGTCCCACTCCAAGAAGAACGTGCTCGACGCCGCCAACTGGGACCAGCTCGAAGCCTTCCACAGCTTCTGCGCTGAGCGCGGCATCACCGAGGTGCAGGCGGCGTTCTCCTGGCTCGCACAGCAGTCACCGGTTACCTCCGTTATTGCCGGTGCGACCAGCGCCGAACAGGTGCGCGCCAATGCACAGGCTGCCTGCCTGCGCTTCGACGCTGAGGACCTCGCCGCCCTGGACGCTATCTTCCCGGCACCCGAGAAGATTGCGCTGTTCTAAACGCGGGCTCCCTCTCAAAGGGGCGCTCAGACGGTCGCACCAGGCGGCCGTAAAATATGCTGAAAAATGTCCGCGGTGAGAAATAAATATCACCCGCCGAACGTTTTCGCTAGGATTAGGTGAGGTGCGTCTAACCTGACGCACCTCACCTACCCCACTGACAGGGCTGAAGAACCACCAATGTCGGTGTAATCTCACCTACCCCCTCGGCATCAAAGGACACCATGAGCGCACAGAGCACCGCCTCCACCCTGCCCCCGCTGGGCACCGGGAAGCACAGCCGATACCTCGGCATCATTGCACTCATCGCCACCTTCGGCGGTCTGCTCTTCGGCTACGACACCGGAGTGATTAACGGCGCGCTCGAACCCATGAGCCGCGAACTCGGCATGGACTCCACCGCCCAAGGCTGGGTCACCGGATCCCTCGCCTTCGCGGCGGCTATTGGCGCGCTCACCTGCGGTCGCATCTCCGACCGGTACGGCCGCCGAACCACCATCATTGGGCTGTCCACCATCTTCTTCTTCGGCGCCCTGACCTGCGTCTTCGCACCCAACGTCGCCGTGCTCATCACCGGACGAACCCTGCTCGGCCTGGCGGTCGGTGGCGCCTCCGCCGTGGTACCCGTATTCCTTGCAGAGCTCGCACCCTACGAAATTCGAGGCTCCCTCTCCGGCCGCAACGAACTCATGGTCGTGGGCGGTCAGCTTGCCGCGTTCATCGTGAACGCCCTCATCGGCAACGTATGGGGCGAACACGACGGCGTGTGGCGCTGGATGTTCGCCATCTGCACCCTGCCCGCCATCGGCCTGTTCGTCGGCATGCTGCGTGTACCCGAATCGCCGCGCTGGCTGCTGCGCGTCGGCAAGCGTGAGCAGGCGCTGGAGGTGATGAAGCGCATCCGCTCCACCGAGCGTGCCGAGGCCGAAATTGCCGACATTGAACGCACCCTGCAGGTGGAGGCGACCGCCCAGAACACCGCGGCGGGTAAGGACAGTGCGGGCGTGCGCGGCTGGTTCGTGCGCATCCTACTCGTCGGTATTCTGGTTGGCGCGGGCCAGCAGCTGACCGGCATCAACTCGATCATGTACTACGGCATTAAGGTGCTCAAGGAGGCTGGTTTCAGCGAGTCCGCGGCGCTCATTGCGAACATTGCACCGGGCACGATTGCGGTGCTCGGCTCCATCCTGTCGCTGCGTCTGATGGAGCGTGTGCCGCGCCGAGTCATGGTCATTACCGGCTATAGTTCGACCGCGTTTTTCCACGTGCTGATTGCGGGCGCATCCATGCTGCTGCCCGCCGATAATGCGGCGCGCCCCTGGATTCTGCTGGTGCTCATCGTCTGCTTTGTGGGCGCGATGCAGACCTGCCTGAACGTGTCCACGTGGGTGATTATGAGTGAGCTGTTCCCGCTGCGTGTGCGTGCGGCGGGTATGGGCATTTCGGCGTTTAGCGGCTGGATGATGAACGGTGCGCTGTCGCTGGCGTTCCCCGTGATTCTGGGTGCGGTCGGTCTGACCGGCTCCTTCATCGGCTTTGCTGTGGTGAACGTGATTATTGCGCTGCTGATGTTCCGCAACCTGCCGGAGACTCGCGGCGTGAGCCTGGAGCAGGTGGAGCGCGGCGTGATGGACGGTAGCATCTACCCCTTCGCGCGCAAGCGCTAGATTCGGCGGTTTTTGGGCACGAATGAGGCGGGCGGCACCTCCCCGGTGGAGGCGCTGCCCGCCTCGTGCGTCCCGCCTCGTATGTCCCGTGCCCCTCACCCCACCTGCACTGTTCGTTGAATGAGAAGCAAGGAACCCCTACCCTGCGCCACCACCCCATAAGTGATACGGTCAAATAATAACTAATGGATTCACGTGCTGAAATGCACGCCCGACCCTGCCCCATAGCATCGCCCGGACGCTCGCATCCAGCACGCCACAACTTCTATAACGAACACGGGTGAACAATGACTGAGAACGTACACAACGACTGGGACCTCCGAAGCGAAGAAGTGCAGAAAGACCAGGTAGCCGCCTACGACGCAATGCGCCGCCGCTGCCCCGTCGCCCACGACGAATTCATGGGCTACTCCGTCTTCAAAAACGCCGACGTACAGCACGTACTCGACCACCCCGAAATCTACTCCAACGTCGTCTCCACCCGCCACATCGCCGTCCCCAACGGCATGGACGCACCCGAACACACCACCTTCCGCGCCGTCAACGACAAATACTTCACCCCCGAACGCCTCGAAAAGTTCGCACCCGTCATCCGCGACGCCGTGAAGACCCTCATCGCAGAACTGCCCCGCGGCGAAGAAGTAGACGTCATGCAGGGCTTCGGCCAGGCCTACGCAATGCGCGTGCAGAACGCCTTCATGGGCTGGCCCGCATGCCTCGAACAGCCCCTCACCGAATGGATCGAAAAGAACCGCGTCGCCACCCTGCGCCGCGACCGCGAAGAAATCGCTAAGGTCGCCCTCGAATTCGACGGTTACATCCGCCAGCTACTCGACGAACGCCGCGAGGACGCCGCAGCCGGCAACCCCAAGGATGTCACCGCCGAACTGCTCACCGACACCGTGCAGCTGCCCGGCGAAGAGCCCCGCACCATGACCGACGAAGAAATCGTCAGCCTCATCCGCAACTGGACCGTGGGCGAGCTGTCCACCGTCTCCGCAACCGTGGGTGTATTCGTCAACTTCCTGGCACGCAACCGCGCCGAGCAGGACCGCCTGCGCGCCTCCCTCGCCGACGGCAACGCACTCGACGACCGTAGCGAAATCGCCCTCGCCGTCGAAGAAATCATGCGACTCGAAGACACCCTCGTCACCAACCGCCGCATCACCACGCAGGACACCGAACTCGGCGGCCGCACCCTGCCCGCCGGCTCCCGCGTGACCATCAACTGGGCAAGTGCCAACCGCGACGAGGACGCCTTCGAAGACGCCCTCACCTACAACCCGCACCGCGACCAGTCCCGCAACCTCGTGTACGGTGACGGCATCCACGTCTGCCCCGGCGCGCCCCTGGCACGCCTGGAGCTGCGCATCCTGCTTGAGGAGCTGCTGCGCGGCACCGAGTCCATCGAGATCGCGGACGAGAGCGAGAAGCCCGCAACCGTGAACGCCGTGTACCCGGTCTCCGGTTACTCGGTCGTGCGCGCCATCTTCAACTAGGCACGCTCCAGCTCTAAAAAGTGCGAGGCGCCGAACCCCGAGAATGGGGGTCGGCGCCTCGCGCTGTTAAGAGTAAATATAAGAGTGAATAGTAGGGTAGTGGTGGCCGGTATTAGCCGCCCACTATAGATAAAACGGAATATTCCCTAGAGACTATATTCCCTAGCGACTATATAGCCTAGTGGACTATCCAAAAATCTGAATCTAACGGCCGGAACTCGTCGCCGAAGGCTTCACCGAAGAACCCGCAGAACCGCTCGCAGACGCCTCAGCGGCAGCCGATGCTGACTCCTCCGGGGACAGAGCCGTACCATCCGCATGAACACCAGCCATCGCCGGAGTCACACCATTCACGAAGCTCAACTTCGCCTGCTTGAACTGGTACTCGGGGGAGCAGGTCAGCTTGTACTTCGAATTCGCCAGCTCGCGAATCGTCTTCACATAATTCTGAGTCTCCTCGTACGGGGGAACACCGCCGTACTTCTCCACAGAACCCGGACCCGCGTTATAACCGGCGAGAACCACATCCTGCAGCTCATCCTCATTGGAAGCGTACTTTGCCAAACGAGTACGCAACTCAGCCAGGTAGCGTGCCTGCGCCGCAATCGCATCGTGCGGGTTCAGAACATTACCGCCGTTGCCGAAGCTGTAGTGCCCGCCGCTCCACGCATCATCGGTGAACTGTGCAATACCCTTAGCGCCCTGGTGGGACACCACGCCCACACGCCAGTGGCTCTCGGTCTCAATCTGCGCCGCCAGCACGCCGGGACGGAAACCCGACACCTTAGAGCCCTCCTCAAAATCGGAGCGGAGAGCCGCCGGAGCATACGAAAGCTCCGTCATGCCGCAGTAATCGTCGTAGGTGGCTGCCAAGCCGGCAACACCGCCACCCAGAAGGACCGCAGAGGCAATAATCTGCCAATGCGCAAGTGCCCCGGCGAGAAAGCGAAGCGGGAAAGCTTTACGCTGCCGAGGTGAAGTCTGTTCGTCCGCCGAAGCGGAGGTGTGGTTGGTGGCGCCCGTAGCGCTGCGCTCGGAAGAGGCGCTCGAAGTGCTATCTGCCATTCCTATAGACTAGCGCACCATGCCCGCTCCTGGCTAAGAAAAGTTCGCCCATGAGGCTATAAGCATAGTTTGCCGATGCGCGTGCAGGCTCCTGCCGGGGTGCTTACCGGGGTGTGTGCGGGGCTCCGGGCGGGCTCTGTAGGGGGGGGTGTGCGGGTGCAGAAAGACGGTGCAGAAAGACGGCGCAGAAAGACCCCGCCCGGCGCATCCATTCACAGGACGCACCGGGCGGGGTCAACCTCTCACGGCCGCTAGAAGCGTCTAGCGTGAGCGTTTAGCGATCAGTCACCACGATCTTGCCGGCGGCACCGCGCTCCATCTCCGAGAAGGAGTGGTTCACGAACGTGTACGTGCCAGACTCCAGGAACTGCATCTCCACGAAGCCACCCTGAGCGGGCGCCAAATCCAGCGCCTGGCTGTGGCCGTCACGGCTACCGAACGCATCCACACCGCGGCGCATCAGGTATCCGCCCTCCTTGTAGACCGTGTCGAACTGCGAACCGACCACGTGGAAGCTCGTGCCGTGGTTCGGGCCAGCAGCCATCACCCAAACACGAATACGCTCACCCTTCTTCACCTGCAGCGGCTTCGCCTTGTACTGGGTTGCGTGGCCGTTGAACATGGTCAGCGTGGGGGTGCCCGCCGCGATCAGCTCCGGCGAGTTCTCCGCCAGCTTGTTGCCGTCGGAGGCGGTCTTTCCGGTGTCGTGCAGGTACGCCTCGCCCTGAACCATCACGTACTCGTGGTCAACCGGGTCAAGGTCGGCAGGGTCAATGATGACCGCGCCGTACATACCCTGGGTCATGTGCAGGCTCAGCGGGGCGGTACCGCAGTGGTACAGCCAGATACCGGCGGCCTTCGCCTCGAAACGGTAGACGAGACGCTCACCGGGGGCGATGGTCTTCATCGTGTTATCGGGGGACACCATGCCCGCGTGGAAGTCCAGCGAGTGGCCCATCGTGCCGTTATTGACGAGTGTAATTTCAAAAATGTCGCCGACCTTGCCGCGTAGAATCGGTGCCATGTTCTGCCCGTTGAACGTCCACATGTGAACGGTCACGCCGGGCGCCACCTCGCGGTCAACTTCCTCAACTTCCAGGGTGACCTTGCGGACGGTCTTGCCGTTCACCCGCTCGGCGGTGTTCGGTGCCGGGATGTTCGGGTCGCGGTACTTGTAGCCGCTGCCGGGCGCTGCGGACATGTCAATCCTGCTGTTCGCAACGGTCATAAGGGTCGGCGTGCTACCCGATGCAGCATGGTTGTGGCCGCCCGCAGAACCGTGGTTGTGGCCACCCTGCGCCACCTGGTTTGCGGAGGCGCCGGTCGCCTTCACCTTGAACACCATGCCCAGGGAGCGGTGACCCGCCACGGAGCAGTAGCCTTCCTGGTCGGCGGTAATGACGCCGGCATCAACGGTTTTCGTTTCGCCGGGGTTGATAACGCCGGTGGTCGCGCCGTTGTCGAAGGTCAGGTCGTGGGTCATGCCCTGATCGTCGTTGGTGACTTCAACGACCAGGCGGTTACCGGCGGGCACCTCCACCTCGGCGGGGGTGAAACGGTAGTTGCTGGTCGCCTTCACCTGCACGGTGGTGGTCTGACCGGTCGCAGCCACGGAACCCGACGAAGAAACCGACGGCAGGTTCAACGCGGACGGGTTCACCGCAAAGCCCAGCAGGAACGCCATAGCAACCGCGAGTGCCGCCTGGAAGCTCTGCTTGGCGTGCGGTATGGGTGCAGGGGTCAGCGCCTCCTGGTCGAAGGCGGGCTTCTCGCCGCGGGCGCGCGCTTCGAAGATTGCCTTGCGGGTGCTTACCGAAACCTTCACGCCACGCACCATCAGCGGAATGAATGCCACCAACGCCAGCGCGCCCACAATGGCGACCGCCATCTTAATGGACTGGCCCACCATAGAGCTGGGCATCATGAAGATCAGCAGCGCCAGGTTCACGGCGGTTACGCGACCGGCAGCGAAACGGCTGAACTCCTTATTGGAGGCGCGCACCACCGCCGGGCCGCCGCCCATCAGCTGAGGCAGCAGGTAGCTCATTGCACCCAGCAGCACCTGCAGCAGGAAGCCCACCACGAAGATGGGGGTGACCGCACGAATATCCATGACGGCGAACGGGGTGGTTGCCACCATGTAGGCGGTGGTCGCCACGCCAACAATCAGCCAGAGGAAGCCCATACCGACGCTCATCGGCGGGTACTCGGTCGGGCGCTTGGTGCGCAGGGTACGCACCATCACCCAGGCGACAATGAGCAGAGCGAGCAGGTAGACGACCAGGCCAGCGGCAGCGAGCGGACGCATCCCGAACATGGAGCCTGCAAGGGTCAACGCCAAGCCGCCGCACATCAGGTACAGGGCGCGCAGGCTGTGAGTGAGCGCCTTATCAACCATCTTCGTGCGCAGCATGGTCGGCCAGAAGGTCACCAGCGTACCCACCACGGTAATACCGACGAAGCCGAGCACGTTCACGACCTCGTGCGCGAGCAGGAACTGCGAATGTAGGGTGCCCTTCAGGTTCGGGTAGGCAATCATCGCGCCAAACGCCGCACCGAGAGGCAGCATGAGCGCCGCCATAATGTAGAAGCGAATCGTCACACCGAACCGCGACGGCAGAGCCTGACGCACCTGCTTCAGCAGGTACAGGGCATGCCAAGCGACCATGGTGCCCACAATGAGCGCACCAACCACCGTGGCGGCGTAGAGGCCGGGCACGCTCAGCTGACCGATCATGCCGACCATGAGCACGAGAATACCGGCGTTCAGGATGAAGATACGGCGCACCTGAGTTCCGCGGTGTTCGTCAGGGATTTTGATCTTCATGAGCGCTTCGGTGAAGTGCTGCGACCAAATCAGAATCGAGTTCGTAATCAGGCCGAGGGTGACAATGTGCACCAGCAGCCAGCCGCTATTGGGAATGAACTTATGCAGCAGAAGCGCACCGACAAGGGCAAACATCCAGTAAGAGACGGGCTTGGAGGCGCGACGATGCCACGTACCGCGACCGGATGCGCGGCGTGCAACCTCTTCGGGGGTGAGGTTCGCACCGGGCGCATCGGTCGGACGCGGGCCAATGCTCAGTCCGGAGGAGCCGCCTCCGGAGAGGCTTGCGGGCTTGCCGTTCGTGTTCTCGCCTTCGGGTGGGGTGCCGAGATGTTCACTCACGTGATCACTGCTTTCACTGCTGGTTGTTCGTGGACGTCGGTGTGCGGGTTGGCATCGCCTGCCCCTGCGTTGGAGCGGGCCCTGTGTTGGGGCGGGCCCTGCATTGGGGCAGGCGGAGCGCCAATAAGCCCATTATATTGCCCCGGTAGTACCAATTTTGAAGACATTACGTGCATATGAAGGCGGCTCGTACCGTGATAGTTGCGCTTGCTCACTCGAGCGAATTTGCCCCTGTAAATCTTCTCTCCTGATTCTGCTCCCCGATGCACCCTTCACAGGTGCGCGCGATAAACTATTAGGATTCCAAAATCAGATGCCCGCCCACCCTACGCGCGCATCCGCCGGCACCAAGGTAAGGACAAGCACTTCGTGACAAGGACTGACTCCACCACCCCCATCTGGGGAAAAATCGCTATTGTGGCACTTATCCTCATTGTTGGCGGTGGATACGTCGTCAAACTGCTCACCAACCCCTTCGCCGGTATGGACTTCTCCATCTACCGTCTGGGTGCGATGACCATTTTCGATAACGAGGGTTTCACCCAGGACCTGTACTCCCCGACCCTGAACGATCACGGCGTGAACAAGCCGCCGTTCACGTACCCGCCGTTCGCGGCGATGCTGTTCCTACCGTTCGCGTTCATGCCGCTGGAAGTCGGCATGGTCATTATGGTTGTCGGTTCGGCTGTGGTGGCGTGGTGGATTTCCACGATTATTTACAACTACGTGAATGCGCGCGGCCGCGAGCTGCCCCTGCAGCAGTACTTTGGTCGTGCCGGCACGATTGCGGTGCTGACCATTCTGGTGGTGGCGGCTGGCCCGTGGCAGCGCACCCTGGATTTGATTCAGATTAACCCGTTCATTACGGCGCTGATTCTTGCCGATTTTGTGCGCCCGGCGACCCGCGTGCCGCGCGGCGTGCTGATTGGTATTGCGGGCGGCGTGAAGCTGACTCCGCTCGTGTTCGGCCTCATTCTGCTGGTCCGCCGCGACTGGAAGGGCATCGCGGCTCTGGGCGCCACCTTCCTGGCCACAATTGCGGTCGGTTTTATCCTTTTGCCGAATGAGGCTCCCCAATTCTGGTTCTCAGCTATCTCTGACCCCTCCCGCGTGGGCGACATTAACTTCGTGGATAATATTTCCATCCAGGGTTGGCTCATGCACTTCGGTCTGAAGGGCACAGCTCTCAAGCTCGGCTTCTACGCCCTGGCCGCGCTCAGCATTGCCCTGGTTGCCGTGCTGCTCTATCAGCTTGATCGCCGCGGCAAAACCCTAGCGCAGGTGGCCGTGACCGGCACTCTTATGGTGGCACTTTCGCCGATTAGCTGGTCGCACCACAATGTTCTTCTGCCGCTACTGCTGGCAGCCTTTATCCTGGACGCATTCCCCACCTTTATGGTGTATCTTCCCTCCGCGGCACGAAAAATTGCGTGCGTGCTGGCGTGGGTGGCCGGTGTGGGCCTGTACCTGTCGCCGATTAGGATTGCGTCATGGTTCCACGGTAGCGCTGAAGGTTTGGAGCACCTGGCTCCGGGTGCGTTGGCGGTTTCGGCTATTCCCGCGTTCTGCCTGTGGGTGACGATGACGCTCTGGTCGATTGCCGCACTGAGCGCGCCGGTGCGTGGCGCGAAGGTTGAGCCCGTGCAGTACGGTTCCGTGCGTAGCGATGCGCCCCTGGGCTGGTGGGGCGCTCGCGCCCTGGTGACCGAGAGCGCCGCGTCTGTGCGTGCGGCTGCTTCTCGTGAGGCAACCGCGTGAGCCGCGAAAAGGAGCTAGAAAAGACCCCTGTGAAGAATACTGAAAAGAGCTCCGCTACAAACGCGGTGAAGACCCCGGAGAATACTGCTGAGAATACCGAGGCGGCTGCGCCGGGGATTCCGTGGGCTTCGGGGATTCCCTGGGCTTCTACCGCGGTTGCGGAACCGGCTGTTGAGAGCGCTGTAGAAAGTGCTGCAGAAAGCGCGGAGCCTGCCGCTGAGCCCGCTACTGAACCCGCGGCGGAAACTGTCGAACCCACCGAGGAAACCGCCAAGGTAACCGCTGCGGAACCTACACAACCTGCGCGTCACGGCTTCTTTGACCGCATCCCCGGCATGCGTAGCGGCGCTCTCTGGGCGCACCTGGTGTTCATCCTGGTTGCCCTCTACGCCTTTGACTACGTGACGCACGCGGCGGCTGACGATATTTACGTGTCCCGCCTGGGTGCTGTCTCCCTCGCGGATGGCCCGGACGGCTACCAGCTGTACACCTTCCGCACGCGCGGCCTGCCGTTCACCTATCCGCCGTTTGCGGCGCTGCTCTTCTACCCGCTCGCGTTCCTCACCGAACCGCAGAGCATGATGCTGATTACCGTCATCATCGGCGTGCTCAGCTACGTGTGCGGCTACGCTCTATATTCCTACGCGCGGAGCCGTTCGTGGCGTTTGCCGTTGCAGAAGCACCTGGGTCATTGGGGTATGGTGTCGCTGATTGCGGCGCTGATTTGGATGTGCGGTCCGTGGCGTTTGACCACGCATTTTGGGCAGATTAACGCCATCATTTTGGCGCTGATTCTTGCCGATTTTATGCGCCCGGCAACCCGCGTTCCGCGCGGTGTGCTGCTGGGTATTGCGGCGGGTATTAAGCTGACCCCGCTCGCGTTCGGTCTGCTGCTGCTCATGCGTAAGGACTGGAAGGGCATTGCGACCCTGGGTGCGAGCTTCGCCGCGACCGTGGGTATCGGCTTCCTGGTGATTCGTGAGGAGTCGCTGACGTTCTGGTTCCACGCGGTGCGTGACACTTCGCGTGTGGGCTGGTTCAGCTACTTCGATAACGTGTCGATTATGGGTTCGCTGACCCACGCGGGCCTGCAGCATCACCTGACGGCGACCGCCCTGTCCGTGGTGCAGGTGGCGTTGACCCTGCTGATTGTGCTGGTCACCGCGGTTCTGCTGGTTCCGCTGATTCGTGCCCGCGCGCTCATGGCGCAGCTGGCGCTGACCGCGTTCATGATGCTGCAGATTTCGCCGATTAGCTGGTCGCACCACAACACCTGGTACCCGCTGATGCTCGCCGCCGTGGTTATGGAGATCTTCCCGCTCATGTACCAGCGGGTCAGCTCCTTTGTTTTCACACTGGCTGTTGTCTTGGCGACCGCGGCGCTGGTGGGCATGTACATTTCGCCGTTCTGGATTGTGCTGGCGTTCTCCCCGCACTTCAGCTCGGATCAGATTCTGATGGTGCCCGAAGGCTCTCTGGGCCTGATGGCGGGTACCATGCCGTACCAGCTGATGTACCTGTTTATTCTGGTGACGTTCTTCGTGTACCTGGCGAATCGTCAGTTGGTAGGGCGTGCGGCACGTGCCGCGGGCGCTGAACTGGCGGAGGCGAAGTACTCCCGCTAAGGAAGCCTCGCTCACGGCGGTTGCTCGCTCAAGGTTGCTACCCGCTTACGGTGGCTGCTCATTCATGGCGGCGGGCGCCTCCAGCAGGGCGTCAGCCCACCGGGCAGAACCCCAGAAGCATAGCCTCCCGGCATAAAAGTATCCGGGCATAGAAGTATCCCGGCATAGAAGTATCCCCCGCACCCATCACGGATGCGGGGGATACTTCTATACCCAGCCTGCTGACCTAGTCAGCCAAGCCGCTAGTTAGTGCCGATGCTCCAGGTAACGTTGGAGTCGGTACGAACCTGCAAGTAGCTCTTGTTGCTCTGAACCCACTGAATGCTGCTCTTCACCGGCGACAGGGTCGAGGAGAAGAACGGGTCGTTCTTAGTCGCGTTCAGAACGCTGAAACCGCGGGTGGTCGGGCCGCTGGTCTGGAACTCCATGGTCGCCTCGGTGCCTTCGTAGGTGAAAGCGTAGTGGTTCATGGTGCTCTGGAACTTCTCACCCTTCTTGTAGTTGGGTGCGGAGTCTGCATCGTAGACGCGGATGGTCCATTCGCCCTTACCGGTCAGGTCCAGCTTGCGGGTGGGGGTGGAGTGGCCGCTCGCGTCGATCCATGCGGTGCCCTTGAGCTCCTTGCCGTCGCGGGTCGAGTCGATAACGCTCACACCTGCGCTGCTGTTGCCCTTCTCATCACGGCTGGAGATGAAGGCGTTAACCACACCTTCTGCGGGCTTGAACTCGTAGTAGAGCAGGCCCGCGGACACATCGCCCTTGATCTTCTCAATCTCGATGGTGTCCTTGTTGTCGGTGACGGTCTTCTTGTACTCCTTGAACTCACCCTCGGGCATCTTCGCTTCAGCAGCAGCGACCGGTGCCGCGGAAGAAGCCGAAGCCGCTGCCGCGCTCTCAGATGCGGGTGCTGCGGAAGAAGCCTCAGAGGATGCTGCCGCCGCGGAGGACGCCTCAGCGGAAGTAGCCGCCGCGCTCGCAGACTCGGAAGAACCGGAGGTGGGGGTCGAGCCGCCGCGCGGAATCAGCATGACAATCGCCAGGATGAGAACAATCAGCAGAGCCAACGCACCACCGATAACACCCCAAATCTTGGTGCCGGAGAACAGACCCTTCTTCTCGGAGCCGTCCTCGCCCTGATCTGCGGGCTCGGTGACGTAGGGGTTGCTCAGCGCCACGGTTGCCTGGTCCTGATCGGACACCTGACCCGCGTAGGGCTGCTGAGCGTTGTACGGCTGACCCTGGTAGGGGTTGTTCTGGTACTGACCGCCCTGGACGTTCTGGCCGCCCTGCGCGTTCTGGTCGCCCTGGAAGCCCTGACCCTGGAAATTCTGACCCTGGTACTGGCCACCCTGGAAGCCCTGACCCTGGAAACCATCAGCCTGGTTCGGCTGGAAGCCGTTCGGTGCCTGACCCGCCGGAATGAACTGAGCGTTCTGGCCGCCCTGCACGTTCTGACCGGGCTGTTCAGACAGGTTCACGGTACGCTCGGACAGGTTGACGGTGCGCTCGGTTTCCGGAGTGTGGAACTCAACGAACGGGGAGCTCTCGATGGTGTGCGGAGCCCCTTCGGTGGAGGCGGGAACCTCAGCAGCGGGAGCCTCAACTGCGGGAGCCTCAGCGACCGGTTCAGCTGCCGCCGGTGCCTCGGGAGCAACCTCAGCGACGGGCTCAACTGCGGGCTCTGCAACAGGTTCGGAAACAACCGGCGCAGAAACAGCGGGCTCGGAAACTACCGGCTCAGAGAGTGCGGGCTCAGCAACCGGAGCCTCAACAACGTGCGCCTCAACGGGCTGCTCGGAAGCAGCCTGCTCAGCAACAACAGGCTCGACAACCGGCGCTACGGGAGCTTCAACAGCCTCAGCGGCGGGCTCAGCAACTACGGGCTCTTCAGCGGAAGACTGGGACGCGAGAACCTGCTCGGGCAGAGTGGTGCCGGTCAGCGGAACCTGAGTCAGGTGACGCATCGGCTTGGGCTCGGAGGACTCCTCAGCGGACTCAGCCGCGGGTGCCTCTACCTGCTGCGCCTCAGCGTGGGATGCCTCAATGGGGGATGCCTCAGCCTGGGGTGCTACCACCTCCGGAACCTCGACGATCTGCTCACCTTCGAGCTCAGCGGCGAGCTGCTCCAGGTCAACGTCCTCAACGGTCAGCGGTGCCGCAACCTCGGCGGGCTGCTCAGCCTCAACAGATTCAGCCGTGGGCGCCTCAACAACCTGCTCGGCGGGCTGCTCAGCGGGAGCCGCCTCAACAGCGGGCTCCTCGGGAATCAGCGGCTCAATAGTGGCCTCTTCAACCTGAATGGGTTCCGGCTCGGGCTCTTCGACCCACAGCTGCCAACCTTCAGGAACGGGACCCCACGCGGGGTCAGGACGCCACGTAGGAGTGGGGGCCCATCCGGCAGGAGGAGCGGGCCAGTTGGGCGGCGGATTGAAGACGAGTGCCATAAGAAAGCAGCCTTTCTGGTGCTGAAAAAACACCCCGGAAGAGCGGTCATCAGCGACTATGTATATGAGCGTATTATCGCTACAAATTATTGCATAGGTTCAGAAAATGAACCCCGCGAATGGTGGGTTTTTGACCTTATTCACGGCTTTTTCAATGGTTTTGAAACATTCTGTATCAATCAGTACTTGAAGGTTTCCGCATGCCTGGTCACCCCCGAACCCGCTGAGACTAGGAATAAAGGCTGAGGCTAGGATTAAAGAATGAACACGACACCGCCCCCCGCACCTCCGCGCCT
>ERZ773075.1215-NODE-1215-length-14395-cov-67.4461_pt1 | contig 14395 bp, 14 predicted proteins | sample MGYA00580614_ERZ773075 | MGnify/ENA primary metagenome ERZ773075 (study PRJEB29015, sample SAMEA2738021) | human oral metagenome | biome: human oral; feature: human-associated habitat; material: dental | place: China | collected 2043 ... | reverse complement strand
CGGTCGTCCCGGCCACCAGGGCGTGGGGGCCGTCGGCGCGCACGTCCAGCCAGAACTGCCCCTCGGCGTCCTCCCCGATGACCGCCTTCGTCGTGCGGCTGCACCGCTGCCAGGCCGCCAGGACCGCGTCGGCCCCGGGCTCGGGCATGGGCAGCACGTCCAGCAGCCGCGAGGCCGTGGGGATCGTGGAGTCCGCCCCGGCCGCGGAGACGTCGTGGACCGGGGCCAGAGCCCGAGCCACACGCTCGCACCAGCCGCCCGGCACCAGGTCCAGGGTGACCCGCTCGACCTCATCCTTATCCGTCTGGGAGACCGAGGGCGCGCCGGGCCCGGCGGCCACCACGGCCCGGCACTCCTCGGGCAGGGCCGTGCGCTCCCGGTCGATGCAGATCAGGCGCACCCCCACCTCGGGGCCGCGGCGCAGCACCGGGATGAGGCCCGGGCGCAGCCGCAGGGCGTGCCCGCCGTCGAGCACCACCAGGACCTGCTCACCGTCCGAGCGCCCGCGGCCGCGGTTCTCGGAGGCCTCCAGGCGTCGCTGCACCAGGTCCGCCAGCTCGTTGATGCGCCGGCCCACCGTCTCATCGTCCACGCCGACCCGGGCCCGGGCCCCCATGCCCTCAAGGTTGCGCAGGTGGGGCAGCCACCTCGCCCAGGACCAGCGCGCCTCGGACTGCTCGCCGCGCACCGGCTCCACTATGAGCACCATCTGCAGCTCGGCCGGCGAGTGCAGCACCGCGGCCTGGGCCGTCAACCAGGTCGCCACCTCGTGGCGCCGCTCCCCGCACACGCCGACCACGCCGATCTCACCCAGGTGCACGGTCACGGGAACGTCCGGGGCCGTCCAGCGCAGCGGCTCCTCGTGCTTGGCGCGACCGGGATCCTCCACCTCGACGTCGCTGGGCAGGTCCGCCACCCCCACCCGCAGGTCCAGCCAGTCGGGGTCAGAGGGGCGCCGCTCCCACAGCTCCGCCCGCGGCCCGGTGGCGCGCAGCAACAGCTCGGCCGGGTCCGGGGCGTCCGTGCGCCGCAGCCCGCGCTCCTCGGTGAGCGCCTTGAAGGCCGCGTCCTCGGTCTGGTCGCGCTGCTCCTCGTACTTGCGCAGGTCGTCCTTGTAGTTCTTCCGGTTGTTGGAGCGCCCCTGGATCTGGTTGGCGATCATCATGATCGGGGAGAGCAGCATGAACATGAGGGAGTAGACACGCCCGGTGAGCAGGTACATCCCACCCCCCATGACCAGCGGGGAGAGCATCATGGCGAACGGGAAGGGCGGCTTGCGCGCCTGCGAGGGCTCGCGCGGCAGCATGAACTTGGTGACCCGGATCGGGCGGGCCAGGCGCGGGGGCCGGTTGAAGTTGATCGTCGGCGCACCCGGGGTGGGGGAGGTCACGGCGTTGGCGGCGGGAACGGGGCTGAGGACCAGCAGGCTCTCCCCCACCGTGAGGACCGCGTTCTCCGGCCAGGGGGTCGCGCCCGCCACCGGACGCCGGTCCAGCTCCAGGAAGCGGCGCTGGCCGTCGGGCTCCAGGACCTCGCGCCCGCTGAGAATCTGCTCCGAGTCCTTGCCCTTGCGATTCTTGCGCCGCTTCTTCTTGCGCCGCCTCCGCTTGGAGGGCGCCTCATCCTCCTTCGCGGCCAGGACCAGCGGCCCCGGCAGGGGGCGACGGCGCGGCAGCGGCAGCGGCACCGTGCGCTCGGCCACCTCCGGCACCGGGCTCAGGAGCACCTGCCCGCCCCGGGAGACGGTCAGGTCGGCGATCTTCTCCCGCCCGGCCTCACCCTCCAGGGTGATGTCCTGCTCCGGCCCGCCCAGGGTGTAGCTGCCCAGGCTCAGACGGTGGACCGCTCCGGCCCCCTGCCCGCCGACCACCCGCAGCTCGACGACGCCGACCGGTTCGACGTCGTCGAGGACCGCTGCGCCGAGCCCCAGCAGCATGCCGTTGCGGATGGAGCCCGATCCGATGGACTCGCGCGGGTCCAGGCAGCGCGAGCCGTGCCACAGCGACGACGGCGGAGCACTGACCGGCTCCCCGGCACTGACCACCAGGCGCAGGGACTGGCCCGGCACAGTGGCGGGCAGGGCACGGTCCAGGGCGGCGGCGAGGTCACCGACCACGGCGTCCTCCGGGACCACGACGATGAGGTCGCGGGCCTCGCAGGCCTCCTCCAGGGGGCGCAGGACACTGATGAACAGCTGCACGGCGATCTCCTCAGGCGGGCAGGCGGCCCACCGAGAGCCCCGGGGAGAGGTCCTCGACGAGCGCCGCCGTTGCGGGGTCGATCTGGTACAGGTCGTCGGCGCCGGCTGCGTCCAGCAGGATGCGGATCTCCCGCTCCAGCTCGCTGCGGCCGCGGCGCGAGGCCAGGCGCAGGCGGTCGCGCCACAGCCCCTGGTCGAGGTCGACCACCTGGAGGCCCGTGGCGATCGCCGCGGCGGCGCCGTCGGGGTCGGTGTCCCCGATGAGCTCGACCATGCGGTGGGCGGCGTCCACCACGAGGACCTCGAACTGCCGCGCGGCGCGCACCCGGGCCAGCCAGGTGTAGTGGCCCTCGGGGGCGTCGGAGGCCATCGGCCCGCGCACCAGGCGGAGGGCCTCGGCCAGGAGCTCGGCCTCCTGCTGCGGCGGGCGGTGCCGGGAGGCGGCCAGCAGGGAGCGCAGCACGTCCCAGTCCAGGACCGCCCCGGGGCCCAGCACCAGGCGGCCCTCGGCGTCCTCGCGCAGATGGGGCACGCCCTGGGAGTCCTGGCCGAGCCAGCTGCGCAGCCGCTCCACGGTCGCCCCCACCACGTCCGCGGTGGCCCCCAGGGGCCAGAGCATGGTGCCCAGGACGGAGGGGCGGATCCCCTCGGGGTGGAGGGCCACGCAGATCGCGGCCTCGGTGAGGATGGAGCGGCGCGCCTGGTCCACTGCGCCCCCTGTGTCCACGTGCGTCTGCCCCAGGACCTGGATCCGCACGGAGGAGGCGCGCAGGGCGGCGGTGGCCAGGGGCGGCATGGGCGGGTCGGGCACCGGTGGACGGCCGTCGTCGGTGCGGGTCTCCTCAACCGGGGCGAACAGGCCCTCCAGCGCGGCGATCTCCGCCTCGGTGGCGCGTGAGGCCGTCACCACGATGCCCAGGGGGGCGATCCGGGCGGTGCCGGAGGCGTCGATCTCGATCGTCCAGCGCCCCGGCCGGGCGGCGCCGGTGCGCACCAGGGCGTAGCTGCGCCCCGGCGGCAGCGGCGGGGGCGTCGCCCCGTCGCCGACGAACATGAAGGTCGTCTGCGTCTCGGGGCGGCGTCCGGTGAGGACCCCGCCGACCCCGGGCAGGGCCGTCTGCCCCATGAGACTCTCCGGGGTCTGCAGGCGCTCGCCCGCGACCCGGTGCAGGGTGGCGGACAGGCCGGTCCCGACCACCGCGGCGTCCCGCGACCAGGGGTTGGTGCACAGCTCCAGGGCGAGGGCGGAGACGACCTCGGCGGCCATGGCCGGGTCCCCGGTGACTGTCACGTCCCCGTCGGCGAAGGCCAGGTCGATGAGGATGTCGGCGCCGGCAGGCGTACGTCCCACCGTCACCAGGCCCGGCAGCGGGCAGGGCCGGTCGTTCAGCGGCGGCTCGTTGCCCGCGCGCAGCGCCCAGGTCATCCCCTCGTCCTGGGCCCGCCACGGGGCGGGGGCGTCGGTCAGGGGGCGCGCCATGCGCAGGTAGCAGGCGTCGTCGTCGATGGCGACGGCGTAGGGGCGGGGGCTCCCGGGGAGGTCGTCCAGGGAGCGCAGGACGGCGTTCAGACGCCGCGAGCGGCTCTCGTCGGCGCCCACCCGCAGGAGGCGCTCCAGCTCGGCGGAGTCCTGGTTGACGGCGCCCACCAGCTGCCGGCGCTTGGCGATGAGCACCGAGACCAGGGAGGCGGCCAGCAGCGAGCCGATCGCCGGCAGCTGGACCGGGGTGATGTCCCGCAGCTCGTGCCCGAGCCCGGCCGGAAGCTGGTTGGCGCCCTGCTGCTGCGACGGCGTCGGAGACTGCGGAGCCGGGGCGGCCGGTGCCGGATCGGTGGGGATGGCCTCGACCCTGGCCACGGAGGTGGCCGACTCGGGCATGACCAGCAGCCAGCCGGGCTGGATGAGTCGGGCCAGCTCCAGGGAGCCGCCGTCGGCCTGCTCGCGCCCGGCGTTGAGGTCGTAGATCTGGGCGTAGGCGCGCCCGTCACCGAGGTTGCGCTCGGCGATGTCCCACAGGTTGTCGTGGTAGCGGCCGTCGGGGGGCTGAACGATGTACACCCTCTGCCCCACGAGCTGGGAGCCGATCTCCGGGTCGAGCTCGACCCCGTCCACCACGTAGCGCATGTACTGGTGGCCGCTCTCGTCGCTCTGCGACGCCGCCGCGGCGCGATCGGCCTGGGTGGCATCGACGGCGGACTGCTGCGAGACGACCTCCTGGCTCACCGAGACCGCCGGGGTCGGCTCCTCGGCGAGGGGAGCGGCGGCCGCGGCGACCGGGCCGCTGACGGCGCCCAGGAGCAGGACCGAGGCGACGAGCCGGCGCACCAGTGACTGCACGCCGCCCGACAGCGGGACGTGCCCGGGCACACCGTACCCCTTGATGGCGGAGACGACCTCCACCAGGGTGCACACCGTGAACTGCAGCCAGGCCAGGTAGAGCACCCAGACGAGGACGCCCACGACGACGTCGAAGGAGACGGCCTGGGTGAGCAGGGCGTTCGTGTCCAGACTGGTCGGCAGCGGTGGGGGCCCCACGGTGGCCAGCAGGACCACGGGCAGGCCGATGATGACTCCGGCCAGCACAAGGCCGGCGACCACGGAGCGCCACACCGGGGGCCGGGTGCTGCGCACGGGTGCCCTGAATCGCTGAGGGCCGGCGGCCTGGGCACGGCGCCGCCTCGATGGGGTGGTCATGGGTTCTGCCTCCTCTCGGGGCCGAAGGCGTTGCCCGTCCTCGGCAATCCAGGCCTCTGCCCCTTCTCGGGGCCGAAGGCGTTGTGGGCCTCCCCGGTCACGGAGACGTGAATGGATGGGACGCCGACCAGTCGCAGCATCGTGGTGGGGACGTCGCGTTCGACGGTGACCGAGACCCGGTCGGAGGAGGCCTTGACCGTCGTGGTCTTGGCGGCGCCGCTGCGGGCCAGGTAGCTCCGGGCCGCAGACGAGGCCGCTGCCGGGTCCGTCGAGGCCTCACCGGAGTCGCGCAGCTTCGCCATGCTCAGCTGCTGGACCCCGGCGCGGGCCGCCTGCTCGGCCTGGTCCGCCATGGTGGCGCGCGCGTTGAGGACGCGTCCTCCCTCGATGCACAGTCCCGCTACGAGCATGAGGACCGCCGCGATGATGACGACGTAGACGGATATCGAGCCCCGCTCCGGGTGCTCTCGGAGCCTCTTGAAGATCGTGGTCCCGCTCATCGTGTCCCCCTCCACTGGTCCACCGGCGCACTCGACTCCGCCTTGACCACGGTGGTGCCGGGCAGGAAGACCAATCCCAGGTCGGAGAGCTTGACGCGGCAGCTGACCGAGACCGTGACGGCTCCGCCGCGGCGGAAGCCGCCGACGTCGACGCCGGCTGAGCAGCTGGCGTTGGCGGTGTCCGCCTGGGACAGGCTCCGGTTGGCGGCCGTGCTGGCGGCGCCCACGGAGCGCTCCATGGAGGCGGCCCGAGCGGCGTCGCGCGACGCGGCCTCGACCATCCCCTGGGCGGAGACGATGCGTCCCCCGGCGACGGCCACCATGGTGATGAGCAGCAGCACCGGGACGAGGACCACCATCTCAATGGACATGGTCCCCCTCTCCGAGCCGGCCGCCTCGATGGCGCTACGCCGGGCCTGCTTCTTTCTGAGGTGTTTCATCTGTCGCTCCGGAAGGTCTCCCGCTCTGAGGTCACCGAGGCCTTGACGCGCGGCGACAGGCCAGCCACGACGTCCAGGGACTTCCCGGAGACGCGCACCGTGACCTGGTCGCTCGTGGTGGAGACGTCGATCTCGACATCGGTAAGTGCCTTGCCGCCCACCTTGCGGGCGTAGGCGGCGCCGTTGGCCTTGGCGGCGGCGGATAGGTCGCCCCCCTTGGAGTTCGCGCGCGCTTCCCGGGCCACCTCGCGAGCGGTGGCGATGGCGACCTCGTTGCCATACCAGGTCAGGGCCACCTGCACCGTGATCAGTACGACCAGCAGGAGCAGCGGGAAGAAGATGATCAGCTCGACGCTGGAGGCTCCCACCTCCTGGCCCAAGCGGCTCATGACGCGCCTCCTCCACGTTCTCACGAGGGCACCGACCTTGCGCTAGTTGCCGAGGGTGGGCGCTTTGAGGCCGCCAGAGGCATTGGATACCAAGCCGTAAATGGCGCGGCCGACGAGCGCGGCCAGGACGATGAGGAAGCCGGTGATGATGACCCACTCCACGGTGGAGGCGCCCTTCTCCTCGGCAAGGCGGCGCCCCACCTTGTCGCGCACGTCGCCGGCGAGTATCTGAAGGGTGACGAGTAGGGACAGCATGGTGTTTCTTCTTTCTTCTTCGAGGTGTGAGTCGGAACTGGATACGGATGACTGCTGGACCTAAAACGAGCCCATGATTCCGGTCAGGGCCGGATAGACGAGGAACACGATGAATCCCATGGCGACGACGAGCTGGGCCACGAGCATCGACTCGGAGTTCTCTCCGGCCTTGCCCTCGGCGTCGGCCAAGTCGCGGCGGCGCATGCTGGAGGCCCTGGCGCCGAGGGACTCTCGGATCTTGGCGCCGTCCTCGGCCACGAGGGCCAGGGCGGCGGACAGGTCGCGCAGCTCGTCGATGCGCAGCTGGGTGCCCAGCTGCCCCAGGGCGGTCCACGGGGTGTCGCCGCGCAGGCGAGCCACATCGAGGGCGTTGCGGATGCGCACCATGGCGGGGTCGTCGGAGAGGCTGGAGGCGGCGTCGAGCGCCTCGGGGACGCCGCGACCGGCTGACAGGGACATGGCCACCAGGTCCAGGTAGGAGCCGACGACGTGGCGGAAGTCCCGACGGGCGTCGTCGGCCTCCCGGCGCAGGCGGGCCGTCGGCAGGAGCAGGCCCAGCGCCCCCAGGACCATGCTGACCAGGAGCGGCATGGACCAGCCCAGGGGTGCCCCCATGACCTGCATGAGTCCGACAACGGCCATCGGAGCCATGAAGACGCCCATCCCGAGGAACAGGGAGGTGAGAAGATGCCGTTCGAGGGAACGCCCCACCACGGACAGGTCCGCGGTCAGGAAGGTGAGGTCGGCTCCCGTCCGTCGAGCCAGCGCGGCGATCCTGAGGCTGAGGTCATCGGCCCACTGGGGCACCTCCGCCTCTGAGGGGTTGACCCTGCGTGCATCCTGCCGCATGCGTCCCTCGTTGCGGCGAGTATCCAGCTCGGCCAGTGCGGCGGCGGGCTGGGTGACGGGCGGGGCGACGATGAGGATGAGGAAGAGAACGCCTGCGCCGCTGATCGCCCCTCCGAGGAGGATCCAGGTGATCATGCTTCCTCACCTCCGGCCTGCGCGGTGGCGATCAGGAAGCGCCGTGGCAGCCGCACGCCCGCGAGCCGCCGCATCCAGAGCATGCCCATTGCGAAGAGCGCCACGACGACCACCAGCACCAGCTGCCCCTGCACACTGGAATAGGGGGCCACGAAGCTGCGATTGAAGATCGCCAGACCCAGCATGATGGCGATCGAGAAGATGACGACGATCTGGGCCGAGCGCCGGGTGCCGGCGCGGGAGGCGGAGACGCGCTGGCGCATGTCGAGCTCGGAGCGGGCGGTATCCGCCAGGGCGCCGAGGAGCTGACGCAGGCCGGGGCCGCGCAGGCGCGCGTTCATGATGAGGGCGGAGACGATGAGATCCGCCGTCGGATCGTTGAGGCCGTCGGCGAACTGGCGCAGCGCCAGCGGCAGGGGCACGCGCACGCGCATACGATCGGACAGGAGGGCCAGGTCCTCGCGGATGACTGGGGCGGCGGCGTAGGCGGTCGCGGGGATCGCCTGCTCTAGGCCCACCGCACCGGCGATCGTGTCCCGCAGGGACTCGGCCCAAGTGGCCAGGGCCTCGATCTTGGCCGCCGCGTGCTTCTCCTCCTTCGCGCCGCCGAACAGCAACGGCCAGACGAGCACCAGAGCGATCCCGGCTCCGGCGAGGACGATCCAGCGCGTGACGATCAGCAGCACCACCCCGGTGCCAAGGCTGATGATGAGCCGCCCCGAGAGCCCCTTGAGGTGCTCGCGCAGTGAGGCCGAGGCCCCCGCAGCCGGGATGGGGAGCAGGTCGACCCCTATGAAGAAGCCGATCAGGAGGAAGATCCCTCCCCCGATGAGCGCTCCGGATAAGAAGGCCGTCATGGCCGTTGACTCGTTCATGCCGCCCCCCTCTGGTAAGAGGCGGCCGGGTCGTAACCAGCTGCCATGAGGTCCCTGACGCAGGCGATCGGTGCGGCGGGCTGGGCGATGCCGGAGCCGTCGTCGGCGAAGACCTCGCTGGACAGGACCCTCCCGTCGACGCCGTTGACCTCGCGCACGGAGGCGACGAAGCGGCGCAGTCCCCCGCCCTGGGAGAAACGGTTCTCCCGGGTCAGGAAGATGACGAAGTCGACCGCGCCGGCAATGAGGAGGTTGGTGGCGTCCTGGGGCAGGTGCTCGGCGGACTGGATGGCGTAGGTGGCGATGCGGTTGAACACCTCGGCCGAGGAGTTGGCGTGGATGGTGGACAGGGAGCCGTCGTTGCCCTGGCTCATGGCGTTGAGCATGGTGACGATCTCGTCGCCGAGGACCTCGCCGACGATGACGCGCGAGGGGTTCATGCGCAGTGAGCGCCGCACCAGGTCCGCCATGGAGATCGCCCCAGAGCCCTCGGAGTTGGGCAGGCGCTCCTCGAAGGCGACGACGTTGGGGTGCAGGTCGGCGAACTCTCCCAGGCCCAGCTCCAGGGCGCGCTCCACCGTGATGAGGCGCTCCTCGGGCGGGATTTCGTTGGCCAGGGCGCGCAGGAAGGTGGTCTTGCCCGCGTTCGTGGCGCCGGCGATCATGATGTTCTTGCGGGCGCGCACGGCCGCCGAGCAGAAGGCGGCGAGTCGGGGGGTGAGCGATCCGAGCCCCACCAGCTCCTCCAGGCCCACCCGGTCCAGGCGGGCGCGGCGCACCGAGATCGAGGGCCGCGAGCAGACCTCCATGACGGCGGACAGGCGTGAGCCGTCCGGCAGGCGCAGATCCAGCTGCGGGTTGGCCGAGTCGAAGGGGCGCGAGGCCAGGCCGGAGTAGGAGCCGAGGACCTGGACGAGCTCGATGAGCTCCTCGTCGGACTCGGCCACCGGGGCGCCGCGCTCCTCGCGACCGTCGGCGTACTGGATGAAGACGTTGTCGTAGCCGTTGATGTCGATGTTCTCGACATCCTTGTTGTCCAGCAGCGGCTGGAGGCGGCCGACCCCGAACAGCGCCGCGTGGATGCCCTGGGAGACCTCCTCCTCCTCCTGGGCGGTCATCGGGCTGCGGCCGGAGGCGATCTCGGCGCGGGCGTGCTGCTCAAGCACCCGGCCGATGAGGGCGCGCGCGAACTGGCGCTCATCCTCCGGGGACATCGGGGGGATGCCGGAGCTGGCGTCATCACGCCGCTGCTGGGCCAGGAGGTCGGCGACCTCCTCGCGCATGTCACGAACGAGTCCCTGATCCACGCTCACCGCGCACCTCCGTTGGCGACGACGCCAGCCAGGGCGGTGGCCACGGTCCTGGCGGAGCGCACCAGGAGGGTGCGTCCCAGGGGGCGGGCCTGGCGACCGGCGAGGGAGTCGGCGGCGCCCGGATCGAGGGCCAGGACACCAACGACGGGGACCTCCAAGTTGCTGCCGCGCAGCAGTCGGGTCAGATCCTCGGCCTCGTGGCGCACCTTCCAGGGGGCGATGAGCAGGATGCCCAGCCGGGCCTGCTCGGAGCGGCGGGAGGTCTCGGCGATGATCCAGGACAGGCGCTCGCGCAGGTGCCCGTAGTTCTCCACGCCGGGACGGACCACGAACAGGGTGATGTCGGAGGCCAGGGCGGCGCCGAGGCTCGGGGCCCCGGGGGAGAGCCGGCCGACGTCGGCAATGACGTCCCCATGCTGGTGGAGGCTGGTGGTCAGTCCCGCCCAGCCCGCCCCGATGGCCGTGGCCTGGTCCGGGCGGGACAGGCCGACGAGGACCGGCAGGTCCCCCTCGATGACGGTGAGGTGGTCCCGCAGCGGGGTGGCCGGATCGCGGCGGATCGCGGCGGCCAGGGAAACGACGCCCCGGTCACTGTCCAGGGGCGCGCCCTCACGACTGCGGGTGCGGTAGACCAGGTCGGAGCCGACCGGGTCGAGCTCGGCCAGGACAACGGGCCGCGGCCAGACCGCGGCGAGTACGTGTGCACTCGTCGATGCGCCGGGGGAGCCTTTGGCGGAGGCGATCGAGATGAGCATCAGCTGTCCTTGATCGGCTGGTTGGTCGCGGTCTGGACGACGGCAATGGTGCCGTTGGCGGAGGCGCTGGCGAGCTTGGCGGCGTCATTCTTGTTCACGATGAGGGAGACGACGGCGCCCGAGGTCCAGTCGTTGTCCGTTCCGGAGGAGGGAGCGGCCTTGAGGACCTGTGCGCCCTCGATGGAGACCGACTGGTTGCCGACGTCCACGACGTCGACCATGTCCCCGGACCCCAGTCCCCCCGCGGGGAAGCGGCCGGAGGCGACCGAGACGCCGACGATCTGCTTGTCCCCTCCGGGGATGGGGGTGGTGGCGATCTGAGAGCTGTCCAGAAGCTGCCCCTTGGCGACCTCGACCCGCGCCGTGCGCCCGACCACCTGATCGATCTGATCGGCGGGGATCAGCGTGCTCAGGTCCGAGGAGACCATGGCGCTGACCAGGTCCTCCTTCGTGATGACCTCCCCGGCCCGGATCGTGTCTTTCGCGGCCAGCATCTGGACCCGCTTGTCCATCTGGCTCGCCAGCAGGCCCGCGAGCAGGGCACCCCCGACGATCAGCAGTACGGCGAGAGCGGCCAGCAGGGGGCGCCGCTCGCGCGGCGCCGAGGGCAGGCGCGCACCGTCCACGCCCTGCCCCTGACGGGGGCGGGCTGATTTCTCCTGGCCGGAATTGCGATCGTGACGCTCGGACGTACGTCCAGACAAACGGGATGCCATTTAAGGGAGTACCTCACACGAGTCGAGAATTTACATAGGGAATTCAGTAGAAAATGCCGTGAGCACACCTACTGAATCAGATGGAAGCATAGTATGCAACCACTGATCCTTCACACCATGGGGATCCCTCCCCATATCAAAACGAAGGATAGTTGTCCCCTTGACTCCTCTCCACTCGTCGTGGAAGGTAGTAAGCAGGCGTCCCACCACAGGCGACCTGACTCCGCAGATTCTCTCCGGAGCAAACGAATTCATCCAGACAAAGGAGATCACCGTGGCCGCAGTTAACGCAGACCTCGAAACCCTCGCGGAACTGTACAGAACCCTGAAGACTAACGTGGAGACCACCAACACCATTCAGACGCAGGTTGACGGCTCAGTGAATAGCGCGGTGTGGGAGAGCACGAACGCCACCAAATTCCGCGAGCAGTGGACGACACAGTTCAAGCCGGCGCTGAAGGCTTTGGAGGACGCGCTCGCCGAGGCCGGCACCGATGTGGCGAACAACCACAACAACCTCGCCATCTCCGGTGGAGAGAGCGTGGAGCACCTTTCTCCCGTCTCCCCCATCGCCTGAGTCTCGGCGAATACCGAGCTACAGCACAAGGTGGTCTGGGAACATGACTGTTCCCAGACCCCTTTTTTTGCTTTTCGGATGCTGCGCCGTCCAATCGGGGTGGCGAGAAGCAAAGAATAACAAAGGCTGCGGGAGGAACGATGCTCCTCCCGCAGCCGGATTCTTTCGTCGGCTTGTGGGGTGGTGGGGCGGTCAGTTCTGGGTGCTGGAGTTCAGGCTCTGCGCCTCCCCCACCTTCAACGACACACTCCCAGAGGTCGACACCGACGGCAAACTCCCCTGAGCACCATCACTAGCCGTATACGACGCACTATAAGACACCCCCACCTTCACCGACGTAGAACCACCCAAATGCTCCGAACTACGCGTGAAAGTCATCGTGCACGAACTACCCCCCTCAGGCATCCCCGGCTGCCACGGCGTACCAAACCCCTGACACGACACCTTGCTATCCGGAGCCGACAACGTCAAACCAGACGACGTCGCCGTCACCGTCGCCGACACCGGCCCAGCACTCGCCGTCGCCGTCACCGACTGAGGCGTATCCGCACTCGCCCACACCCAGTTCTCCACACCCACCAACGTCTGCACATCACCATCCATCCGCGGATTCATCTCCACCGACGGAGCCGGAATCTCCACCGCCTTCCACGCAGCCTTAGCCAACGTCGCCCCGTCAACCGGCGGAACCGGAGGCTGACCACCCGCAGGAACCCATACCGGACCTTTGGTATTAAATTCTGCCCTATACTTCGTGTACTCCGGATCCGAAAAATCATCCGGAGCACATTCTGGTGTATACCAATACCCTTCAGCGTCCGACCCATGCTCCTTCCAGTTCTCATACTTGGAAGTCTCTTGGTTATAATCAACGTCGGGACTCATTCTAGCGAGGTCCTTGAATTGCTTACTCTCAAAGAACTTCGCCGTATCTTTACCAGACATAGACGGCTTGTAGGAACACTTCGGCTTCACCGTAGTACCCACCTGACGGGAGGACGTCGTCGTTGCCCCACCAGAACCTCCCGATCCCGGAGTGGCGGAATTATAGGACACCGACACGGAGATATTGACACCGCCGTCGGCATTCTGGGAGGAGTGCCCTGAGACACCACCACCCTCCGCAAAAGCCGGGGACGACGGCAACAGGCCAAGAGGAGCGATCACCGCGCACGCCGCCGTCACCAAACCGGCACGCCTCACCATTGTCTTCAGCATTGATCCTTGCTTTCCACTGAGGAGTAATTGACAACCCAGCCTTTTTCGTTTCTGATCAGGCCCACCAGGAGGGAGATCTTATGGCCGAGGTCGTCCGAGGGGACCTGCGCCCCGTCCTGAGACACCAGGCGGACCTTCGTCTCATCGGTACACACCGCCACCGTTGATGAAAAACGATCGGGATTGACCTGAGCCGAGGTGATGGTGGTGCTGACCTCACCCTCAACATGCTGTCCGGCGGCGGCCCGCTCGTCGTAGACCTTCTTGAAGGCCTGATACTGGTCCCCGGCGGTGACGGACTCGACCTTGGTCGTCCCCTTCATGTCCCGGTAGGCCTCCCAGGTCGCCCGGCCATAGTCGACATAGGCCTTGACCACTTGGGACTGTTCCGCATCCAGATCGTCCGGGATCGACAACACCGTGTACGACGTCTTGGGATCCGACAGCGAGTTCTTCGTCACGGGAGCATCACTGCCCGAGGCGCTGGCCGTTGCGGACGCGTCAGTACCTGCGGTCTTCAACGGCGGGACGGTACCCCCCGGCTTCCCACCGCTCGATGAGCATCCTGCCAGCGCACACGCGGCAACCAGGACCATTCCGCCCCATAGGCGCAAGCGACGACGGCGGAACACGACCAACCTCCATAACCCGGCACGACCAACACCCACGCAACCGCGAGTAGCCCGACCATACCCGCTCGCATGTCGTTCCGTCACCATCAGATAACAGGTTTTATGTGGGAACTTCACACCATGGCCGTCTCCACCCACCACGTCAGGGGCGCGACGCGACCCGAGGCGCTGCAGGACCAACAGTCCCCCAGCAAGCCCGGGCGCACCGGAAACATCGACCTCAGCTCGGCTGCGTGGCACCGCCTCCAGCGCACGAGTATCCGGCTTCGGCACGGATACTTGCTGTCGGTGTCGTCGGCTTGTGGGGTGGTGGGGCCAGTCAGTTCAGTTCTGGGTGCTGGAGTTCAGGCTCTGCGCCTCCCCCACCTTCAACGACACACTCCCAGAGGTCGACACCGACGGCAAACTCCCCTGAGCACCATCACTAGCCGTATACGACGCACTATAAGACACCCCCACCTTCACCGACGTAGAACCACCCAAATGCTCCGAACTACGCGTGAAAGTCATCGTGCACGAACTACCCCCCTCAGGCATCCCCGGCTGCCACGGCGTACCAAACCCCTGACACGACACCTTGCTATCCGGAGCCGACAACGTCAAACCAGACGACGTCGCCGTCACCGTCGCCGACACCGGCCCAGCACTCGCCGTCGCCGTCACCGACTGAGGCGTATCCGCACTCGCCCACACCCAGTTCTCCACACCCACCAACGTCTGCACATCACCATCCATCCGCGGATTCATCTCCACCGACGGAGCCGGAATCTCCACCGCCTTCCACGCAGCCTTAGCCAACGTCGCCCCGTCAACCGGCGGAACCGGAGGCTGACCACCCGCAGGAAC
>ERZ773075.1212-NODE-1212-length-14419-cov-18.7589_pt1 | contig 14419 bp, 15 predicted proteins | sample MGYA00580614_ERZ773075 | MGnify/ENA primary metagenome ERZ773075 (study PRJEB29015, sample SAMEA2738021) | human oral metagenome | biome: human oral; feature: human-associated habitat; material: dental | place: China | collected 2043 ... | reverse complement strand
GGGAGCGGGCCCAGCCCGCTCCTCCCCTTCGACGGTCACGGGCCCACTCGGCACGGGCCCCATGGTCACGGGCCCCACTCGCACTGCTCTCATGCCCGCAGTGTGTCCGGCGGGCCGCGGATTTCTCACCACCGGACGCATCTGTGGACAACCCTCCGCGTCGCGTCGCCGAGGCGGCCCGCCCGGCCGGTCTCCCGGCCCGCTCCCCCGGCCGCCCTAGTATGGGCGCCATGTCGTCCTCCGGTCTCCGCTTCCCCACCCAGGCGCTGAGCTGGCTCACCGGCGACCGCACCGACAGCAGGGTCCTGACCCTGTCGAACTCGGCCGGTCTGCCCCGCCGGATCGCCGCCGCCGGGAACCGTGTCTGGTGCCTCGGAACGGGGCCCGCCGCCGTGCGGCGCCTCGGCCCGGCGCTGGGCGTCGAGCCCCTGGCGGCCACCACCGCGGCGCTGCCCTTCGACGCCTGCCGGTTCGACGTCGTCCTGGCCCACCAGATGCTCCACCTCCTCACCGAGAAGCCGCACGTGTCCGAGATGGCGCGCGTCCTGCGTCCCGGCGGGTGGGTGGCCGCGTCCTATCTCGTGCGCGACGACTCGGTGCCGTGGGTGCGCCGCCTCATCTCGCTCATGCGCAGCGTCGACCCCGGGGCGATGAGCGCCGACCTGGGCGTCGGCTCGATCCGCACCCTCGTCGACCACAAGTACTTCCCGCGCTGCGAGCAGCGGGACTTCCGCCTCTGGGTGCCGGTGACGCGCGACGCCCTCGTCGGGATGGCGGCCGAGCTGCCCGCGGTGGCCGAGCTGGCCGATCGGGATCGCCGCCGCGTCCTGCTCGGCGTGGGCGCCATCTACGACGGCGCCTCGGCCGGCGGCGAACTGCGCCTGCCCTACCACCTGACCTGCCTGCGCGCCTACGTCGACCACGCCGAGATGACCACGCCGATCCGCCTCGGCGAGGACGCCCTCGTCATCCGTCTCTGAGGCGCCCGGCGGCGCCGGCCGGCCCGTGCCGGCATCCGTCCGGGGAGCCGCGTCGAGGGGCCGGCCTCGCCCCCGACGGACGCCCGCCGTCGTCCCCGACGACTCCGCCGGGTGGACGGCGGGCGGTCCGTCGGGCAGCGCACGCTAGAATTCCCTGCGGGTGTGTCGGGAAGTCTGGTCGACGACGAGTCCCGCTCCGTCCACCCGAAAGCCGATCCGATGACGAAGACCGCTCCCCAGCCGCCGCGCCGCGCGCGCCGCATCGACCCGAACAACTTCCATCTCGGCGAGGTCCTGCGCGCCAACACCGCAGGGGGCGTCCTCATGCTCATCGCCACCCTCATCGCGCTGGTGTGGGCCTTCCTCGGCAAGCACGGCTACGAGGCCTTCGTGGAGTACCCGATCGGCCCGTACACGGTCGCCGAGTGGGCCTCCGACGGCCTGCTGACCGTCTTCTTCTTCATCTCCGGCCTGGAGCTCAAGCGCGAGTTCACCGAGGGGAGCCTGCGCCGCCCGGCCGATGCGATGGTGCCGATCACCGCCGCTGCCTGCGGCATGGCCGGCCCGGCGCTCGTCTTCATCGTCATCAACGTGCTCGGGGGCGGCACCCTCCACGGCTGGGCGGTGCCGGTCGCCACGGACATCGCGTTCGCCCTCGCCGTCCTGGCGGTGGCGGGCAGGCACCTGCCGCCCTCGCTGCGCGCCTTCATGCTCACCCTGGCCATCGCCGACGACCTCGGCGGCATCATCGTCATCGCCATCGTCTTCAGCACGGACCTGTCGTTCGCCTGGCTGGGCGGCGCACTGGCCTGCATGCTCCTGTGGTGGACCCTTCAGCGCCGTCGCGTCGACAACGGTTGGATCTATCTGCCGATCTTCCTCGTCTGCTGGTTCTGCATGCTCCACTCCGGGGTGCACGCGACGATCGCCGGCGTCGGCCTGGGCCTGCTCACCCGCAACACCCCCGAGGCCCTCAACGAGCCGCTCGACCGCTGGCAGCACGTGCTCGACCCCTGGTCGGCGGGTCTCGTCGTGCCGATCTTCGCCCTGACGAACGCCGGCGTGCACGTGGACGGGCAGTTGTTCGCCGCGCTGTGGACGAATCCCGTACCGCTGGGCATCATCGCCGGTCTGGTCCTCGGCAAGTTCATCGGCATCCTCACGGGCAGCTGGCTGACCGTCCACCTGTCGCGCGCCCGGCTCGGGGACGGCCTGACCTGGGGCGACATGATCGCCGCCGCGGAGCTGGGCGGTGTCGGCCTGACCGTCTCGCTGCTCATCGCCCACCTCAGCTTCCTCAACAACCCCGAGGTCTACGACGAGGCGAAGGCGGGCGTCCTGGCCGGCAGCACCATCTCGGCCATCCTCGCGGTGCTCCTGCTGCAATGGCGCACGGCCGTCCACAAGCGGTGGCGCCGCGAGAAGGCCCGCGCAGGACGCGCCCTCCGGGCCGGCGCCGGGGCCGCGCCGGTCCGGACCGGGACCGGGCCGGGGTCCACCGCCGGGGCCTGAGCCGCCGGCTCCCGACCGGGGCCGTCCCCGCAGGCCGGTTCAAGCCGGACCTCGTTGACCACCGGGCGCGCCGACCCGTTACGCTCTTGTCAGACGAGCACCGTCTTCATGCGAGCACCGTCGTCACAGTTCGGAGGAAAACCATGGCTGAGCGTTCCCGACTCGGGGAGTACATCTCCACCATCAAGAGCGGTGCCCCGCAGATGATCTCGGGCATCAAGGAGCTGGCCCGGGCCGAGCTCGTCCCCTCGGCGAAGCACGCCGGGATCGGCGGCGTCGGGCTGGGCGCCGTGGCGGCCTTCGGCCTGTTCCTGCTGCACTGCCTGCTGTGGGCCGCGGTCTTCGGCATCGCGGTCTTCTTCCACGCCGTCGTCGGCTTCGGGTGGCTCGGCTCGATGGCCTTCGCCTTCCTCACGCTGGCCGCCATCTCGCTCATCCTCGTCATCGTCTTCGCCGTCGTCGCCTTCCTGCAGTTCCGCCAGGTCAAGGCCCCGACCGCCACCATCGCCGAGACGAGGGCCTCCATCACCGCGCTGTCCACCGCCGTCACGGAGGGCGTCTCCGAGGCCAGGCGCGGCGTCATCAACCGCCGCGGCGACGACACGATCACCTACGTCGGCTGAGCCCGGGCCGGGCTCCGGACGCGCACCGGCCCGGGACGCGCAGTGGGGGCCGCATCCGTGACGGATGCGGCCCCACTGCGTCGTCGGGCGTCCAGCGGACCGCCCGCTCAGGCGTCGAGGTCCTGTTCGATGAGCGCGGCGATGGCGTCGACCGCGGCGGCGTCATCGGACTCGACGCGAACGGTCGCCCCCTTACCGGCGCCGAGGGTCATGATCATGAGCGGGGAGGCGGCGTCGACCCCCTCCTCGTCGCTGCCGGGGACCGACAGCAGGATCTCGTCGTCGAACTCGCCGGCCTTCTCGGCGATCAGCGCCGCGGGACGGGCGTGCAGACCGACCGCGGAACCGACGACTGCGTCTTTGCTGGCCATGAGACGTTCCCTTCGTAGAGGAGTTCCGAAGAACAAAGGTACGGGAAGAATTCTTCCACACGAGTGCACGGCCGTGGTGGCTTCTCAACTCCGTATTCCGAGCATCCTGCGCACCACCGTCCGGACGTGCCAGACTGGAGTCATTCGTCCGCCCCGATGGGCCGCACGGCCGCGGTTCGTCGTCCGCCCGGGGCCAGCGCAGGAGGAAGTCATGGCTCAGACCGGATCACTGACAGTCACCGGGACCGGCGTGGTGTCGGGCATCGCGTACGCACCGGTCCGCAGGGTGCAGCCCCGTCCGCAGCTGCCGACGGGCGGGACGATCGACGAGGGCGAGCAGCAGGCCGAGATCGACCACTTCGCCGAGGCGATCGTCGCGGTGCAGAACAATCTGCTGGAGCGCGCCGAGCACGCCACCGGCAACGCGGCCCAGGTGCTGCGCGCCACCGCCGAGCTCACCGCGGACCGCGGCCTGTCGCGGTCGGTGCGCAAGCTCATCAAGCAGAACGAGACCGCCGAGTGGGCCGTCGTCCAGGCCGTCGACAACCTCGTCACCCAGTTCGAGCGCCTCGGCGGCCTCTACGCCGAGCGCACCACCGATCTCAAGGACATCCGCGACCGCGTCGTCGCCGAGCTGCGCGGCGAGCCGACCCCCGGCGTGCCCGAGCCCACCGAGCCCATCGTCCTCGTGGCCGAGGACCTCGCCCCGGCGGACACCGCAGGCCTCGACCCGGAGCTCACCGTCGCGCTGGTCACCGAGGCAGGCGGCAAGACGAGCCACACCGCGATCATCGCCCGCCAGCTCGGCATCCCCTGCATCGTCGGCACCGGCAAGGCCATCCGCCGGATCAAGAACGACACCACGGTGCTCGTCGACGGCGCCGCGGGGACCGTCGTCGCCAACCCCGATCCGGACAAGGCCGCGGCCGCCGTCGCGGAGTCCGCCGACTACCTCAACCGGGTGCGCTCCTGGCGGGGCCCCGGGCGCACGAGCGACGGCTACGGCGTCGAGCTGCTGGCCAATGTGGGCAGCGGCGAGGCGGCGGCGAAGGCCGCCGCGGGTCAGAGCGAGGGCGTCGGCCTGTTCCGCACCGAGCTGTGCTTCCTCTCGGCGCCCGTCGAGCCCGGCATCGACGACCAGGCGGCGATCTACCGGTCGGTCCTCGAGCCCTACGCCGGGCGCGGCGGCCACACGCACGTCGTCATCCGCACCCTCGACGCCGGCTCCGACAAGCCGCTGGCCTTCGCGAACCTCGAGACCGAGGAGAACCCGGCGCTCGGCGTGCGGGGCCTGCGCCTGGCCACCGACAACCCCGATCTGCTCGCCCACCAGCTCGACGCGATCGCCGTGGCGAGGAAGGGCCTCGACATCGACGTGTGGGTGATGGCCCCGATGGTCGCCACCGTCCCCGAGGCCCGCGAGTTCGCCGGGGCCTGCCGCGACCGGGGGCTGTGGCCCGGCGTCATGGTCGAAGTGCCGGCCGTCGCCCTGAACGCCGACCAGGTGCTCGCCGAGGTCGAGTTCTTCTCGATCGGGACGAACGACCTGACGCAGTACACGATGGCCTCGGACCGGCTGTCGCCGCACCTCGCGGCACTGAACGACCCGTGGCAGCCGGCCGTCCTCAGACTCATCCAGATGGCGGCCCAGGCCGGCCTGCGGGCCAACAAGCCGGTCGGCGTCTGCGGCGAGGCGGCGGCCGATCCGCTGCTGGCCTGCGTGCTCGCCGGCCTCGGCGTCACCTCGTTGTCGATGGCCGCCCCCGCCCTTCCGGCGGTCGGCGTCCGGCTCGGCGACGTGACGATCGAGCAGTGCCGGCAGGCCGCCTGCGGTGCGCTCGCCGCGCCCGACGCGGTGAGCGCGAAGGCGAGGGCGGCGGCCATCCTCGGCGGCTGAGTCCCCCCGCCTCTGGAGCCGGCCCGCCCCGCAGCCCGGCGTGCCCGTCCCGCCGGAGTCGTCGGCGCCCGCCGGTGATGGTGGCGCCGTGCGGCGCCCCGCCCGTCCCGGACGCCACCGACCGATGCCGCCGTCAGCGGCCCCGCAGCCTCTCGATCTCGCGGCGCTCCTTCTTGGTGGGCCGGCCCGAGCCCCGCTCGCGGCGCGCCACCGGGGCGGACAGGTGGGCGGGCCGCTCGGGAGACAGGTCCCGGTAGGCGGCCCGGGCGAGCGGGGCGCCGACGCGTCTGTCGAGCAGCTGGACGACCTCGAAGCGGCGCTCCCAGCCCGGGGTGCGGACCGTGATGAGGTCGCCGGGGACGACCCGCTGGGCGGGCTTGACCGGTGCGCCGTTGCAGCGGACGTGGCCGCCCCGCACGGCCTGGGTGGCCATGCTCCGGGTCTTGTAGATGCGCACGCTCCACAGCCACACGTCGATCCTCGTCATGGGTCCACAGTGGCGCGGCCGGGGGCGGCGAGTCAACGCGGCGCGCGCCGGTCGACGGGCTCCGTGCCCTCAGTGCCGGTCCGAGCGGAAGCGCTCGGGAACCTCGATGACGCGACCGGCGTCCCAGGGGCGCTCCCAGCCGCCGAGGCGCAGCAGCAGGTCGGTGAGGAGGGCGGTGAGCCCCCACACGAACAGCTCGCCGAACTGCCAGGCCGGCCCGGTCGTCCTGCCGGCGTGGCGAGCGCTGATCCTCCGGGCCGGATCGGCGAGCGCGCTGACCGGCCAGGCGTGGACGCCGGCGACCTCGCGGGGGTCCCCGGGCGCGAGGACGGCGTCGGGATGCCACCAGCCGACGACGGGGACGACGTCGAAGCCGGTGGCCGACAGGTCGACGGCGGGCATCGTGCCGAGCACGTGCACCTCGTCGGCGGCGAGCCCGATCTCCTCGGTCGTCTCGCGCAGGGCGGTGGCGACGGCGCCGGCGTCGCCGCACTCGGCCCGGCCGCCGGGGAACGAGATCTGCCCGGCGTGGTCGCGCAGTCCGCCGGCCCGCTCGGTGAAGACGAGGCTCGGGTCGGGCGCGTCGGACAGCAGCAGGAGCACCGCCGAGGGGCGGCCCCGGCCGCCGGCGCGCCAGCGGGGCGGCAGCACGGCGTCCACCGCCGGGTCGGCGAGGGCCCGCCTCAGCCCGTCCAGCGCCGGTGGCACCGGCGCCGGAGGGGTGCCGGGCGCGGCGCCGACGGGCGGCACGTCGACCGGGTGCGTCATACGCGGGCGACCAGCTCGACCTCGACCGAGGCGTTCTTGGGCAGCACGGCGACGCCGACGGCGCTGCGGATGTGGCGCCCGTCGGCGCCGAAGATCTCGGCGAGCACGTCGGAGGCGCCGTTGGCGACGGCGGCCTGCTCCGTGAAGCCGGGCGCGCTCGCCACGAAGACGGTGACCCTGGCGATGCCCCTGAGAGCGTCGACGCCGCCGGCGACCTCCGCTGCGGCGGCCAGGGCGTTGAGGGCCGCGACGCGGGCGGCGGCCTGCGCGGCCGCGGCGTCGGTCTCGGCGCCGACGATGCCGGTGACCAGGCCGTCGGGGGTGAAGGGGATCTGCCCCGAGGTCTGGACGGTGTCGCCCAGACGGGTGGCGGGGACGTAGGAGCCGACGGGCGCGGCGACCGGCGGCAGCTCGATGCCGAGTTCGGCGAGGCGCTGGGACGGGGTGCTCATGAGTTCACCGGCCTCTTGAAGAAGCCGACGTAGCTCGCGGCGGCGGGCAGGCCGTCGGAGGGCGGGGCGGGCTCGGGGCCGGGGACGAGCTGGACGAGCTCCCAGCCGTCGGCGCCGAAGTTGTTGAGTATCTGCTGGGCGACGTGGCCGAGGACGGGAGCGGTGAAGTACTCCCATCTCGTCGCGCCGGCGGTGCCGTTGTCGGGCATGGGACCCCCTTGGTCAGCTGTGCGACGGAGCGCCCGGCGGTCGCCGGACGCGGGCCCGGGCGGGCGCGCCCGCCCGTCCAAGCTACCGCAGGGCGCCGGTGCGGCGACCCGGCCGACCGGAGCCCGGGCGATCCGCCGACCGGGCAGTTAGGCTTGTCGCCATGAGTGATCGACAGTCGGGGACCAGGCTCAACTCGATGCTGATGTTCGTGCTCGTCAGCGTCGTGTGCGGCGTCGTCGTGGCGGGCATGTGGATGCCCTTCGCCGGCGCCGCGTCGTCGGCGACCAAGACGGTCGCGGCCAACCTGAAGAACGTGCCCGCCGATCTCACCGTCCCCCAGCAGGCCGAGGGCTCCAAGGTGCTGCTCGCCGACGGCTCGACGCTCGCCGAGTTCTACGACCAGAACCGCGAGTACGTCCCCCTCGATCGGATCTCCCCGCTCATGCAGAAGGCCCAGCTGGCCGTCGAGGACCACCGCTTCTACTCCCACGGCGCCATCGACCTGCAGGGCGTGCTCCGCGCCTTCGCCGGCAACGTCGTCGGCGGCGGCATCAGCGGCGGCGGCTCGACGCTCACCCAGCAGTACATCAAGCAGGTGCGCATCCAGCTGGCCCAGGAGAACAACGACGCCGACGCCGAGGCCGCCGCCCAGGAGGCCACCCTCAGCCGCAAGATCCTCGAGATGCGCTACGCAGTGGCCCTCGAGAAGCAGCTCACCGACCAGCTCGGCTCCCTCCATGCCGCCAAGGAGCAGATCCTCGAGCGCTACCTGAACATCGCGTACTACGGCGACGGCGCCTACGGCGTCCAGGCCGCCGCCCAGCACTACTTCGGCGTCAACGCCTCCGAACTCGACCTGGAGCAGTCGGCCATGCTCGCCGGCCTCGTCCAGAGCCCCAGTGACACCGACCCGGTGAACAACACCGAGGCGGGCATCGCGCGACGCAACGTCGTGCTCGACCAGATGCTCAAGTACGACCAGGAGGGCGTCTGGTTCGAGGGCGCCGACCAGCTCACCCAGGAGGTCGTCGACGCCGCCAAGTCCACCGGCTTCGACCAGAGCAGGGTCACCTCCGACTCCAGCGGCTGCACCGCTTCCCGCTACCCCTTCATCTGCCAGTACGTCGAGAACGTCCTGCTGTCCGACCAGATGGGCGACCTCGGGTCCACGGCCGACGAGCGGCAGCGCACCCTCTACCGCGGCGGCCTGACGATCCAGACGGTCATCAACCCGGCCACCCAGGACGCGGCCCAGCAGGCCATCAGCAACCTCGTCTCCCCCTCCGACCCGGCCGTCTCGGTGGCCGTCATGACCGACCCGAGGACGGGCCTCATCAAGGCGATGGCGCAGTCCCGCCCGGTCATGGGCGACGACGCGGAGGCCGGCCAGACCTACTACAACTACGCCGTCGACCAGTCGATGGGCGGCGCCGAGGGCTACCAGGCGGGCTCGACCTTCAAGGCCTTCGTCGCGGCGGCCGCCATCGACGAGGGCTTCATCCCGGACCGGACGGTCTACAACGCGCCCGCCAGCAAGGACTGGGCCGGCACGACCTTCCGGGGCTGCAGCGGCGACTTCTCGCTCGTCGACTCCTGGAAGGTCTCGAACTCGTGGAAGACCGGCCAGATGAACCTCAACACGGCGATGGCCTACTCGGTCAACAACTACTTCGTGGCCCTCGAGCGCGACGCCGGCGTCTGCGCCTCGGTGCAGATGGCCGAGAAGGTCGGCATGAGGCTGTCCAGCGACGACGGCAGCACCCTCGAGGACTACGGCGACGTCGCCTCGTTCACGCTCGGCGCCCTCAACGTGACGCCGCTGTCGATGGCCGAGTCCTACGCCACCTTCGCCAACCGCGGAGTGCACTGCGCCCCGATCATCCTGTCGTCCATCAAGACCGAGGACGGCGCCGACGTGGCCGTGCCGAGCGCCAACTGCCAGCAGGTGATCGACCAGAACACCGCCGACGGCGTGAACTCCGTGCTCAAGTCCGTGCTGCAGAACGGCGGCACCGGAGCCGCCGAGCGCCTGGCGGGCAACTACGACCAGGCCGGCAAGACCGGCACCGCCGGCTCCACCGAGACCGAGTCCGCGGTGTGGTTCAACGCCTACACCCCCGACCTCGAGGGCGTCGCGATGATCTCCGTCGACTCCGGCGACGACTACTGGGAGGGCCGCTCCAAGACCCTGACCGGCCTGCGGCTGGCCAACGGCAGCTACCTGTCGGGCAACTCGACGACCGAGTCCGGCAGCATCTGGAAGTCCATGATGACGGCCGAGATCGCCAACGTCACGAACCCGTCGAGCTTCGCGGGCTACTCGCCCAAGAACTCCAACCAGTCCGACCTGTACACCGGGAGGTGACCCGATGGCCCACCACGCACGAGCGCTCGCAACGACCCTGGGCGGCACCGCGGCGTTCGGCGCGGCCGTGCTCGGCGCCGCCGTCGTCGAGGCGCACGCCTTCACGACCCACCACGTCGACGTCCCGGTGCTCGCGCCGGGCTCGGCCCCGATCCGCGTCCTGCACATCTCCGACATCCACCTGCAGGCCCGACAGCGCGACAAGATGGCCTTCCTGCGCCGCCTGGCCGACGAGAGGCCCGACCTGGTCGTGAGCACCGGGGACCACATCAGCCAGGGCCGCGCCATCGAGGAGCTCGTCGAGGCCCTCACGCCCCTGCGCGAGCTGCCCGGCGTCTTCGTCCTCGGGTCGAACGACTTCGAGGCGCCGGTCTGGCGCAACCCGGCCGCCTACCTGTGGAGCACCACGTCCGATCTGGAGAACCCCGCCCGCGTCGCCCTGCCCACCGAGCACCTCCGCGAGCGGCTGCAGGGCCTGGGCTGGGTCGACCTGGACGACGCCGCGGTGCGCGTGCGGGCCGCCGGGTGCACGCTCGACCTGCGCGGCACGGGCGACCCGCACATCGGCCTCGACCACTACGAGCGAGTGGCAGGCCCGCCGGCCGCCGACGCCGCGGTGACGATCGGCGTCACCCACGCCCCGTACCGTCGGGTGCTCGACGCGATGGTCGACGACGGCGTCGGGCTCGTCCTGGCCGGGCACACGCACGGAGGCCAGGTGTGCCTGCCGAACGGGCGGGCGATCATCACGAACTGCGACATCGATCCGGGGCGGGCCAGCGGGCTGCACCGCTGGGCGCACGCCGGCCACGAGGGCTGGCTGCACGTGAGCAACGGCATGGGCACCTCGCCGTTCGCGCCGTACCGGCTGTTCTGCCGGCCCTCGGCGACCCTGCTGCGGCTCGTGCCCGCCTCCTGAGGCCCGGCCGTCGGCCCCGTCCCGCGCGGGGCGGGGCCGCCTTCCCGAGTCCCGCGTCCCGGGGCCGGGGCACGATTCGTCATCGGTGCCCCCGTGGGCTAAACTGGCCGACGGCCGGGCCGCTGGGCCCGGAGCCACGGGGTGTGGCGCAGTTTGGTAGCGCGCTTCGTTCGGGACGAAGAGGTCGCAGGTTCAAATCCTGTCACCCCGACCGCGAGTTCACCTCCCGCACCGTTGGCGGGCACCGGTGAGCAGGATCCCGGTCCGGGGCCTTCGGCTGGAATCCCCGCCGTTCGGTGTCCGGGTTCTTCGGAGGCCACCGACCGGATGACTCCTCCGCTTGCTCCCGCATCGAGGGGCACTGGTGCCGTCAGAGCCGGAGAAACATCGCCCTGGCGAGCAGGAACAGGGGCGGATGAGGCTGGACACCGCCGTGCCGAGGCACCATGATCATGAAATGACCCGCTGCGGCGGCGAAGGAGGTCCGCGCGGTCATGAACGGTTGGCATTCCTCCACCGACGAGATGAAGTCGTCATCGGCATGCGGGGGAGATGGCCCGAGCGCCGTCGGTGCGCAGCTGCCCGACCGGGGGATCCATGGACCGCTCTGGATCGATGCCGTCTCCGCCGTTCTCTATTTCGCTCTGAGCCCGCAGTTCGCCTCCTCCACCGCAGGCCTGCGAACTGATCTGCTGCTGAGCGGGGCCATCTCCGGCTCGCTCCTCGTCAGATCCCGCTACCCGAGGGCGGTGATCATGACCGTCCTCGCCCTGACCCTCGTGAAGATCGCGCTCAGCGCGTCCACCGAGCCCATGATCGAGATCGGATGGGCCATGGCGACCTACGTCGCGACCCGCCCCTCGCGCAGCGGCAAGACCCTGGTGGCGTTCCTCACCGTCGCGTGCATGCTGCTCGCCCTGGTCATCGGCGGGCCCCGGACGTGGCGCCTGGGCAGCGGACCGTGGGTCCTCCTGTCCTCCCTGAGCGTCATCGCCGGCATCGCCATCGGGGTGAACTCCGCAATGGTGCGGGAGGCGGCCGCGCAGAGGGCCCGGGTACGGGCGGACGAGAAGGCCCGGAGCGAGCGTCTGCGGATCGCACGCGACCTGCACGATGTCACGTCCCGAACACTCGTCTCCATCGGTGTGCAGGCCGGATCAAGCACGCGCTGGCGGGCCACTCAGCGGCACCCGACCCGGTTCGCCCCCGCTTGGTGCCTCCACTCACCCCGAGAGAAACAGAGTTGACCGTCCTCGTCGGCAGGGGCCTCTCCAACAAGGAGATCGCTGTCGCGCTCCACCTCTCGTCGGCGACCGTCAAGACCTATGTGAGCCAGCTGCTCTCCAAGACCGGGAGCCGGGACCGCGCGCAACTGGTCATCTATGCATACGAGCACGCCCTCGTGTGACCGGCGCTAAGGATGGACGGACGCACAGCAGGAGGGTCGAGGCCCGCCGGAAGCGGGTTCGTTCCATACCCCAGCTAGCAGGCCCCGAATCAGGCGAGCAGCTGATGCTCGGCCAGCTCGCGATAAAGAGGGGTCGAGGCCAGCAACGCAGAATGCGTCCCGCTGCCGACGACCCGCCCGCCATCGAGTACGACGATCTGGTCGGCGTCGATCACCGTTGAGAGGCGATGCGCGACGATGACCAACGTCCGGTCGTGCGCCACCGATTCGATGGCCTCCTTCATGACCTGCTCGTTCCTGCCGTCGAGGCTGGAGGTCGACTCGTCCAGAAGAAGAACCGCCGGATCTGCGCTGACGCCACCTGAACCTTTGATTGGAGAGAGCCACACCAAGCTGCGACAAGTCAGGCCGGACGCGCCGTGCCCGGGAGCCGCTTCCACACCACCCAAGCGGGCCGAAGGCCGGGACGGAACTCATCCCCTCAACCGGCCCGGGCCACCGCCGATGTGTTGCAAGCGAACCAGTTCGGCACACAGGGGACAATTCTCCATGAGTTCATGATGGGCCCCGAACCGATCACATGGCCATTGTCCATGACGATGATCCGATCAGCGTTGAGAATGGTGGACAGACGATGCGCGCGATGACGACCACGGCACGGCGTGTCTTCGCACGAACGATGATGTCCTGAAGAGCGGCCTCGTTCCCGCTGTCGAGATTGGAGGTGGCTTCATCCAGCAAGAGGATGGGCGCGTCTGACAGCAGCGCACGAGCTGTGGCCAGACGTTGGCGCTCCCCACCGTTGAGGAAGACGCCATTCTCTCCGATCTCCTGGTCAAGGAACTCCTGTGCCGCCATGGCGAGCGGGATGAGATTGCAGTCGGCAAGGGCTTGGACGCACTCAGCATCAGTCGCAGTACGACGCCCGAGCCGGAGGTTGTCACGGATCGTTCCGGACAGCGCTGGGGCGTCCTGTTCGACATAGGCGATCTGGCGCCGGATCGTATCCCTGCCGTACGACGTCGCCTCCTGTCCTCCGAAGAGAATCCGACCGTGGGTCGGATCATAGAATTGCTCGACGAGACCGAACACCGTTGTCTTCCCAGCACCGCTCGGCCCGACGAGAGCGGTCATCCCCGCGTTGACATCGAATGTGACGTCGTCCAGAGCCAAGGAAGCCGCGGAGGAATCCGGATAAGAGAATCCGACATGGTCGAAACTGAGGATGCCATCGCCTGAAGAAGTTGCGTCCACCACGACGGCAGGAAGCGGCACATCTTTCTGACGTCCTTCTGGAGCCATGTCGAGAATGGACTTGACCCGATCGAATGATCCGAGAGCCCGGTTGACGGATGTCGTGATCGTGGCGAGCATCATCATCGGCGCGATGATCAGCATCACGTACATGACGAATGCGCTCAGCTGCCCGATGCTCATCTTGCCGGACGCCACACGCAGCCCGCCGACACCGATCACCCCGAGAAGCATGACCTGCACTGCGACGCCCACGAAGGAATTAACCATCGCCTTGAGCCAAGCGATCTTCAGACCCGCATCGCGAGAGCTCCTCGCATCGGAGATCGCACGCCCGACCTCGTCAGCGGTGGCACATGTGGCACGAATCGTACGGATCGCGGACAGGGACCTGTCGACACGGGCGGCCAGCAGGCCAAGGCGCTGTTGCTGCTCATGGGCGGCTGGACGGGACCTCCGGCCCAAGAGCAGGCTGATGATCACCAGAGCAACCGCCACCGTCACCACGACGAGCAGCAGCACCGGATCGATCAGGGCCATCAGCACCACAGCTACCACGATGGTGATCGACTGTGAGCAGAGTTCAACGATGCCCTGGCTGATGATCTCCCGTGCAGTGGCGACATCCGCGGTAACCCGTGAGACGAGATCTCCTCGTCTATTCGCGTCGATAACCGAGATCGGGAGATTGAGCATGCGATCGATCACCCCTGATCGCAAAGAGAATGAAAACTGCTCGCCGCTGCGCTCGAGGATGAGTTGTTGCATGGATGTCAACAGAGCTGACAGGGTGAGCAGCACGATCAAGGCCACCACGGGGAAGGCCAAGGAACGGTGTCCGTAAGTGTCGATGATCCGTGACACCATCAGCGGCTGCGCCGCACCCGCCAGGGAACCGAGGATTCCGAGGACCAAGGCCCCCATGAGTGATTTCCCAAGCGGTTTGACATGAGGCCATACATCGCTGAGTCCTGCCGCGCCGTAGCCGTTACCGGTCGTCTGATCAAGACCTGTCGTGTCGGAATATGTCATGATGTTCGCACACCTATGGCGGTCATGAAACAAGATCGTTTCTGGTTTCGCGGGGTGGGAGGTGTTCGAAGTCGTAGTCGAATGTTCGGCCGGTGATGTATGAGGCGAACGCGCCGAAGGTTTCTTCGGGGGTCTCGCGCT
>ERZ773075.1210-NODE-1210-length-14427-cov-25.7604_pt1 | contig 14427 bp, 17 predicted proteins | sample MGYA00580614_ERZ773075 | MGnify/ENA primary metagenome ERZ773075 (study PRJEB29015, sample SAMEA2738021) | human oral metagenome | biome: human oral; feature: human-associated habitat; material: dental | place: China | collected 2043 ... | reverse complement strand
TCGCATACTCTCGCCAGGTACGACCACGATTCAAGGACCCCATGGTGATGATCAGTAAGCGGCCCGCCAGCGTGGAAGACCGGGCGCTCCCTGGCCACTGGGAAGGCGACTCAATTGCCGGAGCCAAAGGACAATCCGGAGTCGGAACACTTGTCGAGCGTTCCACCCGGTACACGCTGCTGCTCTACCTGCCCAACGGGCACACAGCTACTGAAGTTCAAGACGCCATCATCGACAAGCTCGCAGACTTACCGCACTCCTTGCGCCTGTCACTGACCTGGGACCACGGAAGCGAGCTGGCCCAACACCGCAAGATCGGTTCACAACTGGGCCTTAACGTGTACTTCTGTGACCCACACTCACCCTGGCAGCGCGGCACCAACGAGAACACAAACGGGTTCCTGCGCCAATACATGCCCAAAGGAACCGATCTGTCACCCCTGACCGAAGCAGACCCAGGTGCCATCGCCGACCAGCAGGGCAACCGCCCCCGCAAAACGCTAAACTGGGACACACCCAAGCAGCGACTTGAACTGCTGCTCAGGGCATAACACATGTTGCAACCACCCCTAGAATCTGCCAATAGCGGACAGGCCAGAGGGGGCGGTGCGCTGCAGCTAGGTCGCCCGCGCACCGGTCATCATGTACCTCAGGAGCGCACCACGATCTTGGGCGACCGCGGTCATCCACGATCCACACATGTAGGCGCACCCTCTGGCCTGACTCCTGACGGAGTGTGGGGGTGTTTGGGGTTTTTCGTTGGTATGGCGGGGTGGGGTGGTGGTTGTGGAGCACTGTGGAATGCTGCCCCTGCTCGGGCCCACGGAGCGACCACGGGGAGGTCTCCTACCCGTACGCAGCACGTTCAGCGCAGCCCGTCGGTGGGGCCTTTCATCATCCGTCGCGGTCGCCCGAAAGGTTGAAGGCGGCATGCGCCCCGTACGGGGCAGTCCAGTTCGCGTCATGAGCGGCGGTCTTGCGACACGCGTGGCGACTCCCTCCGCCGCCGACCACAGGCCGGTAGAGACGACGCACTCCGCCATCCATACGGACGACGGAGTACCGCGCCATGCCACTACGAGACATGCCAAGAGTTCCACGTACGTTCCACGATCAGGCTCCTGAGGGGCCTTTCGTTGAAACTACGCTGTTCGGTGGAGCTCAGGGGGCACGTGTCGAACTCGTGCCGACTCGCGATCACCTTTTGTTGGTGGCCATGGCAGCGTGAGGCGCGCTCATTTCCGCTCATACACGAGCAGAACCAGAAAGCCCCGTGTAAACGTGGCCAAATCACTGGATTCGCGATAAAATATCACTGCCCCGCATGGAGCCCACGCGGGGAGGCGCAGCCGCCCATCTCGCATTATCGAGATGAGGATCGGACGTGAGGGACCTTATCGGGGAGATGTACCCCGGAGACATCAGGACGGGTCTCACCTGATGTAAGTGGTGGCCAACGATGCCACTACTCTGTGAGGTTCAAAATGGCTGCGATTGCCAAAACTTCCCTACCTCAGCTGTATTCGCTGAGAACACTGTCTGAAGCCGGATACGGCTCAATTGCTACACTCCGCCGTGCTATTCGCGAGGGACGTCTAGATGCCGTCCGCGTCGGCGGGAACGTCAAGGTCAGCGCTGAAGCGCTGGATGCCTATGTGCGCGCTTCAACCGAGCGCTTCACCTCCAACGGGGGGTGAGCACCGATGAGCTCACAACAAAACCGCCCCGATACTCCCACTGAGGAGAGCACCGAGGCGATCAGTCCTATTGATACCCAATCTACCACGTCGCTCGTGAGCGGCACAGTGCTGCCGACGGTCAATCAGCTCATCCATAAAGAGGTCGCGCTCTTCCTCGGTACGAAGAAGCAGGGCACGTACTGCCCTGAGGACGTGGAGATGTTCCTGCTGAACCGGATCAACGAGCGCCTGCTCGGTGAGAACAAGAAGAACGGCCTCAGGGGCGCGCTCGCTCATCGTCCGCTAAAGGTTCTTCCGCCCTCGGTGATCGCGACGTGCATCCTTAACCGCGAGCTGCGGCACATGGGTCTAATCGGCGAGTCGGAGGCGACGGCTGAGCTGGTGACCTACGAGGATGCGGGGCTTGACGAGGGGCTGTATGTGCCTGCCGAGCAGCGCATCCGTCGCCTGGCTCGTCAGTACCACTACACGATCTCGCCCAGTGATCTCAACGCCGTCGTGGAACTTGTGCGTGACTCGGTGCCGCTGCTCGTCGAGAGCAAGGACGGCGATGTCGTGGCATTGGCGAACGGGTTGTTCGACTTACGCTCTAAGGAGCTGCGCCCGTTCTCGCCCGAGGTTGTCCTCACGTCGAAGGCCTCGGTTGCCTTCCATGAAGACGCCACCACGTGCCCGGTAATTGACGGGTGGAGCGTTGACGAGTGGCTCAGGGGGCTTGCCAACGATGATCCAGAGGTCGAACAACTGTTCTGGCAGATTATTGCTGCCTTGTTCCGCCCTGGACATGCGTTCAACAAGGCTGTGCTCTTGTACTCCCCTACTGGATCGAATGGCAAGGGCACGTTCGTTGAGCTGTTGCGTAATCTCGTCGGGGCTGAACGAGTGGCTACGCTTTCGATGTCTGATTTCGGCGAGCAGTTTCTTCCTGAGAAGTTGCGCAGTGCTTTCGCTGTTTTCTCGGATGAGAACGAGGTCGGCGATTTCGTGCGGCGAGCTGGAGCGTTCAAGGCGTGGGTGACTCATGACTGGGTCAAACTCAATGTTAAGTACGGCCAAATGAGTAATGTCAAGGGTCGCGGCCTCGTTGTCTTATGCGTCAACGAGCTGCCTTCGTCGAAGGACAAGTCTGAGTAGTTCCACCGTCGCTTCGTCGCCATTCCGTTCCTCAGGCGCTACATTGGCGCGGATGAGAACACGGCAATCAAGAATGACTACGTGAAGCGTCCTGAGGTCTTAGAGTACGTCGCACGTAAGGCCATGATGATGCCGCTGTTCGACGCGTTCGTCACGCCCGCTGTGTGCGAGGAACTGCTCGGCCAGATTCGTGTTGAGAATGATCCGGTTCTCCAATTCGCAGAGGAGTTTTTGGATCGGTTCGTCTGGGATCTTCTTCCGTGGCAGTTTCTCTATGGGGTCTACTCAGGGTGGATGCGCAAAGACGTCCCCTCAGGGCATCCTGTGAGCCGTAAGGAGTTCACCAGGCGCATGACCGCTTACGTGGACGCGACGCTCTCGTGTGGGTGGGTTATTCCTCGTGGTAAGGACGGCAAGCAGAAGGCCATCCGCACGATGAACCACATTCTCGGAGACGAACCGCTGGCTGTGGAATACGACATCCACAATTGGTTTGATATGCGGCCTGTGAACGGTTCTATCCGCAAGATTGGAATCCCGCACAACATACCAATTGCGACTCGTGGACTTTTGCGCGCAAACATTGTGCTCACTGACGACGAGAACTGTTGATCGTCGTTCAATCTGCCTAAGTAAGTAAACATAGTGAAAGGAAAGAAATCATGTCGAATCTCGACAAGGAAATTGCAGCCGCTCGTGCGAAGGTCGAGCGGCTGAAGGAGAAGAAGCGCGTTGCTGAAGCGAAGGAACGTGCGCGTCTCGCGGAGGCGATTTTGAGTGTTCTTGATGAGATCAGGAACAACGAAAATGAGAACGCCGAGCAGGTGAGCGTTCGTACGCTTATCAAGCGAGCGCAAGCGAAGATTGATGAGCAGAATGCGAAGCGTAAGCGCGCTGCTGTTAAAGCAGCTGCGCGTCGCCGTGAGGCGAATAGCGAAGCGTCGAACGAGTCAAGTTCTCAGCCCGTGTGGGGTGAAGAACGATGACGAGTTTCGACGTGAGCGTGAGGGGGGCTTAGCCGCCCCTCTGGCCAGCACTGGATGTCGTCAGACAGACAGTCTGCTGGCCGACGGGCGGTACCACCTCGAAGCTCGACTCAGAACGAGTCGAACGATAGGGAGCCGCCCGTCCAGCCGGAGGTCACCACAACGGACGAGGTCGAAGACCAAATCCGTGGCGGGGACCGGAGGATCGCGAGACGTGAGCCTCGCGAGTCGCGGGTGACTGTCAGGTTCTCCCAAGGAGAAGCTGCACAGCTCGCCCGCATTGCGCAGCGCTACCGGCTCGCAGAGTCGGGAGCGATCAGGGCCGCCGTCGATTACCTCGACGGCGCGCCCGCGCCCCGCGTGATCGACCGCGACGTGCTTCGTCTCGTCGCGGCGGTTAACGCCGTAGGCGTCAACGTCAACCAGCTCGCCCGGCAAAGGTGGGCTGGTGTCGAGCCGGACGTCGACGACTTGCGTCGTGCGACTGCAACGTTCCTCGCTCTAGCGAAGGAGTTGTCACGATGAGTATCACGAAGCAGACGACGGTGCGAGCAGCAGCGGCGATCATGTATGCACACTTCGGAAAACCTGCTGACGTGAAGCAGTCGCGTGCGGCTGCATGGCGTTCGGACTTCCGTAACCCGTACGACGCGATTGCGTCTATCGAGTCAATGCTCCGAGGGTGTGGTCGCAAGAACCAGGCGCTTATGGTGATCCAGTCGTTTTCGAAGGACGAGCTTGATCCTCGTGATCCGATGACGCCGACAATCGTCGCTGATGGTGCCTATGCACTCGCGAAGGAGGTTGCGCCGAACTCGCCATGCGATGTCGTTGTGCACCTCGACAGCGACGGTGGCAATCCTCACGCGCATATCACGATCGCGAACGTCGATCTCGTGACGGGGAAAGCAGCGAGGGAGAACGGTCTTGCTCACTGGGTCTTGAAGAAGGCCAACGACAAGATCATGCGAGAGATGGGATTGCAGGTCTTGGAGCCTCACGCACTCGCTCACGACGTGAATAGATCGCGTTCCGGTGAGCACGCCGAAGGGCTCACGGTGGACTTGCTCTCGAAGAAAACGTGGAGAGAGTTCCTCGCCGATCGTGTCGATGAGGCGCTGCTCGATCATCGCTCAGTGGACTTCGACTCGCTGCGCGCTGTCGCACGTGAGCACGGCGTGAGTATCGAGAAGAAGACTAGTGCAAAGAGTGAGGCTGAGGGTCGTGATCCGAGCGTCACGTACGCCCTTGTTGACGACAATGACGAGGTGCGCAGGTTTGGACGTTCGAAGGCTGCATGCACGGCTCGCAAGCTCGGTACCGATTACCAGTGGAGCGCTCTCCACAACACCATGAACGAACGCATTATGCGAGAACAGGAGATAGAAGATGTCCAGAGCTATGGAAAAGATGACCACCAGCTCGATGCCGCCCTCCGCGACCTCAGAGCAGCTGAGGAAGATCGACGAGATGCTCCGCGTCCTCATCGACACGTTGATGAACCAGAGCGAGCGGCTGACGGCGATCCAGAAGGCGCAGAGCGACGTCACGAGAACGTTGAACTCAAAACCTTCGACCTCGGAGACCTCAGAGCTCGACTCGCTGAGGAGCGACGTCAACGAGATCAAGAAGACGCTCAACAAGCAGAGCGAGACGCTGAGCGCGCTCGGCGAGACAGTCTCAGACAAGCGCATCGTGAAAACGAGCGATGGCTCCAGCGTGAGCGCCTCCGAGCTGCAAGCACACTCGATGATGAAGCAGCTCAACAGCGATCTGACGAAGACGACTTCGGCCTTGGGTGAGCTCGCCGCCCAGGTGAAGGCGAAGAGCCCTGTCTCGCTGAACGCTGAGAAGGTTGCTGAGGTCATGTCTCAGCGGGTTACGCAGCACTTCGATCACGCCGTCCAGGAACCCGTGGACGGCCTTAGGAGCGATCTTCAGGGGCTCCGCGAGGGGATGAAGCACGCTCGGGACTGAGAGGCTCTCAGAGGTCCACAGGGCGGTCGAGAAGTCGCTCAGCGAGCTCAACGAAGCCCGCCGGAACATCGAAGCGATCGAACGTCGGGTGACGTTCGTCGGCATCTCGCGACTCGCCCTCGCTGTGCTGCCGCTGTTCGCCTCGCTCCTGCTCGTGGGTGGCCTCGTGTGGGGGTTTGGGAGCATGTTCGGTATTGGCCCGCTCTTTGGCTGGGCATGGGCATCGTTCACAGCAGCCTCGTTGTGGTGGCAGAAGGCGCTGATCGCTGCCGCGACGCTCGGCGCTGCTGTGCTCTTCGTCTGGGCCGTGCTGAGGGTGAGCCGATGGGTCTACGAGGAACTCAGGTGAGGAAGGAGGTGAGAAGGATGGTGAAACCTGTGATTGGAACGGGCATCAAACTGGGCAAGCCTCGCGTGCCCGATGAGCGCGTGAAGCGCTCTGAACGGCTCGACGCTAAGGTTCGCGAAGGTGAGGACGTTGCCGCTTATCAGCGTCGCGTCATGGGCCAGATCGCGAGCCTCAATTGGGTCTCTCATGAGGAGCCCGAGTCGTGAGTACGAGGAAACAAGACCCCGGTTACCAATGAGGTGACCCGTGTCATTCTTTAGACGATAGAGGGTCACGAAGATGCCCTGGTCGTTTCAGATCCCCATAATGGACGATAGGTGGTCAGGAAAGAACCGCAGCAGCACCGAGCACTTTCCGGGCGGTTCCGGGACCAGAGAAAGGCACTTTCCTGGCCAGGAATGAACCATGTGAAGTTTCGGTCAATGGTGGATCAACAATGGGCGTTATGCGACCGTCTTTGTGCCCGATGACGGATCCAGCGCCCGGTAGATCGTCTGCCGCGACACGTTGAACGAGCGCGACAGTGCAGTGATGTTTTCACCCTGGGCATACAGAGCTCGCACCTGGCGTCCTTGCTCGTCAGTCAGTGCCCGAGGGCGACCACCCACTCGTCCCTGGGAGCGTGCGTGTGCGACGCCCTCCTTCGTGCGGGCGATGAGCAGGTCACGCTCCCACTCTGCGAGCGAGGCCATGACGTTCACGACCACCTTGTCGGTGGACTTGGCAGTGTCCAGAGCAGGCTCAAGCACGCGCACGTTGATGTCACAATCGGCGAGGTCGGCAATGGTCGTCACGGTCTCCCGCAGGGAGCGCCCAAGGCGATTGAGGCGGGTCACGACGAGGGTGTCGCCCGGTCGCATGTACGCCAGAGCGTTCTTGAGGCCGGGGCGCTGCCACTTGCTGCCCGACACAGTGTCGGAGAAGAAGTGAGTCGGGTCGCAGCCCACGGCGAGGAGGGCGTCACGTTGGGTGTCGAGAGACTCGCCCTGGCGGGCTGTGGAGACTCTGGCATAGCCGATGAGCATGTCACTTCTCCTCACTTGCCCTCAGATGCGCTGGTCAGCTCACTGCTGCGCAGAAGTTCCTTCAGGAATCCAGCGATCCCATGGTCAAATCCATTACGACGCACCGAGTCCATCGCCAGATCTGCTGTTTCCTTGGACCGCATGAACTCGCGTCCACGAGCGATGAGGGAAGAGGCCGCTGACCAATCATCTGGGATTGGAATCACAAGGTCGCGAACGTGTGCAGGCTCCAGATGCTGCTGAACGGAGCCGTACTCGTTCATCAGCATTTGAGCACTCGCATTCTCTGAGAGGAGGAAGGCAGCAACATAGGCCCGCACAGACTCGGAGGCAATGCGAACTCGAATCATATCATCGGACACGATCTGACCATCCATCACGCTGGAGACGTATGCCAGACGCCCGATCGTGCCAGATCGAGTCAGAAGCAAGTCACCCCCATGAACTGTGACCACCTCGAAGTCGCGAAGCTGCTTCTTCGATGCCTTCGCAAGGTCAATTAATTTGGCCGAGTCACGTTTATCCTGGAGCATCGCTGACGGCGTGTAGTATCCAACAACCTTCTCCCCATCGGAGCTGCTCCGAACAATCACGTTCTCCGTCTTGAGACGGGGGCCCTTGAAGATAGAGATCCCCTTGACGATCTGCCCCAGCGTCGTCACCGACCACCCATCCAGATCATCAAACCGACGCACGGTGGCAATCGACTCATTCAAGTGCGGCGAGTAGAACTGCGGATTGATGTTCAGTCGGTCGTCGATGGAACTGCGCTTGATGGCGTAGCGAAACTGCGAGGGCACGAGTTCGCCCCGCTGAAAAGCCTTGAAATCGTCGACGATGTCGTCCAAGTCATGGTCCAGCTTTTCCGTGGCGACACCATCATCATCCAACACAAAGATCGGTTCACCTTCCGAGCTCTGTCCGATCTTCTGTGACGCAGCCATGTAGATGTCATAGTCGTCATCCGGCTCGTCCATCTCTGCCTGCGTCTTCTTGGTCAGGAACACGATACAGGTACGAACACCCGTGTCAGGCTGAAACGAGTCCTTGTGCAGCGTGATCACAGCATCGAGGTACGCCTTCTTGAACAACATCTGTCTGGCAGGCATGTTCAGTGTGGTGTCGAGGAAGGCCTTAGGTAGCACGATGCCCAGTCGCCCACCCTCAGCAAGCCAATCGAGACAGCGCTCAAAGAACAGCAGTTCTGGGCTTTGTCTATCCATCACCTCGGTCACGGGCAAACCAGTTACCCTGCTCGTGATGACACGCTGGGCCGTCTCGTACTGTGACAAGATCTTCGGATCTGTAATCCGAGCATCACCCTGACCGGCAAACGGAGGATTGGAGAGAATCACCTTCGGCACGCCTCGGCCGCAACGAGCCTGGATCCATGGATCCAGCTCCTCGTAGGCACCTAGCGAGTTCCCTTGCGTCATGCCAGCGTGACCGTCACCATTCAAGAGCATTGCTGTCTTTGCCAGCTTCACCAGCCGCGGGCTGATCTCCGACAAGAACATATCGTTCTTGGCGGCATCCAGCTGACGTTCACGTTGTGGCGTGCCCGGTGTTGTCGAGTCCAGGACAGCCTGACGGACGTGTCGGAAAGCTGCCGTGACGAAGCCACCAGAGCCTCCAGCGGGATCCAGCAGCTTCTCCCCGACCTGAGGGTTAACCATCCTCACCATTGCGGAGACCACGACACGGTTAGTGAAAAACTGCCCCCTCTGACGCTTCAAGTTCTGGTGCGTGTACTGCTCATAGGCGGCACCCATGAGATCCCAGTCATCTGCATCCTCATAGGAAACCACCAAACTCCAAGGCTGCAACACCGTGATTGCCTCGACCACAGCGTCGTCAGGGACCTCGATCTTCTCCCCGACAGGGAAGACATCTCGGAACCTGTCTGCAAAGGTATTGAAGAGACGGCGAACCCTCTGAGCGGCAGCCGCGCGCCCCTCGCTGGTCTCGTACTCTTCCTGCGTGATATGGAAGGCCGGGTACTCACCAGGGGCTGACTCGTCCTCGATCTTGGCCAGGAGGATACGCACCATGTCCATGGTGATGTCGTAGTCATAGTTTTCCATCCCGCGCCCATAGAGTTTGCTGTTGCACAGCCGGAACAGACGGCGGATGTCATGGGGCCGGTCCAGATCGCTCTTCTTGCGTCGGCTGACCGAGCCCCAGGTCTCATCCGCCCGAGGGATCTCAGTCACAGGCAGCAGCTGCCCCAGCTCGCGATCAACGCGGTAGAACTTTGTATCGGCCTTGTCTCCCTCGGTACCATTGGTCCACACGCCGCCTGGTGCGTTCGTGGAGAAGATATAACTCACGAGCTGAGCATAGCCCGCACTCTCGTCCGGCTTCTTACACTCCACAACAAAGGTGATCTGTCCTTGGTCACGCTTGGCTGCCGCAGTCGAATTCGCATAAATGACCAAGTCAGCGCGCACGGGGCTTCCATCATCGTTTTTGAGCTCGCTGTGGCCATGATAGATCGGAACCTCACGGCAAATGCGATTGGAGGGATAGCCGTACTCATTCATAAGAATCGCGATAAAACCCTGACGCACCCCCTCTTCGGGAGTGGCAGGCAACACGGCCCCGTCAGTCAGGCAGATATACTTGCCGTCTTCATTGAGAATTGGCTTAACATCTCCAACCAGCTTCGACTTCGAGGCCATCTAACTCTCCCCTTCTCGAATCTTCATGTCCGCTATCGCTCGATTTCGGACACGACGCTTGGGAGTCATCCTCAAGGTTGCAAGAACCCAGCAAAGTGTTCCAGAAACAGTGTCCGTTATTTCAAGTGTACCAAAACGCATGAACTAACGGAAGCGGACACGGCGACGGAGAGAGCAGGACGAGAGACAAGGCCCCGATCACCATGTAGTAACCGGGGCCTAGCCTCACAACGATCTGTAGATGAAGACGCCGCCGTCAGGGGCATCCGCGACGGTGTACTCGAACTTGAGGTCATGAATCCATGCTTCCCAGTTGAAGTAGCGCTGCGCCTCCTCAGGCTATCCGTCAATTAAGCCGATATCCTCAGCCAGCTGGACAGCGTAGTCAGCGAACGACTCCCAGCAACCGCAATACCTCTCCTCGAAGTCGGACACGCTAGGCAGGTTATCGCCGCCTGCGACGTAGCAGCCAGTTTCCACCCAGGCGAGCAATGCAGGCCACTGAACTTCTCCGACCTCATCGAACAACTCACCCCACTGCGCAGCAGCGGTGGGCGACATCTCGCCGGTTCCGACGGGAACCCCTCGTGATCGAAGACCCATAGCTCTTCGTGATCTGTGGGGTTCTGGTGCAGGTCATCAGGCGTAACCTCATCGGCATCTTCTGCAGGGAACCACCGTCCATTAAGTACACCCGTGTTATAGCAGGCAAGGCAGCCTATCCAGACCGACGGACGAACAGTAGTTTGAGTAGTCATTTCAACCTCCCGAGTAGGTGGAGGTGAGGCCGGGCAGTCCAGCTCGGGTAAGGACGCTCACAAACGACCTCACCTCCAGCAAGCAGCTCGGGGTCGCACTGCGACCCGCGCTCCCCGGCGTGAGAGTTCTTAGATGATCAAACACTTGGCGAGCTCGCTACGCGAGCAACGCCCCTCAGCGCCCCTTCGGGGCGACGACAACATTCATCCGAATCGGCGAGACCTATCACTCTGCGTCGGGCACGTGAGGTGGGAAAGGAGGGTGATGCTAACACCTCAGGCAGCACCCGGTGTAACGCTTCATGTAACGCTTGTAACACCTGCGTAACGCTTATTCGAGAACAAGCGTTACGCATTGAAACGCTCACTTACCAGGCAAAACGCCCCTGATTTTGACTGAAGTAATGCTGTAACGCCTGAATTTCAAAAGTATCGCGCGCAGAAGATAACCAGACCCCAACACGTATGCACGTATGTATAGAGAAGTTTTTGGGTCTTGAGCGTTACAGCGTTACAAAATGGAGATTCAGCTGAATTATCAGGCAAAAAGGTGTAACACGTTTGCGTTTTAGGCGTTACAGAGGCATTACAACATGGATAGAAGCGTTACAAGTCGCGTGGGACTCTCGATGGGAACCAAGGGCAACTCTCCACCCCCTTCACCTTCCCCACGAGGTCATGCGCGAGCGAAGATGATCTTGCCCCCGCAGGGGCGCTGTGCAGTTTTACCTTATTGCGTCAACCAGGGCGCAGTCTTGAAAGCTATCAGAGCCCAGCTCTCTCGAACAATTCTGCGACAGTGAGGTCTAGACCCTTGGCGAGTCCATAAATTGTCGCCATTTGAGGATTGGAGCAGCCTGTTTCACCTTTTCGACCTGATGCACGTCCGGCTTCTAGCAATTGCATTTGATTTTTTGTAATTCCCGCCCCAAAAGCCGGCTTTTCCTGAGAGAAACCACGTTCTATTCGCGCCGCCTTCAGGGCCACGGCAAGCCGCTTCGCCTCCTCATTACTCCATACCATGACTTCCATCATGTGAAACAGGCCTGCGAAAGAACACCCTATATACCAGGCCTGCTGTATCACGCCTCGTAGGTTCGCCTGAGACACGAGCACAACGAAGGAGCTCTCATGAGCCAACGACATCTCTCATTCGTCGCCCTACTAGCAGCAGGAGCTCTGCTCAGTGGGTGCTCTGGAGAAGTTTCGTCCCCATCGGATGGAGCCAACCACTCCCCCGACAACAACCAGACCTTCACCTTCAGTGGCACCCTCGGGCCCGTCGAGAGCATCCACGCAGAGTTCCCGAAGCCACTCCTTGATGCGATGGGAGCCGACGCGGATAATCTGCTCGTCACGGCACTTGACCTCAAAGCCCACAAACTGGATTCCGCGAAGTACTGCGCGGTCGACGTCACGCGCACCTTCACAAAGGGCGCGGTTGAGACTCTCTCGGCACCCAAGAAGGTCGACTACCAGTCGATGTCACTGCTCGACCTCTGGGCAAGCAGCGACGAAGCCAGCCAGCGTCTTGATGCGCTCGCGAAGGATTCAGGTGCATCCATGAGCGTCAAGGAGCTGGCCTCAGAAATGGGTTTCATCTTCAAGATGCCTGCTGGCCCGGACCGCGACGCACGACTGCGAGACATCGGCCTTGAAGGCTTTGACGTCGATGCCTTCAACGCGGGCGTCCAGAAGCTCAAGGACGAGCTGAGCGCGAGTACGCCGAAGAGCGATCCGACGTCCACGCTGTTGGAGCGCGAGGGCGCGAAGCCGCTCAGTGAACTTAATGAGGCTTCACCGGAACCGGGTAGGTATATGAGCGACGATGCGGCGGTCATCACCGATGTGATGAAGTGCGCCCCGGAACCGTTTGCTGATTCCACGAGCGATACTGGCGTTGAGACCGTAAGAATAACGAAGACGGGCTCATCTTCACCAGAAGACTTTGCCTACCTCCGGTTCACCATCATGAAAGATGGAAAGATCACCATCACTGACTCGAAGGTTCTCGGCTTCCAGCAGGACTCCTCTGGGAACTGGCTCAAGAAGTAGTCAGGTTTTCACTTCTCCCCGAGCCATCGCCTTAGAGCAGGCTCGGGGAGAAGTGTTGTACACCTGAGAATAGAGACGCATTGAACGGTACAATTATTGCCAGGTGCATCACTGCGAACTGTTGAGGGGGTAATGAGGTGAAGCTACATTCCGAATACAACGACAACCAGATGGTCGTCGCCTATTACAGGTATTCATCCTCCTCGCAGAACGAGGCGAGCATCGAGCAGCAGCGTGAGATGGTGCAACGTTGGGCGAAGTCACAGGGTCTCGTCGTAGTCAATGAGTACGAAGACGCGGCGAAGACCGGCACCAACGCTGACAGGCCGGGCTATCAGTTGATGCTCCGCGAGCTACCCAAGATCAAGCCTGCTTACGTCGCGGTGTGGAAGAACGACCGCCTTGCTCGCGACCGCGCCGAGCTGCTCCTCGTCAAGCAGGCGATCCGCTCCGTCGGAGCGCGTGTCCACTACATCGAAGGGATCTCCCCCACCGACTCGCCCGATTCTATGCTCATGGAGGGGGTCGCAGATGCATTCGCCGAGTACTATTCACTCCAGCTCTCAGCCAACATCCGACGAGGTCAGCGCTACAACGCCGAGAGAGCTCTCTCCAACAGCCACAAGATCTTCGGTTTCGCTGTGGACCAGGACAAGCGCTACATCCCGGACCCGGAGACGGCTCCCATCGTCACGCAGATCTTCCACGATTACGCCTCGGGCGTGTCCATGCAGAAAATCTGTAACCAGCTGAACGCTCAGGGAATCCGTACAACGCGCGGATACAGGTTCACGCCGAAGAATCTCAACAAGATGCTCAAGAATCGCGCCTACATTGGCGAGTACACCTATGGCGGGCACATCCATGAGGACGGGATGCCTCGCCTCGTTGATGACCTCACGTTTAATGAAGTCCAACGCCGGTTCGCAATCAACAAGCGTCGCGGGGCAAAGACAAAAGCCGAGCTCGCTGCTCAAGGCAAGAATGCACCCGACTACTGGCTCACAGGCAGGGCGTACTGCCTCACCTGTGGCGGCCCAATGGAGGGCGTGAGTGGCACATCGAAGACCGGCAAGACGTATCGGTATTACTACTGCCTCAATCAGCGCAAAAAGAAGTGCTCAGCCAAGACCGTTCGCAAGAACGAAATCGAGGTACGGATTGAGGAGATCGTCGCATCTTTCCTCGCAGACCCTGAGATGCTGGCCTCGCTCGCTGTTGATCTAGCCGATCATTACCAGCAGACCCACGGACGTGGAGATGACATCCTCAAGGCATTGGAAGCTCGGCGCGCAAACGTGAAAAAGAAGCTCGCCAACTTTGTCAAGGCCATCTCCCAAGGCATCTTCAACGACACCACTGCCGAAGCCATGCGTTCCCTGGAAGAGCAAAAGCGTGAGCTTGACGCAGTGATCCAGGCCGAGCATGTCAAGGCCACACTTTACGAGGACAAAGCCTCCATCGGGGCATTCTACAAACGCTTCGCTGAGGCCACCATTGACACACCCGAGACCCGCGACCAGCTCTTCGAGTACTTCGTGGACAAGGTATTCATCGGGCGCGAGCAGATCGTCATTGCCTCGTACTACCACGACAGCGCAGCGCCCATCGAGTTCGACGACCTAGAAGAAGCGCTCACCAGCAGACACAGAACGGGGGAAGTGTGAACCTACGCTCGAAAGCGAGAGTTCGACACTTCCCCCTCAGGTGGAGCATAGGAGAATCGAACTCCTGACCTTCTGCTTGCAAAGCAGATGCTCTA
>ERZ773075.1209-NODE-1209-length-14430-cov-7.25878_pt1 | contig 14430 bp, 13 predicted proteins | sample MGYA00580614_ERZ773075 | MGnify/ENA primary metagenome ERZ773075 (study PRJEB29015, sample SAMEA2738021) | human oral metagenome | biome: human oral; feature: human-associated habitat; material: dental | place: China | collected 2043 ... | reverse complement strand
TCTATTCAGAAGAGTTTTTTGCATTCAGAAGAGCTTATCGCTTCTGAATGCAAAAAACTCTTCTAGATAGGCAGGCAAGTTTTGGCTGTTACACCTCAAAACGGGTTTTAGCCTCGCGCAAGTATGCCTCCCACAGAGCATAGAGTCTGTCGATGTTCTCTTGGTGAGTGTACGTTGAAGGGTCATAGTCGGTCGGGGGCATGTATCGCACGAACGGGGTCACATCCTTGGGGTAGCCAAAATCGGCGTGAAGAATTTCTACCTCGCCCAGCGGGTCGTCAAAGTTCTTGCGGTGCTCATACACATGTTTGAGCAGCAGGTACAGCCAGAGCGCGTGGCTGGGATCGGGGCTTCCGGGGTCAGGGTCGGTGAGCTCGGGAGAGTCTTCGTGCCGCGCGAGTTCGGCCAGAATCCCATCAACCCGGTAGGTGTGGTCAGGTTTGCACTGGTAGAGCTCGTATTCCAGGTCACTGGAGTCTTCCTTCAGCCGGTCAGAGGCATACCGCAGAATATCCGCGCGGCTAATGTACCCCTGCGCGAGCCCCCAACGTAAACCCTGCCAGGTGAGGGCACTCTTCCTGATACCTTCATAGCCTATGTAATACGTACTCAGCATCTAGTAGTTGCTTCCCATCTTTGTAGCCCCGCGAATAACGCAGCATCTGGCGTATTACCCAACCCTAGAGGGTGGGCGATACGCCCAAAGGTGCATTATTTGGGTGAGTCCTGCGACGTACCTGATGAATCCTGCCCCGGCGCGGAATTATCCTTCAGCTTGGGCCAGAAAATGTAGGTGAATATGGCGCAGATGGTTGCAACCGCCGTGCCTGCCGCAAACCCCCGCCCGGAGCCAAAACCACCGAACAGGAGAGTACCAATGGGCAGGGCGAACATGAACACGATAACGGAAGTGTAGTAGCGGGTCATGGTGATTCTTTCTTAGTGTGTGCAAGGGGGTGTTGTATGATCGGCGTTACCTCAGATGGTACTAGACATCCCGCCGCGCCGGTAGCTCTATCTGTTTATTTGTAATCGCGTATTAGCGCTCGCCCAATATCCGCCCTTACCTCAGCCCCGGATGTGCCACTCACACCTGATGAATGTATATGTCATAGAGGGAGACGAAAGAATCAGTAGAATGACTGGCGAACATGGTAGATAGCAGTAACAACGTTGGTGTTCCACACAAAGGTCTGGGGAAGAGAACATCTAGAGATTTCTGAATATTACTAGTATAATCCTCATAGTACTAGTTACTTATAGCATGTCCCTTTGGCTTAGGCTTTAGGGTAAGTACTTGTACCTCACAGGTTCTCGCAATGGCGCGCGGGTTCTTAAGTATCAATCCATTTTACCTGATAGGAAAATCATGAAAATCTCAAATTATTTGGGTACCTCTCCTGAAAATCTTCCTTTTCTTGATGTTGATTTAGATAAAGACAATCTATTGTTTATAGACCCAAGGGCTATAAGGATTGCATCATTACGTGGAGATTTTAACTCCAGCGAATACGCAAAAAATGCTGTCGAATCCATGGATTCTTTCTTTGATATCATCACAAAAGCAGTATTAAAGCAAGATGAAACAGGTGAAGTAGATTTACATGCGCAGGATTTGCTAAAGAAATTTAAGGAACCTAATGAAACACGATTAGGGATGTCTACCAAATCTCCTAAAGGTATTGGTGGGGGAGAAGTTGTTGGTAAAAATATATGGGATGTTTTGAGTAAAGATCTTCTGGCACTTGTAAAAATTGGCCTACTAAAACAGGTTGAAGAGTTAAGTGTGTTTGTTCCTAAAGTGGGTAAGGATATTACTTCTGATCTTACAACCAGGTTAATTTTTGAGGTTCTAGTAAAATTTACTCAAGACATGATGAAGCGTTACACTAAACTCAAATCATTAGGTAAAGAATCTGAAAATTTAAGGGCTTGGAGTGCAAATCTTAACAAGTGGGTTGAGAATAAGTTTTACCTCCCTCATTACAAGGATGAACCCTTTCTGCTTGTGCCGCTAGAGTGGGTGCGTCCCAATTTAGTTATTTCACGTGAAAAATATTTTCAAAACGGATGTTTGACATATATTCAGGATAAACAGGCTACAATAGGGCCTGATGGCAAGCGCTACGCCCCGACCAAAAAGGATCTTCGTGAGAAGCCAGAATATATGTGCAATCTTCATAATATCATCAAGATAACCATCCAAGCTGGTGAAGATAAAAAGAACTTGGTGGAGTATGTTCTTAAATTAATGGATGATAAATATACTGTACTATCTGTTCAGGAATTGTTAAAATATCTATAGAAATAAATAGAATTAATATGAAAACCATTATATAATGATTATTTTTAATGAAAAAGCGGACTATATCCAATACTAGATATAGTCCGCAGAAGATTCGGGTATAAGATATAGAGGGTTATTCATTAGGGTATGTTCCATACCTAGAAAAACAATGTCCGCACGAGCGAGAACATTCTCTGGTACGAGCTCAGAGATCTGCGAAACACAGCAGAGAGTACCCGCCACATTTGAAATGCGCGATCACGCGCTCAACGACAACACGGTGGTGATTGAGCTGACGGTTGACCTGCCTGTCTTCATCGGTGAGTTCTCTGCTGGGTGGCTTCTTCGTGGGGATGATGAGCCCGAGTCCTTGGTAGCCTTTATCAGCGAGAACATCGTTCGAATCGAGAAACCTATCCAATCCCGTGGTACCGGTACGCGAACGCGTCATGGTGTGCTCCGGGTACAGAGGCGGTAATCACCAGCGGTGTCCTGTCTAAAGTGCAGATGATCTGGCGATTCAAACCGAAGGGGTGGTGTTTGCCGCTATATAGACGCATTCGTGGGGTGTGCTAGTTATAGGTTGGCACTATGGTACCGTCCACGATCACGGTTCCGTAGACGTTCAACAGGGCCTGCGGGATGGAGGGTACCGCTGGTGTTAAGACGTGCAGTGGTACTGTTCCGACTGTGGTGATGATCTGGCTGATGGTTGGTTAGGAGACTTTGAAGTTTTCGGCGGGGGTTTCTTCGGTCTGGTTATGCCGTAGGTACAATAGGGCGGCTTTCTAGGCTTTGGTCAGGGTGAGTTTGTGGGGTTTGGTTCTCGGACTGCTCCAGGTGAGGCTGGTGGTGAGCATGTTCAGGATGGTGGTGAATTGTGCCGAGTCCAGCCCGGTGGTACGGTGAGAAGGTAACGGTTTCTTCCTGTGGGTGTGATGGGTTAGTTGGTTTTAGATTCCCATCATACGTTGGCAGGTGGGAGGCCGTTGTTTTTCGTGTGGTGAGGCAGGGGTGTTACACACCTAATGAATAATCCTCTGTTAATAATGCCTGACCTTCTTTGCGGCGTTCCTTATCGGTGAGAAGGGCACCGTCTGCGAGCCATTCGTCAATCAGGCCAATAAGCGCATAAACACCACCGAGGCGGGTTGTGGTATTTTCCCTGTTGGAAAGCTGCTCGATTGCTGCGATGTACCGGCTGCGCCGCTCAGCATGTACCTGTCGTATATGGTTCTGCTCGTTTTTGGTCTTGTCTGCCTCGATTTTTTCGCGTTCTTTTGCGATGGTTTCATTGAACTGACGGGCTTGTTCGCTGAGCGCTTTAGCCCTGTCCGTCGTATTTTTATGGCGTGTTTCCACGAGCCCCAGAACGGCAATAATACCACCGGTAACGTAGAGGATGTGAAGGCGAAGATTCACATCGGCCTCACCAGTTATGCCTGCAATGTAGAGCAGCCAAGGTACAAAGAATGCTAGAGCTCCGCCTCCAACGGCGATCCCCACTAGAAGCCATACAAAGTGCTTACTGACAAAACTCTCAAAGGCACTAACAGGGGCAGAAGAGCTGACCCCTGTATTGTTTCTTGATGCTTCCGCCATACTTGGGATGCTCCTTTACACAGGCAACCAGACGTCTTTATTTGCAAGTATAGAGGCTCTAAAGCGTCACTTTGCGCCTGGAAAAATTTTAGTTGCCGTCGTTTTTTCCTACTCGGAAGGTTCATCGGGGTCAAAAAGTTCTGCGTCCTTGGGAATAACGAACTTTATACCGTTATGCTCCTGTTCCTTAGTCTCAATTTTGTAGGGGCTATTGTGCGAAACTTTGAAGTTATAATCTTCTGGATTAGCCCTATGAGAAAATTTTGCTTTAAAGATTTCACTATATAGTTCGTATTCAAATATTGGTTTTTCTTCGAAGGCCGCCTCGAAAAAGTCAGTGTTTCTGATGAATTCCGCCCAGGAGAAGTCAGCGCCCTTGGTGAACTTTGCCCAGGAGAATTTAGCGTTCTTGGTGAATTTCGCCCCTGAGAAGCTAGCGTTCTTGGCGAATTTCGCCCCTGAGAAGCTAGCGTTCTTGGCGAATTTTGCCGCGGAGAATTCAACATCCTTGGTGAATTTTACCGCGGAGAAGTTAGCGTCCTCGGTGAATTTCGCCCAGCCGAATTGAGCGTAACCGGCGAATTTTATCCAGGAGAAGTCAGCTTTCTCAGCGAATTCCGCCTCGGAGAAGTTAGCTTTCTCGGCGAATTTTGCCCAGGAGAAGTTAGCTTTCTCGGCGAATTTTGCCCCGGAGAAGTCAGCATCGGTGAATTTCGCTCTAGTGAAACCAGCTTTCTCGGTGAATTCTGCCCTGTAGAATTTAGCGTCCTTGGTGAATTTCGCCTCGTAGAAGTTAGCGTTCTTGGTGAATTTCACCCTAGAGAAGTCAACGTCCTCAGCAAATTTCGCCCAGCAGAAGTCAGCTTTCTCGATGAATTCTGCCCCGGTGAAGTCAGCATCGGTGAATTTCACCCTAGAGATGTCAGCGTCCTCAGCAAATTTTGCCCAGCAGAAGTCAGCTTTCTCAACGAACTTCGCCCTGGAGAAGTTAGTGTTCTCGGTGAATTCTGCCCCGGAGAAGTTTGAGGAAGCACCAAAATAACTGTTGTTAAAACCAACAGGATAGAAGAAAACCGTGTTTGAGAAGTCATAGTCGAAGCCCGACCACTGACCCGGTAAAAGTTTTTGTGTACCGTTCTTATGAACACGAGTGCCTTTGTTGAGCCGGTTTCTGACGGCTTCTAGAATCATTAGCCGCAATTCTTTTTCTTCACGGAACCTCGCTTGATCTTTGATGAATTGTTGATTGCCACCCTCATAATTTTCTGGTACTTTATGCTCGGACAGCTCTTCTGTCTTTGACGCAAGGTCAAAAGGTGAGCGGATATAAGCACATAGGCTGTTAATAATGACCTGGCCTTCTTCCCGGCGCTCTTCTTCGTTAGGAAGAGTTTTCTCGTCAGCTAACCATTCGTCAACGAGTTTGATTAACGTGTAGACACCGCCAAGGCGAACAGGTGCTTTTGCATCGGCGAGCTGTTCAAGTGCTTTGGCATAACGAGCACGTCGTTCAGCGTGCACCTGTGGAGTATGAGCTTGGTCGTTCTTTTCTTTCTCCTGAATATTCTTGCGGCGGCTTTCCCACAGGGTAAGTATTGCAAGGATGCCACCGGTAGCGGCAAGGATAGCCTGGCGTAGAGTCGAAATGCTATCGCCTGCACTATATGGTTGCGAAACTATAAGAGGAAGCCCAAACGCACTTAGCCCATCGATGAGGGCTATAGCAATAAGAACCGTATAAAACCAGTTCTTACTCCACCAAGACCTAGTTCTCTTAGAGGTCTCAGAATTTTTTGGTGTCTCTGCCATTTATCCTTAGTAGTCCTTCAACCTAGAGTAAACATTTACCCTCCATCATAGGGTGAGGAAGGGCTTACACGATAGATCTTCCGTTGTTAATCTCATATATCGCGTGAGGTAGAGACAAGGTAGCCCCTAGCGATTGTGTGGATTATCGCCCGCAAAGCCCTCAGTTTCCGTATCGTTCCGCGCCAAAACCACCAGCACATCACCGCCTGCTGCCCCAGCGTAACCCCTGCCAGGTGAGGACACTCTTTCTGATGCCTTCGTAGCCCACGTAGTATGTGCCCAGATGCCGTGTCTTACTGTAATTCCCCGCTAATAATGCACGTCAAGGTGTATTACCGGCCCCTAGAGGGTAGGCGATACGCCCAAAGCTGCGTTATTCAAGGTGGACTTAGTCGTCTGCGGGCTCTGCCTACGCAAAAGGATTATCCGGATCAAAAAGCATTGTGTCCTCAGGGATGATGAACTTAACACCGTTATGTTCCTGTTCCCTAGTCTCAATTTTGTAGGGGCTATCGTGTGAGACCTCGAAATTATAATTTTGTGGATTAGCCTTATATGAGAACTTAGCGGGATTAGCTAAGTTGGGTCCTTCTGTTTTTCCAAACATTGGCTTGTGAACAAAAATTGCTTTAGAGAAGTTAACACTCCTGGTGAATTTCGCCCCGGAGAAGTTAGCATCCTTGGTGAATTTCGCCCCGGAGAAGCGAGCATACTCGGTGAAGGTCGTCCTGCAAAAGGATGCGTCCTGGGTGAAGGTCGCCCCATGAAAGTATGAGAGAGCATCAAAATAGATAGACGTAAACAAGGTAAAGTAGAAGAAATGGGCGTTTGAGAAATCGTAATCAAACTCTGACCATAGACCTGGTGCGCCGAACTCTTGTAGTCGTTCGCATATTTCTTTGATGATACTTTGTCGTACCTGACGTTCTTCTTCTAACGCAGCTTTATCATGGGCAAAGGAACGCATGTCTGCATCAAACTTTTCTTTATCCCCGTCAAAATCGTTCTGTAGATCTTTTGCGTAGGGCTTATCTAGTTGCTCGGCGCGTTCTGCAAGAAGGAAAGGGGAACGGATATAGGCACACAGATTGTTGATAATGACCTGACCTTCTTGGCGACGTTTCTCAATATTGGGAATGGTCTTTTTATCTGTTAGCCACTCATCCACCAGCCCCACGAGAGTGTAGACGCCGCCAAGGCGGATAGAGGCTTTATCGCTGGATAGTTGCTCGATTGCTGTGGTGTACCGACTACGCCGTTCAGCGTGTACCTGTCGTATATGGTCTTGCTCGTTTTTGGCTTTATCTGCCTCGATTTTTTCGCGTTCTTTTGCGATGGTTTCGGTAAACTGACGAGCTTGTTCGTCGAGTGTCTTTGACTGGTGACTTTGCGATGCCTGATAGTTCTGAATATCGGCTTCTGCTTTTATTCTGTCTGTTATGTTTTTGCGATGTGTCTCTACGAGACCCAGAACAGCAATGGTGCCACCGGTGATATAGAGGATATGGAGACGCAGATCTTTATCTGTTTCACTGGTCCAGCCTGCAACGTAGAGTAACCAAGGTCCAAAAATTGCCAGAGCGCCACCACTGACTGCGAGCCAGACTAATAGTCGTACAAAGTGCTTGCTGACAAAATTCTCGGTTTTACCACCAGGATTAGTGGCGTTGGCTTCTTCATTATCTTTTGGTGTTTCTGCCATCTTGAAGCGCTCCTAAGAATCAGCGATTTTTCTTTGTTGCAACGAAATTAATCTGTCATTTTATGTGGGGGCGCCATTAGCTACCATCGTTGTCTTCCTGCTCAGAAAGATCGTCTGGATCGAAGAGGGTCGCACCTTTGGGGATAGTGAATTTAATGCCGTTACGTTCCGGATCCCAGGTATCAATTTTGTATGGGCTTTTTGAGCTGACCTCGAAATTATAGTTTTCCGGCTCAACCTTACAAGAGAACCTTGCTTTATTAGCTAGAGCGCTTTCAAATATTGGTTCGATCTGGAAGGTTGCCTCGGAGAAGTCAACACCCTGGGTAAAGGTGGCTCCGGAAAAGTCAGCACCCTGGGTAAAGATGGCTTCGGAAAAGTCAGCGCCCCCGGAGGGGAAGTCAGCACTCTGGGTAAAGGTGGCTTCGGTGAAGTGAGTGTATCCGGTGAATTCCACCCCGGAGAAGCTAGTGAACCCAGTGAAAGTCGCCCCGGAGAAGTCAGCATCCCCGGAGATGTTAACACCCTGGGTAAAGGTGGCTTCGGTGAAGTGAGTGTATCCGGTGAAAGTCGCCTCGGTGAAGTGAGTGTATCCGGTGAAAGTTGCCCAGGTGAAGTTAGCACCCTGGGTGAATTCCGCCTCGGTGAAGTCAACACCCTGGGTGAATTCCGCCTCGGTGAAGTCAACACCCTGGGTGAAATTCGCCTGGAAGAAATTAGTGAGTCTGGTGAAATTTGCCTGGAAGAAGTTAGTGATTCTGATGAAATTCGCTTTGGAGAAATTAGCTCCGCTCGTGAAGGTAGCTCCAGAGAAATCTGCATCTCTATTGAAGGTCACTTTTGAAAATTTAGCATCCATTATGAAGGTTGCTTCTGAGAAATGAGCGTGTTCTATGAATTCCCCCTCCGAGAAGTCAGCGCCCGCAGCGAAGTACGTCTTGGAGAATTTTGAGGAAGCACCGAAATAGCTGTTGCTGAGATCAACGGGGTAGAAGAAAACTGCGCTTGAAAAATCATACTCAAAATATGACCATGTTCCAGGTTTAACTTCACCTTTACTATCTTCGTTCTTATCCTTATTGCTATTGAGTCGTTTTTCAATTTCTGACAGAACTGTTTTACGAACCTCCTGTTCTTCTCGGAGAAGTGATTTATCGCGCATAAAATCTTCGCGAGATTGTTTTGCGTTTTTCGGCTTTGGGAATGGAATTATCTGTGGACTGCGTAAATCTTGGTTACCTTGGCGGTTCTGCTGATATTCTTCGTAACTTAGAGTAAGTTCGTCATAGCGTTCAGTCAATGGAAAAGAAGAACGTATATACGCGCACAGGCTATCGATAATAATTTGTCCTTCTTGTCGACGTTCTTTCTCGGAAGGGAGGGTTTTCTTGTCAGCTAACCACTCGTCAACGAGCTTGGCTAAGGTATAGACACCGCCAAGGCGAATAGGCGCTTTTTCATCGGCAAGCTGTTCAATCGCTTTGGCATAACGGCTACGCCGTTCAGCATGTACTTGTCGTATGTGATCTTGCTCGTTCCTGCGGCGTGTTTCGACTAAAGTCATCGTACCTACCAAGCCACCGGTTGCATAGAGAATCATCTGACGTAGTCTAGAACCATCATCTGAACCTAGACCTAAATTAAAAGCAATAGGAGACAGAAAGGCCCAAGATACCCCCAATGCTGCAAGGGTTACAAGCCACAGATAAAAAGTATCTAAGTCTTTCATCCACTTATGTAGAGACACAACTTTTTCTTTTAAATGTAAATCATCAATTATTTTCTTTAGGTATGGTAGCTTATAAATCCAGTCTTCTGCTTTCCCTAGAAACCAGTATATAGTTTTTCTGGGCAGATAGCGGAGTATTAGACCTACAACCGAAAATACTGTAATAAGCAATAAGGTTACCTGGCTCACCATACTTAGACCTTTCTCTTGAATTAAGAAGACTTCTTATATGGTAGATGCAGGGGAGGTGAAACTGTGGGATTTATTGACCCTCAATATCAAGATGAACAAGTTGAAGCAGATCTGGGGGGGGGGTAAGGACAGTCTGTAAGACTGTCAGTGGTTGTCCTTTTCGATGTTCTTCAATCTTAGGTATTAGACTCCAGGAGTAGTTTGTTCACTCCCGAAGTCCTAAACTGCTCCCGTTTTGTAGCCGTGTAAGGATAGAATGATTCTCCTGACTCTCCATGCCACAGGATCTCGCTCCGTATCCATAGTGTCTGCCCCGCTTAGGTCTAAAAGTGAATCCCTCTCACTTCAAAAAGTTGAGTCTTTTTCACTCAAGTCTGTTGACATCCGTCCAACCATGTGTAAAACTTGAGTACATGAGGCTCAAGGGGTCACTCGCTGGGCAGCAATCCAAGCACACTTTCTACCGTGCATGCGCTCGGCCTAAAACCCCTCACGCCCCGAAAATCTAACCAAGGAACCCGCCTCGCCAAGAAGCGGGGCATAACACTAAGGAGTACAAAAACATGGCACGTGCAGTCGGTATTGACCTCGGCACCACCAACTCGGTCGTATCCACCCTCGAAGGCGGCGACCCCGTAGTTATTGCAAACGCTGAAGGCGCCCGCACCACCCCCTCCGTGGTCGCATTCTCCAAGGACGGCGACGTTCTGGTCGGTAGCGTGGCAAAGCGCCAGGCGGTCACCAACGTTGACCGCACCATCTCGTCCGTCAAGCGCCACATGGGCACCGACTGGACGACAGAAATCGACGGCAAAAAATACACCCCGCAGGAAATTTCTGCACGTATTCTGCAGAAGCTCAAGGGCGACGCCGAATCCTACCTGAACGACAAGGTGACCGATGCGGTTATCACCGTCCCCGCATACTTCAACGACGCTGAGCGCCAGGCCACCAAGGAAGCCGGCGAAATCGCAGGTCTGAACGTTCTGCGTATCGTGAACGAGCCGACCGCAGCCGCACTGGCTTACGGTCTGGACAAGGGTAAGGAAGACGAACTGATTCTGGTCTTCGACCTTGGCGGCGGTACCTTCGACGTCTCCCTGCTTGAAGTTGGCAAGGACGAAGACGGCTTCTCTACCATTCAGGTGCGCGCAACCAGCGGCGACAACCGTCTGGGCGGCGACGACTGGGATCAGCGCGTTGTGGATTGGCTGCTTGAGCAGGTCAAGTCCAAGACCGGTGCAGACCTCTCCAAAGACAAGATCGCTCTGCAGCGTCTGCAGGAGGCAGCTGAGCAGGCTAAGAAGGAGCTCTCCAGCGCATCCAGCACCAACATTTCGCTGCAGTACCTCTCGGTAACCCCCGAAGGCCCGATTCACCTGGACGAGAAGCTCACTCGCGCAAAGTTTGAGGACCTCACCAGCGACCTGCTGGCACGCACCAAGAAGCCCTTCCAGGATGTTATTGCGGAAGCAGGCATTAAGGTGTCGGACATTTCCGAGGTTGTGCTCGTGGGTGGCTCCACCCGTATGCCCGCCGTGGCTGAGCTGGTGAAGGAACTCACCGGCCGCGAACCCAACAAGGGTGTTAACCCCGATGAGGTTGTGGCAATGGGTGCAGCCCTGCAGGCTGGTGTGCTCAAGGGCGACCGTAAGGACGTTCTGCTGATCGACGTGACCCCGCTGTCCCTCGGTATCGAAACCAAGGGTGGCGTGATGACCAAGCTGATCGAGCGCAACACCGCCATTCCGACCAAGCGTTCTGAGACCTTCACCACCGCTGAAGACAACCAGCCTTCCGTGTCGATTCAGGTGTTCCAGGGTGAGCGCGAATTTACCCGCGACAACAAGAACCTGGGTACCTTTGAGCTGACCGGTATCGCCCCCGCACCGCGCGGCGTACCCCAGATTGAGGTCACCTTCGATATTGACGCCAACGGCATTGTGCACGTCTCCGCAAAGGACAAGGGCACCGGCGCTGAGCAGTCCATGACCATCACCGGCGGCACCTCCCTCTCGAAGGACGACATTGACCGCATGGTCAAGGACGCCGAGGCTCACGCAGAGCAGGATAAGGCACGCCGCGAGGCAGCCGACACCCGCAACGCCGCCGAGTCCGTGGCATACTCCGTCGATAAGCTGCTGAAGGAGAACGGCGAGAAGCTGCCCGAAGACGTCAAGACTGAGGTTCAGGGTGATGTCGATGAGCTCAAGAAGGCTCTTGAAGGCGATGACGACGATGCCGTGAAGTCCGCGCTGGAGAAGCTGCAGGCGTCCCAGACCAAGCTGGGCGAGGCCCTGTACGCTTCCGCACAGGCAGAGGCTAACGCAGACTCCGCTTCTTCCTCCAAGGATGATGAGGACGTTGTAGACGCCGAAGTTATCGACGAGGACGAAGACGAGAAGAAGTAATCATGGCTGAACACGAAAACACTGCGGGCGACCCGCTGGAGGAGGCCTTCAACGCCCCCGCCGCCGAAGGTCACCCCGAGGCCGAGGAAGCCCCTGCCGCAACCGATCAGGCTGCGGCGGGGGAAACCCCTGAACCGAGCGAGGAAGCACCCTCAGAGGATGCGAAACTCGCGGCAGAGCGCCTGGACAGCCTGCTTCGCCTGCAGGCGGAGTTCACGAACTTCAAGAACCGTGCCGCCCGCGAGAAAGAGCAGCTTCGGGAGTTTGTGGCGAGCGATATTGTGAGCCTGCTTCTGCCGGTGCTCGACGATATTGACGCCGCACGCAAGCACGGCGACCTGAAGGAAGGCCCCTTCGCTGCGATCGCCACCAAGCTTGAGGAATCCCTCAAAAAGGAAGGCGTGGAACGCTTCGGTGAGGTGGGCGAGCCCTTCGACCCGAATATTCACGAAGCGGTCATGCAGCAGCCGACCAGCGAGGTAGAACCAGACCACATTTCGATGGTTCTGCGCTACGGGTACCGCGTGAAAGAGCGCGTGGTACGCACCGCCCAGGTTGCGGTTGCTGCCGCCGAATAAACACTCCGTAGAGCACACAACGGGCGGGTTCTTGAGAAATTGAGAACCCGCCCGTTTGCCGCATATTTCCGCGGATTTTCTGGGATTTCTCTTCCAAAATTGAGTCTAGTAGACTAAACTTTATATAGGATTAAAAACTAAGGTTGTGCCCCTTTGGACGGGGCGTTACAAGAACCCCGGACGACGGGAAAGGAGAACTACATGGCAAGCGAAAACTGGCTGTCAGAAGACTTTTATAAAACCCTCGGCGTGAAAGAAGACGCCTCCGACTCCGATATTAAAAAGGCCTACCGCAAACTCTCACGCAAATACCACCCGGACCTAAACCCCGGGAACGAGACAGCCGAGAAGAAATTCAAGGAAGTCTCCGAAGCCTACGACGTGCTCTCGGATAAGAAACAGCGCGAAGAATACGACCAGATCCGCAAATACGGCGCCGCAGGGTTCGGCGGCAGCGGTTTCGGAGGCGGCGCATCCGGGTTCGGGGGCGGCGCATCCGGGTTCGGGGGCGCTGGCGGCGGCTTCGGCGGCCAAAACGTGCACTTCACCACCGGCGGCGGTGGCGAAGGCATCAACATTGAAGACCTGCTCGGCGGGCTCTTCGGTGGTGGTGCTGGCGGCGCGGGTGGTTCACGCCGTACCGCAGGGTTCACGAGCGCCGACTTCAGCGATGCCGGGTTTGGCGGCGGTGGCTTCGGCGGTGGTGGGCGCAAACGCGCCCAGCAGGATAATAACCTCTCCACCAGCACCCGCATTACCCTGCCGCAGTCATACACAGGCACCACCGCAACCGTGTTCCTGCCGGACGGCACGAGCACTGAGGCACGCATCCCGGCGGGTGTGAAGGACGGGCAGAAAGTGCGTGTGCGCGGTAAGGGCCGCCCCGGAACTGGTGGTGACCTGATCGTGACCGTGCGCGTCTCAGATGACCCGCACTACAGCCGCGAAGGAAACAACCTGGTGCTTCGTGCCCCCGTCACCCTGGATGAGGCGGTCAACGGTGGCGTGCTGGAAGTACCCGTACCCGGCGGTAAAACCGTCAAACTGCGGCTGACCCCCGGCAGCGTGGGCCGTAAACTGCGTGCGAAAGGACGCGGGTTCACAACAAAGTCGGGCACCGGCGACCTGCTGGTGATCCCCGAGGTGCACCTGCCGCAGAACCTGAGCGATGAGGCGAAGGAAGCCTTCGAGAAATTCATTGCTCTGGCGCCACAGGAGAACCCCCGTGAGGACCTTTTGAAGAAAGTTAGGTAGCTTATGAGTGCCCATAATAAGCAGTCGTCGGCATCTGCCTACAGCGCCGACCGGCCGGTTTTTGTGATTTCGGTGGCGGCGGAGCTGGCGGGGATGCACCCGCAGACGCTCCGCCAATACGACCGCCTGGGGCTGGTGCAGCCTTCGCGTGCGCCGGGCAAGGCCAGGCGCTATTCGCAGCGCGACGTTGATTTACTTCAGCGTATTCAGCAGCTCTCGCAGGAAGGCGTTTCGCTGGAGGGAATCCGCCGGATTATTGAGCTTGAAGAGATGGTGGAGGAACACCAGGAGCACATCGCCCGCCTACAGGCTCAGCTTGAGGACGCGCACGCCAAGCTGGGGCTGGCGGAACGAGTGTTCGCGGCCAGCACCCGCGGGGATGTGGTGAACATCCAGCGGGGGCAGCGCCCGGCACCGCGCAAACGCTCCTCGGCGGTGGTGCTGTACCGGCAGAAATAGGGCTGACCGCCCCAACACCTGCCGCTTTAAAACGACAGCTGCGAGTATTTACTTACGCCTATACGTCAGGTCGTGGGCGCGCCTTCCCGCCTCCCGGGCCTTCCTCTCAAAGCTAGTTAGGATGCGCCCCTCCCAGCGCGGCGCCCAACCGCCCACGGGGTCGTCCTCGGTAGCGCCTTCACCGGCATGAAGATTCTCGAAATCGGGGTGCGCCTCCATAACATCGCGCATCACGTGGGCGTATTCTTCCCAGTCGGTGGCGAGGCGCCAGATTCCGCCGGGTTTGAGCACGCGCGCAACCTTATCGGCAAAAGCGGGGGAGACCAGGCGGCGTTTATGGTGGCGTGACTTGTGCCAAGGGTCGGGGAAGAAAACCCAGAGCTCATCAACCGAGTTTTCGTCCAGCA
>ERZ773075.1208-NODE-1208-length-14434-cov-6.97719_pt1 | contig 14434 bp, 13 predicted proteins | sample MGYA00580614_ERZ773075 | MGnify/ENA primary metagenome ERZ773075 (study PRJEB29015, sample SAMEA2738021) | human oral metagenome | biome: human oral; feature: human-associated habitat; material: dental | place: China | collected 2043 ... | reverse complement strand
CGACTTTGTCCATTTTCTTGCCGGTGAGCACGGAAATCGGCCGCGCGGTGGGCGGAGTTTTCATTTTGGGGGCGTTTTGCAGGTGCTCGTAGTCGTAGGTGAACGGCTCGTAGTAGTCGTCTATCTGCGGCAGGTTGGGGTTGGCGAAGATGTTGGACAGGATTTTCAGACGGCCGCCCTGCTTGGGCACGAGCTTGCCGTTGGGTTTGCGCACCCAGCCGCCGTTCCATTTTTCCTGATCTTCCCAGTTTTTCGGGAAGCCGATGCCGGGCTTGGTCTCGACGTTGTTGAACCAGGCGTATTCCACGCCGTCGCGGCTCGTCCATACGTTTTTGCAGGTAACGGAGCAGGTGTGGCAGCCGATACATTTGTCCAAGTTCAGCACCATGCCGACTTGCGCTCTGATTTTCATGATGTGTTCCTTATGATTGGTCTGTTTTCAGACGGCCTTCAACGCGTCCGTGCCGTCTGAAAAACGGTTATGCTTTTTCGAATCCGGCTTTAGGGCTGACGACCGACACAGCACCATGTTGTCGTGTTGGTCTTGATACAGTACGGTGCGCACGGCTTCGGCGGGGTTTTCCTTCAAATAGTCGGCGAAACGGATAATCTGCGGGAGCTTCATGGTTTCGTTCCTCATATTTCGTTTTCAGACGGCCTTTCGAGACGGCAGGCCGTCTGAAAACATCTGCCTTACTCGGCGGGTTCGTCCATCCAGTCGATGTCCTTCATCTTGCGGACAATCACCCACTCGTCGCGGTTGGAGCCGACCGTGCCGTAATAGTTGAAGCTGTACGCCAGTTGCGCGTAGCCGCCTATCATGTGGGTCGGGTTCAATACCGCCTTGGTTACCGAATTGTGGATGCCGCCGCGTTTTTTGGTGGTTTCCGCCGCAGGCGTGTGCACCAGTTTTTCCTGCGCGTGGTACATCAGAATCATGGTTTCGGGAATGCGCTGGCTCACAATCACGCGGCAGGCAATCGAACCGTTGGTGTTGAACACTTCCACCCAGTCGTTATCCACCAACCCTGCTTTCTTGGCATCGGTTTCGGAAATCCACACGTGCGGGCCGCCGCGCGAAAGCGTGAGCATGCGCAGGTTTTCCGAATAGGTACTGTGGATGCCCCATTTCTGGTGCGGGGTCAGGAAGTTGAGCGTGATTTCGGGATTGCCGTTAGGCATTTTGCCCAGCAGCTTCTTGGTGGTTTTGGTGTCCACCGCCGGACGGTACACGCAGAAAGCCGCACCGAAATCGCGCATCCATTTGTGGTCTTGGTAAAACTGCTGGCGGCCGGTCAGCGTGCGCCACGGAATCAGCTCGTGCACGTTGGTATAGCCGGCGGTGTAGCACACTTCTTCACTCTCCACGCCCGACCAAATCGGCGAGGTAACAATCTTGCGCGGCTGGGCGACGATGTCGCGGAAGCGGATTTGCGTGTGCTCGCTGGCATTAATCAGGTGCGTATGGTCGCGGCCGGTGATTTTGCCCAGCGCCTGCCAAGCTTTTTTCGAAACATGGCCGTTGGTTTCCGGCGCCAGCGTCAGAATCATCTCGGCCGCATCGATGGCGGTGTCGATTTTCGGCTGGCCTTTGCCCGCGCCTTCTGGCTGCACGCCGTTGAGCTTGCGCAGGTATTCCACTTCGTGCTTGGTATCCCACGCCATGCCTTTGCCGTTGTTGTTCACGTTTTCCAGCAAGGGGCCGACAGAGGTGAATTTCTCGTAAACCGCGCCGTAGTCGCGTTCCACCACGGTCATGGCCGGCATGGTTTTGCCCGGAATCGGCTCGCACTCGCCCAGCTTCCAATCTTTCGGGTCGAACGGCTGGCCGAGTTCCTGCGGGCTGTCGTGCATCAGCGGCGTGAGCACGATGTCTTTGCGCACGCCCAGATAGTCTTTGGCCAGCTCGCTGAATTTTTTGGCCAGGCCTTTATAGATTTCCCAGTCGGACTTGCTCTGCCACAAAGGCTGCACCGCTTCGGTAAACGGATGGATGAACGGGTGCATGTCGGACGTGTTCAAATCGTGTTTTTCGTACCAAGTGGCGGTCGGAAAAATCACGTCGGCGTACAGGCAGGTGGTGTTCATGCGGAAATCCAAGAGCGTGAACAAATCCAGCTTGCCTTCCACGCCTTCCCGCTGCTTCACTTCGGCCGGTTTCAGGCAGTCGTCTTCGTCGCTCATCAGGCCGTTTTGCGTGCCGAGCAGGTATTTCAGGAAATATTCGTGGCCTTTGCCGGAAGAACCCAAAATGTTGGAACGCCAAATAAACATATTGCGCGGCCAGTTTTTCGGGTTTTCCGGATCGTCGCAGGACATCTCCAGCGTGCCTTCCTTCAAACCTTTCACCACATAATCCACCGGCGCCATGCCGGCCTTTTCGGCCGCATCGGTTATATCCAGCGGATTGGTTTCCAACTGCGGCGCGCTCGGCGTCCAACCCATGCGGGCGGCTTTGGCGTTGTAGTCGATCATGGTCAGGCGGCGCATATCGTCGCCGGCGTCGGACGTGAGCAGCTCGTCGGCAGACACGGTTTCGTGGCGGTACTGGCCGGTGTGGCCGTAGAAGAACGAAGTGCCGGCCATTTGGCGCACGGGGCGGTGCCAGTCGAGCGCGAAAGTCAGCGGCGCCCAGCCGGACTGCGGACGCAGTTTTTCCTGTCCCACATAATGGCACCAGCCGCCGCCGGATTTGCCGATGGTGCCGCACATCATCAGCATGTTGATCAGGCCGCGATAGTTCATGTCTAGGTAATACCAGTGGTTCAGGCCGGCGCCGACGATAATCATCGAGCGGCCCTTGGTATCGTGCGCGTTCTGGGCGAACTCGCGGGCTACCTGAATCACGCGTTCGGGAGCGACGCCGGTGTGTTTTTCCTGCCATTTCGGCGTGTAGGGCTTGTCGTCAAAATAATCTTTGGCCACGTTCTCGTCGCCCAAGCCGTTGTCCACGCCGTATTGCGCCACCAAAAGGTCGAACACGGTGGCCACCAACTGGCTGCTGCCGTCGGCTAGGGTGATGCGTTTCACCGGCACTTTGCGGAAGGTTTTTTCTTCGTCGAATTCGCCGCCGAAGTAGTCGAAGCCGACGCGCACCACGTCATCGGCGCACGTTTTCAGCGACAAGGCCGCCTGAACGTCTTGGTCATCCTGCGCCTTGGTTTCCAGATTCCACTTGCCGCTGCCGTCCCAACGGAAGCCGATGGAGCCGTTGGGCAGCATCAGGCTGTCGGTTTTTTCGTTCCACGCCAGCACTTTCCAGTCGGGATTTTTCTCTTCGCCGAAATTGCCGCTCAACTGCGACGCGCGCAAAGTGTATTCGGGGCGGTAGCCTGTACCGTCTTCTTTCAGGCACACCAGCACCGGCATATCGGTCAGGCGGCGGCAATAGTCTTGGAAATAGTCGGATGGATTGTCGATATGGAATTCTTTGAGGATAACGTGCCCCATCGCCATCGCCAGCGCGGCATCCGTGCCTTGGCGCGGCGAGAGCCAGATGTCGCTGAACTTGGCCATTTCGCCGAAGTCGGACGACACGGCGACGGTTTTGGTGCCTTTGTAGCGCACTTCGGTGTAGAAATGGGCGTCGGGGGTGCGGGTCATCGGGATGTTGGAACCCCACACCAGAAGATAATTGGAGTTGTACCAGTCGGCAGATTCGGCCACGTCGGTCTGTTCGCCCCAAGTCTGCGGCGAAGCGGGCGGCAGGTCGCAATACCAGTCGTAAAATGACAGCGGCACGCCGCCGATTAAGCCGAGATAGCGCGCGCCGGAGGCATAGCTGACCATAGACATGGCAGGAATCGGCGAGAAGCCGATAACGCGGTCGGGGCCGTATTTTTTGATGGTGTAGCAGTTGGCCGCCGCCACCATTTCATAGGCTTCGTCCCAGTTGGAACGCACGAAGCCGCCCAAACCGCGTTGGGATTTGTAGGATTTGGAGCGCTCGGGGTCTTCCACAATCCATTGCCATGCTTCGATGGGATCTTTGGTTTTGCGCGCTTCGCGCCACAGTTCGGCCAGCGCGCCGCGCATCATCGGATATTTGATGCGCTGGGCAGAATAGACGTACCAACTCTGTACGACGCGCCGCGCGGGCAGCCGCGCGGTTCGTGGTTGGGCAGGTCGGGGCGGGTGCGCGGATAGTCGGTCTGCTGGGTTTCCCAGGTGATGATGCCGTTTTTAACGTAGATTTTCCACGAGCACGAACCGGTACAGTTCACGCCGTGGGTGGAGCGGGCGATTTTGTCGTGCGACCAGCGGCTGCGGTAGGCGTTCTCCCACTTGCGGTCTTCTTCGGTCAATACGCCGTGGCCGTTGGCGAACGGTTCGTGCTTGTGCCTGAAAAATGTCAGGCGGTCTAAAAAATGACTCATGGCGGTGTCCTTGCATTGCTGCGGATTATTATGGTTTGAATATAAATGAGCCGATTGGCGAAAAACAGGGGCAGAACGTACGGCTCCGCCGTGCAAAACGGCGGTAGCGGCTACCTACTTTGTGAGGTAGCGGAAGGCCGCGCTCTTCGCCGAACGCCGCATACGGCAAGGCCGTCTGAATCACGATTCAGACGGCCTGTTTGCATTTCGGGAGACCACACGCATCCAATGGGGAGGATACCTACTTTGGTAGGTAATGCTCAAACGGTTTCGCAGCGGGCGGCGGCGGGATACCGGCCTGCGCCCCTGCTCCGTCCGGAGCGGAATCCCGCTTTTCCCGCCCGTTTCGGTTTTCAGACGGCCTCACTCTTTTTTCCTTTTCGCCCGCGGATGCGCTTCGTCATATACGGCGGCCAGATGTTCCAAGTCCAGCTTGGTGTAAATCTGCGTGGTCGACAAATTGCTGTGTCCCAGCAATTCCTGTACCGCACGGATGTCGCGCGACGCCTGTAAAAGGTGGCTGGCGTAACTGTGCCGCAGCATGTGCGGCGAAAGGTGCTGCGCACTGCCCTGCTCCGCCGCCCATTGTTGCAGGCGTTTCTGAATCTGCCTCTGTCCCAGCCGCCGGCCGTTCCTGTTGGTAAACAGTGCGGCCTCGCCTTTTGCGGCAATCCGGTGCGGCAGGTAGTCCAGCAGCGCGTCTATACTCTTGCGCACCAGCGGCACGCGCCGCTGTTTGCCGCCCTTGCCCGTTACGCCCACCCAGCCTTCGTCGGGCAAAACATCGTGCAGGTTCAGGCCGCACACTTCGCTCAGGCGCAGGCCGCTGCCGTAAAGCAGTTCGAATACGGCGCGGTCGCGCAACGCCAGCGCGTCCTCGCCGCAACCTTGGTTCAACAGGTGGTTGAGCGGTTCCTGCTGAACGGCTTTGGGCAGGCGCTGCGGCGGCTTCGGCGCCTTGAGGTTGGCGGTCGGGTCGGCCGCCATCAGGCCCTTTTGTACCAGCCAGCCGCAATACTGCCGCCACACCGACAGTTTCCGCGCCATACTGCGTTCGCTCAAATTGCGTTGCGACAGTTTCTTCAAGGCGGCCAAAAAGTCGCCGCGCCCCACATCCGCCCCGTTTTCAGACGGCCTCAGCATTAAAAGCCGCTCAAGCTGCGACAGGTCGCGGCGGTAGGCTTCGACGGTGTGCGCCGATTTGCCCTCCTGCCGCAATGCGGTCAAATAATCGTCGAAATACCGGCAAAAATCCTGCTGCTGCATGTTTCAGACGGCCTCCAATACCGTTTTCAACGACTGCGGCAAACGGCAGACCCGCTGCGCGGCATAATCGAAACACACCATCCCCGTCCGCACCCGTGCGACGGTTTTACCGTCCCGCACGCGCACCATATGGTACAGCAGCACGAAACCGCCCTTGCCTGCTTCTTCCGCCCCCATCTCGATTTGCAGCGCGTCACCGTGGTGCGCCTGCGCCAGATACTGCACCGCCGCATCCGCCATAATCAACCCCGCGCCGCCCGCGTCCAGTTCGGTAAAACCCAGCGCGGCCAGCCAGCGTACGCGCGTTTCATGGCACAAACGCAACACCGCGTCATTGGCAAGGTGCCCGCCGTAATTGATGTCGCCTATCTGCACGTCAATACGGGCGGTATACAGGATGATTTCGGGCGTGGGGACATTAATCCGCGGCATGTTTTCTTCCTTATTCAGACAAATCGGTTTTCAGACGGCCTCAGAAGGCTTCCGGCCGCATCCCATTATCCACAATCACGCGTCGGGCGCCAATTTTTACCGCCGCCGCGTTCGTTCAAATCCGTCCGAACGCGTTATCATTAATATATAAAATTAATGTAGCGCGTTGTAGTATTGAATGTCGAAAAATACTATAATAACCCGATAACCCACTTTTCCCATCCCAATCCAAGGAGATTTTCATGGCTCTCGTCTCTATGCGCCAACTGCTCGACCACGCGGCTGAAAACAGCTACGGTCTGCCCGCATTCAATGTTAACAATCTTGAACAGATGCGCGCCATTATGGAAGCCGCCAACCAGATTAACGCCCCCGTCATCGTGCAGGCCAGCGCAGGCGCACGCAAATATGCGGGGGCGCCGTTTTTACGCCACCTGATTCTGGCGGCCGTGGAAGAATTCCCGCACATCCCTGTCGTCATGCACCAAGACCACGGCGCATCCCCCGACGTGTGCCAGCGCTCCATCCAGCTGGGTTTCTCCTCCGTCATGATGGACGGCTCGTTGCTTGAAGACGGCAAAACCCCGTCCACCTACGAATACAACGTCAACGCCACCCGTACCGTCGTTAACTTCTCCCACGCCTGCGGCGTGTCCGTCGAAGGCGAAATCGGCGTATTGGGCAACCTCGAAACCGGCGAAGCAGGCGAAGAAGACGGCGTAGGCGCGGCAGGCAAACTCTCCCACGACCAAATGCTGACCAGCGTTGAAGATGCCGTGCGCTTCGTCAAAGACACCGGCGTAGACGCGCTCGCCATCGCCGTCGGCACCAGCCACGGCGCCTACAAATTCACCCGCCCTCCCACAGGCGAAGTGTTGCGCATCGACCGTATCAAAGAAATCCACCAAGCCCTGCCCAACACCCACATCGTCATGCACGGCTCCAGCTCCGTACCGCAGGAATGGCTGAAAGTGATTAACGAATACGGCGGCAATATCGGCGAAACCTACGGCGTCCCCGTGGAAGAAATCGTCGAAGGCATCAAACACGGCGTGCGCAAAGTCAACATCGACACCGACCTGCGCCTCGCTTCCACCGGCGCCATCCGCCGCTTTATGGCGGAAAACCCGTCCGAATTCGACCCGCGCAAATATCTCGGCAAAACTGTCGAAGCCATGAAACAAATCTGTCTCGACCGCTACCTCGCATTCGGTTGCGAAGGTCAGGCAGGCGAAATCAAACCCGTTTCACTCGAAAAAATGGCAACCCGCTACGCCAAAGGCGAGCTGAACCAGATCATCAACTGATTGCCGTTTTGCCGAAATAAATATTCAGGCCGTCTGAAAACCGAACTTTCCGTTTGGAAAACAGTTTTCAGACGGCCTCTGCCTTTCTACGGCCGTGCTATTTTTAAAATTATATGAGTTAAGTTTAAATCAGAACACGGCGAGGCAACGCCGTACTGGTTTAAACTTAACCCGCTATACTTACCATCTCGAAATAGAATCAGCGCATTCGAACGGCATTTTAACGTATTGAAACGGTATTTTTGCCTGATACGCCGCGATAATACCGAACAGCCACAATTCCTAGCCTAATTTGTTTTCCGATTAACACCCGTTAAACAACCTCAGGCCTAAGATACCGCTTCCATTTGCTTCAAGCGAGAAAGACATTACCATGAAATACCTCACCAAACTGACCTCCCTGCTGGTACTTACCGTCGGCCTGGCCGCCGCGCCGCTGGCCGCCGCCGAACCCGGACACGATGACGGTCCTCACCCCGAACACCAATCCCCGCACATGAAAAAACCGGTTCCGCGCCCTCCTGAAGCCCGCAAGCACAAAGCGGAGCCTCCCATGAAGAAAGCACCCAAACACGCAGTGAAAAAAATGCCGAAACATCACCATCATCATCACGGCCGTTAATCCGACCCCAGCCGCGCCACTAGGATAGTGCCAAACCGGTATGTTAAAAATACCGGTTTTACGGCCTTTGAATTTAAGTCGGAACAGCAGCAACGCAGCAGGCAGTCAGGTAATTACGAAACGATTGATATTCGGAAATCGTTTCAGCGGAAGCTCTTTGCCGATTTAGATATAAACGGCCGCACTATCCATTGCAAAAGGCCGTCTGAAATTTTTCAGACGGCCTTTCCATATCATTGACCCAACTGCGGTTTTAACCTTTCTGCCAATCCGACATCGGCTCCTCTTCCTGTGCGGCAACAGTGTATTTCTCATCCGCCCACTCGCCCAAATCAATCAATTTGCAACGCTCGCTGCAAAACGGACGGTATTTGTTTTCTGGAATCCATGCCACGGGCTGTCGGCAGTTGGGACATTCTACAGTTAAGATTTCAGTCATTTTACTCATTCCGACAAATCAAACACCAAACAGTACATCTGCCATTATCTTGCCAAACAGCCGGACAAGCGGCAAAAAAGCGGTTTTCTCTTTTTCCATCAAACCGTTTTGACCGCATGTGAATAAAACCTATGCAAACGGCCGATTTTTGCCGCCAACTCGCCTGCCGAACCTTCGTTTACCAACACATCATCGGCATGAAGCAACCTATCCCTGCGGGAAATCTGAGTGCGGATAATACGGCGGATTTCGCTTTCATCCAAACCGCTGCGCTGTCGGACACGCCGAATTTGCACTTCCTCTGCAACATCGATAACCAGCACCCTGTCCACCAAAGCTAAAAATTGCGGATTTTCAATCAACAAGGGTATATCAATAATCCCGTAAACCGCTTGCGGATATTGGTTCTGCTGAAAACGGATTTCCTCCAAAATCAGCGGAAACATCAGGCCTTCGAGTATTTCTTTGGACTGAGGCCGTCTGAAAACGAAATCACGCAGGACTTCCCTATCCAAACGGCCTTGCGTATCAAACACCTCATCCCCGAATGCACTGCGGATGGCAGGCAGTGCCTTGCCATTATCCGCAGTCAAATTCCGACTAATGGCATCCGCGTCGATATGCGGTACGCCCAATCTAACAAATTCGGCAGCCGCCAGTGATTTGCCGCTGCCGATTCCTCCGGTCAACCCTATCCATACCGTCATATCAGAATCCCGATTTGGTCAGCCACCATCGAATAAGCTGGTTTACCGGCTCATTGGCCGTAAACACAACCCATCCAGCAATGGCAAGACTCGGGCCGAATGCGAACGGCTGGTTTCTGGCAACACGCATAATCAGCGCACCTACCAAGCCGACCAATGCCGACATAAAAACCAACACCGGCAGCGTTCCTACACCCAACCATGCGCCAAGTGCGGCCAGCAATTTGAAATCTCCAGCTCCCATACCTTGGACACCGCGGACCAAACGGTAAAACGAGTTCAACAGCCACAAACTCATATATCCGCAAACTGCGCCCAGTACGGCGGACTGAAGGGAAACAAATGCACCGTCAAAATTGAACAGCAATCCCAACCATATCAACGGCAAAGTAAGCTGATCCGGCAGGTATTGCGTGTCAATATCAATAAAGGTCAAAGCAATCAAAACCGCCGTCAGAATCAAACCGCCCAACGCCGTCCAACTCCAGCCATACTGCCATGCAACGGCGGCAAACAATATTCCCGTCAGCAGTTCTACCAAAGGATAGCGGATACTGATCGGCGTTTTACACGAACCACATTTACCGCCAAGCATCAGATAACTGACAATCGGGATATTCTGCCATGCCCTGACCGGAGCATGGCATTTCGGGCAACGGGAATCCGGCTTGAGCAGGTTAAACGGCTGCCGCTCCTCCTCTGTCAAATCAAGCTGCAAATGTTCTTTTGCAAACTGCGTCCACCCTCGTTCCATCATCACCGGCGTACGGTAGATCACGACATTGAGAAAACTGCCAATGACCAGTCCCAACACGGCGGCAAGCGGAACGGCAAACGGGGCCAACGTATCCAACGACTCCAACATATCAACCGACCACGTTACCCAGATTAAAGAGCGGCAGATACATAGCCACCAGTAAAACCCCGATGGTCGAACCCAATACCACCATAATGACCGGCTCCATCAGCGAAGACAGTTGAGATACGGAGTTATCCACTTCCTCTTCATAAAATTCGGCTGCTTTGTTCAGCATATCGTCCAAAGAACCTGATTCCTCACCGATTGCCGCCATTTGGATAATCATATTCGGAAACATTTCCGTACTTTGCATACTCGATGTCAACGACAAGCCCTGTGTAACTTTGGCCTGAATATCCTTGGTAGCTTCTTCGTAAAGAATATTGCCCGCAGCCCCTGCAACGGAATCCAACACCTCGACCAACGGCACGCCTGCCGCAAACAAAGTGGCCGTCGTACGCGACCAGCGTGCAATGGTTGCCTTTCTGACGATGGGACCGAAGATAGGAAGGCGCAGCATTATGCTGTCCACCCGTTTTTGGAATGCCGGGGATTTCTGGTGCAGTTTATAAAGGCCGAATCCTGCCAAGATAATGGCAACAATCATCACCCAACCGTATTTGACAAAGAATTTGGACATACTCATGACAATCTGCGTCAAACCCGGCAATTCCGCACCCATGCTGCTGTAAACCTCGCCGAATGCGGGTAATACGAACATCATCATGACGAAAATCAAAGCCACCGCCACCACCATAATGGCCATCGGATAAGTCAATGCGGTTTTAACTTTCTTTTTAATGGCTTGGGTTTTTTCCTTATAGACCGCCAGTTTGTCCAACAATCCTTCCAATACGCCGCCCGTTTCACCGGCAGAAACCAAATTGCAATAAAAACGGTCGAAATATTTCGGATATTTAGAGAATGATTTACCCAATGCACTGCCCTGCTCCACATCTGCACGCACCTGCATCAGCATCTGCGTCATAGAAGGATTGGAATGGCCGCGCGCCACGATTTCAAAAGCCTGCATCAACGGCAACCCTGCTTTCATCATAGTCGCAAGCTGGCGGGTAAAGACAGTAATATCTTCCTGTGTGATGCGTTTCTTACGCGTTGATTTGACTTTGCTGACACGCAACGGACGAATACCCCTGCGCTGGAGCTTCTTGCGCGCTTCCTCTTCGTCTTTTGCAACCACCTCACCGCGCACGATTTGATCCGTGCTGAGGTTCCTACCTTCAAAAGTAAACCTTTTACCTTTGTTTTTGTTAGCGAATAAGCCTTTTGACTGCTCTGCTTGAGCCATAACTACCCCTTAGTTTTGTTTGTTATATTCAGACAATACCGGAACGGATTCCCCTCCGTATCCGGCAGCTTTCGTTTCATCTTAATCGTTGGTATGCGCGGTTACTTCTTCGAGCGTGGTCAATCCCTGCATCACTTTCAGCAAGCCGGCACGACGCAAATCAACCATGCCTTCTTTGTACGCCATATTCATAATATCTACTTCAGTACCGTTATTCATGATAACCCGCTGCATTTCTTCGGTAACCGGCATCATCTCATATACCCCGGCACGGCCTTTGTACCCTTTGCCCCTGCAACTGTCGCAGCCAACGGCACGGTACATCGTCCAATCCTTAGCCAAGTCTTCTTTGGTAAACCCCGCTTTAAGCAAGGCCGGTTCGGGAGGCCGCTCCATCGGCGTTTTGCACTTCGGACACAAACGGCGCAACAGACGCTGGGCGATTATCAGGCTGACAGAACTGGCGATATTGAACGGTGCGACACCCATGTTCAGCATACGCGACAAAGTCGCCGGAGCATTATTAGTATGCAGCGTCGAAAACACCATATGTCCTGTCTGTGCCGCTTTAATCGCAATATCGGCTGTTTCCAAATCACGAATCTCGCCCACCATGATGATGTCGGGGTCTTGGCGCAAGAACGATTTTAGCGCGGCGGCAAAAGTCAGGCCCTGTTTATCGTTGACGTTAACCTGATTGATACCCGGCAAATTAATCTCGGCCGGGTCTTCGGCGGTAGAAATATTAACGTCTTCTGTATTCAGGATATTCAGACTGGTATAAAGCGTTACCGTTTTACCCGATCCTGTCGGACCGGTAACCAACACCATACCGTACGGGCGGTGAATGGCTTCAAGCAACATCTCTTTTTGAAACGGCTCAAAACCGAGTTGATCGATATTCAGCGAAGCCGCATCCGAATTCAAGATACGCATCACCACTTTTTCGCCGAACAGAGTGGGCAGCGTGCTGACACGGAAATCAATCGGACGCCCGTGTTTATGGAAGGCAATCTGGATACGCCCGTCCTGAGGGACACGTTTTTCCGAAATATCCAATCGCGCCATAACTTTGATACGCGAAGCCAACTGCCCGCGTACAGCAACCGGCGGCTGCACTACTTCGCGCAACTGTCCGTCCACGCGAAACCGGACGCGCGCCATTTGCTCATAAAACTCAAAGTGAATATCCGATGCACCCGCATTAAGCGCATCCGATAAGGTTTTATGAATAAAGCGCGGAATCGGGCCGTCTTCTGCTTCTTCATTGTCTATATACAGTGCTTGTGCGGGTTGGGCTGCCTCTTGTTCCTGACTGATTTCCTTTAAAATGGAAGTCGAACGCTGCCCCAACCATTCGAGAAGCGAACTCAACTGGTCATCCGGCACGACAACCAAGTCGACCGATGCGCCCGAAGCGAAGGCCACTTTTTGAAAACTCTGGATCTGCGTAGGATCGGATACCGCCAAATAGACCTTACGGCCGCGGCGGAAAATGGGGATGCAGCGGTTTTGCACCATCTGCTCTTCACTCAGAACATCCGTCAGGATGTTGCTGCGCGGGTAATGGCGCAAATCCAGCAGCGGATAACTGAAAACCCGGGCGACCAACTCGCCCAATGATTTCGGAGTAATGACGCCGTCTGAAAACAGCATCGGCAATATTTCTTTATTGGCTTTCAAGGCACTATTGTAATGCTCGGCCTGACTGTTGGTAATCTTTTGGCTCTGCACCAAAACACGCAATAACCCGACACTCATTTTATTTAACCTATCCGTTTCTTGTGCAATTCTTCGACTGTATATCCGGCAACGAAAAACTGTTGAACAACTTATTATTAATTATCCGGCATCGCCTGCTCTTTATCCGTCCAGCCCGTAAAGGTCCCTTTGACTGCTCCGGATGCAGAAGATGCCGTCTGAAAATTTCCGTGATTAATTTGCTATCTGACTATTATAAAACAAGCCACGGAGTCGTTACACTAACTTATGAAGTTCTATCGACAAATAGAAACTATTTCACAACAGATAAAAAAATAACCGCATAAAGCGGTTGGTTGGTGGCCAGAGGCGGGATCGAACCGCCGACACACGGATTTTCAATCCGTTGCTCTACCAACTGAGCTATCTGGCCTTTTATTGTTGCGTTGAGAAAGGCGTATTAAACCAAAAACACCCGTTTTACGCAAGCCTTCCGGCACCGTTATTTCCTGACAAACAATTAACCGTTTGTTTTGAATCGGATTAAACTCAAGCCGATTGATTACAAAAAACGATACCGCCCAATATCTGCGGGCGATGCCGATTCAAATCCCGTTTTACCCCTCGCGTTTTGGGCTAAAATACCCCCTCTTTTTTCTTAAAGACCGAAATCCGTATGCTGTATCATTTTTTAAAAAACATGCTGGACATTCTGCGCCTGCGTTACAAACATCCGGCCGAATACACATATCCGCTACCGGTTATCCTCGCCGTATTGTTGCTGCTGGGCATGATAAATGCTGCGGCGATGTCGGCATTGTTCGGTAAAGATGCCGCTGCCGTCGTTTTCTCTATTCTGCTGACCGCGGTCAAATGGCTGATTCTCAGCCGTACTATGAGTGCCGTTTTATACTATTACGGCGCACCGCGCCTGCCGCTTCAGGGATTTACGCTGGCCTCGGAAGCCCTGAGTATTCCAATGCTGCTCGTTTTGTATGTCCCGCAATTAAGCCCTCTTGGTCTGCTTTGGCAAATATGGGCCTTTTGGACGCAGGCAATCGGTTATATAAAGATGGGTAATGTGGCAGGCTGGAAAGTTGCCGTCGGCTATATTGCCTATTTCATCTGCACGTTGATTGCGGGTTCTGCACTGCTGATGCTTTTCACACATTTAGGCTGGATGAATGAAGAAATGCTGCGGCACCAGCTTCAAACTATTTTGCAGCAGCAAAAATAACTGTGAGACCGTCTGAAAATTTCCAACCGCCCTCTGTTTTTCAGACGGCCTCTGTATCCGAACAAACGCGCCAAAAAACACACACCGCACGGTTTTTACCGTGCGGTGTGTGTTATCTGAAGGTTTCAGACGGCCTTACATCATGCCGCCCATACCACCCATGCCGCCCATGTCAGGCATAGCAGGTTTTTCTTCAGGGATTTCGGCAATCATGCAGTCGGTCGTCAGCATCAGGCCGG
>ERZ773075.1205-NODE-1205-length-14456-cov-38.207_pt1 | contig 14456 bp, 8 predicted proteins | sample MGYA00580614_ERZ773075 | MGnify/ENA primary metagenome ERZ773075 (study PRJEB29015, sample SAMEA2738021) | human oral metagenome | biome: human oral; feature: human-associated habitat; material: dental | place: China | collected 2043 ... | reverse complement strand
CGAGCAGCATCGCGATGACCGCGAAGGTGGTGGAGGCCGCCGCCGGCAGCCACAGTCGCACGAACCGCCGAGGGGCGTAGTCGACCCAGTCGAAGCGTCGCCCCTGGGCATGCCGACGGGCTACCGGGTAGGTCAGGGCCACACCGGACAGGACGAAGAAGATGAGAACGGCCTCGTGGCCGGCCCACAGCAGATGGAGCGGGCTCTGAGTGAGGATCCGGTTGAACGTCCCGGTGGGTAGCACGCCAGGACGGGCGCCGACCTCGGCCAGGGCCGGCACGGTCTCCAGAGCGTGGTGGATGAGCACGACGACGGCGGCCAGTCCGCGCAGGCCATCGAGCTCGACGAGACGTACCGCCGCCGGATTGCCGGAAGGGGGAGGTGCCGCCGCGGGGGCGGAGGGCGAACTGGACATGAGGCCATCCTGCCCTGCCGCCCCGGTTGACTGGGAAGTCCTATGAGTGTGGCGTCGATCCGCTTGTGCGAACCGTGTCGAACCGCGTCGAAGGTGCCGAGTACGACCGGGACGTGAGAGACTGTCCCGGCGTCGCGTCCTCCGCCACCCGGCCGGGGCGGAGACGTCACGATCCGCCCTGGTGTAGCGGCAGCACGCAGGCCTTTGGAGCCTTGAGGCCCGGGTTCGAATCCTGGGGGCGGAGCGGCGTCACTATGAGGGCATCGGGGTTCCCTCGCTCTCGTGCCCACTGGCGGTCCTCCGGCCGCCTGCGGGTCGCGCGCCAGCCCGTCCATCCGTACCAGATCAGAAACCGTTGGAGTCCGTCCCCGTCTCCGTCCGGTCGCAAGCCGGATCCGTCGGGGGCCCGGGCACGAACCTGTGAGAAGAGGACACGTGACCCCCACCGCACCCGCTGCCGTCATCGTCATGGCCGCAGGCAAGGGAACTCGTATGCGATCGGTCACCCCCAAGGTCCTGCACCGGATCGGCGGTCGCAGCCTGGTGGACCACGCCGTCACCGCGGCCAGGGGGCTGGAGCCCCAGCACCTCGTCGTCGTCGTGCGCCACGAGCGCGACGCCGTCATCGCCCACCTCGCCGAGGTCGCCCCCGACGCCGTCCCCGCCGACCAGGACGAGGTCCCCGGCACCGGCCGGGCCGTCGCCTGCGGCCTGGCGGCACTGCCCGAGGACCTGACCGGAAGCGTCGTCGTCACCAGCGGTGACGTCCCCCTGCTGGACACCGCCACCCTTGAGGCGCTGGTCCGCCAGCACGCCGAGCGCGGTGACGCCGTCACCCTGCTGACCACCGAGCTGGAGGACCCCACCGGTTACGGGCGCGTGCTGCGCGCCTGCGCCCAGGACCCTCAGGCGGATCCGTTGAGCGTCGCGGCCGTCGTCGAGCAGCGTGACGCCTCCGAGACCCAGCGCGCCATCCGCGAGGTCAACGCCGGCGTCTACGTCTTCGACGTTGCCATGCTGCGAGACGCCCTCGCCCGGCTGGGGACCGACAACGACCAGGGCGAGGTCTATCTCACCGACGTCGTCGCCCTCGCTCACGGCCGGGGCCTGGCCACCTCGGCCCTCGTCGTCACCGACCACTGGCTCGTCGAGGGCTGCAACGACCGAGCCCAGCTCGCGGCGCTCGGCGCCGAGCTCAACCGCAGGGTCCTCACGGGCTGGATGGCGCAGGGCGTCGGCGTCGTCGACCCCTCCTCCACCTGGGTCGACATCGACGTCGAGCTGTCCCGCGACGTGGTCCTCGAGCAGGGGGTCCTGCTGCGCGGGCGCACCCGCCTGGGCGAGGGCACGCGCGTGGGTGCTTACAGCGTCCTGACCGACGTGTCGGTCCCCGCGGGCGCCGTCGTCGCCCCCTTCTCCCAGCTCGACGACGGCTCCGGCCGGGACCGGTGAGCCGCGCGGCCATCACCAGACCACCAGAACCCACCATCCACCAACCTGAGCCACAGGGCCTCAAGAGGGGACACAGTTCATGACGGGCATCATCACGAGCGGCGAGAAGCGGCTGGTCATTGTTTCGGGGCGCGCGCACCCCGAGCTCGCGGCGACGGTCGCCTCCGAGCTCGGTACGGAGGTCCTGTCCTCCACGGCCTACGACTTCGCCAACGGTGAGACCTACGTGCGCTTCAACGAGTCCGTGCGCGGCTGCGACGTTTTCGTCGTGCAGTCCCACGGCGACCGAGTCAACGACTGGCTCATGGAGCAGCTCATCATGGTCGACGCCCTCAAGCGCGCCTCCGCCAAGCGCATCAGCGTGGTGGCCCCGTTCTTCCCCTACGCCCGTCAGGACAAGAAGCACCTGGGCCGCGAGCCGATCTCCGCGCGACTGGTTGCGGACCTGTACAAGACCGCGGGCGCGGACCGCATCATGAGCGTCGACCTGCACACGAGCCAGGAGCAGGGCTTCTTCGACGGTCCCTGGGACCACTTGTGGGCCCAGCCCGTGCTCGTGGACTACATCAAGAACCGCGTCGACCCCTCCACGACGACGGTCGTCTCCCCGGATGCCGGGCGCATCCGGGTGGCCGAGCGCTGGTCGCACGCGCTGGGTGACACCCCCCTGGCCTTCGTGCACAAGACCCGTGACGTCACACGTCCCAACGAGTCGGTGGCCAACCGGGTGGTGGGTGACGTCAAGGGGCGTTCCTGCGTCCTCGTGGACGACATGATCGATACCGGCGGCACGATCGCCAAGGCGGTCCAGGTCCTCATGAACCAGGGCGCCAAGGACGTCATCGTCGCCGCTACGCACGGGGTGCTGTCGGGGCCCGCCGTCGAGCGGCTGTCGACCTGTGGCGCGCGTGAGGTCGTCGTCACAGACACCCTGCCGATCCCCGCCAGCAAGCGCTTCGGGCAGCTGACGATCCTGCCCATCGCGCCCCTGCTCGCCCGGGCGATCCGGGCGGTCTTCGACGACGGCTCCGTGACCTCCCTGTTCGAGTCCGCCGGGGTGTGAGCGTACCTGGCGACGCATGAGCTCGACGTGCCGGGGCCCGCTGGGTCCCGGCACGCGCGTTGACGCGGGTGCGAGAGGGGCGTGACGGCCTCGTGCGCAGGCGGGACCGGTGCGGCACGGCACCGGAATGCGCGCATGATACTAGATCGTGACCGCGATCGGGTGTTTCGCAGGTCACTCCTCGGGTTGTGCTGTGGGCAGGAATCCTCATGATTGCCGCGCTTGTGGGTGCGGGGCAGTCAATGCACCACTGTTTGTCCTTCCTGAGAGTCACCTGTACGCTCGCGTGCGGGTGTTTCTCATGGATTTTCGGATAACTCTCGCGAAGTCTTAAGGTTTCACCCAGACTCCCCGCATCGCTCGGTCGTGTCCGACGCACTGACAGAGCTGAATATTCCTGTTCTCAACACTAGGAGAATCGATGAGATCGACTGTTCCTCCGGGGGTGTGTCCGGAACGCTCCAGGCGGGCGCGATGGGCCCTTCCCCTCCTCCTTCTCGCGATCCTCGGGCTCGTGATCCCGGGCCTGGTGGCCCCCGCCACCGCCTACGCGGCCGACGACCCGGGAATCAAGGTCGAGGTCAACAAGTTGGTCGCCACCGACAAGGAGGGTAACGGCGAGAGCGACACCCAGCTCATACAGTGGCAGCCAGTAAAGGTCGGAGGGACCTGGGACGCCTCGAGCCTGCCCGCCATCACGGCCGGAACGTCCTTCACCGTGGGGTTTCCCGAGGTCTTCACCTTCCGCGAGCCCCCGCGCACCGACCCCATGACGGTGCGGGACGAGGGCGGTGTCGAGCGGACCGTCGGTGAGTGCACGACGACCAACGCCGCGATGACCTGCACCTTCAACGAGGAGGCTGCGAACCTCTCGCGTGCGGGGTTCAAGAACTTCAAGGGCGGCTTCTCCCTCCTGCTGACCGTGGCCGCGGCCACCTCGCAGGGAACGGTCAAGTTCAATCTCAACGGTCAGCAGCGTGACGTCGACCTGCCTGGGCCCGCTGGTATCGCCGCCGAGCTCTACGGTCCCGCCCAGCTGACCAAGTGGACTCAGAACCCCGTCTCGATCGGTCAGACCACCAACACTTGGGCCGTCTTTTTCGGCACGGACTACATGCGCGACAACGTCAAGCCCGCCGGGACGATCAAGACGGACGGCTCCGTCTCGACCCTCGTCTTCCACGAGGTCCTCGCCCCCGGTCAGGAGTTCGACTGGTCGCGTCCGGGCGAGGCCTACGTCGGCTTCCACCGCAGCGCCGCCAACAACGAGCTCTTCGACACCCTGTGGAGCATGAACGGCGCCGTCAAGCACCCCGACTGGAACGTCGAGATCATCAACAACGCCGCCAACGACATCACGATCAAGATCACGGGCCCGTTCCCGGCGGCGACCAACATGATCGCCTACCTCCCGGTGAAGTTCGCCGAGCCCGCCAAGCCCGGTGTCAAGTACAGCAACACGGTGTCCGCCGAGGGCCTGGAGTCCAGCAGCACGGTGAGCGCCTATTACGTCGACACCGTCGAGATCACCGTGACCATGGAGCCGGGCTACGGCACTTTCAAGGTGAACAAGCTCGTCGAGGGCTCGGGTGCCGCCCTGCTCGACAAGGACGTGCAGTTCCCGGTCCGCGTGGACTTCACGCTGCCCGCGCACTACAACACCTACAACCCCGTGTGGCAGCCGCCGGCCGGCTTCACGATCGACCCCGACGGCCTCAGCGGCCACGGCTCGATCATGATCGCCCCGGGTAAGACGACCTACTTCGACCCCCAGGTCACGCTGCCCACGGGCACCAAGGTGACTCTCTCGGAGGACCCGAGCGCTGCCCAGCCGGCCGCTCCTCGCACCATCCAGTGGGGCGAGCCCGCCATTAGCAACAACAGTTTCGTCATCGGCGACCAGCAGGTCACGAACGTACAGATCACGAACTCAGCGACCTATGTCGCGCCTCCGGCGGTGTCGGTGGGTGACTACGTCTGGGAGGACGTCAACAAGGATGGTCTGCAGGACGATGCTGACAAGCCGATCGAGGGTGTGACTCTGACGATCTCGCGCTCTGACGGTGGGACTGTGAACAACGCTGACGGCTCGGCCCGTGCTGAGCTGACGACGAAGACCGACGCTGCTGGCAAGTACGTCTTCGACAACCTCCAGGTCCTGCCCGCGAACACCCACTACGTGGTGACCGCCACGGCTCCTGAGGGTTTCGAGGCCACCAAGGACGGCGCTGGTGAGCGTGACAAGGACTCCTCCGCTCGGGCCGGTAAGGCCGAGTCGGTGGACCTGACCGCGGATGGTGCCTCGGACATGACGCTGGACTTCGGCTTCGTGCGTCCGGCGGTGTCGGTGGGTGACCGTGTCTGGGAGGATGTCAACAAGGATGGTCTGCAGGACGATGCTGACAAGCCGATCGAGGGTGTGACTCTGACGATCTCGCGCTCTGACGGTGGGACTGTGAACAACGCTGACGGCTCGGCCCGTGCTGAGCTGACGACGAAGACCGACGCTGCTGGCAAGTACGTCTTCGACAACCTCCAGGTCCTGCCCGCGAACACCCACTACGTGGTGACCGCCACGGCTCCTGAGGGTTTCGAGGCCACCAAGGACGGCGCTGGTGAGCGTGACAAGGACTCCTCCGCTCGGGCCGGTAAGGCCGAGTCGGTGGACCTGACCGCGGATGGTGCCTCGGACATGACGCTGGACTTCGGCTTCGTGCGTCCGGCGGTGTCGGTGGGTGACCGTGTCTGGGAGGATGTCAACAAGGATGGTCTGCAGGACGATGCTGACAAGCCGATCGAGGGTGTGACTCTGACGATCTCGCGCTCTGACGGTGGGACTGTGAACAACGCTGACGGCTCGGCCCGTGCTGAGCTGACGACGAAGACCGACGCTGCTGGCAAGTACGTCTTCGACAACCTCCAGGTCCTGCCCGCGAACACCCACTACGTGGTGACCGCCACGGCTCCTGAGGGTTTCGAGGCCACCAAGGACGGCGCTGGTGAGCGTGACAAGGACTCCTCCGCTCGGGCCGGTAAGGCCGAGTCGGTGGACCTGACCGCGGATGGTGCCTCGGACATGACGCTGGACTTCGGCTTCGTGCGTCCGGAGCCGCCGGCCACGCCTGCGCCTACGGTCGCGCCTTCGACCGAGCCGGATGAGCCGTCGGCCGCTCCCACGCCTGCGCCCACGGCCGCGCCTTCGACCGAGCCGGATGAGCCGTCGGCCACGCCCTCGACCGAGCCGTCGGCCACGCCCTCGGCCGAGCCGTCGGCCACGCCCTCGACCGAGCCGTCGACCGAGCCGGGCGAGCCGTCGGCCACGCCCACGGACGAGCCCACGGCCACGCCTACGGCCACGCCCACAGCCGAGCCGGTCGCGCCTACGGCCGCGCCTTCGACCGAGCCGGGCGAGCCGTCGGTCGCGCCTACGGCCACGCCCTCGACCGACCTGAACGAGCCGCTGGCCAGTACCGGTGCCTCGATCCTCGTCCCGCTCCTCATTGCGGGTGCCGCCCTCGGTGGTGGATCGGTGCTCGTTGCCCGTCGTCGTTACAACGGCTGATGCAGAGGAGCTGACGCTCCCCTGACAGACGGCTGTCCCCGGGACCGCGAGATGCGGTCCCGGGGACAGCCGTCTGTCAGGGGCGTTCCGCGTCAGAGGTCGGCTGAGTACGTCCTCAGTGGGGCATAAGGAACGTCCCATCCCACGCAAGACATCTGTTGACCTGTGCCTGAATGTTGGTTGTTAACACCATTAATGCCATCAGCACAATGACTGGACGGCGATATTCGCCGTCGAATCCCCCGCTCTAGCACGATGAAGAACGAATCTGTCTATGACGACTCCCGCCTCCGGGCGCGTCAGAACCCTCGCGGTGACGCTCCTGTTCGCGATGATCGCCAGCTCGGCCGTTGTGATGCCAGGCGTCGCGGCGCCCGTCCCGGCCGTGCTCGCCGCCATGGCCCTGGGCGAGCAGGGAGTCGCCCTCGCCAGACCCGTGACCCGGGTCTGGCGAGGGCCTTCTCGTGGGCAGTGCTACCCATGACGGAGGGAAGCCTCCCGGGGATACAGTAATTTCACCGGTAATTAATGCAGCCTGATTCCGTCATGCGGTTGCATGACGGGGACACCGAGGAAACTCCATTTCTCCTGGTGGAAGGCCCCGTGATAATGCGCCCTACCGGTCGAATCAGTCATCGTTGCAGGTGGTCGAATGGCGGTGTGTGTCGCATACATCCATTTCGCACGCCACCGACATGCCGCTGATCCGCAGGCATGCTCGCAGCCATACATCCCGGAGGTTCTTGTGCGACACCGCTCCTACACCCCCCGATTCCTCATCATCCTGTCCCTCCTTCCGCTCCTCGTTGCCTCGATGATGTTCCTTGCTCCTGCTGCTCCAATAGCGGTTGCCGGGGAGGGGGCCGGTGCCGACTCAGGCGGCGACAACGGTGAGAGCTCTCAGGAAGCGGGTGACAACTCGGGTGCCGCCGGCCGGGACTCCGACCCGACGGGCCAGTCGTCCCAGGAACCTCCGTACACGGCCGCTCCCTTGCCGACTGCCCAGATCGACGGCGTCGCCTGGGGGCAGCTTGTCGTTGGAGACGTGGTTTACGTTGTCGGCGATTTCCAGGCCGCCCGTCCGGCCGGAGCGCCCAAGGGGCAGCAGGAGGTTCCTCGTTCCAACATCCTGGCCTACGACATCCACAGCGGGGAGCTCATTGAGGACTTCGCCCCCACTCTCAACGGTGCGGGACGGAGCCTGGCTCTCTCCGAGGACGGCAAGACCCTCTACGTCGCTGGGGAGTTTGATCAGGTCAATGGCGAGTGGCACAGCCGCCTGGCTGCCTTTGACGTCTCCCAGGACCACGGAACCCTCATCTCCTCCTTCAGTCCCGTGTTCAGCACGACCGTCAAGGACATCGCGGTCGCCGGAGACACTCTCTATGCCGGGGGCTACTTCACCAAGGTGAACGGACAGCAGCGGGTCCGGCTGGCCGCCCTCAAGGCCTCCACCGGCGAGCTCATGGACTGGACCGCCTCCGCTGAGGGGCCCAATGCCCAGGTCTACGCGATCGAGGTCTCGCCGGACCACTCCAAGGTCGTCGTCGGCGGTTCCTTCTCCTCGATCAACGGCTCGAGCAAGCCCGGCTACGGGATGGCGCTCCTGGATGCCGCCACCGCTGAGCTGCTGCCCATGCCCGTCAATGACGCCGTGCGCGTGGCCGGGCAGAAGGCCGCCGTCTTCGACATCGCCGTCGACGATGCCGGGTTCTACGCCACCGCCTACTCCGCCGTCGGGCGCCTCGACGAGGCCAACCTGGAGGGTGCCTTCAAGGCCGACTGGAACGGTGAGCTCGTCTGGCTCGAGCCCTGCCACGGTGACACCTACGGGATCGCCCCCACCCAGGAGATGGTCTACACGGTCGGGCATGCCCACTCCTGCGAGACCATCTACGGGTTCCCCAACATGCCCGAGGTTCGCAAGGACGGTCCCCACCCCCTGTACGTGCGGGCCATGGCCTTCACCAACAGCCCTGACATCACCATCCGCCACCAGGGGGTAGTCGATGGCTACCAGGACTGGTCGACCTCGGGCTACAAGAGCCCCACGATCGTCGGCTGGTACCCGGACCTGCAGGCGGGCACCAAGACGGGCATGTCCCAGGCGGCCTATAAGGTTGACGTCACCGATGAGTACGTCCTCATGGTGGGTGAGTTCATCGAGGCCGATGGCAAGATCCAGCAGGGGATCGTGCGCTACCCCAAGCGGGCCGGTCAGCCCACGCTGCCGCCCGAGGGCAAGGCTGAGACCCTGGCGGCCAAGGCCCAGGCGACTGCGTCGGGCTCGGTCGACGTCAGCTTCACCGCCACCTGGGACCGCGACGACCCGACCCTGACCTACAGCCTCTACCGCGACGACGAGACCACGCCAGTGGCCACCGAGAAGATCAACGACACCCGCTGGGCACTGGGGTCACACACCCTGAAGGACATCGGCAGCCCGAGCGGTGAGCACACCTATCGCCTCGTGGTCTCCGACCCCAGCGGTAACACGATCACCGCCCAGACCCCCAGTGTCACGGTCTCCAAGGCCTTCGACAGGAATGCGGATCAGGCCGGTGGCGTCAGGGGCGGTCAGGGATAGGGCCAGGATCCGGCTGAAAACAATCCTGACTACCAGGAGCGGCGGGGCGGTTGTGCACCACGCTGGACCGAGGCCATGGAGAGCGCTGAGGTCGACGGCTCCGGTGAGACGGCGGAGGCCGCCTGCCGGCCGGGGTGGATCGACGGCGGCGGAGGAGGGGGTGGTGGGGCAGCCGGCGGGTCGGGGCTGCGGTGACGGCCACTGACCGAGACCTGAACCGGCGTGAGGTGACGGGTCTCAGCAGCGGGCTCCTCCGTCAGCGGTGCCACGAGGGTCAGTCGCGGCTTGGACATTCGCCGACGTCGGGCCTGGAGCTGTCGACGCGAGGGCGTTTGCTGACGCGCCGACGGCGGGCGGGGGCCGGAGCCCGAATCCGGGCCGGGTTCCTGGCCGCGGGGCGAGGCCTGAGGGGGGTGGGCTGCTGTGTCAGTCTCAGATGGCGGTAGTGGGGTCCTGGTCCGACGACGGCTCGTCGTCGTCGGAAGCGAGGCGGCGTCCTGCCACTCGGTCGGCGATGGTTGCCGGCCCGTTGACGGCGAGACGATACGACGGCGGGTGGGAATGCTCGGGGCCGAGGTCGATGTTGGTGCTGAGACGCGCCGCCGGCCGGGAACCGGAGCGGCGGATGCCGCCGAAGTGGGCGGGTGCTGGAAGGAAGGGGCTCCGGCCGGAGACGCGGAGGATGCCGGGACCGTCTGTCCAGTGGGAAGAGCGGTGCTGCGTCGAGCGGGAGCGTCGGGTGCGCCTGGGGAACGGTGGCTTCCGGAAACAGGTGTCGACGTGTACTGCTGGACCGTGACCGAGGGCGATGCCGGCACCGTCAGGTCCTCAGGGACAGGGAGCGGTGGTGGCAGAGGAGCGTGCGTGTAGGACTGGGGTTGCACGGGGGAGCCGGTTCCTGCGGAGACGGCGGAGCGCAGCGGCGCGGACACTGCCGGCATCGCGGTCGTCTGTTCGGGCGCCTGCTGCGCAGCAAAGGCCGGAGCCGGAGCCGAGACCGACGATGATCCCGACACCGTGGCCGCCGAGGCAGGTGAGGGCAGAGATAGAGATGAGGTGGACGGCTGCTGGGGCGACGAGGTCAGAGTAGGCACCGGAGTGGATGCGGACTGGGAGACAGTGGCCCCGGGGGGCTGAGCGTGCCCGGCGGCCTGTGAGAAAGAGGCCTCGGGGGAGGGCGTGACCGGTGGCTGAGGCTGAGTGTGAGCCTGGAGCTGCTGGTCGGAGTCCGGTGCTTGCTGCTGGGCTGGAGGCGGACTTGGCCGTAGCAGGGTCAAGGCCTTCTGTCTCAGGGCACGCAGGACGTCCATCACGCGCCCCGATCCGTCCTGCTCACCATGCTCGGCGCCGGGCTCTGCGCTGCGGCGGTGACGGAGCATGGCGTAGGAGATCGAGGCCAGCAGGCCCAGCAGTAGCCCAGAGACTGCTGCGGCACGGGCACCGGGGCGCTCAAGGGTGGTGTTGTCCGTGGTGGCCGGCGACGTCGTGCTCGTCGTCATCCCCAGGGCCTCCTTGCCCAGCAGGTCACCGGAGGAGATCTCCTTGTTGAGGGAGGCCGCCGTCGCCTGGGCCAAGTTCGTGGCCTTCTGCTTGCTGTCCGCTTTGGCGGTGATGGTCAGGACCAGAGTCTCGGGCGGGTTGGTGACTGTCAGGGCGTCCGACAGGTCAGAGGCCTTCATCTTCAGGGAGCTCGCTGCCGGCTCCAGTACCTTCGGGCTCGTGGAGAGCTCCACCACGGTGGGCATGAGCTCCTTGGCCTGGGTTGAGAAGGAGGGGGAGTCCTTGGACTGGGGCTGGATGCCCAAGGTGGTGGTTGCCACCGCCACCGGTTTCGTCGACAGGGCGATTCCCAGCCCGGCCAGGGTGCATACGAGCAGGATGACGAGGCAGGCCACAAGATTCCTGCGGATGGCGTGGAGGATCTGCGAAGGCTGCACGCTGCTCCTCATCTGGTCTGGGGTCGGTCTGGGGCCGGTCTGGATCTGGTCGGTTCCGGCGTCTTCGGCGTCCTGACGGATCCGAGGATCCGTCAGGACGCCAAAAGGCTACGGGCCAACCTTAACCGTAAGATCACGCTCGGGTCTCAGTGACTGTAGTAGCCTTCGCTGCGCCCCCGGTCACGCCGGGAGTCTCCGTTTGCGCGGGTTCCCATGATGTGGTGAGTCTTTCACCGGGGCCGTGCGGCGGGCGAGGACCTTCGGGACCTCCGTCAACGCAGTGGAGAAGGTGCCGGAGCCGGCCTGATGCGGTTGAGGCCGGCGGACTTCTTCCGACCCCCTGACCTCCGTCAGGGTATCGGAGAGGTTCCCAGCGTCTTCTCCGACAGTTCCCACGGCACCCAGCAGACCACGGGCGTGCCGCCGGAGTGCTCCGGCAAGCCCGTCTGCCGGTCGCCGACCGGTCAGCAGTTCAAAGGAGGAACGATGTCCTTGGCCAGGACGCTGTTCATCATCCTCCCCATGGCGGCGGTGGCCCTGGCGGTGCTGCTCCTCGTGGCCGACCGCATCCACCGTCGTCCTATCGTCGGGGCGGGACTGGTCATGTGCGTCATCGGGTTCGTGCCGGTGTGGGTGATGATTCCTGCCGACCCCAACGTGCCTCCGGCCAGCCTGGCCTGCTTCCTGGTGATCGTCGCCCTTCTTCCCGGCTTCTCGTGGCGTCTGACCAGTGGGGACCTCATGGTCGTTACCGCATGGGGGCTGGCGGGCCTGGCCGTCGCCATGGGCTCACCGCTCAACTACCTCCTGTCCGAGGTCGTCTTCGGGGCCCTGCCCGCCTACCTGGCCGGGCGGCTGCTTGTGGAGCGGATCGGGCTGCGGCGCCTGGCCGAGGTCCTGGCGATCGTCTGGATCGTGGTGTCGGTGCTGGCGCTGTTCGAGGCCGTCACCACCGTCAACCCCTTCAACTACATCACCGTCCACAACAACCTCTACGAGGAATGGGCGCCGTCCCTGGCCCGGGGGAGCTTTACCCGTGTCGAGGGGGCCTTCGGCCACCCCATCGCCCTGGGAGTCTGTCTGGCGGCGGGGATCCCGCTCATCCTGGCCACGAGGTGGAGGCCGGGCTACCGGATCGCGGCCGGCGTCCTCGTCCTGGGGGCGACCATCCCGACCTTCTCCCGCACAGCGATCGCCTGTGCCGTCATCGCGGTCGTTCTCAGCCTCATGCAGGTGCACACCAATATCCCCGCCCTGTGGCGGATGGGCTTCCTCACGGCCCTGGTCGCTGTGGGCAGCGTCCTGCTGCCCCACATCCTGGGCGTCTTCGACGAGGCCGGCCGCGAGCAGGAGGACTCGGCCGGCTACCGTGGCGACATCCTCGTCCTCGTGCGTCAGCTCAAGCCGCTGGGACTGTCCTCGGCCTACCAGAGGTCAGGGGACTCGGTCGCCTGGAGCGGCTACAGCTCCATCGACAACCACCTGCTTCTGACTGCGTTACGCTTCGGCTGGATTCCTGTGGTGCTCGTCATGCTGGGGATGCTGGTCTACCTGGCCCGGGCCCTCGGCCAACGCTCCAACCCCGCCCAGATCGCCCTGCTCAGCCTCATCCCGGCCTACGGCACGGTCGCCTTCATCACCCAGATCGGTGCCGTCGTGTGGCTCATCGCCGGCATGGCGGCCTCGGCACAGCTCTCCGTCCTGCTGGAGAGTCGCAACAACACCGCTGGTGGGGGTGTGGGCGTCGTCGCCGGACGCGACAACCCCTGGAACCGGCTCCGCAGTCGCGACCGCTCCCACGGGGCCCTCGCTGGTCGGCCGGCCCGCTCTGCCACCCACTGCGCCGGTGGTACCGGGGCGGGGAATCACTAGACTCACGGCCGTGCTCCTGACTGCGCTCCTGCCCCCGCTGCTCGCCGACGCCGATATCGCGCGCACCGTTCGCGCCGCCTCCTTCCGCTCGCGCTCCGACCGCAGCCTCGTTGTGGCGCCTGGCGCCCGTCCTGCCATCCTGGCCGCCATGGCCCTGGGCGAGGAGGGCGTCGACCGGGTCGCCGGCGACGATGCAAAGTCGGCCGGCTCGGCCGCCATCGGGCGGAAGGGGACTGACGCAGGTGAAGCCTCCGGCACGCCCCTGCTGGTCGTCACCGCCACCGGCCGCGAGGCCGATGAGACCGCCCTGGCCCTGCGCAGCTACCTGCCGGCAGACGACGTCGCCGTCATGCCCGCCTGGGAGACCCTGCCCCACGAGCGCCTCTCGCCGCGCGCCGACACCGTCGCCCAGCGCCTGTCCGTCCTGCGCCGCCTGGCCCACCCCGAGGAGGGCGGGGCGATCCGCGTCCTCGTCGTCCCCGTGCGCGCCCTGCTGGCGCCCGTCATCGCCGGGCTCGGCGAGCTCGAGCCCGTCCAGCTGGCCCCCGGTCTGACCGTGGGCCTGGAGGAGACCGCCCGCCGTCTGGAGGCCGCCGCCTACACGCGCGTCGACATGGTCGAGTCCCGCGGCGAGTACGCCGTGCGCGGCGGCATCCTCGACGTCTTCCCGCCCTCCGAGCCCAGGCCGGTGCGCGTGGACTTCTTCGGCGACGAGATCGACGAGGTCTCCTCCTTCGCCGTCGCCGACCAGCGCACCATCGAGGCGCTGGGCGCCGTGACCGCCACCGCCTGCCGCGAGCTGGTCCTCACCGACGCGGTGCGCGAGCGCGCCGCCGCCCTGGCCGACGCCGTCCCCGGCGCCGCCGACATGCTGGAGAAGATCAGCCAGGGCATCGCCGTCGAGGGCATGGAGTCCCTCGCCCCGGTGCTGGTCGACGCGATGGTCCCGCTGCTCGACCTCGTCGGCGACCGGCTCACGGTGCTGCTGGAGCCCGAGCGGGTGCGCAAGCGCGCCGAGGACCTCACGGCCACCACCACCGAGTTCCTCGCCGCGGCCTGGACCTCGGCGGCCTCCGGCGGCACGGTCCCCGTCGACCTGTCCGCCGCCGCCTTCGCCCACCTGGCCGAGGCCCGGGCCCTGGCCCTGTCCTCCAACCGCGGCTGGTGGTCCTTCACCGCCCTGGCCGCAGGCCCCGACACCACCCGCCTGGACCTCAGCGACCCGCACACCTATCGCGGCGAGCTCGAGCGGGCGGTGGCCGATCTGGGCCGGCTGGCCCGCCAGGGCTGGACCGTCGTCGTCGCAACCGACGGCCCCGGACCCGGCCGGCGCATGGCTCAGCTCCTGGGCGACGGCGACGTACCCGCCCGCATCGTCGACCATCTCTCCGAGGTCGCCGAGCTCGGCCGCGACGGCGACTGGGCCCCTGACCCGGCCGCCCCCGCCGAGACCGACGGTTCGGTCGGCGCTGACGGCGCCCCGGCGGTGGGCCCCGGCGACGGCGTCGTGCGTGTCACCCAGGCCAGCGCCGGCCACGGCTTCCTCGCCGAGGGCCTGCGCCTGGCCC
>ERZ773075.1204-NODE-1204-length-14462-cov-15.8023_pt1 | contig 14462 bp, 11 predicted proteins | sample MGYA00580614_ERZ773075 | MGnify/ENA primary metagenome ERZ773075 (study PRJEB29015, sample SAMEA2738021) | human oral metagenome | biome: human oral; feature: human-associated habitat; material: dental | place: China | collected 2043 ... | reverse complement strand
GGGGTTCGTGGCCGTGGCCATGCAGCGCTGGCCCCAGGCCAGCGGCAACCAGATCATCCAGACCCTGGTCGCCACCGCCACCACCGGCCCCACCGGACAACCCCTCATCAGCCCCCACGGCCTGGACACCACCGACCCCACCCAATACCCCGACACCAACCCGCTCCTCGACAAATTCCCCGGAACCCAACCCACCGCCCAAACCGTCGCCGACTACGCCGACGGCCTCCTCGCCACCGAAACAGTCTTCACCAACGACCCCGCATACACCTACAGAGGCACAGACCCCACCATCATCACCACCCACCCCGACCGCACCGCCCTGGGCACCTCACCCCGATACCACAAAAAGGGAGGCTCCGACTGACGGCCTCACGTCACCGCAGGGCCGCAGCCCGCCTCAGCCGCCCGCGAAGGGCGGGAGCACGTCGACCCGCGCACCCGGGGCCAAGGGGGTGTCCAGCGTCGCGGATCGCTCGTTCACCAGGTAGCTCGACACGTTCAGGACCGGCGCCAGCGCCGGATCGGACTCGCGCAGGAGCCCCACCAGCGCGCCCAGCGTGGCGGGCGCCTCGTCCGACGGGATCTCCCGCGTGTCGCAGCCCGCCGCCTCGGCGGCCCCCCCGAAGAAGCGGAGGGTCGTCGCCAGCGGCTTGGGACGGGGGCCGGCCGCGGCCTCCAAGCGGACCACCAGGACCATCGGGTCCGCGTCGTCCTGCTCCAAACGCCACGTCGCCACGCCCGTCGCCGTGCGCTCGAACACGCGCTCGACGATGCCCCGCCGCAGCTCGAAGGCCAGGCCGTCGGGGGCGTCCGCCTCCGCGAAGGGGCACGCCGTGAGGACGACGGCCAACGGGTCGTCGACCCTCGGCTGGGCGCTGAACCCCATCGCCGTGAGGAAGAGGCGCACCTTGCCCATGTGCCCGGCGATGCTGAACCCCTCGGCCACCTCCCGGTGGTTGTGCTCGGGGACGTTCATCTCGCTCAGAGCCGCGTCGGCCCACCTGTGCCCGATGGAACGGGCCGCGGCCGCCGGCTCCCCCACGTCCGCCCGCAGCCACGCGAACACCGAACGGGCGAACTGGCCGAGCATCTGCGCGGCGAACGCCGGATCGGCCGGCATCGAGGTCGAGTACCCCAGCGCGGGGCGCCCCCGCCCCTGCGCGGGCAACTGCTCCCTTTCGATGAGGCCCAGTTCCAGCAGGCCCTCGAGGGTCTCGCGCACAGAGGAGACGTGCAGATCGGACTCCTGCGCCAGTTGCGCGACAGTCACCGGCTGGGCGTGGCGCGAGATGCGCTCGAGCAGCGCGTGCTGGGCGGGCGTCAGGGACACCATTGCCGACAACGTGTCCGCGAGGCGCCTCGGCCGGGCCGTCTCATTCGTCATCATTCGTCCTTCGTCTCGACTGCGTCCATACGCCCGGTCGGCGGCCCGCCGGGCCCGCCCGCGGAGCGCCGCCGACACCCCATCAGTTACTAATTAATCTTGGGATAGTCTACTCGCAAGCGCCCCCGCCCCGCACGGCCAGTCCCCCTGCCGGACTCCGCCTGTGGCCTCGTGCCCACAGGGCCACGCGCCCAATGCTGGGCCCCGCCCGCGCCCGGCAGCGCCAACGCGCGGGCACCAGGGCGCACAACGAAAGGCGGGCGGGCCGCACCAGAACCCGCGATCCCGCGTACGCACCACACCGCGGGGCACAACGAGAGGCGGGCGGGCCCAGCCGCCCGCCGGACCGCCCTCAGTCGGACATCCCCCCGCGCGTGCGCGCGGCCTCGCGGCGCCCGTCGCGCGCCCTGTAGACCACGGGCGGCCGGGCGACGTAGCCCACCGGCACCGAGACCGCGTGCACCAGCCTCGTGAACGGCCACAGGCCCAGCAGCAGCAGACCCGCCACGACGTGCAGCTTGAAGGTGAGGGGCACGTCGACCATGAGCTGCGCCTGCGGCTGCAGGTAGAAGATCGAGCGGAACCACACCGAGATGGTCTCGCGGTAGTCGTAGCCGTCGTGGCCGCCCAGCACTTGGTTGACGACCGTCGCCACCACGCCCAGCGCAACGGGGACCGACAGCATCACGTAGGTGACGATGTCCATGCGGGTCGTCGCCACCCGCACCGACTTGACGACGACGCGCCTGTAGACCAGCGCCACCAGGCCCACCACGGTCATCAGGCCCGCGATAGTGCCCGGGACCGTCGCCACCAGATGGTAGGCGTGCTCCGAGATCCCCACCGCGCTCGTGAACGACTTGGGCACGGCCAGGCCCAGGACGTGCCCCAGGAACACGAAGAGCACGCCGAAGTGGAACAACGGAGACGCCCAGCGCAGGATGGCCGGCTCGTTCCACTGGGAGGAACGGGAGGTCCAGCCGTACTGGTCCGTCTTGTAGCGCCACACGAGCCCGACCACCAGAAGCGTGAAAACGACATAGGGCAGCACCACCCACAGGACGATATCGACGAGGCCCAGGGCCGCAGGGGCCCCCGCGGGCGCGCTCGCAGGAACGAAGAACATGGCGTCACCTTTCCATCGTGGTGTCCGAGGCGGGGGACGGCGTGGCGCTCAGATCGCCGATGCCGACCAGTTCCGTTGGGGGCCCCTGGCTGACGAGGCGGTGGAAGCCCTCCAGGGTCTTCTCATCGGGCTCGGGCAGGGTCGCCACCAGCGCGTCCAGCAGGCCCGCGTAGGGCGATTGCGCGCTGCGCAGCGCCGTGCGGATCACCTCGATGCCCTCGCGGTTGGACCGCAGCAGCGCCTCCGCCGTGCCCGTCTCGTCGAAAGCGGCGAACTCGAGGACCACGGGAAGGTGGTCGGGCAGCTCCTCGCGCCTCATCTCGAAGCCCGCCCGCCGCAGGACCTCCTTGAAGGCCAGGATCGCCTGGCCCCTCCCCCGCGTGTCCCCGTGCGTGTAGTACGTCAGCCCCAGGGCGCACCGGCGCCTCTGGTCGAAGGTCTCCACGTAGTGGACCTGCATGGCGCGCACCCCGGCCCCCCGGGCGGCGCGCGTGAAGGCCCCCAGGGGCGCGGACGCCTCGTCGGGCAGCGCCGCCAGCTCGGCCTCCACGGCGCCCACCTTCTCCAGGAAGTCCTCGCCGGGGTAGTCCAGCAGCAGCGACACCGCCATGCGCACAGCTCGGCGGTCCGCTTCGGGCATCTCGCGTTCCGGAGCAGCGGCGGGGATGCGGGGGATCCCGACGAAGGTGCTCATCTGACGACCTCGAGGGGCAGCATCGTGCGCCCCTCAGGACTGGATCCGCCCATCGGCCGGTTCGACGTGGCGGGCGCCATGCCGTGGAAGGCCTCGGCGTCGTAGGACACCGGGCAGCCCTCGAGCTCCTTGATGCCGCGCGGCATCTCGGGGTGGGCGGTGGGGATGACGTAGCGGTCGTCGTACTTGGCGATCGACAGCAGGCGGTACATCTCCTGGATCTTCTGCCCGCTCATGCCCACGGACGCGGGGATCGCCTCGTCTCCCTCCCGCCCGACGTACACGTCGCGCATGTAGGAGCGCATCGCGGCCAGGCGGCGCAGGCTCAGCTCCACGGGGGCCGTGTCACCCGCAGAGAACAGGCCCGCCAGGTACTCCAGGGGGATGCGCATCTGCGAGATCGCCGAGAGCAGCACCCTGTGGTCCTCGCCGTCGCTGCCCGAGGCGGTCACCTGGTCCACGACCGGCGACAGCGGGGGCACGTACCACACCATCGGCAGGGTGCGGAACTCGGGGTGCAGGGGCAGTGCGACCTCGTACTCGGTGATCAGCTTCCAGATGGGCGACTGCTGTGCGGCCGTGATCCACGAGTGGGGAACGCCGTTGGCCTGGGCCTGGGCGACCACCTGCGGGTCGAACGGGTCCAGCAGGATCTCGCGCTGGGCGCGGTACAGGTCGCGCTCGTCGGCCTGCGAGGCCGCCCACCCCACGCGGTCCGCGTCGTAGAGCAGGACGCCCAGGTAGCGCAGGCGCCCCACGCAGGTCTCCGAGCACACGGTGGGCTCGCCGACCTCCAGGCGCGGGTAGCACAGGGTGCACTTCTCGGCCTTGCCGGTGGCGTGGTTGAAGTAGACCTTCTTGTAGGGGCAGGCCGACACGCACATGCGCCAGCCGCGGCAGGCGTCCTGGTCCACCAGGACGATGCCGTCCTCCGTGCGCTTGTACATGGCGCCCGACGGGCACGCCGACACGCACGTGGGGTTGAGGCAGTGCTCGCAGATGCGCGGCAGGTAGAACATGTAGGCGTCCTCGATGGTCTTGGCGACCTGGATGTTCATCTGGTGCAGGACCGGGTCCTGGTCGAGGGTCTCCATGGAGCCGCCCAGGTCGTCGTCCCAGTTCGGGCCCCACTCGGGCTTGTCGATGTGCTCGCCCGTGATCCGCGACTTCGCGCGGGCCGTGGGGATCGCGCGCGAGCCCGCCGGCGCCTGGAGCAGCTTGTCGTACTCGTAGGTCCACGGCTCGTAGTAGTCCGCCATCCCCGGCATCGTCGGGTTCGCGAAGATCTTCGCCAGCGACGCGACGCGCCCGCCCTGGCGGGGCACGAGGCGACCCGTCGCGGTGCGCTTCCAGCCGCCCTTCCACTTCTCCTGGTCCTCCCAGCCGCGCGGGTAGCCCACGCCCGGCCGGGTCTCGACGTTGTTGAACCAGATGTACTCGGTGCCCTCGCGGTTCGTCCACACCTGCTTGCAGGTGACCGAGCACGTGTGGCAGCCGATGCACTTGTCCAGGTTCATCACCATCGCGATCTGGGCCATGACCTTCATCAGAATTGCACCTCCTGGGAGCGGCGGCGGATCACCGTGACCTCGTCCCGGTTGTTGCCCGTGGGGCCGTAGTAGTTGAACGCGTAGGAGAACTGCGCGTACCCGCCGGCCAAGTGGGACGGCTTGATGAGGATCCGGGTCAGCGAGTTGTGCGTGCCGCCGCGCTTGCCCGACCCCTCGTTCAGCGGCGTGTTGATCTGGCGGTCCTGGGCGTGGTGCATGAACACCGTGCCCTCGGGGATGCGGTGCGAGACGACCGCGCGCGCAGTCACCGTGCCGTTGCGGTTCTTCGCCTCGATCCACTCGTTGTCGCGCACGCCGATCTTCTCGGCGTCGGCCGGGCTCATCCACACGGTCTGTCCGCCGCGGCCCAGCGTCAGCATGTACGGGTTGTCGTAGTACTGGGAGTGGATCGCCCACTTGTTGTGGACCGTCAGGTAGCGCACCGCGACCTCGGCCTGGCCCTGCTGGCCCGGACGGTGGTCGCCCACCGGGCGCTCGCCGTACAGGTGCGCCAGGTCCACCGGGGGGCGGAAGACGGGCAGCGCCTCGCCCATGTCGAGCAGCCAGTCGTGGTCGACGTAGAACTGCGGGCGCCCGGTCAGCGTGTGCCACGGCTTGCGGCACTCGAGGTTCTGCACGAAGGCGCTGTAGCGGCGCCCGCCGTGCTCGGAGCCGGACCACTCGGGGCTGGTGATGACGCTGCGGGGCTGCAGGACCGTGTCCTGGTAGGTGATCTTCTTCTCCTCGTCGCCCTCGGCCAGGAACGCCATCTCGTTGCCCACGCGCTTCTCCAGCGTGCGGAAGCCCTGCGCCGCGAGCGCGCCGTTCGTGGTGCCCGAGAAGCGCAGCGCCATGTTCGCCGCCTTGATGGCGGTGTCGCACAGGGGCATGCCCTCGCCGGCGTTGCCGTCCATGGGGGCGCGGCCGTTGAGGTCGCCGAGCTGCTCGTACTCCGCCTCGACGTTGAAGGCGACGCCCTTGGAGGCCAGGCCGGCCTTGACCAGGAGCGGCCCCATGCGGTCGAACTTGTAGCCGATCTGCGTGTAGTCGCGCTCGATGGGGACCAGCTTCGGCATGGTCCTGCCGGGGGTCCACGTCTGCTCGGGGACGGTTCCCCCCACCATGGTCATGGCGTCCGGGGAGTCGTGGCCCAGCGGCACGGCCACCACGTCCGTCTGCGTCCCCAGGTGGTCGGGGGCCAAGCGGGCCACCAGGCGGGCCAGCGTCTGGAACACCTCGAAGTCGGTGCGCGCCTCCCACGGCGGGTTCACGGCCTCGTCGAAGCAGTGCATGTAGGGGTGCATGTCCGTGGAGGACAGGTCGTGCTTCTCGTACCACGTGGCGGCGGGCAGGACCACGTCCGAATGCAGGGTCGTCGACGTGTTGCGGAAGTCCGCGACCCACATGAGGTCCAGCTTGCCGGGGTGGGCGTCGCGCCAGCTCACTGACGCCGGGCGGTTGCCCTCGGACAGTTCCTCGGCGTTGACCTCGTTGCCCGTCCCCAGCATGTGGCGCAGGAAGAACTCCGTGCCCTTGGCCGACGAGCCCAGCAGGTTCGTGCGCCAGTTCGCCAGGATCTTCGGGACGTTGTGGTGGGCGTCCGGGTCCTCGATCGCAAAACGCAGGCGGCCCGCCCGCAGCTCCTGGGACACGTACTGGGCGGGGGGCACGCCGGCCTCGGCGGCCTCGCGGCCCAGCTGGGTCGAGCCCTTGGAGAAGGTCGGGTAGCAGGGCATCCAGCCGCGCTGGACGGACTCGACCAGGGTGTCCACCAGTTGCTTGCCGTCCAAGTGCGAGGACTTGATCGGGTTGGCCATGGCCGAGGCCGGGGCGCCGTCGTAGCGCCACTGGCCGGTCGTCATGTAGTACCAGCCCGTGGAGATCATCTGGCGCGGCGGGCGCGCCCAGTCCAGGGCGAAGGTGAAGGAGCCCCACCCCATGATCGGGCGGACCTTCTCCTGGCCGACGTAGTGCGCCCAGCCGCCGCCGTTGCGGCCCTGGGTGCCGCACATCTCGGTCAGGGCCAGGAAGGTCCGGTAGATCTCGTCGGAATGGTAGTAGTGGTTCGTTCCCGCGCCCATGAGGATCATGGAGCGGCCCTCGGTCTCGACCGCGTTGGCGGCGAACTCCCGGCCGATCTTGATGGCCGCGCCGGCCGGAACGGAGGTGAACTCCTCCTGCCAGGCGGGGGTGCCCGGCGTGGAGGCGTCCATGTAGTCGGTGGGCCACTGCCCCGGCAGGCCCTCGCGCTCGACCGCGTAGTTGGCCAGCAGGATGTCGAACACGGTGGTCACGAGGCGCCCGTTGACGCGGCGCGCGGGCACGCCGCGCAGCACGTGTCCGCCGCCGATGGAGGCCTGGCCGGGGGCCGCGGGCAGGTCGAAGCGCGGCAGGGCGATCTCGACGCCCTCCCACTGGTCGGTCTCCATGATCGACAGCGCCGGGGTCACGCCCTCGAGGTTCAGGTTCCAGTGGCCGGCCCCCTCCTCGCCGAAACGGTCGGCCAGCGTGCCGCCCGGGTCCTTGACCGTTCCGTCCGCCTCGATGACGAGGGGCCGGAACTGGTTGTTCTCGGTGCGCCCGGTGGTGCCCTCGGGCATCTTGTCGGCCGTCAGGAACTTGCCGGGCACCAGGGTCTTCGGGTCGATGCCGTCGTGGGCGCCCTCGCCGACCTCGTTGATCTCCACCAGGAAGGGGGAGTCCGTGTAGCGCGTCATGTAGTCCAGGAACATGGGCTCGCGCTTGCCGACGTGGAACTCCTTGAGGATGACGTGGCCCATGGCCTGGGCCAGGGCGCCGTCCGTGCCGGGCTGGACGCGCAGCCAGTCGTCCGCGAACTTCGTGTTGTCCGCGAAGTCCGGGGACACGACGACGACCTTCTGGCCGTGGTAGCGGGCCTCGGCCATGAAGTGCGCGTCGGGGGTGCGCGTCAGCGGCAGGTTCGTGCCCCACATGATCAGGTACTGGCTGTTGAACCAGTCCCCGGCCTCGGGAACGTCGGTCTGGTCGCCGAACACCTGCGGGCTGGCCGGGGGCAGGTCCGCGTACCAGTCGTAGAAGGAGAGCATGGTGGCGCCGATGAGCTCGTGGAAGCGCGCTCCCGCGCCGTAGGAGATCATCGACATGGCGGGGATGACGGAGAAGCCGGCGATGCGGTCGGGGCCGTACTGCTTGATCGTGTGCACGTAGGCGGCGGCGACGATCTCCATCGCCTCCTCCCACGACACGCGGACCATGCCGCCGCGGCCGCGCTGGGACTTGTAGGCGCGGGCCTTGTCGGGGTCCTCGACGACGTCCGCCCACGCGTCCACCGGGTCGCCCAGGCGCGCCTTGGCCTCGCGGAACATGTCGAGGAGGACGCCCCGCACGTAGGGGTACTTGATACGGGTCGGCGAGTACTCGTACCAGCTGAACGCGGCGCCGCGCGGGCAGCCGCGGGGCTCGTACTCGGGCATGTCGGCGCCTGTGGACGGGTAGTCGGTCTGCTGGGTCTCCCAGGTGATGACGCCGTCTTTGACGTAGATCTTCCACGAGCACGAGCCGGTGCAGTTCACGCCGTGGGTGGAGCGCACGATCTTGTCGTAGCTCCAGCGCTTGCGGTAGAAGGCGTCCCCCTCGCGCCCGCCCTCGAGGAAGAGCTGGCGGGCGTCGGGCGAGGCCTTGCCGCGCCGCAGCCACGAGCCGAGCGCGAACAGCGCGGCTCCTGTGGTGGGCGTGGACTGGCCGTCGTAGGTGGGGAAGGCCATCTGCGGGGGTTCGGTGGACGTCATGGGAGCTCCTGGGAGTCGGTCGACGAGGCGGGGGACGGTCGCGGGGAAGCGGGCGCTGCGCCCGCCATCAGCCCGGGTAGGGGGCGCCCTTGCGCGCGTACATGACCCAGCACAGGACCGCGCACGCGACGCAGAATACGGCGCAACCCAGGAAGAAGAGCCAGGCGCCCCCGGTGCCCACCGCAGACAGGGCGACGCCGACCAGGAAGGGGCCCAGGGAGGCGACCGCGGAGGTGAAGCCGATGGCGCCGCCCGCCTGGCGGGCGGGCATGATCATGGGCATCTGCTTGAAGGTGCCGGCGTTGCCGAAGCCGGAGAACAGGAACATGGTGAGCATGAGCGCCATGAAGATGTAGAAGTCCGTCCAGCCGGTGGGGTTGCGCAGGACCCAGGCGACGCCGGCCAGGGTGATCGCCATGCCGACGGCGGAGATGAACGTCCAGATGGCGCCGCCCATGCGGTCGCAGAAGACGCCCCACGACATGCGGATCAGCGAGCCGATCAGGGGGCCCAGGAAGGCGAAGGTCGCGCCCAGGACGGGCAGGGCCAGGGAGGACTCCCGGCCGAACTGGTTGTTGATGAGCAGGCCGAAGACGGCGGAGAAACCGGAGAAGAGGCCGAAGGTCATGACGTAGAGGATGGTCATGTACCAGGTGTTGGGGTTGGAGAAGATGTCGAGCTGCTGCTTGATGTTGGCCTTGACGGGAACGTCGCGCAGCCAGATAAAGGCGAGGATCGCGGCGACGATGCACCACGGGATGAAGAATTCCGCGGCGTTGTAGACCCAGATGTTCTCACCGGCGTGGTCGCCGGATACCTGCCGCTGCGGGGCAAGCCAGGTCATACCGAAGAGGCTGAAGCCCATGAGGATGGGGCCGACCAGCTGGATGACGGACAAACCGAGGTTGCCGATGCCGCCCTGCAGGCCGAGCGCCGTGCCGGAGAGGCGCTTGGGGAAGAAGTAGCCGGTCGAGGGCATGTAGCCGGAGAACGCGCCGCCGCCGATGCCACACATAAAGGCCAGAGTCAGCAGGACCCAGTAGGGGGTCGTGTTGTCCTGGACGACGTAGAACCAGCCGGCCATGGGGATGATACACAGCAGGGAGGTGATGCCCACGAGCTTACGGGTGCCGATCAGCGGGGGAAGGAACATGTAGATCAGTCGCAGGATGCCCGCGGCCAGGCCAGGCAGAGCCGTGAGCCAGTAGAGCTGGGACTTATCCAGGTTGAAGCCTAGAAGCGTCAGCTTGGGCGCGATCGCGCTGGGCAGGAACCAGACGCAGAACGCCAGAATCAGCGAGTAGGTCGTGATCCACAGGGTGCGCCACGCGAGCGCCGAGTCCCACTTCGAATCGTCGTTGGGGTTCCAGTCCTTCAGGACGTAACGGCTGGCGGTCTTGGCGCCGTCGTCGTTCGCGCTCATGGTTGTCCTCGTGTGTGTGGGGCGTGGCGGGCCGGTGGGCCGACCCGCCGCAACTGTTTTAGTCGGAGACTACCAATACAAATGCTCTGGCGGCCCTTTTACGGGCTGAACGGGGGTAACGGGCACTTTTCGTTGCGCTGCCGCGACAGCGGCGCGCCCGGCATACCCCATCCCCGGGGCGCGCGCCACGGACTTTCGTCACAATGGTTTTGCGGAATTAAAACGGGATCATCCCCCGATTCTGCTCATCGTGCGCGACGGGCGCGCGAAAGCGTCCGTGTCCAGGCCGTGGGCGGCGGGCTTGGCCCACATCGCGTCCGCCCACGCGCGGGCCAGCTCCTGGTCGCTGGCGCCCCCGCGCAGCCGGGCGCGCAGGTCGAACTCCTCAGTGGAGAACAGGCACGAGCGTATCTGCCCGTCCGAGGTCAGGCGGGTGCGGTCGCACGCCCCGCAGAAGGGCTCGGACACCGACGCGATGACGCCGACGGTCCGGCGGGGGTCGCCGTCGACCATCCACCGCGCCGCGGGGGCGTGGGGGTCCTCGCGGGGGAGGGGGCTCAACTCGTGGCGCGCCGACATGATGTGGAGGATCTCGTCGGCCGTGAGGATCCTTCGGCGGTCCCACGTGTCGGGCGGGCCGATGGGCATCTGCTCGATGACCCGCAGCTCGATGCCCCGCTCCAGGCAGTAGTCGACCAGGTCGGGCAGGCCCGCCTCGTTGACGCCGCGCAGCACCAGGGTGTTGACCTTGATCGGCGCCAGGCCGGCCTCGATGGCGGCGTCGATGCCCGCGAGCACGTCCCCCAGGCGGTCGCGGCGGGTGATCGCGGCGAAAAGCGCGGGGTCCAGGGAATCGAGGGAGATGTTCACGCGCCCCAGCCCCGCTGCCCTCAGCGAGCGGGCGCGCCTGGCCAGCCCCAGCGCGTTCGTCGTCATCGCGAGGTCGGGGGCCCGCCCCTGGTCGGTCGTCAGCTCCGCGCAGCCCGCGATGATCCCCTCCAGGCCCCGGCGCAGCAGCGGCTCGCCCCCGGTGAACCGGACCTGGCGGATCCCGAGCTCCTCGACGCCGATGCGGACCAGGCGGATGACCTCCTCGTCGGTGAGGGTGGCCTCGGAGGGCAGCCAGTCCAGGCCCTCGGGCGGCATGCAGTAGGAGCAGCGCAGGTTGCACCTGTCGGTCAGGGACACGCGCAGGTCGCGCGCCACGCGCCCGAAGCGGTCGACGAGGCCCGGGCGCGCGGTCGAGGGGGCCCCGAGGCGCGCGGAACCGGGGGACTGGAGTTCGAGGGGCATGGCGCAACCCTACCGCGCTCCGGGGCGTTCCTCCGGGCGGGGCGCCCCTATGGGGCGGCAAGCGGCGCGGACCGGCTGCGTCCCCTGTGCACTGTGGCGGGCGGCGCGGCAAGCGGTACGGACCGGCTGCGGGCAGCGGCGCTGTACGGCGCGGCAAGCGGTGCGGACCGGCTGCGCCCCCGGAGCGCTGGAGGACAGGGGCAGAGCACCGTTCCCAAGCAGCTGGTCCCGCATGTCCGAGGCGAAGGACTCCGGATCCTGTGGGTCGCCTGTGAATCCGAGGCCGGTGCAGACCTCGATGCCGTCCTGGACGGTCATTGGCCAGGAGTGGTAAGCCCAGGCCCGCATGATCTCGACGGCGCGCTCGGGGGTCACGGCTTCGAACTCGGGGGTCATGGTGTGGTTCCGTTCGTTGTGGGCAGGGGGGTTGATTTTGGCGTCGAGTGCTCTGATGGTTTCCACCTTCAGGGTGGAGGCCTCGGTGGTGCGCTCGATCAGGGAAAGGTCGGCGGTGGGTGTCTTGCACACCACGTTGCTGGGCGTGACCCGCCCACTCGTGATCCGCTCCCACAGGTCGGGGTTGTCGCGCAGCACCTGGAGGAAGGTCTTGTCGGCGGGCGATGCGGTTCGAACACGCCGCCGTCCCCTGCTCCAACTCTTCACCGAGACTCCCATCGCGCAGGATGTTGCGGGCATGGCCCACCTTCGGACGCAGGCCGCCCTTGGCCTCGTGTCGATTTCAGCGCGATCCCGCGCGCTCAAAGACGGACGGCACCGTGCGTCCAAGCTCTATCGGCCAGGAAACTGCTTGCGCTCTACGCCACCACCGACTCGCACGTGCTGGTCCTGGCGCGTCCGGCGCGCATTAGAAATGTAGCTCATCGCCACTGTTTGAGTCGAACCAGCGTCTGCGGCCTTCGTCGTCAATGATGAGCTGGACATCGGAGCCCACCGGCAGAGCGAATACGGGAATGCATGCGGGCTCAATGTCGCATAAGGTGTTGTAGTCGACGACAGTCATGTTGTGCGGATCGGCAATGAATTCTTCCGTGTCTCTATCGGAAAACACTCTCCATCCGTTATCCATCGGATTCAAAGGCTCGTGCCGCACCATCCAGCGCACAGGCGCGACCCCGTTTATCACATTCTTCGATACGACGCATCCGCCAGCGCGGGGAATGTAGTCAAAAGTACCCATCACTTCTCCCTGGCCCTCACGACGCTTATTCCGCTCATTATATCATTCATTCGAATTCGTGTCCACGGTTAGTCTTATAATGTTCCACGTGATAGTAGTTTGGATTACGGTACTTTTCTGCAAACTCGGCAGGGCTGAGTTCTCCGTTGACATACTTAAGCCACGTGTCGTGATACTTGTGACCCGGCTTGTGGCCCATGTCCCAGACGCCGAGGCGTGGTTCTCCCGGCTTCCAGGTGATAGTTCGTCCCGCGACGTCGGTTACCGTCGTTCCACCCTGAGCGGCTTCCTCCCAGACCTGAAGCGCTTGGTCTTTCGCATAGGACGGCCTCGATTTCAGAAATGGACGCGGGTCGTCAGGATGTATGTGCGGAGTGCCCTCTTCATCCACATAGCTACCGTGCGGATTTCTGCCGGTTGACAGTTTTCTCCTTCTGCGTGGTTTTGGTGTGGTGGGTGGGATGTCGGGGGTTGTGGGTGGTGTGTTGGGGGCCGGGGGTGGGGTGTGGTGGGCGGTGTAGCCCGTTCCTGTGCCTGTGTGGGCGCTGGTGGGGGCGGTGGTCCCGGTGGTGGGCCCGTGCGGGGTGGCCCCGCCCGCCGCTGCTGCTGCGGGTTTGGCGCCGGTGAGCATGTGGGCCGCGTTGGCCGCGGTGTTCTTGGCGCGGGTGAGCATGCCGCGGAGCATGTCGAGCAGGCCGGATAGGTGGGTGAGGTTGTGGGCCAGGGTGCGCGCGGACCTCAGCACCCCGGTGACGTGGGCGGCCATCTGCGTGGCCTTGGCCCCCACTTTGACTTGGACTTGGGCGATGATCAGGGGGATGGCCAAGCCGCACGTGGCGATGGCCTCGATGATCGCCGAGGCCAGGGTCCCCACGATCGCCGATATGGCGTCGCGCAGCAGGTCGTGGACCAGGCCCACCACTTCGGCCAGGACGCTGGTGGCCCGGCTCATCGCGTCGGCCGCCCCCGAGGCGGTGCGCAGGGCGCTGATCGTGTCGGCATTGGAGGCGCGGTACGCCGTGGCGGTGGCGCCCACCTGCTCCCCCATCAGGCCCCGCTCGTCCTGCTCCAGGGTGTCGGCGCACTCGCCCATGGCCTGGGCGACGTTGGACCACGTGGCCGCGTCGGCGCGCACACTGTCCGCATCGCCCAGGAACTGGTCCATCCACGACTTCAGGGGCCCGAAGTGGTCGATCAGCCACCCCGCCCCCCACGCGATCAGGGTGCCCAACGGGTCGACTCCCACACCCACCGCGTCGGCCACCAATGACACCGACGACAGCCCGGTCTCCAACCACGACCCCTCCGACAATCCGTGGGCGATGCCCCAGATGTCCTCCACCACGCCCGACCCCGACACCGCCGACCGCGACTCCTCCCGCTGCGCCACCAGGGGATTCGACGAAGACGGAGAAGACGATGAGGAGGGGGAGGCGCTGCCGTGGAGGGCGTCGGAAGCCCCCGCGCCCGTGTCCGCGCCTGTGCTGGGGCGGGTGTCCAGGGTTTCTGTGGCGCTCACAGCCCCTCCCCGATGCGCTTCAGGTCGTCGCCGATGGAGTCCTCGGTGGCCTGCATGAGGGCGGCGGCTTCTTCGAGGTGGTCGGCGCTCGCGTCGGCCTTGTCGGCCGCCGCCTCCAAGCACGAGCGCGCCGCGAGCCTCCCGGCCGCCAGGAGGGGCCCCACCAGCGGGCCGATGAGGATCCTCAGGCCACCACTCGCGCCCCCGCCCGTCGCGTCAGCGGCCCCGACTGCGCACCTCACCCCGCCCGCGGTGTCCCGGCACCGCATCGCGGTGGCGCGCACCGCCTCGTCGTCGAGCACCAGGTCCCAGGCCACCGCCCTCACCCCCGCGCCCAGTCGGCGGCGGGGCGGACCGCGCCGTCGGGGCCGATGCCCCCGCGCTCGGCCAGGTCCTGGCGCCACTGTTGCTCGTGACCGGGCCCGTAGCGCTCCGCCAGGGAGCGGGCGGCCGCCGACTCGGGCCCGTAGGCCTCCCCCGCAGCGTCGGCCAGGGCCCGGCC
>ERZ773075.1203-NODE-1203-length-14463-cov-91.5274_pt1 | contig 14463 bp, 12 predicted proteins | sample MGYA00580614_ERZ773075 | MGnify/ENA primary metagenome ERZ773075 (study PRJEB29015, sample SAMEA2738021) | human oral metagenome | biome: human oral; feature: human-associated habitat; material: dental | place: China | collected 2043 ... | reverse complement strand
CCGCCTGCCGCGCATCCAGTCCGTCGACGTCGTCCACCCCCTGCTCGGGCGCATCCTCGGCATGGGGCAGCTGACCGTCGAGGTCGCCGGTGGTCGGGACTCGCGCGTCATCATCGGGTTCCTGAGAACCCGAGAGCTCCAGGTCCTGCGCGACCGCATCCTCGACCTGGCCGCTGGACAGGCCGAGGTGCCCGCTTCCGGCACAGCCGGGGACGCGGTGGTGCGGAGCCGACCAGCAGGCGGCGCCGCGGGTTTGGGTGAGGCGTCCGCTGCCGCCGGCGAGTCCGCACACCCCACCCCGGCCGGAACCACGGCTGGTTCCCTTCGGCGCTCCTCGAGCCTTCGGGCCTCCAGCTTTCAGGAGCACCCGCTCTACGACGTCGATGCGGGTGTCCTCATCGGCTCCCTGCTGCGCAGCCCCATGATCTACACGCTTGTGCTGACGGTCATCTGCGTGCCCGTTATGTTGGTTCTCCTTATTGTCGTGGACAATATGACCGGCGGTGAAGCGCTGGCGATAGTCTCATCCTATGGCACGATCGTCCTCGCCTTGGCGACCATAGTATGGACCCATTTCAACAGCGCCTGGAACTTCCAGGCCTCCGCCACCCCCAGCGGCATCCGCATGCGATACGGCCTCACCGCCGAGACCTCCCGAACACTGCCGCCCGGACGAGTCCACGGCGTCGGCCTCACTCAGCCGATCCTGTGGCGCGGCAAGGACTGGTGGAAGGTGGATGTCACCGTGGCCGGCCGCGAGGACCGTCCCCAGGACGGCCAGACTCGGGAGGCCGGCAACCTGCTGCTGCCCGTGGGGACTCGCGACACCGCCCTGCGCGCGCTGTGGCTCGTGGTCCCCGACCTGGGGGTACCCGACCCGGACACGTTGCTCGTCCAGGCCCTCACCGGACAGGACGATGATGGCGTCGGCGACCCGCAGGCGCCGGCCGGCTCGGCCGAGCGCGGATTCGTCCGCGTCAGCCGCCGCGGGCGCGTCTTCCACCCGCTGACATGGCGGCGCGCAGCCATTGTCCTGACCGATACCTGCGTCATCATCCGCCACGGGCGCTGGCGGCGGCAGGTGTCCGTCATCCCCTACGAACGCATTCAGTCCCTCAATGTCCAGCGGGGGCCGCTGGATCGCAGGCTGAGCCTGGCCTCCCTCCGGTTCGACATGGTCGCCCGCGAGGTCCCCACCTCGATCCCCAACCTCGAGGCCGCCGACGCCAAGGCGCTCGCGGCGCAGATCAGTCAGCGGGCGCTGCGCCGCTCCAGCGCCGAGCAGCTCGACCGCTGGTTCGCGCGCGCTGTCATCGCGACACAGGCCGCCGGGCCCTCAGCGCGCTAGCTGCCCAGGGTGTCGCGCAGGCGCCGGGCATGCTCGGCGGTCAGTCGGCCGGTGGCCTCGCAGCGCTCGGTGGTGGCGGCGGCCAGCTGCCGATAGGAGGCCACGACGTCGTCGAGGCACCGTCCCTCGCCGTCGTGCAGGGTGGAAAGTGCCTCCAGATGGGCGGCCACCGTTCCGGCGTCGCCCCGGGAGACCGGGCCGGTCAGTCCCGCCTCACCCTCGTGCAGGGCCCGGTCGAGGGCCGCCGTGAGCAGGGGACCGAGCGTGGCCGCACCGTCCTCGACTCCAGCGGCCGCCAGCACCCGGACGGCTTGCGTCACCACGGTCAGCAGGTGGTTGGAGCCGTGGGCGAGGGCCGCGTGGTAGGCCGGGCGCGCCGACTCCTCCAGGACGAAGGGCTCCCCTCCGAGCTCGACGACGAGCGCCTGCGCGATCGGCAGCACCGCCGCCGGAGCGGTCACGGCCATCGGGCAGCCGACGAGCCGGGCCACATCCGTGGAGAACCCGGAGAAGGTCATCGCCGGGTGGATTGCCAGCGGGATCGCCCCACAGCGCTGGGCGGGCGCCAGAACAGCGGCGCCGTAGCGGCCCGAGGTGTGGGTCACCAGCTGGCCCGGCTGCCAGCGGCCCAGGTCCGCCAGACCCCGGACGAGTGGCGAGAGCGCATCATCCGGCACGGCCAGCAGCACGAGCTCGGCGCGATCGACGATCTCCTCGACTTCCAGCACCGGCACACCCGGCAGCAGCATCTCCGCGCGCTCGCGCGAGTCCTCCGAGACCGCGTGGACGCCGACCACCTGGTGCTCCACCGCCCGCAGCGCGCAGCCAAGAACCGCTCCGACGCGCCCCGCGGAGATGATGCCCACGCCCAGCCGGCCGGGCCTGCCCGCACCGTTACCGCTGCCTTCACTCGGACTCATACCGGGACCCGTGCCGCCGACCTCGCTCATGCCCCCGATGCTCTCATGCCTGTCAGGCACTGTGGATTGGGAGTGCCCCAGCGGGGCGACTAGCGTGGGGCGCGTGAGCACCGAACCTGCACCGACGCCCGTTCCTGCGCCCCGCTCAACCGACGACGCAGCCGTCCTGACCCGCAGCCGCGCCGAGCTCGCCGCCGCCCTGGCCGATGCCCCGGGGCCCCGCGCGGTCGTCATGACCATGGGCGCCCTCCATGAGGGTCACTTCGACCTCGTGCGCGAGGCCGCCCGCCGCGTCGGGCCGGTCGGCACCGTCATGGTGACCATCTTCGTCAACCCTCTCCAGTTCGCCCCCACCGAGGACCTCGACTCCTACCCGCGCGACCTGGAGGGCGACCTGGCCGGCCTCACCAGGACCCTCACCGGTGCCGATGGCGCCCTGAGCGCGGGACGGCTCGTCGTCTTCGCCCCCACCCCAGAGGTCATCTACCCGGCCGGGCAGCCGGCGGTGCGCATTGACCCCGGCCCCGTCGCCACCGTCCTGGAGGGCCGCACCCGCCCCACCCACTTTGCCGGCGTGTGCCAGGTGGTGCTCACCCTCATGCACCTGACCTCGCCGCGCTGGGCGCTGTTCGGCCGTAAGGACGCCCAGCAGCTGGCGATCATCGAGGCCATGGTGCGTGACCTCGCCGTCCCGCTGGAGATCGTGCCGGTCGGCATCCGCCGCGAGAGCGACGGCCTGGCCATGAGCTCGCGCAACGCCTACCTCAGCCCTGAGCAGCGCGGCCAGGCCCTGGCCCTCTTCCGTGCTCTCCAGGCCGGTCGGGACGCCGCCGCGCAGGCAGCCGGAACCAGCCCCGACCCGGCCGCGATCCGCCTGGCCGCTCTGGCCTGTCTGGAGGCGGCCGACGGCGTCGAGATCGACTACGTGGCCCTCGTCGACCCGGACGGCTTCGAGGACCTGACCGACGCCGGACTCGGTCTGCCGCGCCGCGCGGCGGCGCGCGAGGGCGTGGGGGAGGGACTGCCCGCCGTGGGCCTGCTGGCCGTGGCCGCGCGTGTGGGCGCCACCCGCCTCATCGACAACACCCTCATCGACCTGCGCCCGTAGGAGCCGCGCGGGCGCCTTGCCCGCGAGTATGTTGGGTCGCTCACCGTGTGCCGCACCGTACAGTGCGTCGAGCCCGCCGCCGTCTACGCTGTGCCGCGATGAGCGCCCGCACCCGGACGATGATGACGTCCAAGATCCACCGCGCCACCGTGACCCAGGCCGACCTCGACTACGTCGGCTCGATCACGGTGGACGTCGACCTGCTCGAGGCCGCCGACCTGCTGCCCGGCGAGCGTGTGGACATCTGCAACTGCACCAACGGCAACCGCCTGTCCACCTACGTCATCCCCGGCGAGCGCGGCGCCGGAGAGATCTGCGTCAACGGTGCCGCCGCCCACCTGGTCAGCCCCGGCGATGTCATCATCCTCATCGCCTACTCCCAGATTCCCGACGACGAGGCCCGCACCTACCTGCCCCGCGTCGTCTTTGTCGACGCCGCCAACCGGATCGTGGAGCGGGGCACCGACCCCGGCCAGGTGCCGGTCGACTCCGACGTCGCCCGCCTCCAGGGCCTGCGCCCCTCCGGCATCCCCCTGGCCGAGGCCCGCTCCTGACCCCGCACCGGTCACCGGCCGGTGTGATCAGGATCGGATGTGGTGCGGGAGTCGTCGGGCTCTGGGGAGCGCCCGGGGCGGGCGTGCGCCGTTAGACTCCTTCATGTGACAGATGAGAGCACCCCCAGCCCAGACCCGACCGCCACCGACGCCCCCACCGATGCCGCATCCTCGGACAGGTCGGCGGACCGGTCCAAGCAGCCCAAGGCCGATCCGGGCCCGGGCGAGCAGTTCGAGGTCCGCGCCGGCAAGCGCGAGCGCCTGCGCGGCGAGGGCTGGGACCCCTACCCGGTCTCCGTGCCCGTCACCACCACCATCGCCGCCGTGCGCGAGGCCTACTCCCATCTCGAGGCCGGTGACGAGACCGACGACGTCGTCGGCGTGGCCGGGCGCGTCGTCTTCCTGCGCAACACCGGCCGCCTGTGCTTCGTCACCCTCCAGGACGGGGCCGGCACCACCCTGCAGGCCATGCTCTCGGCCAAGGCCCTGCCCGCCGAGGGCCACACCGCGCTCGCGGCCTTCAAGGCCGACGTCGACCTGGGCGACCACCTCTTCGTCCACGGCCGCGTCATCTCCTCGCGCCGCGGGGAGCTGTCCGTCATGGCCGAGCCCGTCCTGCGCGAGGGCGCCGAGGCCGCCACGGCCGGGGACGACGACGTCGAAGTCCCCGCCTGGAGGATCGCCTCCAAGGCCCTGCGCCCCCTGCCCAAGACCTGGACCAACGAGGCCGGCGAGGCGGTGACGCTCTCGGAGGAGCAGCGCGTGCGCCGTCGTGAGCTCGACCTGCTCACCCGGCCCGCCGCCCGCGACATGGTGCGCACCCGCGCCGCCGTCGTGCGCTCCATCCGCGAGAACTTCTTCCGCCGCGACTACCTGGAGCTGGAGACCCCCATGCTGCAGGTCATTCACGGCGGGGCGGCCGCGCGCCCGTTCATCACCCACATGAACGCCTTCGACATGGATCTCTACCTGCGCATCGCCACGGAGATCTACCTCAAGCGCGCCGTGGTCGGCGGCGTCGACCGCGTCTTCGAGATCAACCGCAACTTCCGCAACGAGGGCGCCGACTCCTCCCACTCCCCGGAGTTCACGGCCCTGGAGGCCTACGAGGCCTACTCCGACTACGACGGCATGGCCGAGCTGACCCGCAACCTCGTCCAGCAGGCGGCCCGCGACGCCTTCGACCTGCCCGAGGGCGGGGAGGTCGTCACGCTGGCCGACGGCACCGAGTACGACCTGTCGGGCGAGTGGGACAAGATCGACCTCTACACCTCCGTCTCCGAGGCCCTCGGCGAGGAGATCACGGTGGAGACCCCGCGCGAGCAGCTCGTCGCCCACGCCGAGAGGATCGGCCTGGAGATCGACGACTACGCCGTGGCCGGCAAGGTCGTCGAGGACATCTTCGAGGAGCTCGTCGGCAACAAGCTGTGGGCGCCCACCTTCGTCTACGACTTCCCCGAGGACACCTCGCCGCTGACCCGCTACCACCGCAGCAAGCCGGGCCTGACCGAGAAGTGGGACCTGTACGTGCGCGGCTTCGAGACCGCCACCGCATACTCCGAGCTCGCCGACCCCGTGGTCCAGCGCGAGCGTTTTGAGGCCCAGGCCCTGGCGGCAGCCAAGGGCGACCCCGAGGCCATGGTGCTGGATGAGGACTTCCTCGTGGCCATGGAGCAGGGCTTCCCGCCGTCGGGCGGCATGGGCATGGGCATCGACCGCCTCCTCATGGTCCTCACCGGCCAGGGCATCCGTGAGACCATCACCTTCCCCCTGGTCAAGCGGGGCTGACCCGAGCGGCCAGTGCCCGCGGCGGGCTGGTCATTGCTGCCTGCGAGCGGATGATGACCAGTTGGCCGTTCGAAGCAAGATAGTTGTGAGCACCTCGTTTTGGGAAAAAAATTCCCAAAACGAGGTGCTTGCAGTAAAATTATTGCATGTTGCTCGACTTCACTGTGGCGAACTACCGCTGCTACGCAGAGGAGATGACCCTCGATCTCACTCGGAGCTCGCTCAAGACCCTGACGCCGCGCGCAGGCTCGACATGGCAGGAGCAGACATACTGCGTGGCGGCGATCTTCGGTGCCAATGCCTCGGGCAAGTCGACGCTCCTGGATGCGCTTGACTGCTTGCATCATGCTGTCGGTGGTCAGCGAGACATCCTGCACCAGCCCTTCAGTCTCGATCGCGACCACGCGGCACAGCCGTCCCGCTTCACCGTCGGCTTCACCCACGAGAACGAGCGCTACAGCTACAGTGTGGAGGCGTACCGCTGGGGCGTCTCACGTGAGGAGCTCTGGGCTGCGGGACACCGCTGGCGCAAGGTCTTCGTGCGTACCCAGACCCCCGAGGATGACGAGCCTACGATCGAGGCTGGCACCACCCTCAAGGGCGCCACGAACGAGGTCCGTCGGATCACGACGCCCAAGGACCTCTTCCTCGCCGTGGCTCTTAAGTACAAGCACGCCTCTCTTGCTCCGATCGCGCGGAGCCTGAGAACTATGCGTTTCATCCACCACAGTGATGACGAGCGCACCTCACGTCTGCGATGGGTGATGAGTCGTCTCGCAGAGGACCCCGAGCAGTGGACTGGTATCGCGAACGCCATCGCTCAGGCCGCCGACCTTGGTGTTGTCGATCTTGAGCTTGAGGAGCAGGAGGTTCCTCAAGAGGTGCTTGACCTCCTGCGACGGTTTCCGTGGAGCGAGGACGAGGATGCTGAGGTCCCCGCCGAGGTGCTCAAGGAGCTTCAGCGTCACCTCGTCCTTCACCACCGTGGTGCCGGCGGCGAGGAGTATTCATTGGCGAGCAGCCAGCAGAGTCAGGGCACTCTCACCTGGCTGGCGACGGTCGGTCCCGCCATCGATGCCCTGCGACTGGGACAGGTCCTGTGCATCGACGAGCTTGACGCGAGTCTCCACCCGACGCTGACCGCCACGCTGGTGGACATGTTCAAGGACCCGGACCTCAACACCCGAGGCGCCCAGATCGTCTTCACGACCCATGACACGGCGCTCCTGGACAACTCTCCCGTCCAGCTCCTGGAGGCGGGTGAGGTGTGGATGACGGAGAAGTCGTCCTTCGGTGCCAGTGAGCTCTTCTCGCTCGCGGACTTCCCCTCCAACCGCAAGGGCACGAACAAGCAGCGCCGCTACCTCGCCGGAACTTTCGGTGCCATTCCCCAGGTGGACACCTCCAGCCTCCGCCGGTATCTCTCAGATTCGGCGGAGGCGAGGTGAGATGACGCCACCGAGAAGGAGACGACGCGTTCAACGATCCGAGCGGCGCACCGCTCTCCTGGTGACCAACGGGCGGGTCACCGAGAACGATTACCTGCAGCAGCTATGCCAACGCACAGACCGATCCCGGATATCGGTCAAGGTGAAGGTCATCGATGGTGACCCGCTGACCGTCATCAAGGAACTCAAAGGACCTCGATCAGATCTCAGCGACTACAAGGAGGTGTGGATCGTCGTCGACCACGATGGCCGGGATCGTCATGACTTCCTGGCCGCATGCCGGAGGCTGAGCAGCAGACAGATTGTTATCCACGGCGTTGTCTCTGTACCGTGCTTTGAGGTCTGGCTCAACGCTCACTACGCCTCTGTGAAGAACTACCGGAACCAGGCGGACGCTCAGGCTCATTACCTGGAGCTAACGGGGCTCAGCAAGAAGCACGCCAAGACACTTCCGGACGACTTCCCCTGGGACAAGGGCTCGCAGGCTGTGATCAGGTGCCATCTGCCGACGAACAGCCTCCCGGAGTGTGACACTCAGGGGACTTGCCCATCGACGACGATGCCCCACCTGCTCCGCAGTCTCGGGCTTCTTGATGCTGATGGGTTCTAGAACCCAGTAGTCCCCAGGCGGCGCTGGGCGGACTCGAGCTCGGCGCGCAGATAGGCGTTCTCCTGCTGGAGCTGGGCGATGTACTGGTCACGCTGGGCGATCGCCTCGGCACACTGAGAACCGCTGGTCCCGGCGCCTCCCGAGGTGTGCCCGGTCTGGTCCGCACCGGCGCCGTAGGTCCCACCGCCGTAGGTCCCGCCGGTTCCGGCGTCGGTGCCGGGGCGGCCGAGGAACGAGCCGGTGCTCAGCTGCGCCTCAAGCGTCTCCATGGCCGCGACGACCTGGGCAAGGAAGGCGTCGACCTCATCGATGTGGTAACCCGACCACCTGGTGGTCGCAAACCGTACGCTCCTGACGTTGCCTGACGTCAACAGGATCTCGGCCCGCCGGTGCGAGGGGCCTGCGGGCTCTCTCAGGGCGCCGAGTCGCTCCTCGAGTCCGCGCATCGTGGTGGTCACCTCGTCGAGGAACTCGTCGACCTCGTCCTGGTTGTAGCCCTCCTTGAACGATGAGACCTGGAACTTCACGTTGAGGACGTCATCAGATGTCAGTGGTGCCACGTGTCCGGTCTCCTGTCCGTCTTGTGGGGGCGCTCTGGGGCGCCGGCTCTCGACCGTCCTCGACCCGCAGCCCCAGGTGGGCGGCCATGAGCGGGGCGAGCTCGGTGAGCTGCTCCCCGCTGATCGTGGTCCCGGCCAGGGAGTCGACACCGTCGACCACACTCATCTCCAGCCCTCGCAGGTCGACGTCGCTCAGGCTCCCGCCGCGCAGGCGCAGCGTGCCCACCCGGCAGTCCTCGAAACGGACCCGCTGAGCCTCAATGCCGCTCAGGTCCAGCTCGTCGATCCGGGTGCCCCGGATGAGGACGTCGGACATGCCGGTGCCGGCGAGGTTGGCGAAACCGAGGCGGCAGTCCTCGATGAGGAGGGACTCGATATCGGTGTCGTAGAGCTCCCAGGCGCCGATGCGCGAGCCGGTGAGCTCCACCGTGCGCCATGTGGAGCGCGGGCTGTGAAGGTAGGTGGAGCTCAGACGCTCCAGGCGGCAGTCGACCAGCCGAGCTGCGGACAGATCGGTGTCGTCGGCGAAGACCTCCGAGAGGAGGCAGCCCATCAGGGTGGTCGCAGACAGGTCAGTGCCGCTTAGATCAGTCCCGGCCAGCTGCAGGTCCTCGACCATCTCACCGGCGGGCAGCTCATCTGCCTCGCTGTCATGCAGGAGGCCGAGATCCGGTTCCTCGAGAACCGGTGGCCTCGGGGAGGCCGTGGGAGAGGAGCCTGCGGCCGTGTCGGTCCGTCCTGCGGTCATGGTCCTGTTCTATCGCAGATCGCCCCCGGGCACCGGGGGTTGTTCTCCCCGGTGCCCGGCTGTGAAGGAGCGACTCGTGTCCAGATCGGTGACAAAGGAGCTCACAGTCCATCACTCCGCCGATATGAACCGCGGAATCATGCGGTTTTCTTTTCCGCGACTAAGCCTAGTCACGGCCTTTGTCACAGATTTGGACACTGTGGGCCGTCTACTCGAATCGGACGGTGGTGCCGGCCAGCATGCGGCGGCCGTAGCGGGCACTGACCAGTGTCGCCACCGCCACCAGCACCAGGCAGGTACCCAGTACCAACCAGTAGCCGGGGCTCGGCCAGCCGATACGGCGACTCGATACCCCTCCGACCAGCGACCATGCGGTCAGCCAGCCCAGTCCGATGCTCATGATCAGGGCCGTGGCCGCGGGCAGCACCGTCTCGTAGGAGACCATGGCGCGCAGCGTCGCCGGCGGCATGCCGACCAGGCGCAGCAGGCTGAGGACCCTCCGGCGGCCCAGCAGCGCCGCTGCCGTCGAGACCCCGAGCGACACCGTGGAGATGCTCGCGGCGATGATGATGCCGATGTAGCCGAGCTTGGCGAACTGGTTCTCCATGGTACTGCCCTGGATGCTCCGGATCGAGCTGGGCGAAGTGGGCGAGGTGCTCAGACCCAGGTCGGAGGTGAGAAGCGTGGTTCGTGCCCGTTCCACGGCCCCGGGATCGGCCGGATCGGTGCCCACGAGGAGAATGGGAGGTCCCTGCTCGCGAGCGGCAGCCTGTTCCTCGGCGCTGATCGGTGACGGCGAGGCCGCCTCGTTCTTGTACAGCCACCGGGTACTGATGCTCACCGACCCGTCGGGCGACTCCACGTGCGGCGCCCCGAGGGCCTCGGCCTTGTCGGCCTCGAGGATGACCTGCCCCTCCTTCCTGGGGTCTCCACTCATCCGTCCTACCGCGACCGTCGTCACCCCGGGGACGGCGGAGAGCCGGTCGACGGCGCTGTCGAGGATCTCGTCGTCGCCAACTGTCGGCGTCGCCTCGAGCGTCGTGGGGTTGAGGTGTCCGCCTCCCTGCGTGATGTCGCGGGTGCCCCCGGCGACCGTGATGGCGACCGCGAAGACCGTCATGGCGTAGACGGCGATGACGACGCCGGCCACCGCCTTGAAGACCGCCCGGGGATGCCGGGTGATGCGGTTGAAGCCGATGACCTGTGCCGCCGATCGGGCCAGTGCCCGACCACCTCGCGCCACCCACCATGTCAGGACCGGCCCGGCCCACAGCATTCCCAGCATCGTGCACAGGAAGGACGCGGGCAGCAGGTAGGCGACGAGTGTGGACTCATGCTGGGCCATCGTCGGAGCGCTGACCAGCCCGGCCAACCCGAGGATGACGGGCGCCAGCGAGATGAGGCGGGGCCGGCGCTCGATACGCTCCCGGGACCCGCCCAGAGGACCGATGTCAGCCCGCCGCGTGCGCCACCAGGCCACGGCCGCGGCCCCCACCGTGGTCGTGGCGACGGCGAGGATCCCATTGATCGGCGAGCGCAGCAGGTCGGAGTGGTAGAAGCGGCTCGATCCCAGCGTGATCTGCGTGGCCACGGGGATCATGGCCAGGTAGAGTCCCACCCCCGCCAGGGCGCCGACGAAGGTGGTGGCCCCGATCTCCAGGGCGGCTGTGCGGGCCACCTGCTGGGGCGTGGCCCCGATGAGGCGTAGCGTGGCGAAGCGCTCGGCCCGCTGCGCCGCCCCCAGGTCGGTGACGATCCCGACGAGCAGCAGCGCGGGGACCAGGACCGCGATGGCACCGATGAGCGTCGCGATCCGGTACGCCTCGTTCTCGTAGGGGACGCCCTGGAAGGAGGTGACCACCTGGGGTGGTATGTAGGACTGAGAGGAGGCCACGGTTCCCAGGTCCGTCCCGACGACGGCCACCATCGAGTCCGGCCCTTCGACGGCGTCGGGGGACAGGGTGCCGATCTGCTTGCCGTAGCGGTCTCCGAGCTGATCGGCGGGCAGGGACGCGATGCGCTTGGCCAGGGCCGGCGAGGCGAGGTACTCGCCCTGTTTCGGGACGACGTCGGAGCCTGGGACTCTTACCGAGGTGGTGCCCGACTCCGGCAGAGCGACCCGCAGGACCGTGATCGGCTGGTCGTCGACGATGTCGAAGCCGCTGGCGACGGCCAGCTCACTGTCCTTCAGAACGTGGTCGGGCTGGAGGTCCGTGTGGCTCGACTGCTGGGGGAGGCCGGGCTGGAGAGCGATGGATGCCCAGGTGGAGCGCATGCTGCGCTCGGGGAAGGCCTGGGCGGCGGCCAGCAGCATGAGGAACAGGGCCACCCCCACCATCACCCCGGCGACGATCCCGACCAGGCGGCGCCGGGCGGAGCGGTCGTTGGCGACAAGCAGACGGGTCAGGGCGATGCGGCTCATGACTGGCTTCTGGCGGTGGCGTGCTCGGCTCCGTCCGGCTCTAAGCCGGCCCGTGTGGCGCCGGGGCCGATGCGGCCGTCGCGCACGGTGACCTCCCGGTCGGCGTAGGCGGCGACGCGAGCGTCGTGGGTGATGATGACCAGGCTGGCGCCGCGGGAGCGCACCGAGGCCAACAGCACCTCCATGGTCCGCTCTGCGGCCAGGGAGTCCAGGGAGCCGGTGGGCTCGTCGGCGAAGAGGATGCGTGGACTGGTCACCAGTGCCCGTGCGACGGCGGCCCGCTGGGCCTGCCCGCCCGAGAGCTGGCCGGGGCGCTTGTCCAGGTGCTCACCCAGGCCCAGTTCGCCCAGGGTCTCTCGGGCCTGGGCGAGCGCCTTCCTGCGCGGGGTACTGGCCAGGAGCAGGGGGATGGTGACGTTGTCCAGGGCGGAGAGGTCCGGTAGGAGCTGGCCGAACTGGAAGATGAATCCGAACTCGCTCAGTCGCAGCCGGCTGCGGGCGGCCTCGTCCAGCGCCGCGATGTCCTGCGACACGTTGCCGCCGTGGTAGCCGACGCTTCCGGCGTCGGGCACGAGCACCCCGGCCATGACGTGCAGGAGGGTGGACTTGCCCGAGCCCGACGGGCCGGTGACGGCCAGGACCTCACCGGCCAGGATGTCCAGATCGACGCCGCGCAGCGCGCGGGTCTGCCCGAAGCTCATCTCCAGGCCTCGGGCGCGCATGAGGGCCTCGCCCAGCGGGTGGGACCCGCCCTGACCTCGCCCGGGGGCGACGCCGGCGGTCGTGACAGCGGTGGCACTCATGAGCGTACCTCCGCCCGCAGCTCGCTCAGCCGGGCCGCGGTGGTCTCCATCCAGCGCAGGTCGGCCTCGATGTGGAACAGGGCGTGGTCGGCCAGCAGCACCGTGCGCAGGTCGCCGTCCTGCTTGAGGCGGGTCAGCTCGCGCATGCGCGCCATGTGCTCGGCGCGCTGGAGGTCGAGGAGCCGCCCGGCGTCGTCGTCGAGCATGAGGGCGATGACGGTCTTGGCGAAGATGTCGGCCTGGACGTCGCCGGCCGGGGTGACCGGGGTCAGCAGCCACTGCTCGACGCTCTGGCGCCCGGCGTCGGTGACCTCGTAGCGCTTGCGCTCCGGGCCGGCGCCGGGCTCGGTCTCGATCTGAGTGATGAGCCCGTCGCGCACCAGGCGGGCGAGCGTGGCGTAGACCTGGCCGTAGGCCAGCGGCTTGGAGGCGGCGAACCAGTGGTCCCAGGATCGCTTGAGGTCGTATCCGTGGCCGGGTCCGGCGCTGAGCAGGCCAAGAAGAGTGAGTCTGGATTCCATACCCATGACTATACGTCGAGTGTATACACACGCGATATACTCCGTGAGGAGGAGGTCTGCTCCTGCTGTCTGGGTTGGTGGGAGGAGTGCTCGTGGTGGGGTGCTGATGGACGGCGGGGGCGCTTCGGCTGTCAAACTGACAGGTCGGGCCATGTTTGACAGCCGTCGGCCGCGCCCTTAGGTTAGCCCTACCTTTGTTGTGAGCAGTGGGGGAGGTCTGATGCCGAACGGGGTCATCGGAGACGGGGCTCGCCTGCGCCGCCCGGCCATCCTCCTGGCCGCAGCCGTGCTGCTCGCCACGTGCGTGCTGGCCTCCCTGTTCGTCGGCTCCTCCAGGATCCCCGCCGACCAGGTCGCCCACTACCTGCTCCACCCCGACGCCTCCAACGTCTCCTACAACATCAACGTCCTGCGCGTGCAGCGCACCATCATCGGCGTGCTCGTGGGCGCCGCCCTGGCGGTGGCCGGCGCGATCATGCAGGCCGTCACCCGCAACCCCCTGGCCGAGCCCGGGCTGCTCGGCGTCAACGCCGGCGCCTCGCTCGGTATCGTCCTGGGGACTGCCGCGCTCGGCGTGCTCCCGGTCCCCGGCCAGCTGCTCCTGGCGGCCGGCGGCGCCCTGACTGCCACCGCGCTCGTCCAGGTCATCGGGATGATCGGCGGCTCGACATCCTCACCGGTGCGCCTGGTGCTCATCGGTGTCGCCTTCTCGGCCTTCGCCGGGGCGGTCATCCGGGGCGTCGTGCTGACGATGCCGAACCTGTTCCGCACCTTCATCGACTGGGAGGTCGGCTCCCTGACCCGCGCCGACATCCCCCTGGCGGCCATGACGACTCTCGTGGTCCTGGGGGCCGGTGCAGCCCTCCTCCTGGCCGGTTCCCTGGACAACATCGCCCTGGGCGATGACGTCGCCTCCTCCCTGGGCACCAGGGTCGGCCTCGTGCGGGGGCTGAGTCTGGTGGTCATCACGCTCCTGTGCGCCACAGCCACCACGGTGGCCGGCCCCATCGGGTTCGTCGGGCTCATGGCGCCCCTGACGGCCTCCTGGCTCATGGGACCCCACCGGGGCTGGATCGTGGCCCTGTGCGCACTGGGCGGTCCCGTCGTCGTCCTGGCCGCCGACGTCCTGGGCCGCGTCCTGGCCCGCCCCGGCGAGATGCAGGTCGGCCTGCTGACGGCCTTCGTCGGCTCACCCGTCCTCCTGCTCATGGTCCTACGGCTGAAGGACCGGGCCTCATGAGAGGAATCAGACTGAGCCGTACCGCTGCCCCGGTGCGCCCCGTGGTCACCGGCCCGCGCCGCAGCCTCCACGTGGGGACCGACGCCGGACGCCTGTGGATCGTCGTCGGCCGCTGGTCAGTGCTCATCAGCCCCCGCCACGTCCTCGTCGGCCTCGTCCTGATAGCGCTCAGCCTCGCGGTGGCTGTCGCCGCCCTGCGCCTGGGAAAGTTCGCCGTCTCCACCCAGGAGGTCCTCGTCGCGCTCCAGGGACAGGGGCGCAGGATCGTCCAGGTCGTCATCGTCAAATGGAAGCTGCCCCGGATCCTGCTGGGACTCGTGGCGGGCCTGGCCCTGGGTGTGGCCGGCGCCGTCTTCCAGACCATCACCCGCAACCCCCTGGGCTCGCCCGACC
>ERZ773075.1201-NODE-1201-length-14511-cov-5.11469_pt1 | contig 14511 bp, 10 predicted proteins | sample MGYA00580614_ERZ773075 | MGnify/ENA primary metagenome ERZ773075 (study PRJEB29015, sample SAMEA2738021) | human oral metagenome | biome: human oral; feature: human-associated habitat; material: dental | place: China | collected 2043 ... | reverse complement strand
CTGCGCCGTACTGCGCCGCCCTGCTGGACCGATCTCGAGGCGGGTTGCGACCGATCTCGCGCTGGAAGCGGACCGATCTCGATGCGGAGTACGACCGATCTCGGCGGGAGGGGGCGCGGGGAGCGGGGTACGGGGCGCGGGCTAGAGGCCGAGAGCGCTGCGCTCCTCGGACCCGACCCAGCCGGAACGCCCCTCCAGGGCGTGGAACCAGCGCGCCAGGGCGGGCCAGAAGGCGACCGACGGCGCCTCGCCGCCCGGGTAGTGCCTGCGCCCGCCGTACTCGTAGGCCTGCACGGTGGTGAACAGGCGGATGTCGCTGCCGGTGGGCGCCACGCCGCAGAGGAACTGCTCCACCGAGACGACGGCGGACAGCGGCGGGACGTCCTGCACCGTCAGGGCCGCCTCGCGGGAGGCCTCCATGCGGGTGGCGCGGGCGAGCAGGGTGTCGATGACGTCGAAGGCGATCAGGACCGAGTTGGCCGCCTCGACCGCCTCCTCCTCATCCTTGCTGTGCGTGGCCGTGCCGTGAGGGCCGTTGACGTGCTCGGCCAGCCAGGCGTCCCAGGCGTCGGTGGAATTGCGCCGGTTGATCGGGTAGAGATCGGGAGCGCCCTTGCGCTGAAGTCGCCACCAAGCGGTGGACAGGTCGAAGAGCATGTCGCCGGAATCATCGGAGACGACCTGCCCGGTGGTCATATCGACCAGGGCGGGGACCGTGGGCGGAGGCGTGTATCCGGGCGTCGTCGCATAGACCTCGGCCAGGGAGCGCGCCCCGAGCGCCGGGTCGATTCCGGGTTCGCCGTCGGCCCCGGTCAGCTCCCAATAGCCGTCCTCGCCGCGGCCGTAGGTCCAGGACACGGGAAGGGCCTCCACCAGGCCCAGTAGACGCCGGGCGATGAGCACGCGGCGGCACCATGGACACGATCCGGAGGCGATGAGTCGATAGCGGCCGGCTTCGACAGGAAGGTCGTCGTCGCTGAAACGGTGCGAGATGGCAATGGGCATGGGGACCTCCCGGCGAATGAGGATGAGCGGCAGGTGGGCGGCGGATGAGCGGCAGGTGAGCAGCACAGCGTCTCAAGCCAATGGTCGCCCCTGCACCAGGCGCGCGCCGCCTCATTCACCCCAGGCGAACCTACGGCATCGTCCGACTCCGCGACGCGACGATTCGGGCCCGCCCAGCCATCCGCGACCGATCTCGAGCCGGAGTACGACCGATCTCGGTGCGGAATACGACCGATCTCGACGAAAGGGCGGGGCGCGGGGGCCGGCCTCCTTACTCCTCGCGGTTGAGGAACTCCTCGGTCGCGTCGAGGATCCGCACCTCGTCCGGGTGGTCCCAGCGCAGATCCGCCAGGAGCTCGCGCCCCTTGTCCAACGCGTCCTGAGCCGCCTCGCGCGCCCCCGGCGCCTCGCGGTTCTCCGCATACAGACGGCAGATGAAGGCGTACTCACGGGCGGCCGTCACACGGTCCCCGACCGACATGAAGCCCTCGATAGCGCGCTGCGAGGCCTCGACAGCCCTCATGTTGTCGTCGCAGCGCCACAGCACATCGGACAGATCCCGCTCCAGGCTCCCCGCCTCCCAGGTGTCGGAGTAGTCTTCCTGAGCGGGAACGGTCTCCTGGACGCGCCGAGCCTCCGCGATGAGCTCCAGAGCCTCCTCCTCGTGGAGGCGTGAGGCCTGGACACTGGGCTGCGTCACGAGCGCTCGAGCCGCCTGGCGCAGGAAGCGGGCGTACTTCAGGCGGGTGCCGTCATTCGCGTCGGGCTCCTCGCCGATGGGACACAGCTCGGCGCAGCGCCGCAGCAGGGCGCAGGCCTCCTCAGGACGCTTGAGGTTCTGGGCGGCGTCGGCGGCCCGCTCGAAGTAGGCGCACGCCCGGTCCGCCTGCCCCCTGCCCAGCTGCACCTCGGCGAGTGCGCAGGCGGCCTCCAGAACACCTGCGTGCTCCTTCAGGTCTATGAGCACGTTGACGAGAATCTCGCGCAGGCGCAGGACCATACCGGGACGGTGCGCAGATTCGGCCAGATCGATGCCGATCTCCAGCACCTCGGCGGCCTCCAGGAACCGCCGCGAGGCACCCAGGGCATTGGCGAGCGACCCGAGGATATCCAGGGCCCAGGATCGCAGACCGGCGGCGAGGAGAAGGTTGGAGGCCTCCCGGTACTGGATGACGGCCTCATCAGTCTGTTCGTAGTGCCGGGAGAGCCGGCCGAGCGCCTTGCGGGCCTCGACGACCGTGGACAGCGACGCCGGGTCGCGCCTGCGCATGAGCGAATCCAGCTCGCGCGCCGCCGTGTAGATATCACCGGCACTGGCGTGAATGAAAGCGGCGAAATTGTCGACTCTGTCGCGCCGATCCCAATCGGGGTCATGGCCGATGCCGGCCAGATGGTCGGCGACGACCCGCATGGTCTCGATGACCGGCAGTGCGGCCTGGGGGCGGATCATCTGCACGCGAGTGCAGGCCTCCCAGTAAAGCGCGGCGAAGATCTCCCACAGCGCGTCGGGGTCGGCCGCGCCAGCGCCCTCGGCCGGCTCCGGTAAGTCAGGCGAATCGGCCGTTGTGGTCGAGTCGGTCGCTGCGAGCAGCTGGTCGGCGAGCTCGTGGACCTGCGCGGCCAGCTCCTCCAGGCGGGCGAGCCGATCATCGTCGGCGGGATCCCGACCGGCGACGGAGTCGGCCGCGCCCGCATCGCACAGGAGCTCGATGTCCAGACGGAGCAGACGGGCACGACGCTGCGCTTGACCGCCGTCGGGAACCGGGCGGGCGGCGAGGAGGTCGCGAGCGGCACGATGCTCCTCGAAGGCCCGGTCGTATTCCTCGGCTTGGCTGTATTCGACGGCGCGCGCCATGGCGGCCTCGGCCTCCAGACCCGCCGGCGGCTCGGCGTCCAGTGCGCCCTGCTCCCACAGCCAGTCACGCAGCATGGCCCTCTCGGCGCCATCGGGGCGGGCGTCGGGTGCGTACAGGCGGTTCAGGGCCTCGGCGGCGCCGGCCGGCGGGATGAGGACCGGCATGCCGACGGCGGGGTAGCCGGTCGATGCCCCGTCGCGCGAGCCCGCCTGCTCCGGGTCTTCAGAAACCTCAGGGGCACCGGCAGCTCCAGCGGAACCCGCACCCGGACGGGCGTCTTCATCCGCGCTATCGGCGCTATCGGCACCGTCAGCACTGTCGGCACCGTCCAGACCGTCCAGGTCGCTGATCGGAGCGGCCTCGGGAAGAGCCTCGGGCGTCTCAAGAAGCTCGACGCGCATGCCGTCCTGCGCCCGCTCGATGTACGGGCGCCAGCCGAGCGCCTTCTCCAGGTCTCGCGTCCACCAGTCATTGCCGTTGCGCTCGTCGTAGGCGGCGTCAATGCGGCGCGCCCAGGCCTCGCACTGCTCGGCGGCCTCGGCCAGCGTCGAGCCGGCGCCCACGCTCACGCCGGGGCACCAGGTCCGGTTCTCCGGCAGATCGACGCCGAGACGCTCATCGCCGCGCCCGTCCCGGGTCGCCTGGTGAAGAAGAACAGCCGCGCCGCAGGTGAAGGCCTCAAGGTCGCTTGCGGAGTCGCACAGGGCCGTCCAGGCCGCATGGCGGCGCAGGATCCTCAGACCCCGGTCGACATGCCCGGACAGGGCGAGATAGTAGAAGTGATCCTCCAGCCCACCGGCATGACGGGGATCGTGCCGGTAGGCGCGATAAGCGCGCACGTGGGTGTCCCACGCGGCCCGGGTGCGACCGGTGCGCAGCAGGGGCAGAAGCACATTGGTCTGCATATTCGCGGGCTGCTCGGGGCAGCCGATCTCCCCGGCGAGTACCGGCACCGCGGTCGCCACCGCGAGCTCGTCGTCGCCGTCGGCGATCGCCTGAACGACCTGCCGCTCGGGATCGCAGGCCAGGCAGTCGGAGGAGTCATCGCGCGGCGTGGCCCTCCAAGCGGCGAGCTCGGCACGGGCCTCCTCGGCAAGGCCCAGACGCCGGGCCACGTAGAAGCGCTGGCCGTGGACGGTGTGCATGGAGGCGCCCTGCTCGCGGTAGAAGGCCTCCATGCCGTCCTCGAGAGCGCGCACCTGCTCCAGGGGTACCGACGGGTTGCGGGCGGCGGCGGTCACCGCCCACTTGTAGTGCCAGCGCAGGTGGTGGCTCACGCGCTCATCGAACAGGTCGGGCCGTTCGGCCTGCCGGGCCAGGCACCACACGAAGGGCGCCACCCCCTTCCACTCCTCTCCTCCCCAGGCGTAGTCGGCGACGAGCTGAGTGCGGGTATCGACCTGGAGCTGCTCATCGCCGATCTCGTCGGCCCAGGTGACGGCCTCCGCCACGAGCGCCGAGCGCCTGGGGCCGCGCGGCAGGGTGTAGGTGTAGCGCAGGCGCTCGATGATGTCCTCGCGATTCATGAGGGAGCTCCTTCTTGGCGGGAGGTGGGGGCCGCGCTGTCATCCTCCGAGATGGTCGGGCCGGAGGGCGTCAGAGCGCTCGTCAGGAGGGTGGAGAGCGTCTGGGCGGCCCAGGCGCGCTCCTTCGCGGTCAGGGAGTGGTGCCCGGTGAGCAGGCACTGGACGTACAGACCGCGCAGGACCCGGGTGATGGTGGCCTCATCCGGTCTCGGGCCGGCTGGGGTGGCTCGGCCGACTGGGTCGGCTCGGTTGGCTGGGCAGCTCGTCCCCGTCACGGCGACGAGCTGCGCGACCAGGGCGCTGGCCCGATTCAGGACGAGCCGGGGGCGCGGCGCCGCGGCGAAGGGATCGGTGACGCCGAGAACCTGGGACCAGGCCCCGACCGCGGCGGCCCGGGAGGCGGCCGCGCCGGCAGCGGAGGAGGCCTGGGCGCGACGTCCGGCGAGGTCCGGATCCGGCAGGTAGAGCGCCGGAGTGGTGGCGGGGTCGAAGCGGCGCAGCACCACCTCGACGTCGCCCTCGGTCAGGGCGCTGCCGGCCAGACGGAGCAGGTCGATGGCCTCGGCCTCCTCCGCCGGGGTGGCGGGCGTGAGCGCATCGAGGATCTCGTCGGGATCGACCAGCGCCAGTTCGCCGATGCCGGCGGCATTGTCGAGCGCCTCGGGGTGGAGGGCGAGGGCCGCGATGATCTCGGCCTCGTAGGCGTGGCCCGCATTGATCAGGACGATCCCCTGGGCGGCGGCGACGTCGGCCAGCGCCCGGAACTGATCGACCGTGCGGGTCCAGCGCACGCGCGTGCCCCTGCCCGCCAGCGCGACCAGCTCGGCGAGGGTCTTCTCGCCGGCCGTCGTCGTCAGCGGCACATGGCGGGCGACGAGCCCGAGCATCTCGGGGTCCTCGACGGCCACGGAGCACAGGCCGATGGCGTGCGCCGCGACGAAGGCGTCCAGACGCGTGGGCGCGGCGCGCCCCAGACGCTCGATCCAGTCCCGCACCTGCCCGCCGATCGTCTCGCGGACGGTCTCCAGCAAGTCGTCGTCGACGAGGGATTCGCGCGAGGCCGTCAGGTGCAGGTGCTCGGCGTCGGCAATCACGCGCACGAAGTAGGCCCAGTCGGGGGCCAGGCCCTCGGCCGCACGGGTGACGAGCATGCGCTTGACGCTGACCGTGTGCCGGGCCTCCGCGGTGGGGGCGGCCCGCCCCATGATGGCGATCGTCCCGTGCAGCCCGGCGGCGGGCACGTCGAGGTCGAGCAGGTCGAAGGGCTCGGAGCCGAGTTCGTCCGTGCACCACTGCACCGCCTGGCCGCGGGGCATCTCCCAGGGGCCTCGGCCGCGGCCGTGATAGGTGACGGCGCCGTCGTCGGAGCGCACCTCGATATCGACCGGCAACAGGTGGCCGAACTCCTCGACCAGGGCGCGCACCGTCTCCGGGGCCAGCCAGTCCTCGCTGGGCAAGGCGCGCAGGGCGATGGCGGCGCCCGGCTCGCGGGGCGCGTCGGCGGCGGAGTCGGGGACCGGTTCGACGGAGTAGGTGCCGTCGGTCCTTCCTCGCCAGCGCACGGCCGGCGCGGCTGAGTCGGCCGACCCGGCTGATTCGGCTGACCCGCCGCCGCGGGCGGAGCGGGAGGTGACCACGATCTCGGGGCTGACCATGAAGCAGGAGAGCAGGCCGATGCCGAACTGGCCCAGGTAGTCGCCGCGGGCCAGACCGAGCTCGTCGCGCTTGGAGGAGGCGCCGATCGTCGACAGCAGCTCGTCGACTTCGTCGGCGGTCAGCCCGACGCCCGTGTCCGTGCAGGTCAGGGTGGCGGCGCCGTCGGCGCGTCCGAGCTCGATCGTGACCCGCTGCGGACAGTCGGGCTCGATGGCGCGGCGGGCGGCGATGGCGTCGACGGCGTTCTGCAGGAGCTCGCGCACGTAGACGCGCGGACCCGAATAGAGGTTGCGGGACAGGAGGTCGACCATGCCGCGCAGGTCGACCTGAAAAGCGGACATGCCTCAGCTCTCCTTCCCGGTGCGGTCATCGGGCTGGGCGCGCTCGGCCTCGAAGGCGTCCCAGACGGCGGCAGCGGCCGTGGGGTCGTCGACGGGCTCGCTCGCGGGCAGTCCCCGTTGCTCCGCCAGGTCGTTGAGAGGACCGACGGTCGAGCCGACGACGATCCTCAGGATGTCGCGGAGCTGCTCGTCCTCCGCCCCGAGCATCAGGGGAGTCCAGGACGAGGCGAGGATGCGGTGACCGGCGCTGGTGGGAACCAGCCGGATGGAGGACAGGCAGTGGGCGAAGTTGGTGGCCTGGATGTGGGCGCGCAGTGCCGCGGCATCCGTGACGAAGGCGGGGCCGTAGAGGGACTCGACGTGCAGCAGCAGGTCCCCGTCGTCGTGCACGGACAGGCGCACCGGGTGGTGCCAGGCGGAGGCCGCCCACTTGTTCAGTGCGATCTGCTTGAGATTCTGATCGAACAAGCGCGCGAGCACGAACAGGAGGCGCGCACGACTGACGGGCGGGGTGAGGGAGTCGGGGTCGGTCCACCAGGGCATGTCAGTCCTCCTTCCGGACACGGGTCAGAGGCAGTGTGTTCTCGAAGGCCACCGCGCACCGGTCGACCAGGAAGGTCGCCCAGGCGAGATAGCCGTCGAGCTGGGTATCGGTCATGCCCTGCTCCAGCGGAGTGACCGCCTCAATGCGCACATAGAGGCGGCCGGCGTCGGCGGAAGCCCCCTCCGGCGAGTCAGTCGCCTCCTCCTGCCCCTCCTTGGGAGCGTCCACCTGGGCCAGGCTGATCGTCGGGGCCGGCTCACTCGCCAGAAGACGATCCACGAGGTCGCGGGCGGCCTCGATCTCCTGAGGCTCGGGGTGCAGCTGCCCGGCCAGGTCAATGCGCACCGAGAGCGAGGTGGTGCTCATGCTGACGGATACGGCCGGATCATCCCCGACGAGCACATCGCGGTCCTCAGGTTCCGGTTGCCGGCAGGGCAGACCACGGCGGCCGGCCGAGGCGGCGATACGCATGGGCGAAACGGTCGGTAGTGCTGTCACGGGCCTACCGTAGTGCCTTCTCAAGCGCCTTCTCGCATCGCGGATATGGGCACTCCAAGCCATTGAGGGACGGGCACGCGTCGAGGTTGACATTCTCGAACGAGGGCGACGGTGGCACCGTCGATCTCGTTCGAGAATGTCGACCTCGTGACCGCCTCGGCGCCCTCAGGAGGCCCCGTCGAGCGTCTCCTCCAGACTGGCGATGCGTGTCAGGGCGGGGTGGCCCTCCCAGCGGCTGTGGGACAGCAGTCGGCGCAGACGGGCGATGTCCTCGCGCGCCGCATCGGTCTCGCCCATCTCGGCGTGGATGAGAGCCATGAGGGTCAGCGGGTGGGAGGCGGTACCGCGATCCTTGGCGCTGACGTAGCAGGCGAAGGCCCGCTTGCAGTGCTCGAGCGCTTCGACGTGCTCGCCGGTGCGCCACAGGATCCATGCCATGTCGTCGTGCCAGTCGCCCAACTCGAAAGCCCGGGAGTACGTGCGCGAATCGGGAACCGACTCGACGAGATCCCACGCCCGGGACATCAGCGCTCGGGCGTCGTCCGGGCGGACCGGCGCCGTCGGGTCGGAGGACTCGGCCACGGCGGCGCGTCCGGCGCGCCGCAGGTACCTCGCGCAGCGAACCCGTCCGGCGTCGTCACTGGTGTCGACCAGCTCGGCTGCGCGCTCGAACAGGCGCGAGGCCCGAGGGCTCTCCCCGAGCTTCTCGCAGGCCGAGGCGGCCCGCAGGAGGTAGTCCGCGCCCCGCTGCGTCTCGCCGCGCTTCAAGGAGGTCTCGGCCACGATCAGGCAGTTGTCGCGCACCCCCTCCGCATCGTCCAGCCTCTCCAGGACGGAGACGAGAGTGCGGCGCAGCTCTTCGGCGAGGATCGGGGGCGCATCGGCGCTCAACGACGTCTCGAGCACCTCGGCCGCCTCCAATGGCCGCCCCGATGCGATCAGAGAGGCGGCCAGCGCCCCGAAGAGCGGCCCGGCGAGCGAGTCCAGCCCCACGGACAGGTGGACGTCCAGCAGCTCGCGCGACTGGGACACCGCCTCCTCGGTCTCGCCGAGGCTCATTGAGGCCCGCACCAGGGTGCTGCGGCCCGCCTCCGCCAGGACGACCGGGCAGGGGTCGTACCCTCTGAGCACCGTATCGACGAGCGCCCGGGCGCCGTGGGCATCGCCGCGCGCCAGGAGGACATCGGCCTCCAGGAGAGTCAGCTGGTCGTCCAGGGCGCCATCGTCCGGTTCGAGCAGATGGGCCACGTGGGGGGCGATCAGCCGGGCGAGCTCGAGGAACTCGGCGGCCCCCTGATGGTCGTCGCGGCCGGACAGGATCCGCACCAGCGTGACGGCCGACCTGCATGCGTCAACGAGCTCGGCCTGGCGGCCCGCCGGGGCGTCCAGTAGACGCTCGGCCAGGGACGTCAGCTGCTCGGCGAGCTCTCTGGCGTGAGCGAGCTGGTCGGCGCGCGTGCGCTCGGTGGCCCGGCCGTGGAGGTCAGCGGCCTTGCCCTCCGCCTGAAGGGCCTCCAGGTCCAGCTCGATGACCCGCAGGGGATGAGCGACGCCGTCGATGTGGGCGCGCAGGTAGGCGATCTCGTCGGCCGCCCGCTCGTAGTCCCAACCGCGGTCGGCGACGTTGTAGCGCAGGGAGTGCGCCGCGCGCATGAGCTCGGGGGCGACCCGCTCGGGATCGGGGGTGAGCCCCCGCCTCATGGCCTGGGCGATCAGGAAGGCGTGCTCGAGCGTCTGCCCGGGACGGCACAGCTCGACCTCCAGACGGCGCAGGAGGTCATCGGCATCGCCGACGGCGGGAGGGGTGCGCAGGTCGACACTCGGGTAGGGGCCGAATTCGGCCGGGTACTCGGCCGGATGCTCAGTTGAATACTCGGCTGAATACTCGGCTGAATACTCGGCTGAATATGGCCCGCCCTCGCCCCGATTCGCCGTTGATGTTGTCGATGCGGCCGGTGCAGCCGACGCGGCCTCAGCCATCGGCTCGAAGGCGCCGCTTCCGCTTGGAGTTCGATGGCCAGGACCGGTGGCTGTAGACGCTGTGGACGCTGTAGGCGCAGAACCGATGCGGGCAGCCGCAGACAGAGCCTCAGTCTCAGCGGGGACGCCGTCATCGCCACCGGTCCTGCCGGGGCTGCCGGGCCGGTCCTCAGTCTCCCCGGGCGCCTGAGCAGAACCGGATCCCCCGGTCCGGGACATCCGCCCGTGCCTCCCGGCATCCCCCGAGTCTCCGCTCCGGTCGACTGGCGGGACCTCCACCGGCGGTGCACCGGGCACCCCGCCCTCCTCGGGCGCCTCGACCTCCCCGGGCTCCCCGGGTTCGACGGCGTCCCCGGGCTCGTCGCTGATCGGCTCAATGACCTGGGTCTCCCAGAGCATCCTCTCGGGTGCGCTGGAGATCCTGTCCGCCTCAGTAGATCCTCGAGATTCTCGCGGTCCTCCCGCCGGCTTCCGGACCGTCCTGGGATATTCAGGCGGTCCTTGAGCATCCGCAGCATGCGCAACGGCCTCAACCGGCTTCAGGCGCTCATCCCCGGCGGCCCCGGGCGCCTCGGGCTGTCCGGGCTGCTCGGGCGCCCCGGACTCTTCAGACTGCTCGACACTCCCAGCACTCACAGAGCCCTTGGAACTCTCAGAGCCCGTCACGCCCTGAAGGCGCGCGAGGCCCGCAGAGTTCGCAGCACTCTCAGCACCCTCAGAGCCAGGACGGGGGCCGGCCTTCCCAGCGTCTCCAGTGCCCGCAGCGTCCCCAGTGCCCTCAGCCTCCCTGGACCGCCTGGACCGCACGGGCGGCATCTCCCCGGTGCGGGCGGGCACCGCACCCGCACGCGCATGGCGGCCGACGACCTCCCCGGCGCTGACGAACGGCTGCCGAGCGAGCCCGACCTCCAACCGCGTCGACACGGCCGTGTTGCCGTTGCGGGCGTCGTACCGAGCGGCGATCTGGCGAACCCAGTCCTCCATCAGTTCGCGAGCGGTGCGCAGGGGCATGCCGGGACCGATGTCGGGACCGGGGCACCATGTGGAGGCGGACGGGATGCCGGCATCCAGCGGCTCCTCGCCGCGCCCGTCGTTCTCGGACTCGCGCAGCACGAGAACGGCGCCGGCGAGGAGGTCCATGAGCGCCCTGGCCGACTGGGCCTCATCGGCCCGCCCCACGTATCCGCGCATGAGCCTCAGACCGCGGGCCGCCCGCCCGGATAGCGCCAGGTACTCCAGGTGCTTGCCCAGGCGGCCGATGACCCGCGGATCGGAACGCAGCGCCCGGTAGGCGTGCACGTGGGCCTCCCACGCCGTCTGCGAGCGGCCCGAGGCGAGCAGGGGAAGGAGGGCTTCGCCGTGCACGAGGCCGGGCTGCTCCTCGCCGTCGAATCCCTCGGTCCCCCGGCTGAGCACGGGCTCCGCAGCGGCCACAGCCGCCTCCCAGTCCTGGTGGATGCTCGCCCATTCGATCGCGCGCACGGTGTCGCGCTCCCCGGGCTCGGCGCCGTCGTGCGCCGTCGTCGAGCGCCAGGCGTCGAACTCCGCGGCGGCCTCCTCCTCCAGCCCGAGCATGATGGCGGCATGCAGGAGGCTGCCGTGGACGGCGTGCATCGAGCCGCCCATGAAGCGGGCGAACTTCTTCAGGCCCGTCTCGAGCTCCCGCAGCTGGCCGGTACTGACGGCCGGATTGTCGGCGGCCACCGGTACCGCCCGCTCGTAGCTCCAGCCCATCCGGCGCAGACGGCCGGAGTCGAAGAGATCGGGGCGCTTGTCAAGACGCGACAGCAGCCAGATGAAGGGCCCCAGCGCCCTCCACTCCTCGTTGCTCCGGTAGCGCGCCTCGGCCAGTGCCAGACGCGCGTCGATCGCCAGCTGGTCGTCCCCCGCCATGTCGGCCATGGCCACGGCCTCGGCTGTCAGACGAGAGCGGGTCCGGCCCCACGGGCGGCCGGAGGCGGTGGCCAGGCGTCCAATGACGTCGTCTCGGCTAGTCGTTCGGCTAGTCATTCGGCTAGTCACTGCGCAGTTCCTTCTGGATGGGCGACCCGGAGGGCCGCGCGGTCGGGGCGACGTCGTCGGGGGCGGGGCTCACCGCGCCCCGCGTGCCACTGGTCGCGTTCATTGGCCTGCCCCCTGGATGTTCTGCCCACGGTTCACGATCTCGCCGAGCTCCTCGAAGTTGGCGATGATGACCTGCAGGCTCGTGTCCAGGATGTTGGCGAGCTGGGCGTCGTTGAGGCCCTCGGCCACGGAGACGGCGACCTCTGCTGCGACCTGGCGCCCGTCGTCATCGACGAAGCTGCTCAGGGAGGGGATCGCCTGAGAGCGGTTGAGCGTGTTGAGCAGATCGCGCAGCGTGACGGTGACGTCGGCGTCCTCGGGCAGGTTCAGCCAGGAGCGCGCGTAGATCGCCAGGAGGTTCTCGTCCACGATCGCCACGACGTAGGAGTACTCGTCGAAACCGGCGACGATCGCGCTGTCGTCCTGCTTGCGGGTGTAGGTGAAGCCGTTGTCGTCGAACCAGGCGGCGACCCGGTCGATCGTGACCTGGGGCGTCTGGTCGCCCGCGGGCTCATTCCACCAGGCCATATCAGTCCTCCTCCGTGGAGACGACGAATGCGGACAGGTCGTCCGCCGCCGTCTCGTAGAAGCTGAGCAGTGTGGTGAAGGACGAGTTCAGGAAGCTCTGGAGCTGGACATCGCTCATCCCCTCACCCGTGAAAGCGGTCATGTCGGCCTGGAGGCAGACGGCGCCGTCGTCGAAGGAACTCAGCATGACGCGAGGGGCGTACATGGTCGAGTTGTGCTCGTCCACGTACGCCATCAGAGCGGGATCGACGGCGGCGAACTCGCTGTGCCACGTGCTGCCGACGACGAGGAACTCCGAGTCGGCGTCGATGACGAAGATCTCGCAGTTGTCCAGGTCGGTGATCGCGGCGCCGTCCTCCGCGATCTCGTAGTCGAGCCGCTCGGTCTTGAGCCACGCCTCCACCCGGGAGATCGTGACCCTTGGTTGTGCGCTCATCGCATCTCCTTCGCGTCGGGCTCGTGACCGCCTCGTGACCTCACCGTGAAGTCTGCAACCCGGGGGCCACTCAGTCCACTCCGCCCCGGCTGCCCCTGACGTCCCGTCCCCTTCTCGCTGAGATCGGTCGTACTCCGCGTCGAGATCGGTCCACTTCCGCGTCGAGATCGGTCCACTTCCGCGTCGAGATCGGTCCGGTTCCGCGCCGAGATCGGTCGAAACCCGCGTCGAGATCGGTCGAAACCCGCACCGAGATCGGTCCAGTTCCGCGCCGAGATCGGTCGTGCTGCCGCGGGTCTGCTGTTCGTCGATGGCTTTGAGGTGTGGCATGTGGCTTTCGCCCTTGAGCTTGTCGTGCGTGCTTCGACGTCGGGCTGAGCCGGGGAGATCTCGCGCCGGAAGTGGACCGATCTCGGTGTGGGGCGTGGTGGGGGTGTGCTTCGGGTGTGGTTGTCGTCGGTGTCGCACATGGGAGACCGGGACCTTTGCGGAGCGGTGGCTGGCTTTTGTTGGAATGACGGGCTTTTCCGGTGAGCGTCGTATGCGGTGGTCGGGCTCCCATGTGCAATGAGGGGGGGTCTATGCACATGGGAGCAGGACCATGACCGCTACTGACATTGCTGTTCCGCATGATTCCGCGGTTCCCACCAACACGCGGTGCGCGCGAGTGTGCAACACCCACCACCCCCGCCAGAAGCGAGCACCAGCAGAGCCGGCCCACAACGGTCCAGCCCGACTCACACGACCTCCAGCCCCGAGAACCACCCCACCGGGAACCACCACACCCGAAACACGCACCCCGTCTCAATGTAACGACACACCACACTGAACCGAACTCGAGCCGGAACCCGACCGATCTCGACGCGGAGTACGACCGATCTCGCGGCGGGTTACGACCGATCTCGACGCGGAATGCTACCGATCTCGGCGGGAGGCGGTAGGCAGGCCGAGGAAGCGGGCGACCGTCTCGCTGCCCGGATCCGCCCACAGCGCCTCGGGGGCGTCGAGGCGCAGAAGTCGCCCGGCCTCCATCACGCCCACCAGATCGGCCACGGCCCGCGCCTCCCCATGGTCATGGGTGACGTACAGAGCAGTCGTCCCCTGCCTGGCCAGGATCTCCCGCAGGTCGACGACGAGCTGCTCGCGCAGCGCCCGGTCGAGGGCGCTCAGCGGCTCATCGAGCAGCAGCAGCCGCGGACCGGGAGCAAGCGATCGCGCCAGCGCCACGCGCTGCGCCTGCCGGCCCATATCCCGGCAGGCCGACGAGCTCCAGCATCTCCTCGACGCGCGCCCGCCGCTCGGAGCGCGGCATCCCGGTGAGCCCATAACCCACATTTCCGGCCACATCGCGGAAAGGGAAGAGCTGACCGTCCTGGAACATGAGGCCGAAACCCCGCTTGTGAACCGGCACGCGCACGACGTCGCGCCCATCCCACGCGATCGTCCCGCCCGCCAGATCCTCCAAGCCGGCAACGGCGCGCAGCAGCGAGGACTTTCCGCAGCCCGAGGCCCCCAGGAGGGCGACCGTCCGACCGCGGGCCACATCCAGGTCGACGCCGTCGACGGCGGTGACCGAAGCACCGCCCGCCGCACGGTAGACCACCCGCAGGCCGCGCAGGCTCAGGCCCTCCGGGGCCGGTTCGTCACCGAGTGCCCCGGAGGGGCCATCAGCGCCATCAGTCATGTCAGCATCATCAGCATCGTCAACATCGTCAGTCATGGGTCTCCTCCCGGACGCGGCGCAGGCGGGCGGTCTGCAGCCATTCGCAGATCAGCATGATCGCAGCGCTTCCCAGCGCCAGAACAACACCGGCCGCCAGCCCCATGCCCTGGTTCTGGGCCCCGTGCGCGCCGATGAGCCGGTAGAGGACCACCGGCAGGGTGTCGGTGCGGGGCCGCACGAGGAACGACGTCGCCCCGAACTCGCCCAGGCTCGTCGCCAGCGCGAAGCCCGCCGCCAGACCCCCGGCGCGCAGCAGGTGCGGCCCATCGACAGTGGCCAGAACCCGGCCCGGTCCCGCACCGAGCGCCGCGGCGGCCTCGCGCTGACGCGGGGCGATGGCGCGCAGCGCCGGCA
>ERZ773075.1199-NODE-1199-length-14524-cov-26.1873_pt1 | contig 14524 bp, 10 predicted proteins | sample MGYA00580614_ERZ773075 | MGnify/ENA primary metagenome ERZ773075 (study PRJEB29015, sample SAMEA2738021) | human oral metagenome | biome: human oral; feature: human-associated habitat; material: dental | place: China | collected 2043 ... | reverse complement strand
TAGAGCAACGCGTTTACACCGCGTCGGTCGTCGGTTCGAGTCCGGCCGGGTCCACTACAGGCGTGACCTCGTCACCCGCAGCAGTTTCAGTCCCCGCCCCGCGAGCCGAGGCGCCGAGCCAGGTCGGCGACGGCGTCGACGAGATCCGTGACTCCCGGGTCCTCGACAGGGAAGTGGCCGCACTCGCGCAGAACCACCAGCTCGGCCGGACCCGCGGCGCGCGACAGCACCCGGGCGCTGAGCTCAACCGGCGTCCACGCGTCCCGGCCGGGGTGCAGCAGTGTCACCGGCGTGCGGTTGCGCTCGGGCGGGGTGTGCGCGAACCGTAGGTAGGAGGCGAGGAAGCCCAGAGGGACCCTGGCGGCGCCTCCGTGCGGGTCGACGGCGCACAGGTGAGACAGTGCGCGGTTGCGGCTCATCCGCCGCAGGTTCGCCACGGCGCTCATCGGTACCATGGTGCGCGCCAGCCCTCCGCGGGCGAGTGCCGACAGCGGCCCGCCCAGGACGCCCAGTGCTCCCGCGCGCGTCATGTGCGCCCGGGCCCGCCAGTCACGCGGGTCGAGCAGGCACGTGGCGGCCACCGCCGCCACGTGCGGCGAACGGGCCGCCACCTCATAGGCGAGAAGGCCGCCAATGCTGGCGCCCAGAAGCACCAGGGGACGGTGGTCGTGCTCGGCCTTGACGAGGTCGATGAGGAGATCGACCCAGGTGTCATAACGCACGGCCGCGGGATCCGGTGACGTCGTGCGGCCGTACAGGGGCAGGTCGACGGCACTGACGTCGATGCCGCGTGAGGCCACCAGCGCGGTGATGGGCCACAGCGCCCCGCTGTGCCCGCCCGCCCCGTGCACGAGCAGGACCCGGGCCGGCGCCCCCGGGTCGGAGGCTCGCGCGATGTGCACACGGTGGCCGTGCCACCGCCACCACGTCGGCTCGGGCACCAGCGAGGCCGCGTGCTGGTGGTGCGGCGGCAGGAAGGGCACGTACGGATTGGCCAGCATGCGTTGATGCTAGCCGCGCGAGCCGCGGCGCCCGCGCTTCTCCGCAGTGAGTCCACGAAGCCACCCCAGTCCTCGTGCCTTGCACAGCCCTGGAGCGCACCGCCGATGAGGCTGGAAGCTCTGGCTTGGTTCTGACACCTGCTGCTTGCTGATGCCATAGATCTGGCAGATCTCCCACACCGGCACGCCCTGCTGGTAGAGGGCGATTACCTCGTCCTTCTGCGCCGGCGTGAGGCGGGTGTGATGCTGGCAGGGGAGCGGCTATGGTGGTCGTGGTGGTGGTTTGTGGGGGCTCCGTCGTCGGGCGGCAACGTCTTGGCGAACTCCCGCAGCGCCTGCCAGTTCCTGGTGGGAGAGGTAAGGAGGGCTCCCACCAGTTCCGTATACGAGCCCTTGGGCCGGTGGCATTCTGCCGATCATCCGGAGGAGACAGAATGAGTAACGAGCAGGCGGGAATCCCGGCGGAGCTGACCGAGGCGCTATCGGAGAACGAGACGGCGGAGAAGATATTCGCGGCTCTGCCTTCATCGCACCAGAATGAGTACCTGCGCTGGATCGGTGAGGCGAAACGTGCCGAGACCCGCCAACGCAGAGCTGCTAAGGCTGTGGAGATGATGGTCGACAAGCACGGGTAGAGCGGTCTGTTCCTTACCGGCTCGTGCGACGGCGACGGCCAGACGGATCGCCACGCGACATCGCCGTCGTGGCGTGTATCAAAGTTTTTTCGTGAACCGGTGACGCCACTCGGGATGGGTGCCGAATTGCTGGAGACGGCGCTGCCCGCGGAGAACGACCTGATCATCGACCCAGCGCTCCCACTGCGTGGCTCGCTGTCGCTCGCCTGTGCTCAGGGGTGTGGCCACGCCGGCCTCGATGAGATCGCCCAGAATCATGAGAGACGAATCGGGAACCTGGATCTCCCAGGGGACGAGCATCCAGGGGCCATCTGGTCCCAGCAGGACGAACGAGCGATTGAGGTCATGAAGGTCGTTGAAGTGCTCGTCCTCACCGCCCTCGGACTGCCAGTACCAGCGTGTCAGTCGAAATGACTCCCAGACCTGCGTCCAGTTCTGAAAGCGCTCCCGCAGCGCGCGATCCAGCAGCGCCAGCGTGTCCAACGCCTCCGCCTCCGTTATCCAGCCCAGGGCGACGCCGTACCGTGTCAGCATGGCGGCGCGAACCATGTCCCAGGCTGTGAAGTCCACGTTCTGGATACCCCGGTCGTTGTTCCGCATCCGTTCCAGTCGCCATAGCGTCTCTGCAGCGTCCTGGGAGGAACCGGCTGCGCCTTGCAGCTCATAGCGTTCAGCCTCCGCCAGCGAGGTATTCGTCCACCGGGCCCGTTCGTCGTTGAAGTCGCCGCGATGGCCGAACATGATCAGCTGGAAGATCTGGCTGAGAAGATCAAGGCGGGAGCGCACGCCCCAGTCGCGGGCGAGCATTTCACGCTTGCCCTCAGTGTCCGAGCAGGCCAGGCGATCCCACGGCTCGTGGTGGCACAGGGAGTACGGCGCATAGATGGCCACAAGACGTTCGTACGCGCCGCAGGAGAACGCGCCGGGCTCTGAGCCCCGGATGGGGCGATGGTGCTCGGTGAGCTCAGTCCATGTCGACTCCTCGCCCTCGTGAAGAGACGATGCGACCTCATCCCGACGCTGCCGAAGCTTCTGACGAATTGGTCTATATAATTCGGCGGCACAAATTACGCCGAAGAAGACCAGGGCAATGATAAGGAGAGGGACCTGTGAGGGCATGGAGAGTATTGTGCAGCATACATACAGGCGAGCACCAAATTCGTGAGCGGGGGTTGATGTCGTTGTTATTGGGTTGAATGCCCGTTTATTTACAGGGTGCCGATCAATCTTTCGAGGCGTTTCATTCCCTCATACAGCTCGTCACGAGACGCGGCGTAGGACAGTCGCACATGGGAACGAGCCGTGGTCGTGGAGAAGTCCTTCCCCGGAGTGAGGGCTACATGCGCCTCCTCCAGGGCGCGGTAACAGAAGGTCTGGGCGTCGAGCCCTGTGGAGGAGACATCGAAGTAGACGTAGAAAGCGCCGTCGGGCAGAACCGGAACCGGTAGGCCGATGCGTTGCAGCCCATCGAGCACGATGCTCCTGCGAGCAAGCAGCTCTTGGCGGCGCTCCTCGCACACCGAGATGGATTCGCGGGAGAAGGCCGCCAGCGCGGCCTGCTGAATAGGGGTCGAAGCGCACAGGAAGTAGTTGACCGCCAGGTTCTCAGCGGGTTTCACCAGCTCCTCGGGAAGGATTGCCCAACCCAGGCGCCACCCCGTCATCCCGAAGTACTTGGAGAAGGAGTTGATGACGATCGCCTCGGGGTCGGTCTCCAGGACGCTGTGTGCAGGCGTGCCATCATCGTCGGGATCGGCCAGGCCCAGGTAGATCTCGTCGACGATTCGCCAGGCGCTGCGTTCACGCGCCAACGCGCAGATCGATGCCAGCTCCTCGAAGGGAATCGACGTGCCCGTGGGGTTGGACGGCGTCGCCAGCATCACCGCGCTCGTCTGCGGAGTCCACACCGACTCGGCAGAGGTACGGTCCATCTGGTAGCGGCTGGCAGGACTGGTGGGTGCCAGGACGATCCGGCCGCCGTAGGTCTCCACCAGCTGACGGTTGCAGGGGTAGGAAGGATCCGCGATGACGACGTCGTCGCCGGGCTCCGTGGTGGCGGCGGCTACCAGCAGGAGCGCCGAGGACGCTCCGGTGGTGACGACGATGCGGCCGGGATCGACCTCCACACCATGCCGGTCCCGGTAGAAGCCCGCAATGGCCTCTCGTAGTGCGAGCAGTCCCAAGGCGGGGGAGTAGGGCAGTGGCCGGCCGTCCATGACGCGGCGCATCTCCTCGCGGACAGCGGGAGGGGCGCCGAAGTCGGGCTCACCCAGGCTGAGCTTGGCGATCGAGTGGCCCTCGGCCTGGAGGGTTCCAGCGCGCTCGCCGATGCTCATGGCATGGAAAGGCCGGGCGGCCTGGGCTCTAGCGGCAATCTTCATGACGGCTCCTTGACTCAGGGGAGGACAAGGCCAGTGTCCACCTTCTCGTGGCGGGAGGGCAAAGGTCCCGCAGCCCCGGGAGAAGGGGAGAGGAAAAGACCTTCTGATCCCGTATTCTCCCGGTTGATATCTTGTTCTTCCGTACCGTGTCTGAAAGGCTCTGAGAGCAACACTCGTGCCGAGGACGGAGTCCGATCGTGCTCACTGACGCCATGATGCTTGTCTCTCCCTTTCACGCTGACTACGAGTTCCTGGCCAGGCCGTATCACGAGGCAGCTCCTGAGCTCTGGGACACGGAGGGCGCTGGTCTGGCGGGGTTGAGTCAAGAGGTCGCAGCCACTCTCCTGGAGGAGTCCTTCGAGGTTGTGGACGCCGCCTCTGCGATCGAGTGGTGCGACTCGCTGGAGGCCGAGGCCGGCTTATGGCCGGATTCGAGCCTCGTGGCTGCGCACGTACCCGCCGTGTCGATGCTCGCCGGCTCCGCAGTGGCCGCGGGCTTCGACTGCTGTCGCGTCATCAACATCCTCACCTCGGCTCGCGCGGCGGGCTATATAGACGAGCGCACGTTGGCGGCCCTCCTTGAGCGCTACGTGCAGGGTTTCGTTGACCGCTGCTCCGGATGGGGGCAGTACCTGGCCTCGGTCATCGTGGGCAAGGTGGCGTTCCAGGTCATGTACGCAACGCCTGAGACTCGCCATGTCGATGCGACGATCATTCTTGAAGGCGCCCACATCATGGCACTGACTGCTCCTGTCACCCTGTTCCGCACCGGAATCTGGCCCGAGGAGGATCTCAGTGCCCTGATCAGCGCGATCGAGGCCCTCATTCCTGCCGAGCGTGTGCGTGCTGTTCGTCTCGGGGCCAAGGGATGGCTGACGACGGCTGAGCATCCTCTGGACTCGGCTACCGCCAAGGTGCTTGAGAATGCGGACACGGATGCAGGAACGTTTCTGCGTGCACGCGCTCTGGCGCAGGAGGTCTTCTGGCGTCCTGCCGATGCAGGTGGCATCGGGGGCGTCTTCGAAGATTTGAGAACTGCCCGTATACCTCTGTGGGATCTGCCTGCTCGCGGTGACGGTGCTGCGGCGACGACGTTCTGGACCGACTCGAGTCTTGATCAGGAGCACTGGAGCGGCGTGCCGTTCCTGCGTACGAGTGAGGGGGCTCGGCTTACCGCCGTGATGACGGAGGACGCCTGCTTCCTGGTCTCCCGAAAGGCACTGCGCCGAGTCTTCACCCCGATCCCCTGGGAGCAGGTGAGGTTCACGGTGTCGGTGATGCCGGGACAGGACATCGTCTTCTATGCCAACGGCAAGAAACTTGGCACGCTCTTCCCCGACTGGGATGTGGTGGGGGTGATCAACCCCGACCTGCCGTTGCACCTGGAGGCCTTCATGAATGGTCTGGGACCGCGTGTGCGTGCCTTCAGTGCCGCCTACCCGATATGAGCAAGGTGGGTGTGCCGTCGCGACGTTAACAGTCCGACCTGATTCGCCCAGGCTCCAGGCTCCTCGCAACTAGTCCGGAGACTGAACCGATGTGAGAAACTCTGTAACGCGTTTCCGAGCCCGTGGTGAGGGTTTGTATAGCGATGCTGTGGTGCCCCCGGCGGGACTCGAACCCGCACGCCCGTAGGCAGCGACTTTTAAGGTCGCGGTGTCTACCGATTCCACCACAGGGGCGAAGTGCTCTGATATTCAAGTATTGGACACGTCAGTAGGTTTGGGTAAGGCTATCGTGGTACAACTCCGCACCATCGACTCTAACAACCTGATGGTGCTGCTGGACTTCCGGCGGAAGCTGGCCGCCGGTGATGGTGGGCAGGTGTGTACCGGCCCCAATGTAGCGCATCCTCCGGCTACTGACGGGTCGGATGGCACGGTGGGCGATGCCGACAAGCCTGGAGCCTCTCCCGGGCCAGATGCGGCAGAGCCAGTAAGCGAGCCCCTGCAACGACGATGCACCGCACCGGCCACTAGCGTAAGGGAGCGGCCGAACGATGAGAGTGATGCGCCTGACACTGCATCACGGTCGCCGCGCGTGGTCGACCGCATCAAGCAGACAAAGCTCCGGCCGCTCACGCCCGAGCAGCGCCAGCAGGTGGTCGACCTGTACCGCGCCGGCGTCCCCGTCAAGGAGATCGTCCGGCAGACGGGCATCAACCGCTCAACGGTCTACCGGCTACGTGGGCAGGCAGGGCTGGAGCGTAAACACCGCTTCACCGACGACGACCGTGCCCAGGCGATCCTCCTGCGCCAGCAGGGCCTGAGCGCCGCTGAGATCGCCAAGCAGCTGGGCTTCAGCCGCATGACCATCGGGCGCTACCTAGCGGCTGCTCGCCAGAAGTGACGGCAGAGGTGGTGAGCGTGGGCGTCCATTGTCGAAGAGCGTCCAGAGCCGTCTGAAGCACCGACAGCCTTCGTCACCGGCCAGCTCAGGGCCGGTGTGCCGTCATGGGTATCCTGCCGCGGTCGTAGAGCAGTACCGGTTGCCCGTACAACGCTTGAGAGTTCGTTGCTGGAACACCGCCGCAGCACGTGCCCATTCACTTTAGCCTCATCAGTATGCCAAAATTGCGTAAAACTATTGACATTTAGACTGAAAAGCCTATAATCATAACCAGACACAGTTGATCGCCGTGTCACCAAGAAATCTCCGGCAGGTAGTTTCTAGGCTACACCGCGGGAGATTTTTATTTTAGGCTGATTTAGTGCGGCTTCCTGTCGAAGACAGACATGAAGTCTTTGCGCTTTGTTCGTATGTCTTCCTTGACTTGAACGCAGAAATAGCTGCCGTCTTTCGTTACACCATAGAACCGATAGAGCAGCATCCGCTGATCTTCGGTGCTAGCGATCGTATCTGGATTGATCTGAGAATTACGAAGCAGGTCAAGCGCTGCCTTATAGAAGCGAAGTCGCTTGGTGCGATCCTTCTGGTTCTTATCCATCAAATGTGTCCAAAACACGGCGAGAAATACTTTCTCGCCACTGAAGTACTTCGACTTGACGTACGGCTGCCGCTTCGTCGAGTGCGCGATGACGTTGTATTCCTGGCGAGCACGCTTTAGCACTTCGTTGTATGACGATCCTGTGAGTTGTGGGTATTTTGTATTATATACATGCATTACTCCAATCAGTATACAATGATTGCAGAACTATGAAAAGTCACCGAACCTTGCATACGCTGAACAGCGTCGATACTTCCAAGTGAAACCGAAACAATGTTCGTGACCAAATTGAGATAAATAGCCGAGTAGATAGCGGTAAGTAAGCGTATAATATGCGCAGGTGCTTTGGCTGTCTGATGCGCTCAAAAGTGGTCCAGACACTGTGTTGCACCTGATTACCAAATTAGGAGAAACATGAAGAATCCAGAACTCATCACCGCTGATGATCTCAACATCTGGCCAGATAAGGATGCTCGTGATGCGCAGGAGAACTTTCCGCTCCTCATCCGGCATCTCTTGCTAAACACGCCAGGCGTGTCGGCGGTATCAGCGCGTGCAGGCAACGGCGTGAGTGAGCCTGGCTACGACGGAGTCGCCCAGTCGGACGGAACAGTCTCCGTCCTGCCACCAGGATCGCTATTATTTGAGTTTGGTACCAACAAGGATATCGGCGCCAAAGCAACAGATGACTACCGTAAGCGAGTCAAGCAGGATGATGCCGCTAGTCATGTCTTCGTATTTGCCACCCCTCGGCGCTGGAGAGGCAAAGAAAAATGGTTGGAAGAGCATCGCAGCAAAGGAATCTTTGCTGATGTCTGCGCGCTTGATGCGGATGATTTGGAAGCGTGGCTGAATATATCGTCAGTTTCACGCTATTGGATTTCTGAGCATCTTGGCAAGCAGCCTGATGATGCGCAGACGCTTGAGCATTGGTGGAATGCCTTTCATCGAGCGACTCAGCCGGAGTTGCCGCTTAGCATGTTCATGGCCGGGCGAGAATCGACTCGAGACAAACTCCGAGAGCTGCTTGCCGAAGCACCGCGAACCATCCCGATTCAAACGGACTGGCGTGACGACTGCCTCGCCTTCATATACGCAAGTCTTGCGGCTGACGCCGAGGATGGACTGAGTGCTCTTGATCAATCGGTCATCATCGTTAAGTCTAGCGCCGCCTGGAACCGAATTGCACGACAGCTTGGCAGATCGATACTGATTCCGGCATTCGATGATGCTGACAAACAGTTAGCACTGGATAACGGTCATCACGTACTTCAAATTGTCGATCGCGAGCAAGTTGCGCTCAGAAATCCTGACCTGCAACTATCGCGCGTGTCACGACCAGACGTGCAGGTATTACTGAGCGACTGTGGGGTCAACTTTCAAAAGGCAGGCTATCTTGCAGGGCTTGCCCGACGGAACATGCCATCGTTTGTTCGAACCTTAACGCGTGACCCCGCGATACGCAGACCCGTATGGGCGACCGACGCCAACGCGCCAATGCTGGCAGCACTGACGCTTGTCAGCGCTTGGGATGCCGACAATGAAAGGGATAGGCAGGCGATAGCGGCCCTGGTTCGCAGTGACTACGACACAGTGACGTCGCTCTGCCAGAAGCGCTCTGGCGGAAACGATCCCGTGATGAGCCAATCCGGATCGGTCTGGCGATTCGCTTCGTTTGAGGAAGCCTATCGCTGCCTGTCGTCGAAGATCATGGATGGCGTCATAGAGCGGTGGAAGCAGATGGTGCTTGATGTCCTGTGTGAGGTGAATCCGTCATATGGTTTGAATCCAATAGAAAAGTTTGCGCAGCAACTCAATCAGCCCACGTCGCAGATTCAGTACTCGGAGGAGTTGAAGAGCGGCATTGCTCGGAGTCTCTCGATGCTTGGCTCTATTGAGGGAGACGATGCGCAGTCACGCAAATTGACCAGTAGTACTGCTGAAGTCGTTCACCGACTGCTTAGTCAGGCGGTAGAAGACGATACCGGTCGTGTCTGGAATCTGATAGCGCCACGCTTACCGTCTCTTGCAGAAGCTGCGCCGCAGCAGTTTGTTGATGTCGTCATGGACAATCTGGAGCAAGACTCTTCTTCGCTGCTGCGAGCCTTTAATGCGGATAGCGGCGATCTGTTGTTCGGTGACCCTTGGTTCCATCCGTACCTGTTGTGGGCGCTCGAGGTATTGGCGTGGTCGGAAAAGTATTTCGACGATGCCATTGAATGCCTGGCTTTGCTTGCTGCTAATCGAGTGGACGACAAACAGCGCGGCAATCGGCCTGATAAGAGCATCGCCGCCATACTGTGTGGCTGGGCTAATTTTACGACGGTTCCGTTTGGTGAGAGACTTACTGCGCTCGATTCCGTCAAACGGATATCGCCAGCTGTCGGCTGGGATCTGCTGTTCGCGCTATGGCCTGACTATTCGGCGACAATCACGCCGCCAGCTACGCCTCGCTTCCGAGCAGATTGGTGTCCACTGACCGACGCTCCGGTGTTGCAGCGCGACTGGATTGCGTATCGACATGGTCTCGTTGAGCGTGCACTCACCTGGAGTCATATGACCCCATCAAACCTTGCGCAGCTGGTCAATCACATCAATATTGGAGTTTTGCCGGACGACAGAGCAAAAATTATCGATCACCTCGCGAAGCTTTCGTCGTCCGAAGAGTTTGATGACGACGATCGCTACTTGGTATGGCGTGCGTTGCGAGAACTGGCAACCAAGCATTCGCACCATAAGTCAGAATGGTCGCTGCCGGAAGAGGAAGTCTGCCGCCTCCTAGATTTATCCGACAAGTGGCGGCCCGCTTCGCCCGTTTTGCGCCACCTCTACTTGTTCAACTATAGTCCTGGTCTACTCGATTGTGCGCTGCACCACGACATTGATGACTATGATCAAAAGGTGGAGACGCGTCGACAAAATGCGCTTGGTGAGATACTTGCAGGGCCGCAGAAACTCGACGACCTCGAGGTGCTTGCATCGCGAGCAGTTGCATCGTGGCTACTGGGGCAGATGCTGGCAGATCGGCAGGAACTTGATTTGTGGGACGTTGTGCACTGGGTGGACAGCCCTGACACAAAGTTGGCCACGGTCGTGGATGGCTACCTGTATCGAGCGCTACGCCAACGCGGTGCGTCTTGGCTGCAGGCTGTGCTCGATGATCCGCGACTCACTACCGCGCAGCGCGCTGCGGTCCTGTGCCGTGTACCGGCTGAGTCCGACTACTGGGAGGTCGTCGCGCGCAATCAAGCCGATGAAGACGCGTACTGGCAAACTGCGGAGATGCGGGTGCTACCACCGAACCACATGCAGTATGCGATTGAGCGGCTGGTTGCGTGCGGGCGCGCCTGGGATGCGATCGACAGCGTGTCGTTGTCGATTCGGTCCGCCAAGCAGGATGGTGTTACGACTGACTTGACAGCAGATGTATTGATTGGTCTGCTTCACGTCGCATGTACCCAAGAGTCGGTAAAAATCTCCTCGCTGTCATATGAGGTCGGTCAGGTGCTTGATCATATCGTTGAGCTAAAAGCTGATCAGGTGGACGTTGCGCGGCTAGAGCTTTTGCTTTACCCTCTGCTTGGTCACTATCGGGAGTCGACGACCCTTAATCGCATTCTTGCGACTGAAGCTGGCCTGTTTGTTAAGCTTATGGAGGTGGCACATCGCAACGAGACCATGCTTGGGTTGGATCGCAGTGCTTCATTTCGCAGGGCTATGAGCGTGCTCAACGGTTGGCGTGGCTGCCCAGGCATGACGGCGGATGGGAAGTTTGACGCGGCGGTGATGCAGCAATGGGTCGAGACTGCGCGGAAAGGGTTGGCTGCTGTCGAACTTTCGGATATAGGTGACTACGAAATCGGTGGACTTCTCGCCAACAGTCCAGAAGATGAGAATGGGACGTGGCCGTTGCCAGCTGTTTGTACACTCATCGACGAAGTCAGAAGCGAGAATGTTGATGAAGGCTTCATCGCCGGGATGTGTCGCGGCCTCATGTCGAGCGTGCGCGGCGTCTACGACGGCGGACAGCAAGAGCGGGAGCACGCCCAGCGATACCGCACGTGGAGCAAGCAGATACGTTCGACATCTCGTCATACTGCTCGATTGCTAGGCAAGGCAGCTGAACGGTACGAGGAGCAAGCGGGACGGGAGGACGAACAGGCCCTGGCACGGCAAGATGAGCTGTAAGAGCTCGCTGATCGTCGTTCGTCGGGATCGGCGCAGTGCTGTAGGAGCGCTGCGCCAACCCTTCTGCTACACCTCCAACCCACTCATCAGCCCACCAGCGTCGGTGTCCAGGGCGGTGACGATGTGGGGCGACACCGGGACTGGGCTATTGATGACTCAACATGTTCCGTCAGCGGCGTTGTGCTGCTCAGGCGCACCCGTCGACGCAAGGCTTCGTGCGTCCAGCTGCACGGTGGCTTGCTACGCCAAGGCGTGAGTCACGTCAAGCACACTGCCCAAGATCCCCGGCATGCACGGACGCAAGCTGGTGCAGTAACTCAGGCACGCAACTGGCGGAACGCGTCAACATTCCTGACACGTTCCGCCAGTACCTTAAACATGCTGGCCGACAGGCTTCAGACAGCCAGCATGGCGTTGGAGTGCAAGAGCGAGCCCTACGGTTTGCTTGCCGACGCGCTCTGCAATGCCTTTAACACCGTTATAAGTTCCTTGGTTGACTCTGCCAATTCGTCGTCCGAGTATGGGTCGTTGAGCCTGTTCTCTGGATGGTGGATAGAGTTCCGAATGTAGTATGGAAGTGTTGCGTCCTCTGGATCATCATTTGGCTTATCGTCGCGATCCCATTTTTTAGCATATGACAGTCTGTGTGTATCATGTAGATAGGTGTTAAGTTTCCGCTCGCTTTTACGTCTGGAGATCACCTGTATCTCACCCCACAACTCATCATGGAACTCTACAGTCGGAATGCCAAACGCAAAGTAGGTGATCTCGCCTAGAGAAGGTTCCTGGCTAGAAATGATCCCAAGTTCGTTTGAGTACTGAATCGATGGCACATCATCTTCGCGCGAGAAGATGAGCAGTCCGTGCTTTGTTGGACTGTATGAGCGCAGCATGTACGGCGAGTGCGTGATGAGAAATAGCTGTTCGTCTTCAGAAATTTTTGCCAGTGCTTCTCCGAGCTGAATCTGCGCACGAGGGTGAAGCCAGGTTTCAGGCTCATCGAGGAGGAGCGTCAAGGGCGCGTCCTCTTTTGTTCTGTGCTGTAGCTTTGAGTAGACCTGAATGAGCGCCAGCGTGACCGCGCGCTGCATCCCTGTACCTTTGTCACACAGCGGAGTTTCGTAGTTGCCATCCGTGACGAGCAGTTGGCCACCCTTGATGAAGGTTGCAGCATCAGGAAGATTGAAGTCGAGCCGGACTTTTGCTGAGCCGTATTGCTCCTGTACAAGGCGTTCAACCTGGCTGGTAACATCTGCAGTCATCGATGAGAGCGAGTTCTCACCATCAGAAAATGCCTCAATATGAGCTTTTTGAAACGCTGTCCACCTGGAGGTTTTTTGGAACTCTTGCGAGATTGCCGCGATGAGTTTTCCGAGCGGCTTTGTCGTGCCAAAATCGACAACTTCGGAGGTAGTGGTGTCGGCAAGCACCGGCACGATGTCGACTAATGATTTGAAGAGCGCGTCAATGCCGAGGGGATTCTCGAACTGCCGCGTCTCAGGATTCCAAAAGGGGACTTTCTTCCCGTCGAGCCTCACCTTCTTGCCGTTTTGCTCAATTTCCACTATTTTTGGTGAGCGCCGCATTCTGAAATACGGTTCGCCCTGATCGGCAAGCAAGTAGTTCTTAAACTTAGAGTACTTTTTGTCGTCAACAATCTGAGGTAAATCGTCTCCAGCAATGATGGCCTCCACCGAGAAATCTTCACTGGAATCCTTATTTTGTAATGCTGAAGTGTCGCGAGGAATGCCCTCGGCGAGATATTGTAAGGCGGCAATGATGGTCGACTTGCCGCAGTTATTATCGCCGACAATATAGTTGATCCCTTGCTTGAAGGTGATCTGTTTTTTACCTTTGAAAGACTTGAAGTTGGTGATGGTTAGGGACTTGAAGTACATGATGGGTTCCTCATGGTGTGCCTGCCGCAGCCATTGCGACAGCGCGCTCGAGTGGGGCGCCATCACGATAGCCGGTTGCACGATGAGTGAGTCAGCTTATGGGGTACCTGTTCGTTGCAGTTTGGTAACGGTGTAAGCTGCTGAACCTCTTGCTATTGCTGTGTACGCTCACATTATCTTAGTGGCGGCTTATCAAGTCCAATAAACAATATGGCATTCCAGTCACATGCTGGCTAATGTCGAACTGTTGCGATGTAAGGTGTATGCATCGAAGGCGAAGTGTAGGTAGCATGCTGTCTGCTTTTGACATATAGACCGACTAGAATCCCTCCAGATGCCCTAGAAATGGGTGGCGAGCAGAACGGCGGACACTTCCAACGTGTTCGAACGCCGCAACGTCTACGACAACGGCAACCATAAATGCGCCGGTTCCGCTGTAGTGGACGAAGTTTGCCAACGCTAATGATGTGGCCGTTACGGCGAAGGTGGCAAGACTGGCTGGGATGAAAGTCTCATACGTCTGTTTATTAAGTGGAAGTAAGAAACCAATACGTGCAGGCGATACTGGCTGGCCCCTGTAGTAGACACGTGCGCAGCGACGACGCTCGAGATATAGGAGGATGACGCGCCGATACTCCAAGATTTGGATGCCGAACATAATGAGCATGAACGGTGCCATGGATTGCTCTCGCAGGACGGGAACCACCACGGTGACCGTCGCGGTAACAATCGCCTCAACGTACTTCCACGACGGAATCATCGTCGCTGCCACCACCTCCGACTGCGCCCAGCGCTGCATGTCCTCCAGGTGCTGCTTGCGCTCGCTGACGGCTGACGGGATCTGCTCCTGCGCCCAAGTGGCGGTCCGCATCATGCGGTGGCGGTAGGACAGCTGCGTGGCGGCTACCGCGGCTGCGATCAGACCCGTCAGCGCAGTGACAACGCCGACGGCAGTGTCGACGCTAAAGGATGTCATGTTCATGATTGTGCGACGCCAGGCACCAGGTTACTGGTGGTGGGATGACGCTGGGGGAGGGTGAAACGTCGGCTCATGGCGTCATCGTAACCAGGGCAACCTACCCCATCCCTCCCACCAGCTCCTCCACCCGCACATCCAGCGCCGTTGCCAGAGCGATGAGGGTGCGTAGGCGTGGGTTCATCGGCGTGCCGGGGCGGGACTCGCCCTTTTCGAACTTTTGGTAGGTGTAGGTGGAGATGCCGGCGGCGTGGGCCAGGGCTTCCTGGCTCAGGCCCTTAGCGATGCGGGCGCGTTGCAGCCGCAGGCCGAGCTGGCGGGCGATGGGCCACCACTGCTCGTCTTGGCTGGTGGAGGAGGAATCGCGCACGGCACCAGCGTCGAGCGGGCACCAACTTGGCACCACCATACCTGTATGGCAATCTAGGGATGTCAGCCGAGACGGAGGGAGGTGAGCAGCATGGGTGGCTGCTGAATGAAGGCCCCGTGCAGCGGGGC
>ERZ773075.1198-NODE-1198-length-14529-cov-83.1181_pt1 | contig 14529 bp, 9 predicted proteins | sample MGYA00580614_ERZ773075 | MGnify/ENA primary metagenome ERZ773075 (study PRJEB29015, sample SAMEA2738021) | human oral metagenome | biome: human oral; feature: human-associated habitat; material: dental | place: China | collected 2043 ... | reverse complement strand
GGGCGAGGCCGTCACCGAGAAGGTCGCCGACGCCGTCAAGGAGCGGCTCTTCGGGACGCCGTCGGCCAAGAGCAGCGGCCAGTCCCAGCCCGTCGACGCCGGCGAGGCCAGCGTGCGACCGGTCAGCGAGGCCGGCTGAGGCCGCTGACGCAGCCGTCTAACCACGGTCGGACCGCTCCGACGGCGTGCCCCCGTCTGGTCCCCGCCCGCCGCGGCCGCGCCAGGCGGGGGTCTTGAGCGGCCCCATCATGAGAGCCCGGCGCCAGCCGACCAGAGCTCCTGAGCCGCTGCGCCGCCCGGCCCGGCGCCTCTCCCGGTCGGCGATGACCGGCAGCTGCCAGGACCGCCAGTAGGCCAGCACGCACAGGCCCGCCCCGACGGCGGTGGACACGAGCATGGCGTGTGCGTCGGCCACCCCGGCCTTGACGGCCAGGACCTGGGTGCCGGCAGCAATGAGCGCCGGGATCGCGTAGAGCTTGTTGCCCCCGAAGACGGCCGGGGTCTCCCCCACCGCGACGTCGCGGATCATGGAGCCGCCGATCGCGGTGAGGCAGCCCAGCAGGAGTGCCGGCATGACGCCGAGCCCGTGGGTGAGGGCCTTCGACGCACCGGTGGCGGCCCAGCAGCCCAGGATGACGGCGTCGGCCACGACCAGCAGGCGCCGGGTGGGACGCGAGGTCAGCGGCACGAACCAGGCCACGGTGGCACCCAGGCAGGCGGTGTAGAGGTAGTAGGGGTCGGTCAGGGCGAAGGGTGGTCCGGCCTGGATCATGACGTCGCGCAGGATGCCGCCGGCGGTGGCCGTGAGCATGGCCAGGACGACGAAGCCCACCAGGTCGAAGTTCTTGCGCCGGGCGATGAGGCCCCCCAAGATGCCGTTGAGCAGGACGCCGCACAGATCTAGCACCCGGAAGGTGTCTGTGAGGGACGCCGGCATGTGAAGCGCGAGGGATGAGCCGTCCAGCACCCCGATCCACCGCCTTTCACTCCTGAGGTGGTTGCGCCCCGGCGTCGACCCCGGTGTCGGCCCAGCAGCCGCCGTTACCGGCCACCCTAGCCCACGCCCGGCTCGCCGGCCGGACAACCCCGCCCTGTGGCTCGCGCATTGCGGCGATGCGAAACCTCAGGTGGTCAAGGCGCACCGGCCCACGCGATGATCGGGCCGTGTCCTCACGATACGCACCCCCCAAGGACCTGAGCGGCTACGCCTGGCTCTCCATCGGCGCCGCCCTGGGCACGATCACGCTCAAAGGGGCCGCGGCCTGGCTGACCGGATCGGTGGGTCTGCTCTCCGACGCCGCCGAGTCGGTGGTCAACCTCGTCGCCGCCGTCGTGGCGCTCATCGTCCTGAAGATCGCGGCCAGGCCGGCCGACGCCGACCACCAGTTCGGCCACTCCAAGGCCGAGTACTTCTCCGCCGTCGTCGAGGGCGTCATGATCTTCGTGGCGGCCGCCTTCATCATCATCTCCGCCATCGGGCGCCTCATCGACCCGCAGATGCCCGAGCAGCTGGGGGCGGGCCTGGCGGTCTCGGTCATCGCCTCGCTGCTCAACGGCGCGGTGGCGTGGGTGCTCTACCGGGCCGGGCGCCGCGAGCGCTCCATGACCCTGGTGGCCGACGCCAAGCACCTGGCCACCGACATCATCACCTCCGCCGCGGTGCTGGTCGGGGTGGCGCTGGTGGCGGTCTTCGACTCCGCCGTGCTCGACGCCATCGTCGCCCTGGGGGCCGGGCTCAACATCATGTGGACCGGCTTCACACTCATCCGCGACTCGGTGGGCGGGCTCATGGACATGGCCCCCTCCACCGAGGTGCTCCAGAGCGTCGAGGAGGTTCTGACGCGCCACCGCAAAGTGGGCATGATCGACTTTCACGCGGTGCGGGTGCGCGAGGCGGGCAATCGACGGTTCATGGAGCTGCACGTGCTGGTTCCCGCGGCCTGGAGCGTCAAGAAGGGGCACGACTTCACCGAGCAGGTCATTGACGAACTGGTCGACGCCGACGCCAGTCTGCGCATCTCGGCCCACCTGGAGCCGATCGAGGACCCCAAGTCCTACGACGATCTCGAGGACATCTGACGTCTACTCGGTTTTCATCATCGTCCGGACATGCCAGACTCAGCCCCATGAACGCAATGAGGCTCACCGGCTCAGCACCGTCGCTGCGCCAGCACGAAATCACCGCCCCAACCCCCAGTTGGCGCCGGCCGGACCACGTCGTCCTGGAGACCTGCGTCGAGGACGTTGAGGGTGTGCGGATCTCCGCCCGCGCCGGAGCCGACCGGGCCGAGCTGGGCGACAACCTCACCGCCGCCGGCACCACTCCCTCGATCGGCACCATCGAGGCCGCGATCTTCGCCGCCGCCGAGCAGGTGGAGCAGCGCCGCGCCCAGGCCGGCGCCCACTGGGCGGACAAGCCCGAGGCCGCCGCCCCCTTCGGTCTGCGGGTCCTCATCCGTCCCCGAGGCGGCTCCTTCGTCTACGACGCCGATGAGGGACGGGCCATGATCGCCGACGTGCGACGCATCGCCTCCCTGGCCCTGGAGATGGCCGAGTTCACCCGCCCCCAGGCCACCGGAGGAGGGCGAGGGGAGCTGCCGCCCGCGGTGGACCTGGGCTTCGTCGTCGGCGCCCTGACCGAGGACGGAGTGATCGACCGCGGCCTGGTGCGCCTGCTGGTCGACATGGCCAACGGCGCCCCAGTCACCTTCCACCGGGCCTTTGACCACTGCCGTGACACGGTCGAGGCCTACGGGGACCTGGAGGGGCTCGGCGTTCGCTATGTCCTGACCAGCGGCGCGGCCCAGACGGCGGCCGACGGCGCCTCGGTGATCGCCGGGCTGGTGGCCAGCGGCGGACCGATCGTCGTCGCAGCCGGGGCCGTGCGCCCTGACGGCCTGGTCGACCTGGTGGAGTCCACGGGTGTGCGCGAGGTCCACATGCGCTGCCCGCGCGAGGGCATGACCCCCGACGAGCCCCAACGCACCGACGAGGCCCTGGTGCGCCGCGCCGTCGAGACGGTCCGTGCGGTGCCGCTTCCCGAGTAGCCCATCCGCAGCAGCCGGCCTCTCCCCTCCTGCGACCTTGACGTCGGGTGCCGTCCCGGACGATCCGGGGCGGCGTCCGTCGTCATAGCGCACCCTCCTCTCACCCCCGAGCCTCTCACCGCACCCGTCCCCCTCCCGATCTATCACGCCCACACCCCACCTCCGAGAAATCCTCACGGTTCGTAGATATCCACAGCCCGCAGTGCGACCTGCGGCTTCGGCGCTTCCGTCACGCTGGAAGCGCAATCGGGACAACTACCCCGACAATCCCCATGACCGCCCCTATTTTCTGTCTTAGGTTGACCCCATGAGCGACGTCCGTATCGATACCCCTCGCGGGATCACCCTGGCCGGCACCCTGAGCCTGCCCGCCGGGGCCGCTCCGATCGATCTGGAGGTTTCCACGACGCCAGACGACTCCCAGCCCCGGCAGCCGCGGGCCGAGGGCGTGGTCCTGCTGGCGCACGACTTCCTCACCGACCGCCACGGCCAGAACGGCCGCCTGGACCGGATCGGCGCCCGCTACCGCGAGGCGGGCCTGGCCACGCTCAGCCTGGACTTCTCCGGTCTGGGCGAGTCCGACGACGACGTCATCACCCTGGCGGGCGAGGCCGAGGACCTGCGGGCGGCCTCCAGCTGGCTCGCGGGACTGGGCTTCACCCGTCAGATGATCCACGCCAACGGCTTCGGGGCAACGGCCGCGCTCCTGGCCCGCCCCGAGCAGGTGCGCACGGCCGTGCTCGTGGGCGCCATCGTGGGCCCGCAGTCGATCCTGTGGGAGGAGATCTTCTCCTCCGAGCAGCTCGACGAGCTCGCCCAGCACGGGCTGACGCGCCTGGTGGACGACAATCCCAACTCGCGTGAGTGGAACGTCCTGTCCAAGGAGACGCTGGCGGACTTCTCCATGCAGGATCCGGAGCGCACCCTGGCGGACCTGCCCTGGCCGGTGCTCATGGTGCACGGGGTGCTGTCCAACGAGCTACCCGATACCGCCGAGGCGACGGCCGAGGGCTTCCCGCTGCTGCCCGACTCCAGCCAGATGGTTCACGTCCACGCCGAGTCCCTGGACCAGGCCCAGGAGGAGGTCGCCCGTCTGAGCCTGGAGTGGGCCCGCCGCCGACTGCGCTGAGGTCAATGACCGGTGGGCTGCTGCGATTGGTCGGATAGCTGGACGACGACGGCCCTGTGGTCAGTACCGGGAATGGTGACGACCCTCCCCTCCTTTCCTTCCCAGACCGCGCCGTCGACCAGGACGTGGTCGATGGTGGCGCCGAGCAGAGTCGTGCCCGTGCTGCTGGGCCAGGTGGCTAAGCCGCCGATGCCCGCTTGCTCCCCCGCACTGGTGCAGCCGCCCAGGTCCCGCAACGGGGCATGATCGCGGGTGGCGTTGAAGTCCCCGGCCACGATCAGCCCGGCGGTCGACCGGCGGCACAGGGAGGCGACGTCGGCCACCGAGCTCCTCCACCACGTCATCGCCCCCGGAAGCGGCGGGTAGGTGTGAGCACCAACGATGACGGGACCGTCACCGCTCTCCGGCTCCAGCCTGACCGTACCGAAACCGGCCCCGGCAGATTCCTCCACCTGCCTGTAGCCGCCCAGTCGGGAGGCGACGAGGACGGTCGTGGAGTACGCCGGGTCGGAGTTCTGGTCGATCCCCTGCTCAGCCAGGTCGGAGGGCATGCCGGTGTCGGAGAAGACGGCGAAGCCAGGGGGCTGCGCGCCGCTCCCCTTCTTCTCGGTCAGGGCCTCGGCCAGCCGCCGTCCGTAGCGCTGAGTGGTCTCCGGCAGCACGAGGACGTCGGCCCCCACCGCATCCGCTAGCCCTGCAACCGCCTCGACGTCGGCGCCCTCCCGCTCAGTGTTGAGGCTCAAGACGCTCACGGCGCCGGCGTCGACGGGTCGCTGTCGAAGCCCCCTGGCCACCAGAACGCCGCCATGAGCCCCCGCCACCAGCAGAAGAACCAGCCCCACCACTGCGGTACGCAGACCCGTCCGGCAGGTTCCCGGCCCAATTCGAGACAACTGCCCACGCCGCCGACGACGCCACAGGATCACGACAGTGAGGAGCAGAAGGCCCAGGAACGCCGCGCCGACCGCCAGCAGCGAGCGCAACGCAATGAGCTGGGCACAGGGGAAGACCGTCGTCGGAGGCAGAACGCTCACCAGCGCCAGGGCGACGACGGCCGCGACGGGGCCCCACCGAAGAAGCTGTTGACGTCGACTCATGTCCGCACTCAACCAGACCCCGGCGACCTCCTGCCAGTTTCCGTAACCGAGGAGCTCAGCACGGCCGGCGTCCCGGACAAGCGAACTCGCATCCATGGGGGACAATGGGCCACCTATGGAACAGGGCGAGGATCGGTACCAGGGTCACAGCGGCAATCAGGCCGGCGGGCACAGCAGTGGTCGGGGTGAGGACCAGCGTGAGGTGAGACCTGGTGAGCAGGGCGGACGCGGTACCGGTGGCGCGCCGGACAAGCAGGGCCGGCACGCCCCGCGTGACCGCAATCGTCGCGGCCAGCGCCCCGGCAGGGGCTCTGGCCGGCGTCGGAACACCTGGAGGGGCTACTCCCCCGAGCAGCTCGCCGCCCGCGCCGAGGCCGTCCCGGCGATCGTCTACCCCGAGGAGCTGCCGGTCTCGGCGCGCCGCGAGGAGATCGCCGCCGCCATCGACGACCACCAGGTCGTCATCGTCGCCGGCGAGACCGGCAGCGGCAAGACCACCCAGCTGCCCAAGATCTGCCTGGAGCTGGGCCGGGGCGTGACCGGGATGATCGGCCACACCCAGCCGCGGCGCATCGCCGCGCGCAGCGTGGCCGAGCGCATCGCCTCCGAGCTGGGCACCCCGATCGGGCCGGGCGGCGTCGTCGGCTACCAGGTGCGCTTCACCGAGGAGGTCGGCGAGAACACCCTGGTCAAGCTCATGACCGACGGCATCCTCCTGGCGGAGATCCAGTCCGACCCCCAGCTGCGCCGCTACGACACGATCATCGTGGACGAGGCCCACGAGCGCAGCCTCAACATCGACTTCATCCTGGGCTACCTGGCGCGCCTACTGCCCCAGCGCCCGGACCTCAAGGTCATCATCACCTCGGCCACCATCGACTCCGAGCGCTTCGCCGAGCACTTCGGCCGCGAGCTCACCGGTGACCGAGGGCAGCCCCTCGGCGAGGCGACCGCGGTGCGGGCCCCGGTCATCGAGGTCTCCGGGCGCACCTACCCCGTCGAGGTCCGCTATCGTCCGCTGGCTCCCGACGACGCCGAGCCCGCCTCCGACGACGTCGGTCGTCCACCGGCCGGCGGCTCGCCCACCCCCGCGCCCGGCCCGGCGGCTCCCGGCGAGCTGAGCGAGGCCGAGCTGGAGGCCCTGACCTCCCCCGACCCGGCGGTGCGCGCCGCGGCCCGGGCCCGCCGGGAGGCCGTCCGCTCCAGTGCCGGCTCCGCGTCGCTCGCTCCCCGGAACCAGGGCGCTCGCGGCAAGGGCCGGGGCCGGGTCGGCTCCGCGGCCGCCGAGACCGGGGATCCCAAGGACCAGGTGACCGGGATCCTCGACGCCGTCGACGAGCTCCTGGGCGAGCCCAGCGGCGACATCCTCATCTTCCTGGCCGGTGAGCGCGATATCCGCGACACCGAGGCGGCCCTCATCGACCATCTGGGGACGCGCTACACGCCCGACGGTCGCTCGCGCACGCCGGGCGCCATCGAGGTCGTACCCCTGTACTCGCGCCTGAGCGCCGCCGAGCAGCACCGGGTCTTCGAGGCCCACCAGGTGCGCCGCATCGTCCTGGCCACGAACGTGGCCGAGACCTCCCTGACGGTTCCCGGGATCCGCTACGTCATCGACCCGGGCCTGGCGCGCATCTCCCGCTACTCCAACCGCACCAAGGTCCAGCGCCTGCCGATCGAGCCGGTCAGCCGGGCCAGCGCCAACCAGCGGGCGGGCCGCTGCGGGCGCGTGGCCGACGGCATCGCGATCCGCCTGTACTCGCAAGGAGACTTCGAGGCGCGCCCGGAGTACACCGAGCCGGAGATCCTGCGCACCTCGCTGGCCAGCGTCATCCTGCAGATGGCGGCCCTGGGCCTGGGGGCGGTGGAGGACTTCCCCTTCCTGGACGCCCCCGACTCCCGTCAGGTCCGCTCCGGCCTGCAGCTGCTCACGGAGATCGGTGCGATCGAGTCGGCCGGGTCCGCCTCCGCCCGGTCCGACGACACCCCCGGACGAGGCCGCCGGGGACCGCGTCTGACTGAGATCGGGCGGCGCCTGGCGCGCCTGCCGATCGACCCGCGCCTGGGACGCATGCTCCTGGAGGCGGGAGAGCTGGGCTGCGTCGGGGAGGTCATGGTCATCGTGGCGGCCCTGTCCATCCAGGACGTCCGCGAGCGCCCGGCGGATAAGCAGGAGGCCTCCGACGCCCTGCACCGGCGGTTCGCCGACCCGACCAGCGACTTCTTGACGTACCTCAACCTGTGGCGCTACCTGCGCACGCAGAGCCGCGAGCTGTCCGGCTCGGCGTTCCGGCGCATGTGCCGCGCCGAGTTCCTGCACTACCTGCGGGTGCGCGAGTGGCAGGACGTCCACACCCAGCTACGCCAGCTGGCCCGACCGCTGGGCCTGGACGCGGCCCCGGTGGAGCTGCCGACGGCCCGTTCGATCCGGGCGGCCACCGAGGCCCTGGAGCCGGGCAGCCACGCCGCCCAGATCGCCAACGGGGGCGTGGCCGCCGCCGTCGTGGCCCTGGGGCGCAGTGCGGACACGCCCGACGCCGACGCGATCCACCGTTCGCTGCTGGTGGGGCTGCTGTCCAACGTGGGCAACTGGGACGAGCGTCGTCGGGAGTACGCCGGCGCACGCGGGACCCGCTTCACCATCTGGCCGGGTTCGGGCCTGCGCCGCAAGACCTACGACTGGGTGATGACCGCCGAGCTGGTGGAGACCTCCCGGCTCTTCGCCCGCACGGTGGCCAAGGTGGACTCCCGGTGGATCGAGCAGGTGGCGGACCGGGCGGGCCTGACCCGTCGCGTCTTCGGAGAGCCCTACTGGTCGACCCGTCAGGGGGCGGCGATGGTCCACGAGAAGGTGCTGCTCTACGGGATGACCCTGGTGGCGGACCGGCCGGCGACGCTGGCGAGCGTGGGGACGGACTCGGCCCGCCAGGTGGCCCGGGAGATGTTCATCCGCTCGGGCCTGGTGGAGGGCGGCTGGCACGCCCGCCACAGCTTCGTGGAGCGCAACAGGGAGCTGATCGAGGAGCTTCAGGACGTGGAGCGGCGTCGGCGCGAGCACGGCCTGCTGGCCGACGACACCGCCCTGTTCGACTTCTACGACGACCGCGTCCCCGAGGAGGTCACCTCGGCGGCGGCCTTCGACGCCTGGTGGAAGGATCAGCGGCGCGCCACCCCGGACCTGCTGGACTTCACCCGCGAGCTGCTGCTGCCAAGCGGCGATGACGCGAGCGGCTTCCCGGACACGTGGGTGCAGGGGGACCTCACCCTGGGGCTGGACTACGTCTTCGAGCCGGGCCACGCCGAGGACGGGGTCAGCGTCCAGGTGCCGGTGGAGGTGCTGGGGCGCCTGAGCCCGGAGGGTTTCGACTGGCTGGTGCCGGGGATGCGGGCCGAGCTGTGCGTGGCCACGATCCGGGCGCTGCCCAAGCGGGTGCGCCGCCAGCTGGTGCCGGCCCCGGACGTGGGCGCCCAGGTGCGGGCCCAGATCGAGCAGGAGTTCCCGACGCCGCCTGGCGCGAGCTGCCCGGACATCCCCTTCGAAGAGGCCTTCAGCCGGGTGGTGTCCCGGCTCAAGGGCGTGGAGATCACGGAGGCCGACTGGGCCGAGGCCGCCGAGCGGCTTCCGGATCACCTGGCGATGGGCTTCGCGGCCCTGGATGCCCGGGGCCGGGTCATCGACCGCGGCCGGGACCTGGTCTCGCTCCAGCAGCGACTGTCGGGCAAGACGGAGGCGGCCGTGCGCTCGGTGGTGCGCGGCGCGCTGGCGCAGGCGATGACTGAGGCCCAGGAGCGTCAGGGCTCGCAGGGGTCCGGCAAGAGGACCAGCCGTAGGGGACGTAGGAAGAAGGGCGGGCAAGCGGCCGCCGTCCAGCGGTCCGACGGCGCTGCCAGGACCACGGGGACCGCCGGGGCCGGCGCCGGTTTGGAGGAGCGTCAGGGTCTGAGCGACTGGCCCAGTGGCGTGCCCGGTCTCGGAGACCCGGATGGCTCGACGATCCCGGCCTCGGTGGAGTCGGCGGGACGGGCCGGCCTGGTGGTGCGCGGCTACCCGGCCCTGGTGGCGGCCTCGCCCAGGAGCGCGGACCTGCGGATCCTGCCCGACGCCGTCGCCCAGGTGAGCGCTCACGGCGCCGGGGTCACGGCGCTGGCCCTGGCGCGCACGGCACTGCCGACGGCCCGGGTGACGAGCCGGTGGAGCGCGCAGGAGTCACTCGTCCTGGCGGCCAGCCCCTACCGGAGCACCGAGGCGCTGGTGGAGGACATGCAGGTAGCCGCCGCACGGATCGTGGCCGGGCGCTGGGCGACCTCGGAGCCCGGCACGCCAGTGGCCGAGGTGCGCAGGCGCGAGGTCTTCGAGTCCCTGGTCGGCCTCATGCGCGACGAGCTCGAGGACGAGGTCCACCGGGTGGCTCGGAATGCGGCAGCGGCGCTCAAGGCTTCCCGGGAGGTGGACCGGGTGGTGGGCGAGCACACCTCGCTCACCTTGCTGAGCACGCTCCAGGAGGTGCGCGAGCACGCGGCTGTCCTGGTCCCTGACGGCTTCATCGCCGCCACCCCGCCGGAGTACCTGGCGCATCTGGAGCGCTACCTGAGGGCCCTGGTGATGCGGGTGGAGAAGGCGTCCTCCTCGCCGTCGGGTGCCTCTCAGGACGCGGCCCTGGCCTTCCAGGTCTCCCAGGCCCAGGAGGTGGTGGACAAGGCCCGCGCCAAGGCGGCCTCGCTGCCGGCCGACCCGCAGCGCGAGGCCCTCCTGGAGGAGGCCCGCTGGATGGTGGAGGAGCTGCGGGTGAGCCTGTTCGCCCAGACGCTGGGCACGAGCCGCAAGGTGAGCCTCCAGCGCATCACCAAGCTCTGCGCCCAGATCGCCTGATCCCCACGGACGACTCGCCTCACGCCCCTCGCGGGCACACCATGAGGCGTCATCCCGACGGACGATGTCTCCTCCCTCAGGAGGAGATGAGCTGGCGGCCCGTTCGCCCACCTGGACGATTACACCGATGTCCGGCGCGGCTAACCTGGAGCCATAGAGGAAACGATCACTGCGACGCCTGCTTTCTCCGTCTCTCCGTCTCAGGCATCTCACGAACGCTTTCTCCGGTTCCACACAGTCGGCCCCCGCACCTCTCCGTTGCGGGGGCCGACGACGTCGGGGCTTGCTGATCCGCCCGGCTGTTTCTACAGCACGGCGGACATGAGACGGCAGACGTTGTCCACGTAGCGGTTGTACCAGGGCTCGGTGGCCCAGGCCTCGGCCGTCAGCTCGGTGCAGATCTCCCGGTAGTCGGCATCGTTGATGCGCAGCAGGTCGTCGAGGTCCCCGCCGAAGGCCAGCAGCATGACCTCGTAGTTGAGGGCGAAGGAGCGGAAGTCCATGTTGGAGGAGCCGATGACCCCGACCTCGTCGTCGACCGTCATGTACTTCGAGTGCAGGACGATCGGCGAGGGGTAAAGGTAGATCCGCACCCCCGCCGCCAGGAGCGCCGAGTAGTAGGAGCGCTGGGCGTGGCTGACGATGAACTGGTCGGACTCCTTGCCCACGAACAGCTCGACCTCCACCCCCCGGTAGGCGGCCGACGTCATGGCCGACAGCAGCGCCTCGTCGGGAATGAAGTAGGGGCTGGTGATGGACACACGCCGCTTGGCCCCGTTGATGAGCGCCAGGAACATCCGCAGGTTCGGCTCGGTGGGGTAGCCGGGCCCGGAGGGCACGAGCTGCATGGCGTTGACGACGGCGTCGGGCCGCCCCGGCCGCGGGGCCGGGGTCCCCACCAGGACACCCGGGAGCCCCGCCATCTCCGGCAGGGTCTCCACGGGCGTTCCCAGGGCCAGGTCGAAGGCCTCGAGCTGCTCGCCGGCCTCGAAGTACCAGTCCATGGCGAAGACGGCCTGGGCCTCCAGGACGATCTCGCCGGTGACCTCCACGGACAGGTCCTCCCAGCGGCGCCCGGCCCGCACATTGCGCCGGGTCCGGTAGGTGGGGTCGATGACGTTGTGGCTGCCGATGAAGGCCTTCTCACCGTCGATGACCAGGATCTTGCGGTGGTTGCGCAGGTCCGGGCGGCGCCAGCGCCGCTTGAGCGGCAGCAGGGGCATCATGAGCCGCCAGCGGATGCCGGCGTCGGTCATGCGCTGGCAGAACTGCTTCCAGCCGGGGTACTTGCGGCTGCCCAGGTGGTCCAGCAGGAGGCGCACCGTGACCCCTCGGGCCACCGCGCGCTCCAGGGAGGCGAAGAAGACGTCGGTGACCTCGTCCCAGCTCATGATGTAGAACTCGACGTGGACGTGGTCGGTGGCGGCGTCGACTGCGCGGGCCATGGCCTCATAGGTGGTGCGGGGCTCGGCGTGGACGGCCACCACCTCGCCGCTGACGCAGGGCAGCCCAGTGAGCCGGCGGTTCATTCGCAGCGCCCCGGCCAGGTAGGTCGAGGGCTGCGCACCCTTGGGCAGGTCGGGCATGGCGCGGGTGTAGTCGAGGGTGATCTCGTTGACGGTGTGCTGCTGACGACGACGGGCGCCGTGAACCCAGGGGCTGCCGATGAGCAGGTAGAGCGGGAGCCCTACCAGCGGCAGCAGGAAGATGAGCAGCAGCCACGCGGTCGACGACGACGGGCGACGGTTCTCCGGAACCGTGCCCAGCGCGGCGATCTTGATGAGGTACTCGATGACGACCCAGGTGGTCGCCAGTACCGGTGGCAACGTCATGCTCGCATCATGTCATGCCGGCCGTGCAGCCCCCGTAAAAGCGCCTGGGCGCGGACCGGATGGCCCCACGCCCAGGCACTGCGAAGGCCCGCCCCGGTTGAACCACCGGGCCGGGCCCTTCGCAACGAGGTCGCTTACCGGTTCCCATTCGGCAGCGGGTCCTCCTTCACTGAAACGCCCGAACACATTCCCTTGGCTGTGGTCCGGACTCGGTGGTGACCGGTCAGCGGTACTCCCCAGTACCTCGCGGTCGCCATCGTTCAGCGGTGACTATGACTCTGCCGACGCTGTCTGAGAGAAGGCTGGAAATAACGCATCTAAATGATGACGCTTGATGACGATATGGTCACGACGTTCTCGCCGCAGCACTACAGTACCCCACATTCCTTGAAACGACGGCGTTTCATACACATCACCACCAGCCGCTAGTCCGACGTCGGACTTCCGAAGAGCGTCTTGAAGTAGCCGTAGAAGTTCCAGTTCCCCCACGAGGTGCACTGGTCCCCACCGCTCGCGACCGCCTCGTTGGGCTGGAAGGGCGTGTAGTTGTACAGGCCCGCCGTCGCCTGGTTCGTCACCGTGAGCTCACCACTGCCGCACTGTGCGTCCGGCGAGTAGGCGATCTGCGTCGGCCGCTGCGCCACCACGTCGTAGCTCCCCGGGTTGAGGCGGTATCGCTGGAACTGGGAGGCCGCCCCGTAGAGCTGGGAGGAGAAGCCGGCCCACTGAGGGTCGCAGGCTCCGTGATCGGGACAGGCGTACCCGGCGGCGGCCTCGTAGTCGCGGGCGCTCAGGGTCCGGCCGGAGGCGGTCAGCAGCCCCTGCTCCTTGTGGATGAGGACGAGGAGCACCTGCGGATTGATGTCGCAGGCCTGGGAGACCCGCCAGACGACGTCGGCCGCGCTGAGACCGGAGGCGGCCTCGATGCCTCCGGGGCAGAAGGTCGTGGCCTCGCGGGCCTGCGTGGAGAAGGTGGCGCTGGCCAGGCACTCGGTGCCGTCACTGCCCGGCTGGCAGCCGGCGTTGACCCTCTCGAGAAAGGAGGCGATCTCCTCGCGCGTCATCGCGTCAGCGTTGTAGAAGACCTCGTCGTCGACGATGCGGGCCGCGTCGAACCCGCTCGCATCGGGTGCCAACGGGGCCGGCGCGGAGCTCGTGGCCCCTTGAGAGGCCTGCCGCAGTCCCAGACCGAGTCCACTGAGCGCGGAGCCGGCGGCTCGCAAGGCGATGAGGCCCACCAGGAGCGTGACGAGGAAGGCTCCGAGAACGACTCCGATCGGGCTGCGCAGGAAGGACAGGATGGTCCCCCTCCCGTCTCGCCTCGTGCGCCTGACGCTGGCACTCGGGCGATTCGGGCGCCTGCCACCTCTCCGATGACCCTGGCCGCGTCCGGGATGGTGCAGACCGCCGTCGCGGGCGCGCTCACCGCCCCGCTGCGCCGCCGGGCGGGCGCGCTGCGAGGCACGGGCCGGCTGGGACGACGCGGAACCGCCGGCGCTTCGGCGGGCCCGCGAGCGTCGGTTGGAGGGATGGTGGGACATCGGCATCATCGTGTCATACAACGAGCGCACGCACCGCTCCCGTGGAGCCAGGAGTTCTCGGAACAACCGGTGACGCCCCCGGCAACACCGCCATCACCTCAACCGGCGCCGATACCGACCAGGTGAGACCTCCGGCGCATACTGTGGGGCCGTGAACCTTCCCGACGTCCTGAGCCTGGCGCGCACTCTCATGGAGGAGGCCGACGTCGGAGACTGGGAGCTGGCCTTCGACCGGGCGCGTCGCCGGGCGGGCCAGACGGACCACGCCCGACGCCGACTCACCCTCAGTCGCCACCTCATGAACCTGTACGACGAGGCGCAGGTGCGCGAGACAGTCCTGCACGAGATCGCCCACGCCCGCGTGGGCCCCCACCACGGGCACGACGCCGTCTGGGTCGCGGAGGCGACCCGTCTGGGGGCCACGGGCCGACGGCTCGTGGACGCTCAGGCGCCGAGGCTGCGGGGACGCTGGGTGGGCAGGTGCCCGGCGGGACACGAGGTCGATCGGATGCGCCGCCCGGCCTCGCCCGTCTCCTGCTCACGATGCGCCCCTCGGTTCAGCCTCGCGCACCTGCTCTCCTGGAGCCTCGACGGCGTCACCGTCTCGCACGAGGAGATCAGTGAGCGCTACAGCCTCCTTCTACGGCTTGCCCGTCACAACGGCCGTGAGGCGGGCCCGTAGGAACAGCCGTCCGCCTTCTCCTCCACCTCCTGAGCGATGATGAGCGTCCATCCCGTCCGGGAAAACGCTTGGCTCAGGGAACCGACCCAGAAGAGAATTTCCCAGATTTTTCCCAGGATCCTGCCCCTCCTCTTCACAGGGTGATGGCGTTACATAGTGGGCACCGCCGGACAGGGACGGTCTCGAGGGTTGGGGAGCCCAGTGACAGGCCGCATCTCTGAGACGGCGTCAGGTCATAGGGAGCCTGGCGCAGTCGCTCTGGCGAAGGAGGAACCTCCTCCTCGGGTGCATGGGACCCCGGGTTGCAGGTGGAACCTCGCGAGGCTTGGGC
>ERZ773075.1187-NODE-1187-length-14612-cov-73.0476_pt1 | contig 14612 bp, 9 predicted proteins | sample MGYA00580614_ERZ773075 | MGnify/ENA primary metagenome ERZ773075 (study PRJEB29015, sample SAMEA2738021) | human oral metagenome | biome: human oral; feature: human-associated habitat; material: dental | place: China | collected 2043 ... | reverse complement strand
TTGGGGGTCTGGTAGTCGTTGATCTCCTTGATGTCCAGCTTGATGCCGGAGCCCTCGGTGAGGTTGTCCTGGACCCACTGGAGGATCTCGACGTGGGGCTTGGGGGTGGCACCGATGGTGATCGTGGCGGTGTTGCCATCGACCTTGATGCCCTTGACATCGCCGTTCTTGCCGGACTTGGAGCCGCAGGCGGCCAGGGTGAGGGCGGCAGCGGTGGCCAGGCCGCCTGCGATGACGGAGCGGCGGGAGATGGAGGAGGACATGGCGGTTCCTTTCGGAGGGGCGGACGGCCCCGGTGACTGGGAGGAGGAGAAGGTTTGACGGTGCTGGGCCCGACGACGCAGCCGGCCGCATCCGGACCGATCGGAGCTGAGCCGGTGCGCCTACCCGGCTGGTGATCGCCTCAGCGGTGGTTCACCAGCCGGCTGAGCATGTCGCCGATGAGCTGGATGACACCCACGATGACGACGATGACGACCACCGTGATGACCATGACGTCGGCCATGTTGCGCTGGTAGCCATCCTGGATGGCGAGGTCGCCCAGACCGCCGCCCCCGATGGCGCCGGCCATGGCGGAGTATCCCAGGAGGGTGATGATGGTGACGGTCGCGGACTGGATGAGGATCGGCAGGGCCTCGCGCACGAGGACGCCCCAAGTGATCTGTCGGCCGGAGGCGCCCATCATGAGGGCGGCCTCGACCTTGCCGTGGTCGACGTCGTTGATGGCCGTCTCCACCAGGCGCGCGTAGAAGGGGATCGCGCCGATCGTCAGCGGCACGCAGACGGCCTGCCACCCGATCGACGACCCGACGAGGAATCGCGTGACCGAGATGAGCGCCACCATGAGGACGATGAAGGGCATGGAGCGGCCGAGGTTGACGATCTGCGAGAGAATCCAGTAGAGGGGCGGATTGCGCCATTGCCCCCGCTGGCCGGTGGCCACCAGCGTGAGCCCCAGTAAAAGGCCGAAAACAATGGTCAGGACTCCGGAGACAGACACCATCGCCAAGGTCTCGACAAATGAAGTGCCGAGCTTGAGCTGGATGGCCGGGTTGTTGAACCAGGTGCCGTCCCCGGACGTCGAGCTCGCGGCCTGGGCCAGCGGAAGAAGAATCGGGTTCATGAGCGGACCTCCGCAGCAATACCGGCCTGGCGCAGGGTGCTCACGGCCTGTTCGGTGTCGGACGCGGGGACGGTGACGGCCAGGCGCCCGATCTGGGCCTGCCCGATCGTCTCGAAGACGCCGGCGGCGATGTCCCCGCCGAGCTCGGCCACCATGGACATGAGGGCGACGGCGGCCGGCTGGCCCGGGTGGGCGGTGATGGAGACGTCGATGACGCTCTCCCCGTGAGCGACGGCGGCTTCGGGCACCTTCGGGAAGGGCACGATCTCGCGCGAGAGGCGGGAGTCGACGTCGAGCACGATGTCCTCCAGGCGGCCGCTCTCGACGATCCTGCCGGCCTCGAGCAGGCTGACGGAGTCGCAGACCTGGCGGACCACGCTCATCTCGTGGGTGATGATGATGACGGTCAGGCCCAGGGTGTCGCGGACGTTCTTGATGAGGTCGAGGATGGAGCGGGTGGTCTCCGGGTCCAGGGCGGAGGTGGGCTCGTCGCACAGGAGGACGGCCGGGTCGTCGGCCAGCGCCCGGGCGATGCCGACGCGCTGCTTCTGACCGCCGGAGAGCTGGGAGGGGTAGGAGGCGCCGCGGTCGGCCAGGCCCACGAGGTCGAGCATGCGCTCCACGATCGGGCGGCGCTGTCCGCCCGGGACGCCCGCGAGCGCCAGCGGGTAGGCGATGTTCTGAGCCGTGGTGCGCTGGTCGAGGAGGTTGGCGTGCTGGAAGACCATGCCGATGCGGCGTCGGGCCTCGCGCAGCCGGCCGGCGGACAGGGCGGTCATGCCCTGGCCGTCGACGCTCACGTGACCGCTGGTGGGGCGCTCCAGGGAGGTCAGGCAGCGCACGAGTGTGGACTTGCCGGCGCCGGAGGTGCCGACGATGCCGTGGATGGATCCCGGGGCGACGTCGAGGCTGAGCCCGTCCAGGGCCCGTACCTCCTTACCGCTGCGCAGGCGGTAGACCTTGTGGACGTCGCGCAGGGAGATCATGGGCTCGCTTTGAGAGCCGGACGCGTCGCCGTCCTCGGACCGGCCGGGGTCGGCGGCGGACTGGTCAGATGTGCTCACGTATTCCTCCATCGTTCCTGGCGGAAGCACCCGCACCATGAAGGGGGTTGCTGCAATGTCGTCGAGCCAGGTCTCTCGGTTGCTCTAGATGGCCACGAGTAACTTACGCAGCGTCTCATCGACTGCGCAAGCGACGACGCCGTCAAGGGACCCAGGTCACGCCACCGGCCTCCTCTGGCCGTGCCGCCGCCACGGGCCGGTTGGGAAGGCGGGCTGGGCCGCCGTCCGGCCCCCTCGTCGTCGGAAGGGGTCCTCTCGATCAGACCTTCGTCGACGTTTCGGCAACATTCTGAGTATTCTCAGGTCTCGTATCGGCGACGCTACTCGCACCGCACAGGGCGGCATGTTTGGATCTGTTCATGAGTGCGACCTCAGATCAGACGTCCCCCGAGCCGAAGCCGGAGCCGACGGACCCGACCTCCCCTACCGGCCCGAGCGCCGCACCCACGACCGCAGGCGCCTCCAGCAGCTCCGACGACGCGATCACGCCCGATATCCTGGGCGAGCCGTGGGTGGCGCGCCGCATCCCGGTGACCGAGTCGCCCACGAAGGCGCCCGGCGCCGACCACGCCGTGCTCGTCTTCCAGCGCGAGGCGGCCGGTCGTGCCAGTCGGCCGCGTCACTCACGCGCAGTCCTCTACCTTCACGGCCGCAGCGACTACTTCTTCCAAACCCACCTGGCGCAGGCCTATCTCGACGCCGGCTTCGAGTTCTACGCACTGGACCTGCGGGCCTGCGGGCGCGCCGGCATCGGGCACGCCTCCCCACACGACGTGCGCGACCTGCGTGTCCACGACGAGGAGATCTCCGAGGCGCTGCGCCTCATCCGCTCCGAGCACGGGCACGACGTCGTCGTCCTCAACGGGCACTCGACCGGCGGGCTGCAGGCGGTCATCTGGGCGGCCGACCATCCCGGGACCGTGGACGCGGTCGTGCTCAACTCCCCGTGGCTGGACCTGCGCGGCTCGGCGCTCGTGCGTTCCTACGGGTCGGCCATCGTCGACCTCATCTCGCGCCGGGACCCCGAGCGCGTCATCGACGAGCCCGGCCGCGGCGAGAAGGACAACTACGTTGAGGCCCTGCACCGGCGCTGGCGCGGCGAGTGGGATTGGGACCTGGCGCTCAAACCGGCGCCGTCCTTCCCCGTGCGGGCCGGGTTCCTGGCGGGGATCCGCCGCCTGCAGCGCGAGGTCCACCACGGGCTGGGGATCCGGGTGCCGATCCTCGTGTGCTGTTCAACGAGCAGCAACGGCGTCAGGGCGAGTCTGGAGGAGGCCCAGCACTCCGACGTGGTGCTCGACGTGGAGCAGATCATCGACCGCTCGCAGTACCTGGGCGATGACGTCACCGTCCGTCAGATCCCCAACGGTGTCCACGACCTGGCCCTGTCCGGGCCGCCGGCGCGCACCGAGTACCTCCAGGCCGTCACGCACTGGCTGGACAACCGCCTGCGCTGAGCCCACCGGCTCAGGGCTCAGCCGAGCAGCTCAGGGCTCAGCCGAGCAGCGTGGAGAGCTCGTCAACGAGCCCGTCACTGACCCGCTCGACCACCTCAAGGGTGTCGACGAAGTCGGCCATGGTGCCGTACCAGGGGTCGGGGACGTTGAGGACGCTGCGGGAGGCCTGGCCCACAGCGACGGCCTCGGCCTGCCGGGCGGCCGCCGGGTCGAGTTCGCGGTACATGCGGATCCGGGACGGCTCCGCCTCAAGCCCGGCGGCGCGGCGCTGGAGGACGTTCCAGTGGGAGTCGGTCATGGCCAGCAGGAGGTCGGCCCCGACGATCTCGGCGTCGGTGATGCGGTGGGCCACATGAGAGGTGATGGCGATGTCCGTGGCACGTGAGGCGTCATCGGCGCCAGTGCCGTAGCCGGCCTCGACCAGTGCACGGCGGGCCCGGGAGTCGATGGGGTTGCCGCGCTCCTCGTCGGAGACGCCGGCGGAGGTGACGACGACGCCGTCGGGCTCCAGCATGGGGAGGCCCGCGGCAGTGAGGCGGTCGCGCAGGACGATCTCAGCCATGGCGGAACGACAGATGTTGCCGGTGCACACCATGATCACGCGGTAGGGCCCGGCGTCACGACGTCGGGGCAATGAGGTCAGGGCCGGAGCGGTGGGGACGGGCGAGGAGGCAGAGGCGGCGGCTGTCTCGGCGGTTGTCTCGGTACGGGCGTCGGGATTGGTCACAACTCCGAGCCTTACGCACGCCGCGGTCACCTGTCCACTGACGCTCCCTCACCGCCGGGGACATCCTGCGCTTACGGGGACATTTCCGCACCGCCGGGGACACCCTGCGCGTGCGGGGACAGGATTCCTGTCCCCGACGGCGTCGAATGCACCCGCCCGCAGCGGCACGCACCCGGCCGCACAGAATGCCCCCGTAGGCGAGAGGCACCACAGGTGAGGGGCCACCGCGACCGGGAGACTGCACAGCCGGGCGGCTGCGCGGATCCCGGCTACAGCGCGCGGCCGTCGAGGACGTCGGCGACCCAGGAGCGGGCCACGACGAAGTCCTTGTCGCTGGTGCCGGCCAGCACCGCCGTCGGGCGCGCGTCCAGCCGCGGGTAGGAGCCCAGGAACCGCACCACCGGACAAGTGCGGTGCAGCCCGATGAGGGCGGCCTGGACCCGCTCCTCGCGCACGTGCCCCTCCACATCGATGGAGAACCGGTAGCGACCCAGGGAGTCGCCCACCGGCCGGGACTCGATGCGCGAGAGGTTGACGCCGCGGGCGCTGAACTGCTCGAGCATGTCCAGCAGCGCACCGGAGCGGTCGTGCGGGAGCTGCACGAGCAGGGTGGTCTTGTCGGCGCCGGTGGGCTCACCCACGCGGCCGGGCCGGGTCACCTTGACGAAGCGGGTGACGGCGTCGGGGTTGTCCGCCACGCCCCCGGCGATGACCTCCAGCCCGTACTCCTGGGCGGCCAGCGGGTTGCACAGGACGGCCTGGAAACCGGTGTCCTCGTCGGAGGCGGCCAGCGCGCGGGCCGGCGCCGAGGTGGAGGTCCCGGCCACGTAGACGGCCTCGGGCAGGTTCTGGTGGACCCAGCCGCGGCACTGCGCCCAGGCGTGCGGGTGGGTGGAGATGGCGCGCACGTCCTCCAGGCGGGTGCCGGGGCGGCCGGCCAGGACGAAGGTGATCGGCACGGCCATCTCGGCGGCGATGACCAGGGGCGTGGAGGCCACGAGGTTGTCCAGCGTGGCGTTGACCCCGCCCTCGACGGAGTTCTCGATGGGCACGACGGCGGCCTCCACCGTGCGCTCGCGCAGGTGATCCAGGGCCGTGGGCACGTCCGGGCAGGGGTCGAGCTCGACGCCAGCGGGGGCAACCTGGCGCAGCGCCATCTCGGTGAAGGTGCCGGCCGGCCCGAGGAAGGACCAGAGCGGAGCAGGAGCAGCCATGGGCACAGGGTAGCCGGAGCCGGACCGGCAGGCCGACTGCAGGTTGCTCCGTGGAACACGGGAGCCTTCACCAGCGGGCCAGGCCCCACCGGCCAGGACTGGCCAGTGCCGACCTCCTGCGGGCCGCCCCGCCGCCGCACCGCGGGAGGCCTGACGCCCTCCCGCAGCCGTGCCGGGCCTGGCAGGCTGGGACCATGAGCGTTTTCCGCAAGCATGACGACGGCCCGGTCTCCACCGCCCTGGAGGCTCAGGGCCTGACCTGGCTCGCCGAGGCGATGCCCGACGGTGGCGCGCACGTGGTCCCGGTGACCAGCGGCCCGGGCTGGTTGGAGGAGCCGAGGCTGACGACGACCGGCGTGACACCGGCCGGGGCGGAGGCCTTCGGCCGGGCGCTGGCCGTCACCCACGCTGCGGGCGCCCCGGCCTTCGGGGCGGCGCCTCCCGGATGGGACGGCCGGGCGCAGATGGGACGCTCGGACATCCGGCTGCGGCCGCACGCGGCGGAGGAGGGCGAGCCGCGCCACTGGGGCGAGTTCTACGCCGAGGACCGGATCCTGCCCTACCTGCGTCCCGGTCGGGACAACGGCTCGATCAGTGCCGGCGGGGCCCGCATCATCGAGAGGCTGTGCGAGCGTCTGCGCGACGGCGACTTCGACACCGACCAGCCGGCCCTGGTGCGCACCGGCGCCCGCGAGCGCGGCGCGCGGGTCGCGGTGGCCCGCACGCACGGGGACTTGTGGTGCGGCAACGTCCTGTGGACCCCGGCCGATGAGGCTGCCCAGTGGGCGCCGCCGCGGGCCGGACTCGGACCGCAGGAGCCCGCATCCGGGGAGGTACCCGTGGGCAGGGAGGCTGACGGGGCAGCCGGTGCGGCCGGCGGGCCGGCGGTGGTCGGCGTGCTCATTGACCCGATGGCGCAGGGTGCGCACGCCGAGACCGACCTGGCGGCCCTGGGCGTGTTCGGGCAGCGCTACCTGGACCGGATCTACGCGGCCTACCACGAGGTCTCGCCGTTGGCAGCGGGCTGGCGCGAGCGAGTGGGCCTCCACTCATGGCATATCATCATGATTCACGCCTTTCTGTTCGGCGGCGGCTATGGTGGTGAGGCGGTCGCCGTGGCCCGCCAGTACCTGTGAGTCGGTGGAGGCCCAGAAATTGTGCCCATTTCGCCCGTCTGGGACGACTTTGAAACCCACCATCGAAAGAGTCTTCTGCGTTTGTGCAGGTCAGAGCGTTTTACTTGCGCGCCAATCGGTAGAGACGGCGTCAAAGTCGGCCCTTGCGGACACTTTTCGGGCTGCGGCGCCCCGTAGGCTGGTCGGGTGAGACCTCGACGACGTCAACAGCGCTTGGTGCGCACGGTCGTGTACGTCCTGGTGCTGCTGGTGGTCGTCGGCATGATCCTGACGATGGTGGGATCGGCGCTGGCCGCCACCGCGACCCCCACCGCGATCTCTTCCTCGACGAACGCCCTCGGCGCACCGCATGCCGATCAACCGTCACGGCCGGCGCCGGTCGTCGTCCTGGGTACCCACAACCTCACCTGGTCGGACCTGCAGGGCGAGGTCTCCCGCGCCAGCGCCGGCGAGGGCCTCGGTTCCGGCGATGTCGGCCCGGCCGCCGCCAGCCTGCTGGCCTTCGCCTCCCAGAGCGAGCCGATCAACCTGACGGTGCGCACCCCGGCGGAACGCACCTGCCCGGCCGACGGCTGGCTCACCCTGGGGCGGGGCGCACGCGCGAGCGCCGTCAAGTCCACCGGCCCCTGCCCCGGCCTCACCGCCTCAGCCGCTCCCAGCGGCGCCTCCCCCCTGGTGCGGGCACTCGGACGAGGCACGCCGGTCATCACCGTCGGCCCCGGAGCGCGGCTCGCCACCGGCACCCCCGAGGGCCCGGCATCGACCTCCGAGTTCCCGATCTCCTCGGCCCCCTCACTGCCCGAGGCCCTGAGTGGCGACGCCGACCTCACCATCGTGGACACGACCGAGGGCACACGCACCGATGCCGAACGAGTCTCGGCTCTCGATGCCGCCCTGCGCACGGTTCAGGAGCAGGCGGCCCCCGGCACCCGCGTCATCGTCGCATCCTTGGCCGACGACGAGGAGCCCGGCCCCCAGATGGCGGTCCTACCGGTGGGATCATCGAGCGCACACGGCACCTCCGGCGGGCTCGTCGTGGGCACGTCGACGCATCGCCCCGGCCTGGCCCAGCTGACCGACCTCGCCCCGACCCTCACGACGGCCCTCATCGGCCGCAGCGATCGATCCTTCGACGGCCAGGCCCTCGACCTGCCCGCCACAGGCGGTGATGCCGGCGCGACTACCAGCACCACCCCCAGCGTCACCGCACCCGACGACGCCCGCATCACCCAGCTTACCGACGACGCCCTGCACGCCCACGCCTCGCAGCTGACAGCCCTTCCCACGGGCGTCGTGCTCGCGGGATCGGCCGCGGCACTGCTGGCCTGGGCCGCACTCGTGCTGCGAGATCCGGGGACGGGCCGGCGACCGGCGGGCCTCCGCCGGGTCGTCCGGGTGGCCACCGGTCTGAGTGCGCTGCCGACGGCGCTGCTGCTGGTCAACGCCGTCCCGTGGTGGCGCGCGGGGGTCCGGGACGGTTCGCCGTCACCGTGGGTACTGGCCGCGGTCCTGGCCGCGACAGTGGCGGTCGCGGCCTGCATCGTGGCTCTGGCCGCCGGGCTGTCGACGCTGGTGCGGCGCAGGAGGTCTCTTCGCCGCGTCGCCTCGTTCCTAGCCTCGTCGTCTCCACTGACGACCCACGCCGGCGTGGTGGCACTGCTGGTGGCGGCGACGATACCGCTGACGTGGCTGGCGGACGCCGCCAGTGGCGCGCATCTGGCCTTCAATAACCCGCTGGGCATGAACGCTGTGGTGGCGGGCCGTTTCTACGGGGTCTCGAATACGGCCTTCGCGCTGGCCGCCGGCGCCCTCGTCGTCGTCATCGCCGCGACTTGGGAGATCCTGGGACGCGGACGCCGAACCGCCCTGGGCCTGACGGGCCTGCTGGGCGGGGCGGCACTGGTCGTCGACGGCGCCCCCCAGCTGGGGGCGGACGTGGGTGGCGCCCTGAGCCTGGTGCCGACGCTGGCGTTTCTCGGCGCCGTCCTGGCGGGGCTGCGTCTGAGCTGGCGACGCCGGCTGGCCATCGCCGTCACGACGATCCTGATCGTCAGCGGTTTTGCCGTCGTCGACCTCGTCCGACCCGGCGGGCCCACACACCTGGGGCGCTTCGCCCGACAGGTGGCCGATGGCTCCGCCGCCGGCGTGGTGGGGCGTAAGGCGTACGCACTGGTCGGCCCCATCATGTCAACTCCGACCATCGCAGCCGGACTGGGATGCGCCTTGATGCTGGTTGTGGTGGCCGTCTGGTGGGTGCGCCGGCAGCTGCGGGTCTGGCGCGCCGGCGCCAGCCCGTACGCCTGGCTCGTACCTGCCCCTACCCCCGACACCGACGGGGACATTTCTCCCGTCGAGGGACCGGGATCCCGCACCTCTACGCGAGAGAGGTCGCCGTCGGCGCGGTGGGAGGCGACGGCGCTGCGGTCACTGGGGGTGCTGACTGTTGTATCGGTCCTGGTCAACGACTCGGGCGTCACGATGGCGGGCTTCATCCTGGCGGCCGCCGCCCCTGCCCTGCTGGCGCTGACACTGATCGGGAGCGGGTCATCCCGGCAGCCTCTTGAGGCTTGCGCGGAGCATTGAGATGTCACCCCGTAGTGCCCGTGGGTCGTGCAGTACGGGCGGACGGGTCGCGGTAGGGGCGGGTGCCGGAAGGACCGCCACGACTCTCGATGGGCAGGAGGCCCCGGCCTGCTCACATATGACTTCACAGCACCGTCCCCAACCGCAGGTACGTCGGCGACATCACCCACCCGCCTCCAGCCGACGAGACAAACCTGTATCTGGCTGCCGTCATCGACTGCGCGCGGCCGCCACCCGGCCACCTGGGCGCTGCGCGACCGCATGCACACACCCCTTGGCCGACGAAACTCTCCAGCAGGTGCCACGGCCACTAGGTCGTGTTGTGGAAAGTAGAGGCGATCACAAGGGCGGGCACGTGCCTGGTTCGTCGCGAACGCACCTTAGGCCGCGCAGACTGTACCCACGACGTCCGCAGTCGAGGGCTAACGTGCGTCCGTGACTCCTTGGGCGCTACTGCACCCGACAGACTTTTCGTCATAGGCCCTAGCGGGAGCCCAAAGGGCACCATCCTCCATTCTGATCACGGATCGGGCCACACCGCCAGGGTTTGTGTTGTTGGACAGCATGGTGGGGCGGGGTTGGTTGTTGGTTCGGGTTACTGGTTGTGGATTCTGCGGCGTTTGCGTGCCTGGATCGTCATGGCTAGTGCTGTGATTGCCAGGAGGGCCGCACCGGCGATGAGGTAGCGCTGTGCCGCGGTGCCGCCGGTGAGGGGGATGGTGGGGACTGCCGATTTGCGGTTGGTGATGTTGCCCAGCTCTACCAGCTGGCCTGCAGTGGTGATGGTGATGGTGTGGGGGGCGGCCTCGAGGGTGTAGCCGGTGGGGGCTTTGGTCTCGGTGAGCTGGTAGGTGCCTTGAGTGAGGTTGGTGAGCTTGAAGGCGCCCGGGGACGTGTCGGTGTCCAGGCTGTCTTTGGGGCAGGTGGTGATGCAGTCGGTGATGGTGCGGGCCTGGTTGGTGATGGGGTGTCCGTCCTGGTCGAGGGGAGTCAGGGACCATTGGGAGCCTTTGAGGGGGTGGTTGGTCTCGTCGGTCTTGGTCCAGGTGACGGTGCCCTGGATGCGGGCGTTGGTGACCTGTCCGAGGTCGAGGGTGGGGAGGAAGCCGCCGTAGCGGAACTGCAGGGGCGCGGAGCCGTCGAGGGTCTTGGTCAGCGTCTCGGTGGAGGCCTGATAGCCGGTCGGTGCCTTGGTCTCGGTGAGGGAGTACTCGCCCCAGGTCAGGCGGGAGACCCTGAAGTAGCCGGCTCGGTTGTCCTCGTCGGGGTAGCAGAAGATCTTGCCTGTGTCGATGCAGTCGGGGACCTCTATCTTGCCGCCGGGCAGCTTGGGGGAGGTCAGGGTGAATGTGGCGCCGGGCAGAGGGTTGCCGGTCTCGTCGACCTTGGTCCAGGTGAGCTGGCCGGGTTGGGCGGTGTTGTGCACGGTGCAGTTCATCCACTCGCCGGTCGCCAGGGTCAGGGTGCGGGTGTCGGCCTTGAAGGTTGATGCGGGATTGGTCAGGTCGGAGTTGGGGTGGGGAGCGCAGGTGAAGGTGGGTTTGTATCCGGCTGCCTTGGGGGAAGTGGAGGTCTCTGACAGGACGGCGGCGCCTTGGGGCAGGAGGGAGGTGAAGCCACCTGGTCCGGAGGCGGGATTGCCGGTGGTGGGGGTGGCGGTCAGGGTCCAGTCGGCGGGGGTCAGTCCCAGGTCGCCGGCGGCGGTGTTGTCGACGGTCTTGGTCATGGTCAGGTTGGGAAGCTGGACCTGGACGGGGTAGTCCTCGACCTCGCCGTTGAGAGCGATGCCGGTGGGTTGGGGGTCCTCAGCTTCTTGATCGTTGGCCAAGGGGCCGGTGATGCGCAAACGCATGAAGGTGGTGACGCCATCCGCGGTCAAAGTGGTTCGTGTGGCTGTGGGTGGGACGGTCCAGGTCACAGTGGCCGTGCCGGCACTGGAGCAGGTGGTGGTCTCAGAACCCTCATCAGAGCTGAAGGAGCCATCACGGTTCCAGTCGATCCAGCCGGCGATCTTGGTGCCGCTACCCACGCAGGTGATCTGCTGACTCCACTTCTGACCGATATCAGTCCAGATCACCCGATCCCAATCATCAGACAAAGCATCTTCATCATCAATACCTGTAGTATCGTCGGCGCTGGCGTCAGCGCTGTGGGAGATCGACTGATCTTGATCAGTCAACCCACCGAGACGCACCACAGCCGGACCGGCCGTGGCAACGCGCTGCTGATCGGCGGCATGGGTCAGGTTGAACCAGGAGCCCGACTCCGCTTGGGCGGGCCCGCTCTGGGAGGACACGTCAAGCGCCCCGCCTCCAGCGAGCTGTCCACCGCTCCATGACGGCTGGAAGACGCTACCAGCCGTCCCATAGCTGCCAGGCGCGTCACCATAATCCAGGTAGGAGACCACTCCCAGGGCCACAGCGCTCTTACCGCCCCCATGCACCTCTACAAAACCGCTTTGCATATTGCTCACAAACATGACGGAGGAAGGGCCATAGCCCTCACTGACTCGTCTATTGCACTCGTCTCCGTCCGGACGCAGCTTCAGGCCATCGCGCTCACCCACGGGAGTCGAGACCTTGATGAGCCCACCCCAGGAGTTGGTGGCGCATTCTTTCGGCTGAACGGTTTCCAGTAGGCGGTACGAGACATCGCGCTTGGGGTTATAAGCGATCGGGGATACGGTGATGTACTCCCTCTGCCCCCATTCATCCTGCCAGTTGGAGGATTCAGCATCGGCGAAGACCATACCCTCCATCGGAAGCTCCACCTTGTTGGGAAGGTCGTCGAGCTGACTCTTAGCCGGCTTGGTGGAGGATTCAACGATATAGGTTTTGCAGTCCACCTGGAACTGATGGGTGGAACCGTGCTGGAGATTCTCGATGCCGATCAACAAGTTTGAACGCTTGCTGGAGTTAGTGGAAACTCCTCCGGAATAATTCGTTCCGTCATTATAAAGACGCGACAGTCCGTCACCCTGCCAGTTTCCCGTGTTGTACTCAACCTCGATCCCCTTATGCGTGGTCAGCCTGGGCTCGTTATTCCCTTCGACAGTGGTGACCACATTGGAGATCGTGCAGCGACTCGTACGCCACAGAGTGTCTGAGACCTGAGTCGGCGTGGACCAGGAGATGCCGGTACCCCCGTCGGGCAGGATTCGCGTCCAGTTCTCAGTCCTGGTGCCACTCATCTCGGTCCAGTCGATCCAGTCAATGACCGGGGCGAACCGACCCGCCCCACCACTGGGGTTTCCGTACACGGCATCAGCCCGGGGGACCGGCAGCGCTACAGCACTCAGAAACGCCCCAGCCAGTGCCAGCGCCGAGACGACGGCATCTCCGCGCCTACGGGAACGCTTCAACGACCGACGCGTCGACGTCGGTTCCGCCGCAGCTGCACGGATGAAGAAGCGACGAAGCATGAAGTAAGCACCTCGATCTAGGGGAATGGGCTCAGCCACCCTAGCATTGGCGAAACTAGCCGAATATTGATAAATGCCCCTTGCAACGCAACAGCAATATTGATCACGAGATAGTCTCACAACCAGAATTATGCAGACCGGTCAGATAGTGATGTTCCGTGATCTTTCATTGAGAATGCCGACAACATGATTGACCTCAACCCCTCACCGGGCAATCGAGACAGGGAGATCGTCAGCTTCGTCGGCGGTTAGGACTCTCTTGAAAAGGTTCGAGACGGGCCAGGACCGCTCGCCTACGAGGAAGCCCTCGGAGACGAGCGACCATTCAGCCCTCACCGCTCCTCACAACGCGGCTCACAGAGCACTCGTCCGCTGTCCTCGGCGACAGCAGGCCTCACTCGTCCGCACCCTCCGGCGCATCAGTCTGCGGACCCTGGGCACCCTGCGGCTTCTCGACGGGATCAACGTCGTCGTCGCCCCTGGGCGGTAGAGGTACGGCGCGGTAGGCGAAGAAGTGGTCCTGTTCGGCGGTCGCCTTCTCGAAGGTGGTGCGCGGTACGCGGTGGCGCCGCAGCTTGCGCCGAAGCACGGCCCGCACGACGTCCCGGTACTGGGAGGCCCGGTGCATCGTACCGGCCCGGTCGTTCCCAGTGATGCGGTGGGTGATGTCGCAGGGGACCTCGATGACCGCGAGCCCGCCCACCAGGACATCAATCGTCAGACCGACCTCGACCCCCCAACCATCGGCCAGGGGGACGGCCTTCTCGTAGGCCTCCCGGCTCAGACACCGCTGGCCGGACAGGGGCGCCACGGGCGACCAACCGGTGGCGTGGACGATGGCACGCCTGGCAGCGCGCACGACCCGGCCGCGCCCGCCGGCGCCGGCCTGCTTGGGAGGCACCGCGATGGACATATCGGCAACGCCGTCGACAACCGGGGGCACCAACTCGGCGCACGAAGCGGCCGAATCTCCCAGGTCCGCGTCGATGAACAGTAGCAACCGGGCGGGCCCGTCGACGTAGTCGCGCATCGCGACGACGGAGGCCCCGGTCTCCATGGCGGAGGCCTTCCCGCGCGAGACGGAGTGGCGGACCGTCACAGCGCCGGCAGCACGGGCATGGTCCTGAGTTCCGTCGGTCGAGCCGTCATCGACGACGATGACGAGATCCACCCGCGGGATGGAGCGGCAGGCCCGAACAGTTGCGGCGATGCGCTCAGCCTCGTCCTTGGCGGGGATGACCACGGCAACGCGCTGGTCGGGGCGCTTAGTGGGACTCACACCACCAGAGTAGCCAGACACAGGGGCTCCGGCCGACTCATGAGTGACCCGTTGTCGCCCCCCTTTTTTGTGATGACCATCAACTTTCGCTATTTTGTACGATTTATTTCGACATAAGGGAGGCCTGGTCAGAATGAGTCACCGCCATCAACGCACCTCAAGCAGTCTCAATACTGCAAGTCGCGAGGTAGCCCTCGACACCCGAACCTCGACCAACACTCAGGGCTTCTCCAGTAATTTTGTGTCAAACCTTCACCATAGGACAACAGTCCCTGGAGAAACCGACATATCTTGCATTAACACTGCATGTTCCCTGATCGACGCACTATAGTTTCTCATTTGGGCACATCACGCCCACTTCCCATGGCACAGTAAAGGCATGGGACCCGTCAACGGAGCCGGGTTCCGCCGACGCATCATGCGTCCTTCCGTGTGCCGGGGCGACTCCCCTGCCGCCCCGGCACGCCCTGCCCCTACCGAGCACGAGGCCCTGCAGCGTCAAGGCCCGGCCGACGAACGACCGGGCCTCTCTGCGTCCTCAGATCGCATCAGCGCAAGGCGCTTGCGAGCAGATCGAGCCCCACGCTGCCCAGGTCGATGCCCCGGTT
>ERZ773075.1186-NODE-1186-length-14626-cov-9.86164_pt1 | contig 14626 bp, 12 predicted proteins | sample MGYA00580614_ERZ773075 | MGnify/ENA primary metagenome ERZ773075 (study PRJEB29015, sample SAMEA2738021) | human oral metagenome | biome: human oral; feature: human-associated habitat; material: dental | place: China | collected 2043 ... | reverse complement strand
CGAATTTATCGTCCAATACCTCATCCTTGCCCATGCCCGCCGATATCCGCAACTCCTCGACAACTACGGTAACATCGCCCTATTGAACATCGCCGCCGACTGCGGCCTCATCGGCAAAACCCTCGCCGAACAAAGCCGCACCGCCTACCGCTTCTACCGCCAGCAACAGCACAACACCAAACTGCGCGACGCGGAAAAAACCGAAGTAACCGACGAATTGCTGGCACATTACGGCAATGTCAGGAAATTGTGGAAGGAAGTGTTCGGGGAAGAAGTGAAGTTCGGGTAAGGACAAAAACATAACGAAGGCCGTCTGAAAACAGATTTCCGTTTTCAGACGGCCTTTTTTAGGGTTTATATAGCTAAAACACCTAATTGTTTGATGCGGTGCTTACCAACTGTCGTCATTCCCACCTCCGCCCATGCGCAGCAGGTTCGGACAAATCATTTAAATTTATTTTTATTGAAAACTTTTTGCAAAACGATATTCAGGGGCACGAATATTAAAACGGCCAGCGACGTTACCTTCAAAGACTGCATGAAATCATGAAATATCAGAAAGTAGGTTGCAATAAGCGTAAATACAAAAACGAAAACTGCCGTTACAAGTATAAAAAGATTGAATTTCATCACATCGGCATCCTTAATTTTATCAAGCATGAAACCGTAAAATTTCAACTAATCAAATCTTGAATGACTATGTCGGACTTGTGCCGAAAAGCACAAGTCCGACCACCTTGCTACAAGATTCTGTTTCGGGGATTATTCCCAACCGTCCGAAACCACAGTGGAACCGAAGCCTCCGACAAATCCACCGGCTGCAGCTGCGGCTGCAACTCCCGGCCCGCCTGTCAGACCGGCTACTCCGGCACTCAATCCAGTTACTGCGCCAACCGCAACAGCCTTACCCCATTGGACTTTATCCCAATTAAACCCACCAGCAACCAAACTCAATTCATCCATAGAAAGAGTACGGATTTCGGTTTTGTCTGCGTAAAATGCTTGCATAATATTCTCCTATCGAAGTGAATTAATCAAATACATCGTACTGGCGTACCAGCCGACCATAATCCGATTTTTTTTTTTTTTTTATTTTGTTCGCTTCTTTCAGGTTAAATTCAGAAAATACATTTATATTTATTTTAATTTCATATACATACAAAAATATATATGATGTTCACATACAAAATAAAACTGATAAATTTAAAAATACAGCAGCACCACGACGGGCATAACAGCCCGACCGACCTTTGTTTTCAGACGGCCTCATATTTCCATTAAAATACCGTATTCCCATTTTTCAGACGGCCTTTTTAGGTTTGATTGCCAATTAACCGACTCCGATACGGCACTTGCCGGATACCGTCATTCCCGCCTGCACGGGAATGACGGGGCTTAATAAACGGTCGTATCGGAAGTTAAGTTAATTCGCTATCGCTCAAATGCGATTTGCAGCCTTGATTACAGCAAACCCGGCTGACCCAATGCGGGATCGGTCGCGCGGGCGGCTTGTGCGTCTTCAACGGTCAACCCCAAGGCTTTCGCCACGCCTTCGCCGTAGGCGGGGTCGCAACGGTGGCAGTTGCGGATGTGGCGGTATTTGATGAAGTCGGGGGCGTCGCCCATGGCGGCGGCAGTGTTGTTGAATAAAGCCTGTTTCTGCGCGTCGCTCATCAGGTTGAACAGGGCGCGCGGTTGGCTGAAGTAGTCGTCATCGTCTTGGCGGTAGTCCCAGTGCGCCGCGTCGCCGTTGATTTTCAAAGGCGGTTCGGCGAAGTCGGGCTGTTGCTGCCATTGGCCGAAGCTGTTGGGTTCGTAGTGCGGCAGGCTGCCGTAGTTGCCGTCGGCGCGGCCTTGTCCGTCGCGCTGGTTGCTGTGGACGGGACAACGCGGGCGGTTGACGGGGATTTGGCGGAAGTTCACGCCTAGACGGTAGCGTTGCGCATCGGCGTAATTGAACAGACGGGCTTGCAGCATTTTGTCGGGGCTGGCGCCGATACCGGGCACAAGGTTGCTCGGTGCAAAAGCGGATTGTTCCACATCGGCGAAGAAGTTTTCGGGATTGCGGTTCAACTCGAATTCGCCCACTTCAATCAGCGGATAGTCTTTTTTCGGCCAAACTTTGGTCAGGTCGAAAGGATGATACGGCACTTTTTCCGCATCGGCTTCAGGCATGACTTGGATGAACATCGTCCATTTCGGAAACTCGCCGCGTTCGATGGCTTCGTACAGGTCGCGCTGATGGCTTTCGCGGTCGTCGGCGATGATTTTTGCGGCTTCTTCGTTGGTCAGGTTTTTAATGCCTTGCTGGCTGCGGAAATGGAATTTCACCCAGAAACGCTCGCCCGCTTCATTCCAGAAGCTGTAAGTATGCGAACCGAAACCGTGCATATGGCGGTAGCTGGCTGGGATGCCGCGGTCGCTCATGACGATGGTGACTTGGTGCAGGGCTTCGGGCAACAGCGTCCAGAAGTCCCAGTTGTTCGTGGCGGAGCGCATATTGGTGCGCGGGTCGCGTTTGACCGCCTTGTTCAGATCGGGGAATTTGCGCGGATCGCGCAGGAAAAATACGGGCGTATTGTTGCCGACCATATCCCAGTTGCCTTCTTCGGTATAGAACTTCAACGCAAAGCCGCGGATGTCGCGTTCCGCATCGGCTGCGCCGCGTTCGCCTGCTACGGTGGTGAAACGGGCGAACATCTCGGTTTGCTTGCCGACTTCGCTGAAGATTTTGGCGCGGGTGTATTTCGTGATGTCGTGCGTCACGGTGAACGTACCGAACGCGCCCGAACCTTTGGCGTGCATACGGCGTTCGGGGATGACTTCGCGCACGAAGTCGGCGAGTTTTTCATTCAGCCACAAATCCTGCGCCAGCAACGGGCCGCGCGCGCCTGCGGTCAGACTGTTTTGATTGTCGGCAACGGGGGCGCCGTTGTTCATGGTCAAGTGGGTAACAGGGCATTTTTGGGTCATGGTTTGTGTTCCTTTTGCTTCGTTGTCGGTAAAGCAGTTTACAGCGCAATTTGGCAGAAAGCACATTTGTAACTTGCTTCTCAGTTAAAATAGATTTTTTAAATATATATTTAATTCTCATTTTATTTAAACTATGTATCGAACTATACAGGAATATTTTAACTATTACAATAATGAAATCGATTTGTAATATATATCATACTGTAAACCTATAACTTACAAACCGCACAAATCCATCGAAATAATTGCCGGCAGGCCGTCTGAAACGGCAGCCTGCGCGGTTTCGGCCGTAAATAAAAATCCTGCAACGCCGCATTGCCTTGTATCATTCCCTATTTGTTTCACAACCCATTTTTCAGACGACCTCTTCCCATGTTTCCCGAGCAATCCGCCCCCAATCTGCTGCAAGGCTTAAACCCCGAACAACTTTCCGCCGTAACCTGGCCGCCGCAATCCGCCCTCGTTTTGGCGGGCGCGGGCAGCGGCAAAACCCGCGTGCTGACCACGCGCATCGCATGGCTTTTGCAAACCGGTCAGGCAACGCGATATAGCATTATGGCAGTTACGTTTACCAACAAAGCCGCAAAAGAGATGAATCGTCGCGTTAGCGAACTCTTGCATCTCAAAGATACAGGGGAAACAACAAGGGCAGAACCCATGCTGATCGGTACATTTCATGGGATTTGTCATCATCTCCTACGAAGACACCACCGCGATGCCGGTCTGCCGTCTTCCTTTCAAATCCTCGACAGCGGCGACCAGCTTTCCCTCATCAAACGCCTGCTCAAAAGCCTCAACATCGCCGAAGAAATCATCGCGCCGCGTTCGCTGCAAGGCTTTATCAATGCGCAAAAAGAATCCGGCTTGCGCGCTTCCGTCTTGAGCGCGCCCGATCCGCACACACGCCGCATGATTGAGTGCTACGCCGAATACGACAAAATCTGCCAACGCGAAGGCGTGGTCGATTTTGCCGAACTCATGCTCCGCAGCTACGAAATGCTGCAAAACGACGAAATCCTGCGCCAACACTACCAAAACCGCTTCAACCACATTCTGGTCGACGAGTTCCAAGACACCAACAAGCTGCAATACGCCTGGCTGAAACTGATTGCCGGCAACAACGCCGCCGTCTTTGCCGTCGGCGACGACGACCAAAGTATCTACCGGTTCCGCGGCGCGAACGTCGGCAACATGACCGCGCTGATGGAAGAGTTCCACATCGACGCGCACGTCAAACTCGAACAAAACTACCGCTCCGTCGGCAACATCCTCGCCGCCGCCAACGCCGTGATTGAAAACAACGACGAACGCCTCGGCAAAAACCTGCGCACCGACGCCGAAGCAGGCGACAAAATCCGCTACTACTCCGCCTTTACCGACCTCGAAGAAGCCCAATTCATCGTTGACGAAACCAAAGCCCTCGAACGCGAAGGCTGGGATTTGGACGAAATCGCCGTCCTCTACCGCAGCAACGCCCAATCCCGCGTCATCGAACAAAGCCTGTTCCGCAGCAGCATCCCCTACAAAATCTACGGCGGCCTGCGCTTTTACGAACGCCAAGAAATCAAACACGCGCTCGCCTACCTGCGCCTTGCCGTCAATCCCGACGACGACAACGCCCTCTTGCGCGTCATCAACTTCCCGCCGCGCGGCATCGGCGCGCGCACCGTCGAAAACCTTCAGACGGCCTCAAGCGAACAAGGCATCACCCTCTGGCAGGCAGCCTGCAACGCCGGCGCAAAAGCCGCCAAAGTCGCCGCCTTCGTCCGCCTGATTGACGCCCTGCGCAACCAAGTCGGACAAATGCCCCTGCCCGAAATTATCGTCGGCATCCTCAAAGACAGCGGTCTGACCGAACACTACCGAACCCAAAAAGGCGACAACCAAGACCGCCTCGACAACCTCGACGAACTCGTCAACGCCGCCATCGAGTTCAAACCCGAAGACAGCAACTTTGAAACCCTGCCTGAAAACATTTCAGACGACCCCGCCTTCCCCATCCTTGCTTTCTTGAGCAACGCCGCCCTCGAATCCGGCGAAAACCAAGCAGGTGCAGGCGAAAAAGCCGTCCAACTGATGACCGTCCACGCCTCCAAAGGCTTGGAATTTAACGCCGTCTTCCTCACCGGTATGGAAGAAGGCCGCTTCCCCAGCGAAATGAGCCTTGCCGAACGCGGCGGCCTCGAAGAAGAACGCCGCCTCATGTACGTCGCCATCACCCGTGCCCGCAAACGCCTCTACATCACCATGGCGCAACAACGCATGCTGCACGGACAAACCCAATTCGGCATCGTCTCCCGCTTCGTCGAAGAAATCCCACCCGAAGTGCTGCACTACCTGTCCGTCAAAAAGACCGCCTACGACAGCTACGGCAGCCCGCGCCAAACCGCCGCGCCCAAAGACAAAATCATCGACGACTACAAACAGCCGCAAACCTACGCAGGCTTCCGCATCGGCCAAAACGTCCGCCACGCCAAATTCGGCACCGGCGTCATCATCGATGCCGTAGACAAAGGCGAATCCGCCCGACTGACCATCAACTTCGGCAAACAGGGCGTGAAAGAGCTGGATACCAAATTTGCGAAATTGGAAGAGATGTAAAAGGGAGATGGCAGAGGCCGTCTGAAACCCGTAGCGTGGGCTTTGCCCACGAATCAAACCTAAAATTTCAGACGGCCTCTTTCAATAGCCATTATCGTGGGCAAAGCCCACGCTACAACGTACACCGACGAGACAAAAGGCCGTCTGAAAACGGGAGGAGCAATTTTGCCGAAACCTCCGCCGTCATTCCCGCGCAGGCGGGAATCCAGATGTAGGTCGGATACTTGTATCCGACAAAAACATTTGACGCGTCTGTCGTTTCCGAAAAACCGCTATTGGAAGTGTCGGATTCGAGAATCCGACCTACGGCAAAAAACCGTAGCAGGAGAAGAGAAACCCGTAGCGTGGGCTTTGCCCACGAATCAAACCCAAAATTTCAGACGGCCTCTTTTAGTCATTATCGTGGGCGAGGCCCCACGCTACAATGTACACCGACAGGGCAAAAGGCCGTCTGAAAACAGGAGGAGCAATTTTTGCCGAAACCTCCGCCGTCATTCCCGCGCAGGCGGGAATCCAGAAGTTTGAAATTGCAGCAGTCTTGAAATATTCCTGAAATGCCAAGGTCTGGATTCCCGCCTGCGCGGGAATGACGGCGATCGAAGGGAAGTCGAGCATTCATGCCCAACTTTCTACTGCGGTTAAGTATTATGTGCAATTATTTTAGGTGATTAATTCTATCAAACCTACAATTTCTGCTTATCAGCTTTACGAAATCATGAATTTAATGAGAGGGAGTGCGTCATGGAAAGTAATAATATGGTAATGAACCGAGAAACCCTTTTGTCTATATTGAAAAAGCATCTATTATGGCTTAACGGTGATGAGAAAAATGGTAAACAGGCTGATTTATCTGAACAAGATCTATCTGGACAAGATTTTTCGAATATATCTTCCAGATTAAATGTCTATCTTTCAAATGTATCACCTTGGAGTGTAAATTTAAAGTTCGCAAATCTTATGCGAATAAATTTTAGTAATGCGGATTTGAGTGAAGCAAATTTAGAGGCTGCAAATCTAATAGAAGGAAATCTCAATGGGGCAAATCTTAAGAGGGCAAATCTTAGTAAGGCAATACTGATTAATGCCCATTTAAGGGGAGCAAATTTACGGGGAGCAGATTTAAGAGTAGCGGATTTAACTGGCGTGGATTTGACTGGTGCCAATCTAACCGGTGCTGAGCTAAGAGGGGCGAATTTAACTAGAGCAAATTTAATTGGAGCAGACTTAACTGGAGCAGATTTATGGGGAGCAAATGTATATGAAGCTAGTCTAGATGAAGCAGTAACTGATTTTCTTGAACCTCCTCAGGGTTTTATACAATTCATTGCTCCTATTCATTTCTCTGATAACTGGAGAAGAAAACTCCAATCTTCAGAAATAACCATCCAAAGTTTAGAAGCAAAATTAAATCAAGCCCAATCGAAGACGGTAAAAGATGAGGAAGAAATTAAAAAACTTAAGGAACAGCTTGAGTTAGAGCAAGAAAAATTAAACGATATGTTGAATAAAAGGAAAGAGGAATGAGGAATTAAGAGAACGGATTAAAGATGCACAAAAATCCTTGTCAGAGGCTTTAAAAAATACAGATAAACAAATCAAAAATAATGAAGCTTCAGCTTCTTGCTTCAGCGGGTTAGGAATGGGTTTGTTCAGCCTTGCCATAGTCTTATTAATTTTTTTCAGTATGGCAGTTTTATTTCATCCCGAATATATCAGTGAGAAAAAACTAAATATCCTGTTTTACACATTCCCCATCATTACCTTAATGTTGATTGGCACAACCTGTCTGCGACATCAGAAAAATCTGTTGGGGGAAATCCGCCATTTTTCCAATATGAAACACCAAATCGAGCTGTATAGCGGTTTGCTTGAAGCCTCTCAGCATGCTGCTGCCAGTTTCGATAATCCGGAAAAAGCAAACGAATATGTGCAGGAAACCTTTACCCAAATCCGCAATCGTCTGCTCAATAGCCAATACCTGCCTGACAATTCATCGGCAGACAAGCAGTGGGACAATGATTTGGGGTCGGATAAGGTGCTTGATTTGTTAAATAAGATTGCCGATTTGTCCGGCAAGAAACCTATGGGAAATTAACCAAATACGCGTAGGTTGGGGCGAGACCCAACAAAAGCTGTTGAACCTTCTGCAATGTTGGGTTTCCAACCCAATCTGCCAAACAGGCCGTCTGAAAACCTTTTCAGACGGCCTGTCTTGTTTTAAGCTGTCTTTTTCCACCCTGAAAACAAAGGAGTTTCCCATGTCCCGTATCGCTACCGTCCGTTATACCGGCAATCTGCACAGCGACCTCACCCACCTGCAAAGCGGCAACGTCATCAGCACGGATGCGCCGACCGACAACAACGGCAGGGGCGAGGCTTTTTCGCCTACGGATTTGCTTGCCGCGTCGCTGGGTGCGTGTGCGATGACGATTATGGGGATGAAGGCGGCGGATTTGGGCGCGGACTTGGCCGGCGCTCGCGCCGAGGTGGTCAAGGAAATGGCCGCCAACCCGCGCCGCGTGGCGAAAGTGGCGGTGGATTTTTATCTGAGCAAAGACTTGGACGAACGAAGCCGCAAGCTCTTGGAAGCCGCCGCCCACACCTGCCCCGTCGCCCAAAGCCTGAGCGCGGAGTTGGTGCAGGAATTGCGGTTCCACTATGAATAAACCGGCGCAGGCCGTCTGAAACGGGAAATCCGGTTTTCAGACGGCCTGCGCCGTTGCTTATCATTTATAATGTCTTTTCCCTACCGAACGATACGGCCGGTGGTGCCGTTTTCCTTTTTTATCCCAGAGGCCGTCTGAAACGGATTTTCAACCATGTGGAACACGATACAACAATGGCTTCACGGCCTGCCGATACGCGCGGAAGTCATCGAATCGGTGCTGATGGTGGCGGCGGTGCTGATCATGCGCAGCGTGTTGCTGACAACGCATTTCCGCCGCCATCCCGATTTGAACATCGAAGACAAACGCCGCTCGTTGGTACTCAGCCGCAATCTGACGCTGATGCTGGTTCTGCTGGGTCTGGCGATGATTTGGGCGGCGCAGATTCAAACGCTGGCGTTGTCGATGTTTGCCGTGGCGGCGGCGATTGTGGTGGCGACGAAGGAGCTGATTATGTGTTTGTCGGGCAGCATCCTGCGCTCGGTAACGAAGCAGTATTCGGTCGGCGACTATATCGAGGTCAACGGCCTGCGCGGGCGGGTGGTCGACATTAATCTTTTGAACACGCTGATGATGCAGATTGGCCCGCACCCGCTGGTCGGCCAGCTTTCGGGCAAAACGCTGTCGTTTCCCAACAGCCTGCTTTTGAGCCATTATGTGCGCCGCGACAATATTTTGGGGCCGTATGTGATTCATACGGTGGAAATCCCCGTGCCCATCCATTTGGACTCGGATGCGGTGATTCCGAATCTGAAACAGGTGCTCGAACCGCTGTGTGCGCCTTATGTGCCTGAAATTTCGCGCTATCTCGACGCGGTGCAGGCGGAAAAGCTGTTTATCACCCCCGCCGCCCAGCCGCGCGTTACCCGCGTGCCGCACGACGACAAGGTCTACAACATCATCGTGCGCTATGCCTCGCCCGTGTCGAAACGGCTGGAAATCCAGCAGGCGGTGCTGGATGAGTTTCTACGCGTACAATACCGCCTGCTGAACCCGCATTCTTAAATCCACTATATCAATAATCAGGAAAATACTATGTTGCCCGAATCCGCCCTTACGCAAATGTACCCCGTCATCATGACCCCCAGCCACGACGGGAAATACTTCCACAATTACGTCCTTTCGCTGCTCAACATCGTCAACACCAGCGCGCAAAACGGCTGGCCGCTGCAAGTGATGATGCAGCGCGGCGAAAGCCTGATTACCCGCGCGCGCAACAACTGCGTGGCAACCTTTATGGCACACCCAGAATGGACGCACCTCTTCTGGATAGACTCCGACATCGGCTTTTCCGCCGAAGCGTTCTACCGCCTGCTGCTGGCGGATAAAGACGTGGTGGCGGGCATTTATCCGCTGAAGCGGGAAAACTGGCCTGCCGAAGGCGTTCCCGCCGGCACGACGCAGGCGGATTTCGAGCGGATGTACACGTGTTACACCGTCAACACCGACGCTAAGGACGAAAACGGCGAAATCGTGCTGCGGGTCGATGAAGAAGGCTTTATGAAAGTCAATGACGCGCCGACCGGATTCATGGTCATCAAACGCGGCGTGTTCGAAAAAATGATGGCCGCCTATCCCGAGCTGAACTACATCTCCGACAGCGACTACAACCGCGAAGACAACGGGCTGCACTACCGCTTCTTCGACTGCATGGTCGATCCCGAAAGCAAACGCTACCTTTCCGAAGACTACACGTTCTGCCGCCTGTGGCAGCAAATCGGCGGCGAAGTCTATGTCGACGTCCAATCCAACCTGACCCACCAAGGCGCGAAAATCTACCGCGGCGCGTTTGCCGATTCGCTGCAAACCAATGTCGCACAAGCCGTCTTCGCCCCCGCCGGCACACCGATGAGCCTCGACCTCGCCGCCCCGCTCAAATCCAACCCGCGCGGCGCAGAATAGCGTAAAAACAGGGAAAGATGCTTTAAGCGGGACCGGATGGCACTATATCTGCTGTATCGTTTGGTTTTCAGACGGCCTTGTCGCGTGAATTCGATTAAAAATAGGCTATCTTAACGGCCTTAACGGCTGCCCTTCCCGCCTATGCGAAGACGGGCATGACGGCAGACCGTCCGTATTTTTCCGTTTACCCAGGCAACCATTTTTCAGACGGCCTCCGTAAAAGGCCGTCTGAACCCGCCATCCACACAAAGGAATCCCGTTTATGACCGATAATGTACTGCTTCATTTGGGTGAAGAACCCCGTTTCGACCAAATCCAAACCGCCGACATCAAACCCGCCCTGCAAACCGCCATCGCCGAAGCGCGCGCGCAGATTGCCGAAGTCAAAGCCCAAACGCACACCGACTGGGCAAACACCGTCGAGCGTCTGACCGACATCACCGAACGCGTCGGCAGGATTTGGGGCGTGGTGTCACACCTCAACTCCGTCGTCGATACGCCCGAACTACGCGCCGTCTATAACGAACTGATGCCCGAAATCACCGTCTTCTTCACCGAAATCGGACAAGACATCGAGCTGTACAACCGCTTCAAAACCATCAAAAACTCCCCCGAATTCGCCACTCTCTCCCCCGCACAAAAAACCAAGCTCAACCACGACCTGCGCGATTTCGTCCTCAGCGGCGCGGAATTGCCGCCCGAACAGCAGGCAGAACTGGCGAAACTGCAAACCGAAGGCGCGCAACTTTCCGCCAAATTCTCGCAAAACGTCTTAGACGCGACCGACGCCTTCGCCCTCTACTTCGACGACGCCGCACCGCTTGCCGGCATTCCCGAAGACTCACTCGCCATGTTTGCCGCCGCCGCGCAAAGCGAAGGCAAATCAGGCTACAAAATCAGTTTGCAGATTCCGCACTACCTCGCCGTCATCCAATACGCCGACAACCGCGATCTGCGCAAACAAATCTACCGCGCCTACGTTACCCGCGCCAGCGAACTTTCAGACGACGGCAAATTCGACAACACCGCCAACATCGACCGCACGCTCGAAAACGCCCTGCAAACCGCCAAACTGCTCGGCTTCAAAAACTACGCCGAGCTGTCGCTCTTCACCAAAATGGCCGACAGCCCCGAACAAGTCCTCACCTTCCTGCACGACCTCGCCCGCCGCGCCAAACCCTACGCCGAAAAAGACCTCGCCGAAGTCAAAGCCTTCGCCCGCGAACGCCTGAACCTCGCCGACCCGCAGCCGTGGGATTTGAGCTACGCCAGCGAAAAACTGCGCGAAGCCAAATACGCATTCAGCGAAACCGAAGTCAAAAAATACTTCCCCGTCAGCAAAGTTCTGGCAGGCCTGTTCGCCCAAATCAAAAAACTCTACGGCATCGGGTTCGCCGAAAAAACCGTTCCCGTCTGGCACAAAGACGTGCGCTACTTCGAGCTGGAGCAAAACGGCAAAACCATAGGCGGCGTCTATATGGACCTCTACGCCCGCGAAGGCAAACGCGGCGGCGCGTGGATGAACGACTACAAAGGCCGCCGCCGCTTCGCCGACGGCACGCTGCAACTGCCCACCGCCTACCTCGTCTGCAACTTCACCCCGCCCGTCGGCGGCAAAGAAGCCCGCCTGAGACATGACGAAATCCTCACCCTCTTCCACGAAACCGGCCACGGCCTGCACCACCTGCTCACCCAAGTGGACGAACTGGGCGTATCCGGCATCAACGGCGTCGAGTGGGACGCAGTCGAGCTGCCCAGCCAGTTTATGGAAAACTTCGTCTGGGAATACGACGTCTTGGCACAAATGTCCGCCCACGAAGAAACCGGCGCGCCCCTGCCGAAAGAACTCTTTGACAAAATGCTCGCCGCCAAAAACTTCCAACGCGGCATATTCCTCGTCCGCCAGATGGAGTTCGCCCTCTTCGACATGACCATTTACAGCGAAGACAACGAAGGCCGTCTGAAAAACTGGCCGCAGGTTTTAGACAGCGTGCGCAAAGAAGTCGCCGTCATCCAACCGCCCGAATACAACCGCTTCGCCAACAGCTTCAGCCACATCTTCGCAGGCGGCTACTCCGCAGGCTATTACAGCTACGCATGGGCGGAAGTCCTCAGCGCCGACGCCTACGCCGCCTTTGAAGAAAGCGACGACGTCGCCGCCACAGGCAAACGCTTCTGGCAGGAAATCCTCGCCGTCGGCGGCTCCCGCAGCGCGGCGGAGTCCTTCAAAGCCTTCCGCGGACGCGAACCGAGCATAGACGCACTACTGCGCCACAGCGGCTTCGACAACGCGGCTTGACGGTAAGGTTGATATAAAATATAGCGGATTCGATATAGAAATACCTGAGTCGTCATTCCCGCGCAGGCGGGAATCCAGAACGTAAAGTTGAAGAAACCGTTTTACCCGATAAGTTCCTGTACGGACAGGTCTGGATTCCCGCCTGCGCGGGAATGACGAGGAAGATGTTTTTTATTTGAAATTTACTAAAAAAGGTCGTCTGAAAAATTTTCAGACGGCCTTTATCGAAACCAATAGATATTGTTTTGTTAACATTGATAGGGAGGTGTCAGAAATGACAGCATACACAGCACCTGAATTTCAGGACTCTGCTTTCAACTGCCCGCATTGTGGAGCATATGCGCATATGGAATGGCAGAGTAAAGACCACTTTGTTTATTACCAAGCTATTTGCGCTCATTGCGAAGAATATAGCCTTTGGCGAGTAACCCAAATAGCCCCTAACGGTTTCATAGCTGAAGAAGGAGAAATGCTCTACCCTGATTTCTGCTCTGCCCCCCTTCCTGCTGAAGATATGCCCGAGGATGTCAAAAAAGATTACGAAGAAGCCGCCCGAATTTTCATCAAATCGCCCCGAGGTGCAGCAGCATTACTGCGTTTAGGCTTGCAAAAATTATGTATTCATTTGGGAGAAGAAGGAAAAAACATCAATACCGACATCAGGTCGCTGGTTGAAAAAGGCGTATTCTCAGGACAGGTTGTCAAAGTTGCCGATACTTTGCGGATTACCGGCAATAATGCCGTACATCCTGGCCAAATTGTGGATGAGGATTTCGACAAGGTTGCCGCAAAAATGTTCGACCTAATCAATTTCATTGTGAAGAAAGCCATTACCGAACCGAAAGAATTGGACGAGCTTTATCAGCTGATGCCCGAAAATGCAAGAAACGCCGCAGAAGCGCAAGACAAAAAGGCTTTGGAATCCAAAACATAATATCCAGCCTAATTTATTTTAGAACCTCCATTGTTTACTTCATGTATTAGAAATCTCATCTACCATGCACCCGCCCTATCCCGCCCAAAAGTTCCGCAACGTATCCTACATCCTGATGGGTATGGCCCTGCTTGCGGTGCTGTATTTCCACTTTTTGCCCCTTTTGCTCGCCGTCATCCTGACCTACGTCTTCATCACCAAGACCAACGGCCTGATTCTCTGGCTGCGCCGCCGTACGCTCGCGCGCAATACGTTTCTGCATAAATCGCTCAACGCGCACAATATCAACCTGATTTCGACCACGCTGACCATAGGCATCGTATTGACGGTTATCCTATTGATGTCGCTGGGGATTTACCACCTGATTCACGGCGGGCACATCACCGTGATGCTGACCAAGCTGGCGGCGATTCTGGAAGACACAAAAAACAGCAGCAGCCTGCCGCAGTCGGTTTTGAACATGCTGCCCAACAATACCGCCGAAATCAAAGCCTATGCGGTCAAATTGATTGAAGAATACAGCGCCGCGCTGACGCGCATCAGCAAAAACAGCTTCACCTCGTTCGTGTACATCCTTATCGGCATCATCATCGGCGCGATGCTCAGCTTCCACCGCCTCAACATACGCAAAAACCGCCGCAAAATGCCGCCCTTCAAGGCAGAGCTGGTGCGGCGGATTGTGAACTTCGAAACCAGCTTCGAGCGCGTGTTTCTGGCGCAGGTCAAAATCTCGCTGATCGATACCGCGCTGACGGGCGTGTACCTTTATCTGATCCTGCCGCTTTTCGGCGTGGAGTTGCCGTTTAAAATAACCGTGTTGGTGATCGCCTTCATCGTCGGACTGATTCCCGTCGCGGGCAATCTGATTTCCAACACCATCATTATTATCTTGAGCCTCGGTGCGTCTTTATATGTGGCGGTCGCTTCGCTAGTGTTTCTGGTCGTCATCCACAAACTCGAATATTTCCTGAACGCGAAAATCATCGGCTCGGAAATCGAATCAAGCGCATGGGAACTCTTGGTGGCGATGGTCGTGTTCGAACGGATTTTCGGCGTCGGCGGCATTATCGTCGCACCGGTTTATTATGCGTATCTGAAGAATGAGTTGAAACAGCAGAAGCTGATTTAGATAGTGTTTGAAATAATATAGATGAAAGGTCGTCTGGAAAAATGTGAGACGACCTCTTTCAGTTACGGCAACCTTATCCCTTCCCCCGTCTAGCGGGGGAAGGTTAGGATGGGGGTGGCTTG
>ERZ773075.1185-NODE-1185-length-14639-cov-46.4928_pt1 | contig 14639 bp, 10 predicted proteins | sample MGYA00580614_ERZ773075 | MGnify/ENA primary metagenome ERZ773075 (study PRJEB29015, sample SAMEA2738021) | human oral metagenome | biome: human oral; feature: human-associated habitat; material: dental | place: China | collected 2043 ... | reverse complement strand
CTATGAGAAAATGCTTCCTTAGCAATAAGGAGGCATTTTCTGTGTTGGTACAGGACTTTGAGAAAAACAAATCTATCATTTCAAAAATCCAAGGACTTCCATATTTAAACGTTGAACTCAAAGCTTTAAAGCTTTCCTGAATATCTGAAACGATTGAATTTCAGGTATCATTTATGTCGAAATATTTCGATAAGGGGAGATTTCATTTTCGAAACACTAAAAACGCATAGCATCAAGTATTCAAATCCTTGATACTATGCGTTTTATCATGGAAAAATTTACTCAACGTGAAGCGCATTCTCTATTTTTACAGTAGGTATAAAAAGGCTAGGGTCAAGAGACTTGCTAGAAGCCCAACTCCCCAAAAGAAGAAGTCAACCTTCCACTCGCTCCAGGGATTGCCCTTGCCTGAGAATCCCCCAAGCTCAAAATGATGATGCACAGGTGTCATACGGAAAATACGCTTTCCACCACTAAGTTTGAAGTAGGTAACCTGCATCATAACAGAGCTTGTCTCAAAGACATAGATAAGCCCAATCAGCAAAAGGGTCCATTCTTGGTGGAGGGCCATAGAGATTGCTGCTAGCATCCCACCTAGAGCCAAACTTCCCACATCTCCCATGAAGACCTTGGCAGGCTTGTGGTTAAAGACGAAGAAACCTAGCAAACCACCAATCATGGCAAGAATCACAAGAAGTATATCGAGTTGATTTTGCATATAAGCAATCACACCGTAGGCTGACAAGCTAATCACCACTGAAATACTTGCTAAGCCGTCGATCCCGTCCGTCAGATTCACCGCATTTGAAAAGCCAACTAGCCAGAAAAGGGCAAAGAAAATATAGAAAATACCCAGATGTACTTGGTAGCCAAAGACTGAAAGCATGTCACCACCACGCTCATAAAAGAGGTAGAAAATCACTCCTCCAAGCAGCTGGAGAGCAAGTTTTTGCTTGGGATTTAAGCCTTCGTTGATTTTACGAAAGACCTTGAGAAAATCATCCAAAAAACCTACCAAACCATACAAAACCAAGATAAACAAAATCATGCCTACATTGTTGGTCAATTGTTGGGTAAAGAGAGCGTCAAGGAAGCTCACAACAACTGCAACGAGCAGGAAGACAAGACCTCCCATGGTTGGAGTCCCAGCTTTAGCTTGGTGTTGCTTGACATCCTCGTGCATCTGCTGACCTGTAATCTGTGCTTTTCGATAAAATCGGATAAAGGCTGGAATACCTATCAAGGTCAATAGAAAGGCTAGAATTCCAGCACTAATGGAACTAATCATCTTAATCTCCTAATGTTACTTTCATTTTTTTAATATCTTTGAGGGCTGTATTGGCACGGACACTTTGTTTCTTGACCGTTTTGCCACTACCTTCCCACTCGACTTCTATATTCAGCCATTTGGCAAATGTTTGCACATTTTCATCTGTCCATCCATACATATCAGGCATTTCTTCGACCTTATCTGACAGGATCAAGATTTGCTGATTGGCTTCCAAATTATCTCCTTCAGAAACCGAGAGTTCCTTGATCTTGGTTCCTGTTCCGATAACGATTGGTTGGACAAGGTTACGGCGCAATTCTTCTGCTAGGTCTCCCGGAGTAAAGTCCTTGGTAGCTGGCATGGCATAGCTTGTCATCTTGCTGACCTGATCTAAGCTCTTGGCAGTTGACTGAAGATTGAGGGATTCTTTCATAGCAGAAGCTCGCTCAAGGATTGGGTTGGCAAACTCCCCAAGCTGAACACCTGAATAATGCTCTGGCTGTTGCACCGTCACATAGAGGATAAAATCAGGATTTTCTGCAGGATGCATCGACACAACGGAGAAGATATAGTTGGTTTCACCTGTTAGGTAACCCCCATTCTTCTCATCGGCAATCTGAGCAGTCCCTGATTTGAGGGCGACATTCTGACCTGGAACATTGACATTAGGCTTTCCTGTACTGTGGTTGTACATGGTACCATAGACAGGATCTGTTCCGACCATGACCATGTGGTCTCGAGTAGAGGACGCTGCCGCTTTTGATACAGGATTTCCGACGATTTCCTTTTGAGACTTACGAACAGACTGGTCATTCGGGTCATAGAGGGCGCTGATAAATTTCGGCTCCAACATGACGCCATCATTGGCAATGGCTGTAAAGGCACGAATCATTTGCGTCTGAGTTACTGAAATCCCTTGTCCAAATGAACTCTGAGCAATATTAACAATATTGTCCGCTGGAAGTTGGCCTGCATATTCATCTGTCAAACCAAAACGAGTTGGAACTCCAAATTTAAAGCGGTTTAGATAATCCAACCAAGTAGCATCTCCCATTTTTTGTTCAAGTAGACTCATTCCAACATTACTGGAGTGAGCGAAACCTTGTGAGAAAGTCATCATCCCACCAGTCGTCAAACCATCATTAACATCCCAATCTCGAGTCGTCGCATCCGCTATTTTAAATTCATTGCTATTGAAGTATTCTCCACTTGGGAAGGTATTATTATCAATAGAAGAAGCTAACGTCATAACCTTCATGGCTGATCCTGGTTCATAGTTACTTTGATAGAGGATATCACGCCAGACAAAGTCTTTTGTGATGCCATCCTTGGTATCGGCATTGAAGGTCGGCCGTTGGGTCGTAGCGAGGATTTCTCCTGTCTTAGCGCTGACCAAGGTAGCCGTCATATACTTGCCTTTTACCTTTTCCTGGAAGGCATCCATCTGAGTTTCCATAAAGGATTGCAAGGGACTAGAAAGGGTTGTGTAAACATCCTTTCCGTCTACCATGTGTTGGGAAGCCTGCTCCGTACCCGGAACAATATTTCCCAGACGATCCTTCTCATAGGTGATAATCCCATCTGTACCTGCAAGAATGCTATTTAAAGAACTCTCCAAACCAGATGACCCAATCAAACGCTTGGTTCCATCCTCATTTTCATGGAGTTGCGCTAAACCGATAAAGGAAGAAGCAAACTGTCCATTGGGATAACTGCGGTTAGGGCTAGTTGTAAAGTCAACCCCCTCAACCCCAGCTGTTTTGAGGTCATTTTTAATGGCCATCATATTGGCATAGGTGATTCCATTTCCCTTGGCTCCAAAAGATACCTGTTTCAGATCTGGTTGAGAAAGCTGTTCTTTGACATAAGACTCCTCCATATCTAGATATTTATGGAAAATTTCAGCCACCTTATTAAATTGAGAATCCTCTACATAGAGGATTTTACCAGTTGCTGACTTGTAGTTCTTGTCAATAACAGCATATATATTATAAGAAGTCGCATCCTCTGCAATAGGCGTTCCATTACGATCGTATATAGTCCCTCGTTTTGCAGGAATCGTCTTGGTTGTTTGGTGAACCTTTTTGGCCTCTTGAACCAAATCCTTACCAAATTTACTACCCGTTCCGATAATAACCGCAAAGTTCACCAAAAAGACAGCGAAGAGTATGACAGCCAATAAACTCAGGCTTTTCCCTACTCTTCGGCGGTTTTCTTCTGGAGATTTGCGATTACGAACGGCATAACGGATGATTTTTTCTTTCCACTGTTTCATATCTTACTCCGCCGCTCGGATATTTTCATTATTCAGCTGCAAATCCTTGGAGTTTGCAATTTCTTTCAAACGCTCTGAACGAATCAATTCATTGACCTCTTGCTTGGCATCGTCGAGCTCGGTTTTCTTTTCTTCGATTTGAGCATTGACCTTGGTTAATTCATTCTGAACTTGTAATAGCTTGGTTTGCATAAACACAACACTAAATGCCAGGATAATCATTGTTGCAGCAATCGAAACATAGAAGGCCTTTTCCACACGTGAAAAACCTTTAAACTTCGTTTGCAATAACTGGCTTGTTTTTTCGATTCTTTCTGCCATGCTTTTCCTCTTACTTGTGAATTTTTCTAGCCACGCGCAACTTGGCTGAATGCGAACGGTTGTTGGCCTCTAACTCTTCAGCACTTGGCAAGATTGGCTTGCGGGATACCAATTCCATCTTGGGCTTAAGGTCATCTGGAATGAAGGGCAAGCCTTTGGGAACTTCCACTGTTGAAGCCTCCTTAAACAACTGCTTGGTCAAGCGGTCTTCCAACGAATGGAAGGTAATGACCGAGATTCTCCCATCCAGAGCCAGCATGTCCATGGCCTGCTGGATGGATTCATCTGCAGCGCCCAGCTCATCATTGACTTCGATTCGGATAGCCTGGAAAATCTGCTTGGCAGGGTGCCCCTTTTTCTTGAGTTCCTTAGCAGGCTTGGCCGACTTGATAATCTCTGCCAACTCCGTCGTCGTCTCAATGGGTTTCACCTCACGCGCTTGCTCAATCTTGCGGGCAATCTGTTTAGAAAACTTATCCTCACCATACTTGAAAAAGATACGGACCAAGTCATGATAGTCATAATGATTGACCACCTCATAGGCCGTCAGACTAGCTTCCTGATTCATGCGCATATCCAGTGGTGCATCTTTTTTATAAGAAAAACCACGCTCACGCTGATCTAGCTGAGGACTGGACACTCCCAAGTCATAACAAATTCCATCAATTTCCTGGACACCAGCCTCCAGCAAACGTGCCTGCAAATGACGGAAGTTATCCTTGATAAAGGTTACCATCCCCTTTTCGATATAGGGTGCCAACCGTTTTTGCGCATTGTCAATGGCATTCTGGTCCTGGTCAAAGGCATAGAGATGCCCTTTTTCGCTCAATTTACTTAATAAATATTCGCTATGGCCTGCTCCACCCAAAGTCGCATCAACGTAGATACCGTCAGGTTTTACGTCAAGCATATCAATCGTTTCATGAAGCAAGACCGTTACATGATGAAATTCTTTTGTCATATCCTATCTATTTTACCACAAATCTGACCAGCTTGCACTTGTCAGACAAGGCTAAGTTTCTTCGAAAAAAATTCTCAAAAATATGTCATATATACTTGACACCCTACCTCCAAAAGAATATAATATAGTCAAATATATACGACACATCAGAAAGGAGACCCTATGAATCGTGTGAAAGAATTCCGCAAGGAACTGGGCATTTCCCAGCTCGAGCTCGCCAAAGATATCGGTGTCTCGAGACAGACCATCAACATGATTGAAAACGACAAGTACAATCCAACCCTGGAACTCTGTCTCAACCTCGCCCGCAGCCTCCAAACTGACCTCAACAGTCTTTTTTGGGAAGACGATTTTTAAAAAAGGAGCAAACAAATGAAAAAAGAAACTCTCACTGAAAAACTCATCAAACGCATATACGGTATCTCTGGTCCCCTTGACGAACACAAACGGCGCGAGGCCGATCGTATCGGGAATCAGGTCTTTATCGTTCTCTTTTATCTGATGACATTTGGCAATCTTATCCCGCTCGTTCTTGCCTATAAATACCCGCAAATTGTCGCTATCGGCTATCCTCTCGTGGTGTTTGGTATTTCGATGGTAGCTGCCCTCTATGTGGTCTCCCAAACCAAGAAAACAGGCATCACAGCCATTGATCCCGAAATGCTGAGTCAAAAAGAAAGCAAACAGCTACATTTTCCTGGTCTAAGAGCCGGTCTGATCTATGGCATAGCGATATTTTTTATAATGCCATTCATCGATACCCTAACCAGTGAAAATCCAAATTTCATCAGTTCTCTTCTGAATTCAAAACATATTTTAAAAACGATACTGGGAGCGTTCTTTTTTGGACTGATGATGCAAATTATCGTCTCTCTTCGCATTCAAAAAGCAAAGAAAGACCAAGAAGACGACTAGGAGGTGCCTTATGAAATCACTAGCTAGACTACTGATCAGTCATGTTTTTATCAGTATCTTTGTTACCTTTTTCCTACTTTCTGGACATATTGAGCATCCTTTCTTGATTATCTTTCTTTTATTCCTTCCTGTATTGAACAAGGGACAGAGATTCCAGAAAATCCAATCAAAAAAAATACGTCTTCTAAACGCATCTCTCTGTTTTATCCTCGTATCCTTTCCACAACTTTTAACAAATCCTAGGGATTGGAGATACCTGGTATTTCTAATAATCTGTATCATTTTTAGTTTGGTTTACTTCTATACTCTCTATCAACTCTTTAAAGAAGTCAATCAAAAATCGCTCATTTAGGAGATCACTCCCATGAAAAAAGAAGATTTCACCACTCGCTTACTCAAACTATTCTTTCACATACAAGGGCCTTTTGATGAATGCCGTCAAGAGATGATTTACAAGGCTTGTGCCCGTGCCTTGATCCAAATCGTTTACTCCTCCCTCCTACTCTTCTTGTTCTATCTCCTATTTGGACGCTTCATAGGGTTGGTTCGAGATGCCATGCCCTACCTCTATTTTGGACTTATCTTCGTCCTCGCATCTAGGGCGAGACTAGCAGTTCGCAACTTACATTTAGACAAGGATGACCCGTCCGAAATCCATCACAAAAGCTACAGCAAAAGCCAAATCAAAGTTCGTAGTTGGGGTGTATTTATCAGTATTCCAATTGGCTTGTTTGTCTTATCAGCCTTTCACAAACTCTTTGTTCAGCATCTCCCCCTCAATACCTTTTGGGACAATCTCTCCCAGTTCGATAAAACGCTCCCTTTACTAGTCTTAGGTTTGGGAATTGGTGCCATCTTTGGAACCATGACCTACACCTTTTTATCGGAACACGAGATGAAACACTCTGAATCAGGAATGCATAAGGAGAATATAGAAAAATGACCAGTATATATGATTTTTCTGTTTTGAACCAAAACAACCAAGCAACTCCCCTGGAGAGCTATCGTGGCAAAGTTCTCTTGATTGTCAACACTGCTACTGGATGTGGTTTAACGCCCCAGTACCAGGGACTTCAAGAACTCTATGAACGCTATCAAGATCAGGGCTTTGAAATCTTAGATTTCCCTTGCAATCAGTTCATGGGACAAGCACCTGGCAGCGCAGAGGAAATCAATAGTTTCTGTAGCCTACACTATCAGACAACTTTCCCTCGCTTTGCCAAGATTAAGGTCAACGGCAAGGAGGCTGATCCTCTTTATGTTTGGCTAAAAGACCAGAAATCTGGCCCACTAGGAAAACGAATCGAATGGAATTTTGCTAAGTTTCTCATTGGTCGAGATGGGCAAGTCCTTGAGCGCTTCTCTTCCAAAACAGACCCCCAAACCATCCAAGAGTCTCTCCAAAAAATACTCTAATTTCTTTTTAAAACGTATCCTTTCATTTAGTTTGAGCCCTGAAAGGATGCGTTTTTTCTTTAAAAAGTAACTGATTTTCTTTAATTTATATTTATTTTTTTGCTTTTTGCTATTGCAATTCTTTTATTAATTTAGTATATTTGTTATATTAAAAGTTTTCAGTCATTTTAAGGGAGAAATGACCTTTTAAATTTTTTTATCTTAAAATGAAAGCGCTTTATAAACAGGAGGTAAGGTGGCTTACAAATTATCAGAGAGTTTTTTCATTAAATCAAGTTGTAACCAAGTCAGACTTGGGCTTGGGCAGTAGCTGACTGCCTTTCTAAAAACTAGGAGTATATTATGAATCGATACCTTTTTGAAAAAGGGCAAACATTTAGCATTCGGAAGTTGACTGTAGGTGTGGCCTCTGTTATCGTCGGACTGGCATTTTTTGCTTCTGGAACCGTGCGTGCAGACGAAACGTCTCCTGCCACAACATCCAATTTAGATCAGCAAATGAAACAAGTAGCAGATATAGAAGAGACCAAGGTTGAACCAGTCAAAGAAGAAGGTCGTGTAGAAGCTGAAAAACAAGAAACACCTGTTGCAGATACTAACAGTGCTGACTTGCTCCCTGAAGACATTCAGGACCGTGCCTATCCCGACACACCTGTCAAAGAACTCGATACGACTACTATCGTTGACCAAAAAGCTAGTCCAAAAGTAGAAACTAAGAGCATTCTAAAGGACAAGGAAGAAGCTCCAAAAGAAGCTGAGAACGGAAACCGTGCCATCATTAACGGTGGACAAGACCTCAAACACATCAACTACGAGGGGCAACCTGCTACTGCTGCTACTATGGTTTACAGCACTTACAATGCAGGGGAGCAACGCTACCTCGTTTCAGGATCTGGTATCTTCGTAGCACCTAACCTGATCCTTACCGTTGCTCATAACTTCCTAGAGGCCAATAAAGAAACTGGCGAAGGTCACATTCGTGGTGGAAAATCTGCCCAGTTCTACTATAACGTTGGTTCAAACAGCGAAAAGAAAAACTCACTGCCATCTTCTGGAACTACGGTTTTATTCAGAGAAAAGGACATCCATTTCTGGAACAAGAAAGAGTTTGGAAAAGGCTATAAGAATGACCTTGCTCTTGTAGAAGCTCCTATTCCTCTTCCGATTGCTAGTCCAAACAAAGCAGCAACCTTTGCGCCTTTAGCGGATCACAAGACGCATCAGCCGGGAGAAGCCATCAGTACGATTGGCTACCCAACTGACTCGAGCTCCAAAGAACTGAAACAACCTATCCTAGCTGGTCAGCTTTATAAGGCAGATGGGACCATCCGATCTGTTGAGTCCTATGATGATAAGGGAACGACTGGTATCACCTACAAAACCACTTCTGTATCTGGTTTGTCTGGTGGCGGGATTGTCGATAGCCAAGGAAAAGTTCTGGGGGTTCACCAACACGGAACCGTTGACAATGGTGTGGCTGAAAAGGATCGCTTTGGTGGCGGACTCGTCCTTTCACCTGAACAACTGAAATGGGTTAAGGACATGATTGCCAAGTATGGTGTGAAAGGCTGGTACCAAGGTGATAACGGAAATCGTTACTACTTTACCGATGAAGGACGTATGCTTCGAAATGAAACAGCTGTTATCGGAAGCAACGAATATTCCTTTAACCAAGATGGTATCGCTACCTTGACCAAGGGAGTTGAGTACGGTCGTGTGGTTATCCAACACGAAGACGAAGAAGGAAATCCTGTCAAAGATAATGACACCTTTATCGAACAGACAGCTGTTGATTCGCCATTTGACTATAATTTCAAAAAAGAAATCGAGAAAACGGACTTCTACCAGAAGAATAAAGACAAATACGAAATTGTATCCATTGATGGCGTAGCAGTCAATAAACAGCTAAAAGATACTTGGACTGAAGAGCACAATGTTGTCAGCAAAGCGCCTGCCGGTACACGTGTCATCAAGGTGGTCTATAAAGTTAACAAAGGCTCCTTCAAAGTTTACTACCGTCAAAAAGGAACCACTACTGAACTAGCGGAAGCGACAGTTGATAACAATGACGGTCAAGAGTATGAGGTTTCCTTTGTCAACACCTTCCATGCAAAAGACATTGCTGGCTACCGTCCAGTCAAGGCTAACTTGGAAGCAACCATCCAACAAAAAGGGGTGAATGAGGTCGTCTTTGAATACGAGCCAGTCGCTGATACGGCTAATCCAACAACTCCGACTCCACCAGTCGCTCATCCAGAAGATAAAGAAACTGAGATTGGCAATCATGGACCTCTTCCAAGCAAGGCTCAACTCGATTACCACAAGGAAGAATTGGCAGCTTTCATCCACTACGGAATGAACACCTATACCAATTCTGAATGGGGAAATGGGAAAGAAGACCCTCGATACTTCAATCCAACCAACTTGGATACTGACCAATGGATTCGCACTCTGAAGGAAACGGGCTTCAAACGAACTATTATGGTTGTTAAACACCACGACGGATTCGTTGCTTACCCATCTAAGTACACCAACCATACCGTAGCTGCTAGCCCATGGAAAGATGGAAAGGGTGACCTTCTCGAAGAAGTTTCCAAGTCTGCTAGCAAGTATGACATGAATATGGGTGTATACTTGTCACCATGGGATGCTAATCATCCAAAATACCATGTTGCAACCGAAAAAGAATACAACCAATACTATCTCAACCAACTGAAAGAAATCCTTGGTAATCCAAAATACGGTAACAAAGGGAAATTTATCGAGATTTGGATGGACGGTGCGCGTGGTAGCGGTGCCCAAAAAGTAACCTATACCTTTGATGAATGGTTCAAATACATCAAAGAAGCTGAAGGAGATATCGCTATCTTCTCTGCTCAACCGACAAGCGTTCGCTGGATCGGAAATGAACGGGGAATCGCAGGTGACCCTGTATGGCATAAAGTCAAAAGGGCCAACATCACAGACGATGTGAAAAACGAATACCTCAACCATGGTGACCCTGATGGTGATATGTACTCTGTAGGGGAAGCTGATGTTTCGATCCGTTCAGGCTGGTTCTACCATGACAACCAACAGCCGAAATCACTCAAAGAGCTGATGGATATCTACTTCAAGTCTGTTGGTCGTGGAACGCCACTCCTTCTCAATATTCCACCAAATAAAGAAGGAAAATTCGCAGATGCGGATGTGGCTCGCTTGAAGGAGTTCAAGGCAACCCTAGACCAAATGTATGCGACTGACTTTGCCAAAGGTGCCACTGTAACAGCAAGTTCTACTCGTCAAAACCACCTTTACAAGGAAAGCCACCTCACAGACGGTAAAGATGACACCAGCTGGGCGCTCACAAATGATGCCACAACCGGTAGCTTTACAGTCGATTTGGGGCAAAAGAGACGCTTTGACGTCGTTGAACTCAAGGAAGACATCGCCAAAGGGCAACGTATCTCTGGTTTCAAGATTGAAGTTGAAATCAACGGACGTTGGGTGACATACGGCGAAGGTTCGACCGTTGGTTACCGTCGCTTGGTTCAAGGCAAGCCTGTAGAGGCACAAAAAATCCGTGTGACCATCACCGGTGCTCAAGCAACTCCAATCTTGACCAACTTCTCAGTCTACAAGACACCAAGCAGCATTGAAAAGACAGATGGCTACCCTCTTGGACTTGAATACCACTCAAACACAACGGCAGATACAGCTGGAACAACTTGGTACAATGAATCTGAAGGTGTTCGTGGCACTTCTATGTGGACCAATCAAAAAGATGCCAAAGTAAGCTATACCTTCACAGGAACCAAGGCCTATGTCGTCTCTACAGTCGACCCTGGTCATGGAGAAATGTCCGTCTACGTTGATGGTCAAAAGGTTGCAGATGTGCAAACTAAGAATGCTAGCCGTAAACGCAGCCAAAAAGTCTTTGAGACAGGCGATTTAGCACCAGGCCAACACACTATTACCCTCGTGAACAAAACAGGCGAACCAATTGCTACAGAAGGGATCTACACCCTAAACAATGATAGCAAGGGAATGTTTGAACTCGAGTCTACTAACTACGAAGTCGAAAAAGGAAAACCCGTCACTGTTAAGATTAAACGTGTTGGTGGAAGCAAGGGGGTTGCTACTGTTCGCTTCATCACAGAACCTGGAACTGGAGTTCACGGTAAAGTTTACCAAGATACAACTCAAGATGTGACCTTTAAAGATGGAGAAACAGAAAAGACTGTTACCATCCCAACGATTGATTTTACAGAACAAGCCGACTCTGTCTTTGACTTCAAAGCCAAGCTCACTTCTGTCACTGATGGTGCCCTGCTCGGTTTCGCTACCGATGCAACCATCCAAGTGATGAAAGCTGAATTGCTGATCAAGGACCAAACAAGCTATGATGATCAAGCTAGTCAGTTGGATTACAGTCCTGGCTGGCACCATGAAACCAATTCGGCAGACAAGTACCAAAAGACTGAGTCCTGGGCATCCTTTGGTCGCTTAACTGACGAGCAAAAGAAAAAGACAACTGTCACAGCCTACTTCTACGGTACTGGACTTGACATCAAGGGATTCGTAGATCCGGGTCACGGTATCTACAAAGTCTTCTTAGATGGTAAAGAAGTTCCTTACCAAGATGGCATGGGAAATGCTTCAACTATTGATGGTAAGAAATACTTTAGCGGTCGTGCAGCCCAACGCCAAGGCAATCAAACTCTGGTTAGCCTAAAAGGTCTGGACGAAAACTTGCACGCAGTCACCCTTCAACTCGATCCTGATAAAAACGATTTGTCTCGAAATATCGGTATTCAGGTGGATCAATTCATCACTCGTGGTGAAGGAAGCGAACTCTACAGCAAAGCAGAGCTTCTCCAATCCATTACTAAATGGAAGGACGATTTGGCTAACTTTGACCCAACAGGATTGAAAAATACACCTACTGCACGCCAAGCTTTCCAAACAAATCTAGACAAATTGAGAAACCAACTCAGCGCTGAAACTGTAGATGCTCAGGATGTTATGTTGACAGTAAGTACTTTGCAAGATATCCTCAGCAAGGATGAAAACTACCAAAAACCTGGCGAAGAACCTAGTCCAGAACAACCAGAACAGCCTGCTGAACCGAAACAGCCTGAAATCGAATACAGTAAGGCCATGGCCAGCCTGACAGAGGCCATCGAGAAAAAAGTCGGTGAGCTTGGATCTAACAATGAAGTTAAGAAGAAATTAATTGAACTTGCAAACCAAGCAATTGCTGCAATTCAAGAGGCCAAGACTCAAGAAGAAGTTAATAAAGCGCTAGAATCCGCTCTTGAACAAATTAGCAAGCTTGAAGCAGCTAAGCCTGAGAAACCGGCTGAACCGGAAAAACCAGCTGAGCCTGAGAAACCAGCTGAGCCTGAGAAACCAGCTGAGCCTGAGAAACCAGCTGAACCTGAGAAGCCAGCTGAACCTGAGAAACCAGCTGAACCTGAGAAACCAGCTGAGCCTGAGGAACCGGCTGAACCTGAGAAACCGACTGAACCTGAGAAACCAGCTGAACCTGAGAAACCAGCTGAGCCTGAGAAACCAGCTGAGCCTGAGAAACCGGCTGAACCTGAGAAACCAGCTGAACCTGAGAAGCCAGCTGAACCTGAGAAACCAGCTGAACCTGAGAAACCGGGTGAACCTGAGAAACCAGCTGAGCCTGAGAAACCAGCTGAACCTGAGAAACCGGCTGAGCCTGAGAAACCAGCTGAACCTGAGAAACCAGCTGAGCCTGAGAAACCAGCGCCAGTCGTAACAGACAATTTACCAGCAAAAGATGAAAAAGTTCCTTCTGCAACTACAGTCAAACAAGAAAAGGAAAAACAACTCCCAGAAACTGGGGAACAAGAAGGAAACACCTTCCTCTTCTTGGCAGCAATTACTTCAGTCTTGTCTCTCCTCATCTTCAAAAAGAATTTTAAAGACTAATAAAAATCTTTGATTGATTCTTTTCCATCATTCTAGTTCCCCCGTAGAGAAGACCATTTGGTCTTCTCTTTTTCTATTTTGAATAATCAAATTAAGTAGCACAATTTTATCATAAAATACTTCATAAGGAGTTTCCCTATTAAGACATTTTCGTGGTTTATGATTCAATTTATATCCCCACGGTAATCGGGCTAGAAATATCAACACATTTCTTAGATAAGAAGGGAATTCAGTCATTCATATCACGCAAGGACAACAATCCAGACAATGGCATGATGGAATCTTTCTTTGGCATTCTTAAGTCTGAGATGTTTTACGGATAGGAGAAGAACTTTAGGTCTTTAGAAGGCCTTGAACAAGCTATTGTCAACTACATTGGTTACCACAACAACAAACGAATCAAAATCAAACTAAAAGGACTTAGCCCTGTGCAATACAGAACTAAATCCTTTCAATCATTATTTATCTAGCATTTTGGAATCAATACAGAGCTGTGCAAAATTCGATTATCCTGTTTCCTCGTCAAAAAAATAATCAAATACGGCTTTCAACATACCCCGTCAAATATTGACTTTAAGGAAAATAGTAAGAAAATATTCACTAGTATGAGAAACATTAGCGTCAGTAAGAAGTACATTATTCATGCTTTAGAGTGATCTTATTCAAACTAAACCTTGAATCCACTAATAAGCTCAGCAAAAATGGAGAGGGTAGCGATTGTCCTCTCCAGATTATAGTCGATACCAACCCACTACAGTTGACAAAGAATTTATATATTAATCCTCTTGTCTACGCTTTTGAGATAGACCTAGCAAACCTGCTACTGCCATCACTACACCTGCGCTTGCTAAAGCAACCGAACCTTTTTCTCCTGTATTCGGAAGTGTTTTGGCTGGTGCTGAATAAGCTAACTCTTGAGCCTGAGGAGCTGCTGGTTCGTCTCCCTTCACATCTTTCACATCACCAGTAACATCAGACACAGCATGCTTAACCGAAACCTCTTGAATGCTCGCCTCTAAGTTGATTTTAGGAACTACAACAAACAATCTTGGCAAGTAGGGCTCAGCAAAACCAACAATCGGTTTTTTTATCGTTACTTTGAGAAAACTTGGATCAGTTGGCATATTGTAGCGATCATTGATGAGCTTTTTATTATAAATTTTATCCAGCTTAATCTTGATGTCTAATACGTCACCAACGACCGCACCATGGTGATTATCTACTGTACCATCCACTGTGATATCCAAACCTTTTGCACGATATTCTGTCACTACCTGGTCAAAGGCTACATCAGCCTCATGTTGAGCTTTCAATGCTTTCGCGGTATGTTCAAGCATATTTTGTATCTCAAACTCCAAGCCCGCTTTAGTTTTTCCACCATTCTTCCAAGTTTCTGTCTGTGGTATAATTTTAACCCCAGCTTTCTTCAAATCCGATTCAGACTTTTCTACAAGTTTTTTTGTTTTTGCAACTAACTGAATATCATTTTGAAGATCTGCTAATTGTTTTTCAGTAGCTTTTTTAGCTTCTTCTACTGTCTT
>ERZ773075.1184-NODE-1184-length-14651-cov-31.49_pt1 | contig 14651 bp, 11 predicted proteins | sample MGYA00580614_ERZ773075 | MGnify/ENA primary metagenome ERZ773075 (study PRJEB29015, sample SAMEA2738021) | human oral metagenome | biome: human oral; feature: human-associated habitat; material: dental | place: China | collected 2043 ... | reverse complement strand
GTGGAGTGAAGCCTGCGTTGGCGAATGCCGCCAGGAGTTCGTTGTTGGACAGCAGCCGGAAAAGTGAATCGTCGACAAACTCATCGGCGATGGCGTCTTGCGGCCCCAGTAGCCCAATGGTGGCATCGTGGCAAATTTCTTCGATGCCACGCAAGCTAAAGTGCTTGACTTGGTCGAACTATGATAGCCCATGTATGATACCGCAAGTTGCCATTATTTATTCAAGGAAACCATTCTTCAACAAAAAAGCAACCGAAAGATGGTTGAATTCTATACCTCTTCTGCCTATTATTAATACATAACTTGATTTGCAATATTTTAATAATGATGAGGTATATATGAGATTTTGCGATAACCTACAACACTTACGCACGACTCACAATATGACTCAGGAGCAACTGGCAATGCGTCTCGGCGTCAGCAGGCAAGCTGTTTCTAAGTGGGAATCAGTACATGCCTACCCTGAAATGGACAAATTACTCATGATTTGTACCTTGTTTGATTGTCAACTTGACGATCTTGTGAGGGGAGATCTGACCCGTCACCACATCAATAAGGCTATGCGTATCCCTCAAGGACAGATGCCACAGGATATTACAGACTATGATAAGGCTATGCGTACTTACGCGTTGAGATTGCCAATAGGAATTTCAATTATGCTTTTTGGCGCGTCTCTAACAATTTTGTGGCTTGTTCTTTCTGCGGCATTAAAAAATAAACTTCCAAACTATACTGCTGTGGTATTGTGTGCTGGGACGATGGTAGGAATTGCCTTTATTGTATCAGCAGTATATACCCGCAATAGATTCCAAAAAGCACACCCGTTTGTTAAAGATTTTTACACTGCAGAGCAAAGAGACGAGGCAAGGGTAGCAATGTTTCATGCAGTTATTATCGGATTTATTTTGATAATTACCGGTGTGCTGACTGCTATTCTTCATCGCGTTACGCTATTAGCGTGGGCGGTGTCCTTGTCTTTTCTTGCTGTTTCTGTTTTCTATATTTTGCACAGATATTTCCTGTGGCGACGAATGGATATAGAAAAATATAACCAAAGATCTTTTAGTTTAATGACAGAGCAAGAAATTAACGCACTTGACGACATTGAGTTACAGAAAGCTGCTCGCAAAGCAAAATACAAACGCAATGTTTGCATGATCATCATGTATCTGGCAACTATTATCAGTTTATGTCTTTTATTTATTCCTCAATTCGGCGCCTATCGGTGGTTTTGGCTAGCTTGGGTAGTTGGTGGTATTTTATGCGCAGCAACAAATTTATACATTGATATAAGGAGAGAAAAGTAATGGAAGCAATCATTGCACAGAATATAACCAAGTCTTTCTGTAGTGGCCAGGGAAGCAAAACAAGAATAACAAAGGTACTAAAAGGAATCAGTATTACTATTAATCTAGGTGAAATGGTTAGTATTGTTGGGTCGAGTGGATCAGGCAAATCAACCTTATTGTACTGTCTTTCTGGTCTGGAGGCTGCCGACAGTGGTTCTATCAAGATAATGGGTAAGCAACTCGTGCATACAGACCGAAATTCACTTTTTAGAATCCGAAGAGACCACATAGGCTTTATCTTTCAATCCTACAATCTTATCCCTTCGCTCAATGTATTTGAAAATGTATCTCTCCCGGCACGCTTGGCAGGGCATACTATAAACACACAGCAAATAAATAATGTTTTAGCAAGTATCGGGCTTGGTGGTCGAGGAAAAGATCACCCAACTGATATGTCTGGAGGAGAACAGCAGCGCGTAGCTATCGCAAGAGCACTAGCAGATAGCTCTGATATTATTTTTGCTGATGAACCTACTGGAGCACTTGATACAGAAAACGGAAGAGAAGTATTGAGGATGCTAAGAAATATAGGTAGCAACTCTAAGAGAACCGTGGTAATGGTCACTCATAATTTAGAAGCTGCTGCCCTTGCCGATCGTGTTCTAGTATTAAAGGATGGTGTAATTATTCGAGAGCTCACTTTTTGCACAGCTGCGCAAATTTTGACAGCAATGGAGGGTTAAAATGTTGAAACTTATATTCTCTGATTTGAAAACTAATAAAGCAACATGGCTCGGTGCGTTTTTTGTCGCAATAGCTTGTGGATACATCGGAGGCTGGGTAATTTCCATTCTCGGAACTGCTCAGTTCTATGTCGGTGCTGTGTATAAAAATATTAACCAAGCAGGGACAATACTATTTCTATTTTCTATCGTTGCAGGACTCGCTGTGATCTCTGCAGTGGCTAAGCTTACAGTAGATGCACAAAGAAAATCTTACGCCCTATGGCAGTTAGTAAACGTTAGTCCCCGCAAGGTTATTGTGGTTGTTCTTGCTCAGCTGTTTGTTGTCGCCATTTTAGGGGCAATATGCGGGACATTATTATCAGGAATAAGCTTCCCCCCACTATTTCCTTTGGTATTTAGTGCAAGAAAGATCTTCGAAGAGGTCATACCACGAGTTGATCTATCTTCAATGCCTATAGTTTGGCTAGGGGTTGCATGCGTTTTTTTGTCTGGAGGGCTCAAAGCAGCACGGGCCGCAGGTCGTACCACTCCACTACAAGCCTTGACTTCCCAGCCATTAAAAAAGCTTGGCATGACATGGATTCGGCTTTTGCTTTTTGCTGTTTTATTGACTATCACGGTTTGGTTTTCATATTCCATTATCGTAGATGGCCCAAATAACGGGATGGATCGATCAATTTACCTACCAATTTTGCTTGTTGGGACACTTGTTCCTATTGCTCCTGTGCTTTTTTTACTTTTCATGAGGATATGGACGTTGCTTGTTCCGCAACGTTGTGTTGTGTGGTTTTTGGCAAGGCGTATGGCGCTGTACAATTTTTCTCTTAGTACTTCCGTACAGACCCCCATTATGGTTGGGTTTGGTATGGTAGCTGGTATTTTAACTATTATCAACACGATGAAGCACTATGCTATGGATATCGGGATCACTAATTTTAATGGTCTTGATTTGACTTCAACTATTCTTGCTATGGGCGGGCCGATTCTCCTTTCTGCAGTAGGAGCTGCAGCGAGCATTGGTATGACTGCACGTTCTCGGATCAGTGATGTGAAACTACTTGCAATCAGTGGCGCGAGTCCACGCACGTTGATCCTGGCTGCTATTTGCGAAACTTTTATTCATTCGGCAAATGCTACTTTTGTTGGTATTATCGCCGTTGCTGCTTCAAATTATATTGTATCCAAAGGGCTTATGGTGCCTCCTTTTGTGGATATAACGATCACCGATGGCTTGGTAGTTTCCCTCCTCGGCTTTATTATGATTGCGATAACCGTCCTTACTCCTACAGTGTTTGCTCTTTCGCGTAAGGATATCATTCAGGTATAATACATTATAATTGGCGCAAACCACGGAAAACAAATTGCTACGATCTGACTTATTTGGTGCGGGATACTGCCGCAAAGCCCCGGCCGATACGCCGAGCCCACCACCATTGCAGGATGGTTACTGGAATAATAATGGCAATGCCAGGCCAGAGGGGGAGCAGGTTTGGTGGAGTGAAGTCGAAGAATTGGCGGAGTGGGATGATGCCAAAGCTCACCACTGTCACGAGCAATACTGCGAGCATGTAGAGCGTGCGGGCAAGGTGGGCCCGCTTATCGAGCTGGATGCCAAGCATGCGGCCAGCCAAAAATACCAGATACACGCCGTAGAAGGTCGCTACCAGCACTGTCATCGTTGCTACCTCGCCAAGGCGATCTGGGTAGAGTGTGCGGCCAAGCCAATACACACTAGCCACCGCTGCCCCTGTGAGCACCGCAATTGGCGCCACCGCTAGCAGGGTATCGTGCCAAAAGCGCCGGGGGTCAATCCGGTGCCGCGGTGAGGGCGGAAAGAGCGTCCACATAATGGTCGGCATCGTCACGAGGAAGATATTCATAAAGGTAAGGTGGCGCGGCGCATATGGGTACATAATGCCGAGGGTGAGGGTAATGGCCAGTAGCACCACACCATAGATAATCTTATGAAAGAAGAGCACGCCGATAAGCTCAATGGCCTGCATGATGCGATTACCTAGCTCCATTCCGAGGGGTAATGACGTGAAGGAGTTGTTGAGCAGGATGATATCGGCAACGCGCCGGCTGGCTGGTGCACCAGCATACATTGCGACGCCAAGGTCGGCTCGCTTGAGCGCCAAGGCATCATTCACGCCATCGCCCACCATGCCAGTGAATCGCCCTTGATCTGAGAAATGAGCGATGAGCCGCTCCTTTTGCTCGGGTAAGACGCGGGCAAAGATTGTGTGGGTATCGGCCGCTCGGGCAAAGGCTGCATCATCAAGCTGAGCAAGCTCCGCCCCGGTGATAGCCGCCTCAGGCTGATGGATCCCCGCTGCCTTCGCGATATAGCTGACTGTTCGTGGGTTATCTCCGCTAATGACGCGAATTGTTACTCCTTGGCCCTGCAAAAATCGTACGGTATCGACCACGCCATGGCGCAGGCTGTTGCGCAGGACAATTGCCCCCAGCGGCTGACCCGAACCAGCGGTCAGCTGCTTAAGTGGCACGCTGCTGTCGGCAAAGCGGGCAAGCAGGAGGACACGCAGGCCATCATTTGCCCAGGCGTCGATCTGAGCTTGCTGGGCAGGCGAGAGCGGGGCAAGCCGCGCCACAAACTCCGGTGCGCCTAGCATCAGCGTCTGCACTGAGCCAGCAATCTCGGCCCGCACCCCCGCCATTTTCCGGCTCGATGAGAACGCCATCACCTCTTGGACGTGGGCGGCGGGAGCCTGGTACGCGGCAAGAATTGCCTGGCCGGTGGCATTGCCACCACTGGTTTCGTGTGCAACCAGGGCAGCGTAGTGGGCGACCATCTCGTCATCTGTCGATGCGTCGAACGATGCAGCCCGCTCGAAAGTTACATCATCGCTCGTCAAAGTACCCGTCTTATCCACACAGAGCACGCCAAGCAACGCCATTGCCTCAATGGCCGAGAGCTTCTGCGGCAAGACCTTGGCCTGAGCCAGGCGCAGCGAGCCAAAGGCAAGCAGGAGCGAGCTCGCCAGGAGCAGCCCCTCCGGCACAACGGTGATCGCCGCGGTGATAATCGTCTTGAGAATGCTGACTGTCTGCAACCCCGCAACATGATAGCGCGCGAAGATAAGCAGCGCCAGCACCACTGCCCCATAGGTAAGGACGGTAATGGCCCGCTGGATGGCGCGCTGGAGTGGGGTAGGCTGCGGCGCGTATTGCTTGAGCACGGTGCTGATTGCACCAGCCTTGGTGGCGCTACCAACCGCCGTCACACGCGCATGTGCTGTGCCTGCCACCACTGTTGTGGCTGCATAGATGGTATCACCGGGTGCTTTGTCTACCGCAGCAGATTCGCCCGTGAGCATACTCTCATTTACTTCGAGGCCTTTTGCGTCGAGCACAACGCCGTCGGCGGGTAGCTCGTCGCCAGTGTGCAGTGCAAGGGTGTCGCCAACCTGCAGTGCATCGTAAAGCACCTCGGTTACGGTACCGTCGGCCTGGACAACGCGGGCACGTGGCGCGCTCATCAGCTCAAGCTTACGCAGAGCGCGCTTGGCCCGAATCTCCTGCACTGCACCAATCAGCGAATTGACCATGATCACGAATGATATAAACCAGGCATCGCGATACTCCTGCACATAGACCAGCGCTATTGCAAGAAGCAAAATCGCCAATACGATGGGCGAGGCAAAGTTGCGCCGGATGATGGCCAGATAGTCCTTCATAACTTAATTCATTCCTCCTCGATGATACTGACACTTGGCAGCAACCCGCCAGCCACTGCGCGCGTCGCTATCTGTTTGGTAGATGTGGCCGTCCTTCACCTCATCAACGAGAATGAGGGCTGGGTTGTATGGCGCAAGGGTGCGATAGTACATAATGTCGCGATCGGTGATGCGCCCAAATCCGGGAAATATTTCGCGAAATTTTTGCCGGCCAAATTCATCAAAATACTCTGGCTGGCCCCGTGGCGGGAAGAATGTCTCAGCGCGCAGGCCAATTCGCACCGCGATCTTCTTGACATCGCCAAGCAAGAGGCGCGATGGCCCATAGACCAAGCAATAGAGCTGGCCGTCTGTTGCAAAAAACACTGATGCCTTGGCGGCAAGCCCCGCGGCAATATTGCGCGCCACCACGCGATCGATCACCAGCTGCACGCCAAAGCGCGCGGCGAGAGCCTTTTGCACATATGCGACATCCATGTGGTTACCAAAGTCCATGATAGTTATTATACCGGAATCTCGGCCTGGCCGCTAGAGTCGAGGCGGTGAGTGTGCGATAATGGAGACATGTCTGAACACGAATTTTCGACTCGATACACACACCTCAATAGCCAGCAGCGCGCTGCTGTCGATACGATTGATGGGCCGCTGCTCGTCGTGGCCGGCCCCGGCACTGGCAAAACAGAGCTACTCAGTATGCGTGCCGCCAATATCCTGCGCCAAACAGATGTACTCCCTGAGAATATTCTCTGTCTTACCTTTACCGACAGTGGGGCAGCCGCGATGCGGCAGCGTCTGCGCAGTATCATTGGGGCAGATGCCTACCGCGTCGCTATCCATACCTTCCATAGCTTTGGCAGTGAGGTGATAAATCACCACCGGGAGTATTTCTATCATGGTGCATCACGTAAACCTACCGATGAGCTTGGCAGCTACGAGATTCTGCGCGGCATCCTCAGCAAGCTCGATCATCATAACCCTTTGAGCAGCAAGCAAAATGGTGAGTTTACCTATCTGCAGGACATTAGCCGCAGTATTAGCCAGCTCAAGCAGGCTGGTCTCAGTAGTGCAGAGCTTCGGCAGGTCATCGATGCAGACGAGGCGCTCGTGGCAGCTGTCGAACCACGCCTCAGCGAGGTCTTTGCGGCCGGGCGAATAAGCAAACCAATGGCCGGCAAGCTCGCCCCGCTGGCGGGCGAGGCAGCTCAGCTGCTACTGCCGCCGTTGCCGCCCATCATTCCACCACTAGCTGATAGCTTCTCGCTGAGCCTGGCTCGAGCGATCGACGAGACGCTCGATAGTGGCAAGACCACACCGCTCACCGCCTGGCGCAACCACTGGTGCGAGAAGGATGCTACTGGGAGTTATGTCCTCAAAGATCGCAAGCGCCTCGGCAAGCTGCGCGCCCTTGCTGAGGTTTATGATGCGTATCTTACTGAGCTGAGCACGGCTGGTCTGTATGACTACGATGATATGATTCTCCAGCTCGCTCAGGCGCTCGATGCCCAGCCCGAGCTGCGCGCTAATCTTGAGGAGCAGTACCAGTACATCATGGTGGATGAATTCCAAGATACCAACCTCGCGCAGCTGCGCATTCTCTTTTCGCTAACGAGTAGCCCGGTCCACGAGGGTCGCCCCAACATTATGGCAGTCGGTGATGATGACCAAGCAATCTACAGCTTCCAGGGAGCAGATGTCAGTAACATCCACCGCTTCCGGAGCCATTACCGCGATGTGCAGCTGATCGCCTTGACGGATAATTACCGCTCGAGTCGCGCCATTCTCACGCCAGCCCGGGCTGTTATCACTCAGGGGGGTGACCGGTTAGAGGCGGTGCTTCCCGAGCTCGATAAGACGCTCACGGCCCATCATCAGCCTGCTCAGACTGCCGTCAGCCTGGCCGAGCTGCCCACCAGCCTAGCCGAGCGCCAATGGCTAGCGCAGCAGATCCGCCAGCAGATCGACAGTGGCACGCCGCCCGAGGAGATTGCCGTCCTGGCTCGGCGTCACCGCGAGCTAGTGGCGCTGGTGCCGCACCTGCAGGCGGCAGGGATTGCCATCAATTACGAGCGGCGCGACAATATTCTTGATAATCCTGTCATCCAGGTGCTCGAGCTGCTCGCACGGGTGGTCGAAGCCATAGCAGCAGGGGAGTTTCCCACCGCCGATAGCCTGCTGCCAGAGCTGATAGCACACCCGGCCTTTGGCTTTGCTAGTCAGGATATTTGGCAGCTCAGCCTCCAGGCATGGCGCAACCACCAAACGTGGGGCGAGACAATGATGGCGAGCCCCACCTTCCAACCCTTGATAGTGTGGCTGATCCATATGGCGTGGCAGGCGCAGTATCAACCGCTTGAGATGGTGCTCGATGATTTGCTTGGTGTCCCGCAGCCAGCCAATAGCCAAAAGGCTCAGGCCGCCATAGCCAGCGCGATTACCGAGTACATGACGCAGCAAATGGCCCAATTCGACCAGCCAATTAGTCTCTCTACCGAAGCGGCCCCCGCCGTGCCCACCGTACGTTACCGCTCACCACTGTACGATTATTATTTCTCGCGCGAGAAGCTTGCCGAGCAGCCCGACGCATACCTCGCCTGCCTCGAGGCTTTGCGTACGCTGCGCAGCCGCACACAGGAGCATCGTGGTGATGACGAGACGCTCCGGCTCGTCGATATGCTCGACCTCCTCAGCTTGCATCGGCAGTTCAAGACACCCATCACCACCATCCGCCAGCGTACCGAGGCGCATACCGGCCGCATTAATCTCATGACGGCACACAAGGCCAAGGGGCTAGAGTTTGACCATGTCTATATCATGGGCGTTATTGATAGCACCTGGGGGCGGCGTGTACGCTCACCCGTGTCGCTTATTACGTATCCAGATAACCTTGCTATTGCTCCGGCTGGTACTACATACGACGAGCGCCTCCGTCTCTTTTTTGTCGCCATGACGCGGGCGCGCGACCACCTCACCATCAGCTACAGCACCCAAGATGATGCCGGCAAAGCAACGCTGCCGGCCAGCTTCCTCGACGGCATCGACCTCACTGCAACTACTGTCGACATACCCAACGACGTGCCAAGCCTCACCGCCCAGCTCACCACCGATTGGCAGCGCCGCCTTGCGCCAGTTGGCACACCCGAGCCCGATTTGCAGCAGCTCCTCCAGCCCATGCTGGAGCAGTATAAGCTCTCTAGCACCCACCTTACTGCCTTCTTAGACGTGTCGCGCGGTGGGCCAGCAGCCTTTCTCACTGGCTACCTACTGCGCTTCCCACAGGCGCCTAGCCCGCATGCAATCTACGGCAATGCCATCCACCACGTGTTGCAGCGTGCGCACACCCATCTCACTGCCACGGGCAAGGTGCGGCCGGCTGAGGATATCTTGGGCGACTTCGAGCAAGAGCTTAATCGCCAGCCGCTAGGGTCAGAGGACTTCGCGTACTTTAGCCGCAAGGGGATCGATTCACTGAGCGCCTTCTTGCAGGCCAAGGCGCATACCTTCCGTCCCGAGCAAAAGACCGAGCTAAGCTTTGCCGGCCAAGGAGTTGTGCTCGGTGATGCTCGCCTTACTGGTACGCTCGATCTTGTCGATATTGACCACACTGCCAATACCATCGCCGTTACAGACTACAAGACGGGCAAGCCCGCTCGCAGCTGGCAGGGCCGCACCGACGCCGAGAAGATTAAGCTGCACAAATACCGCCAGCAGCTGATGTTCTACGAGCTCCTCGTGCGCCACTCGCGCGACTATGCGCGCTACGACTTTGCCGGAGCTACGCTGCAGTTCGTCGAGCCAGATAAGGATACGGGTGCTATTCACCAGCTCAGCACCAGCTTTTCTCAGGCCGAGCTGGATGAGTTTGCCCAGCTCATCGCCGCCGTGTGGCGCTGCATTACCCAGCTCCAGCTGCCCGACACCAGCCACTACCCAGCCACCTACAAAGGCATTCTCGCCTTCGAGGAGGATCTGCTTCGGCATATAGAAGAGCAAGAATAGCGGCTAAGCGCGATCACTTTGCGACGCGATGGGTAATGTATTCGCTATACACCCGTGCTGCAACGCACTACAGAAGAGAGTGGAGTGGCTAATGGCTAATAGCTAATCACATGAGCAAGCTTTTTTTGCTACCCTGGCCAGAATATCTTCGGTGTAGTAATACGAAACATTCTTAGCTTTCGCGCTGGCGGGTGGGTTTTCTAGAGGCAATTATCTCTGCTTATTTTTATCTGATCCTTACAGCGGGAGCGTGAGACTGTCTGATTGCAGTAAGTCCGCGTCGTCTATCGTTTGTTGCGAATAGTACATAGAATGAAACAGAACGTAAGAACAAAATGAGAATCTCTGCAAGACATGCGCATATTGATTGACAGGATCGCTGTATATTGGTATATATAGTAACAGCTCAACTGAGTGAACCCTGTTTTCTGCCAGATGCAGAAAAACTCGAGACGCTCAGCACGAGAGCGTCCTTGAAAAAGGGTTCACCGACAATCCTGCCGAGACTTCGGCGGAGAGGAGGTGATCCTCCATGTCCTGGACGGACAAAGACCACAGGGATGCCCTTCAGGCAGCCCGTACTGGTACTGCCGACCGACGCCAGCAGGAGAAGCTGGCTGAAGCGGCAAAACAAGCCGGCCAACGCGGGCGGGAAGCCGCTCGCGCACTACAGGGTAAGAAGTAATCTTCTTACCCTGTAAAGACGGTCAGCCTCACGTGCGAGACTGAGAGTGTAGGTACAAGACACGACAGAATAAGGTCGTGCACCTATCCGTCACTGGAGATCGGGTGGTCCCTTTTGCCTTTATGTGTTAATTCACATAGAGGTGCAGGTTCGATTCCTGCTATCTCCGCCATATGGCAAATGCTCCGCTTTTTTCGCGTAGAGCATTGCTATAGCAACCGCTGCAGGTTACCCTTTATCGGCATCAATAGGGTAGGCGGTATCGTTGCCACTTGGAAGGCAATGATCGAGAAGTCTCATGCTGCGCGTCTTCATTGCGCACCGTGCACCTGCCACGGAGACTTCTTTAAAATAAGGTACTCGCGAGATTCACTCGCTGGCCACCCGCCAGGACGAGCAGAACCGCTTGTAGTCTCTCCCGAGCTCCTGCATCCGCATCATGCGTCGAGGCAGGAGCTTCTTCCTTTTCTTGAGAATATATACTTGCACGTGTGCAAAGCTGATTAAGTATACCATCACAAGGGGAATGGAGCACACCAACGCGAGACTGCGATACGCCAGCCAGCTTTAGTGAGCTACCACTTGACAGCCTCGCCCAAGTAGATTACAATTATCTCTATCCTTGCAAAAATTCGCCGGATCTGCTCCGGCTTGAGTTTTTGTAAGGAGTAGTCGGTCAATGGTGACCGACCTGGGATGGCCCTCGTGGTTGAGGGGTACGAGAGGTTTGCTTGTCAATGGAGACAAGCATTCGTGGGAACTCTCGTAGCAGGTTCGACTCCTGCCATCCCAGCTGTGAGTAAGTATACCCTCCAAGGAAATGCCTTGGAGGAGTCGACCCCGGAAGGGGGGTGATCTATAATAGATCATGCTCACACCCATCCCCCACGCTCGCGCCTATCTACGCATGCGGGCGTGGGGGCTCTCCCCTGATCAATTGTGTTATAATAGCTTGATATGACGTCGTTTTGGAATGATTTGCCGCAGCCGTTTTTTGTTTTGGCACCGATGGAGGCGGTGACGGATGTGGTGTTTCGCCATGTAGTAGAGCGGGCTGGTGCGCCCGATGTGTTTTTTACTGAGTTTGCCAATGCGACGGGCTGGGTACACGCTGGTGACAGGGCAATTGCTGGCCGGCTCATTAAGACGGACGACGAGTACCCCCTGGTGGCACAGATTTGGGGCGGTGAGCCGGGCGATATGGAGCAATTTGCCCAGCACTGCGCGCGCCTGGGTTTTGCAGGGATCGATATCAATATGGGCTGCCCTGCCAAGAGTGCCATCAAGAGTGGGGGAGCGGCGCTGATTCGCAACCCAGACGTTGCCGTAGCTGCTATTGCCGCGGCCAAGACGGCTGGCTTGCCAGTCAGCGTCAAGACCCGCCTTGGCTACAGTACTGTGGATGAATGGCGGGCGTGGCTCACGACACTGCTCCAGCAAGATATCGTCAATCTGACTATCCACTTGCGCACGAAAAAGGAGATGAGCAAGGTGGCGGCGCACTATGAGCTCATCGATGATATCGTGGCGCTGCGCGATGCAATTGCGCCGCAGACGCTCCTCACCATCAATGGCGATATTCGCGATCGGGCGCATGGCATGGCACTGGTGGCAGCCCACCCGGGCGTCAATGGCCTGATGATTGGCCGTGGGGTGTTTGCCGATCCATTTTGCTTTGCGCCGCGTGCCGATAGTGTAGCGCAGGGTGGTGGCTCTTTGGCGCAGCACAACTTCACGCTTCTTCGCTACCACCTCGATCTCTTCGACCACTGGCAGCCACAGCTCGGCCGGCCATACGAGACGCTTAAACGCTTCTACAAGATCTACATTCGTGACTTCGACGGTGCCAAGGAGCTGCGCGACCAGCTGATGCACACCACCAGCACAGATGAAGCACGGCGGATTATCCATCAGTGGCACGAAGCGATGTCTGCGTCTGAGTAGCTGGCGTTCTTGCTATGCTTGATCCTCATTATTGTATTGCATGAGGGTCACCTAGAGCGATGGTTCTCCATCGGTGTGGGTAGAGTAGTGATGCTTGCGATGTCTTTATCTGCGAAGAAAGAAACGTTTTATTATAATTACTGTTGCCACGCAAGAAAAAGAGGTACTAAGAAGAGGTCTCTTAACTAACCCAAGGGGTTAGTTTAATTTACTTGTTGTTTACTTTTGTGCGCTCCTTTAGAAGCTATGCAAGCACCATCACCGTCATGCGTGGGCCGCACAACGCCATGATGGCAGCAAGGTTGTAGTAGAGCATGGCAGTGGTTGCCTGCTGCTGGGCAGTTGGGTTATCTGGGTAGAGCGCCTCGGCCGAGGGTGCAAAGGCCCATGTGTCGATATTGAAGGCCTGGCGATGCTCGGATGCGCGGTCAAATTCCCGCGCCAAGGCCTGGCGGTTGAGCGTCGTCCCAGCGCGCTGATTCATTACCACTGCTGCCTCATGGTGGCTACCCTGCAACATATCGGTGTGAGCACCAGTGGGCTCAGCACTCTTTGCTAGCTGCGCGTCGACCATTGCCACAAGCTTGTTGCCACTAGCCATAACAAGCTTGGACTCATCTGCTGCATGGTGAATAATCTGCTGGTGTGCTTCATCGCTACTCAGGCTACCAAGACCAAGCTCGGTGGCTAGGCTGCGCAATTGCTCACCACGCTGAGCAATGATGGTAAAGATAGCGCCCACTTTGTCAGCTGCTGCGCAGCCGGCCTGTTCGCCATGAGCATGGTCATCCCGATGGACGTGCACCGTCGCGGGTATCTGGCCAATCTGCCCCAAGACGCGGGCATTTGCTTCATCAATATCATCGCTATTACCACACACCAGCCGATCCGTCACTAGGTAGAGCAAGCCACCGCCTGCACCATTTGGCACTGCTTCTGCTGTGCTGCCGGGCCGACCATCCATGCACGCGCCAATGATGTTCTGCGTTGCTGGCACGTAGTGTTCACCAAGTTCCTGAATAAATTCTGCCGCATGGGGGCGCTGTGGTGTATCAAGCTTGCCAAGGCCATACTCGTCGCCTAATTGGTAAGACACAACAGGCTGCTCATAGCAATCACTTGTCGTCTTCTTATTATCTCGACAACCATATGTCTCCTCTGGTAATGATAGATGGGGAGGATAAAATTCCGTCATTATATGCCTGTCTCTCTGCCTTATCTCTGTTACCCTAATATTTATACGCGGTGCTTGTTGTGGCGCCGGCGCAGGCCAGCCACCTTGAGGCGCACGGCATGGCGGTCGACCAGCTGGTGAGCCTTCTCGAGCTCCACTTGGTTACTGGCGTTATCGCGCTGCTTGAGAGCACGTTCGAGGGCGGCTTTACTCTCAGCCTCAATGATATCGTCACCATGCTCGGCTTCGTCCACCAAGATGCGTACCTTTGTCTGGCTAATCTCGACCACCCCACCAGAGATGGCAAAGTACTCCAGATGGTCGTCACTGTCGTCCTTGGCGCGATGCACCGCCACAACGCCTGGCACTGCCAGGGTTACCAGTGGTTCGTGCCCCGGGAAGACCGCAATCTGCCCATCCGGCGTCGGCAGCATCACCTCATACACAGTCTCGTGTAGCTTGCTACCAGTCAGTGTCACAAGTTCTAAATCCATAGCCTTACTATAGCAGAGTAGTAGAGAAAAAGCGAGGTGGAAGGCAGGGTGATTTTTACTTCAAGCAAGAGAAAAGGGCGGGGAGCAGCGAGCCACATGGCGCTGCTCAACCCGCCCTTTGGTGGTAGGAGGCGACCCAAGGAGCTAGATAGAAAGCCCCCAGGCAAGGAGAGATACGAAGACCCCTCCGACGGCGGCCGCTGCAATGAGCAGCAGCCCTAGCGTCTTTGGCAGGCGCTGGCCTGCCAGGATGACCCCTCCAAAGAGGAGCCATCCAATATACATCACGAGCCAGGGTAGCTCGTGAGAACCAAATGCCGTCCCACCGAAGTGGAACAGCAACAGGTAACTCCCGAGCGGTACACCCGCCCAGGAGGCCACAGCAACCAGCCAAAACGGCGCGACCTTACGTGCCTTTCTAGCTTCGTGACGCATGGAACGGCTGTCCCATGCGTTGTTCCTGTTGTGCATGAGGGTTCTCCTTCCATGCGCGTCCTTGGGGCGCTGGTCGCCCCACCACCTTCAAGTGTGCCATATTTGATCGGGTAAGTCAAAGTGCGTCTATCTGAGGCTGAGCGCTTTACTCCTTTCTCATATTGCTCATAGTATACGCGCTGCAATACGC
>ERZ773075.1182-NODE-1182-length-14674-cov-49.1329_pt1 | contig 14674 bp, 9 predicted proteins | sample MGYA00580614_ERZ773075 | MGnify/ENA primary metagenome ERZ773075 (study PRJEB29015, sample SAMEA2738021) | human oral metagenome | biome: human oral; feature: human-associated habitat; material: dental | place: China | collected 2043 ... | reverse complement strand
TCAAATTAACAGTCAAATCTTTAGTCGCTACGAGGTTAGTTAAGTCAGGCTTGCCATCTTTCGCACCGTACACTTTGATAGTAGCTTTATAGCTTTGTGTACCATTTTGTTTCAAGAGGTCAAGAAGCTCTTTGTCAGATTTTCCTTGAGTGCCTGCCAAGTCTACTTCGTAGAAGTAAAGGCCTTTGCCCAATTTCTCTATTGGTGGGAGAGCTGGATTTTTAGCTGAGCCGTTGTCTGACCATGGAGCCTTATCAGATGCTTTCAAGATTAGGCGAGTCAACATGCCGTCACCAGCGAAGAATTCATATGGAATAACTTGGTTGACACCAGCTGTAAATGGACCTGGAAAATTGGCTTTGTCAAGGTAGCTAGCTGGGACATCTACTGTGTCTTTGGTATTGTCAGCCACACCTTTTTGAACTTCAGCTGGAGTGGTTAAACCATTCAAGTTAACATCCAAATTTTTAGTTGCTACAAGGTTGCTCAAGTCTGCCTTGCCATCTTTCGCACCATACACTTTGATGGTAGCCTTATAGCTTTGCGTACCATTTTGTTTCAAGAGATCAAGCAACTCTTTATCTGATTTGCCTTGGGTGCCAGCCAAGTCTACTTCGTAGAAGTAAAGGCCTTTGCCCAATTTCTCTACTGGTGGGAGAGCTGGATTTTTAGCTGTTCCGTTGTCGGACCATGGAGCCTTGTCGGATGCTTTCAAGATCAGGCGAGTCAACATGCCGTCACCAGCGAAGAATTCATATGGAATGACTTGATTGACACCAGCTGTAAATGGGCCTGGGAAATTGGCTTTGTCAAGGTAGCTAGCTGGGACATCTACTGTATCTTTTGTATTGTCAGCCACACCTTTTTGCACTTCAGCTGGTGTGGTCAAGCCATTCAAATTAACAGTCAAATCTTTAGTCGCTACCAGATTAGTTAAGTCAGGCTTGCCATCTTTCGCACCGTACACCTTGATGGTTGCCTTATAACTTTGAGTTCCATTTTGTTTCAAGAGGTCAAGCAACTCTTTATCTGATTTTCCTTGAGTGCCTGCCAAGTCTACTTCATAGAAGTAGAGACCTTTGCCCAATTTTTCTACTGGTGGGAGGGCTGGATTTTTAGTCGTTCCGTTGTCTGACCATGGAGCCTTGTCTGATGCTTTCAAGATAAGGCGAGTCAACATGCCGTCACCAGCGAAGAATTCATATGGAATGACCTGATTGACACCAGCTGTAAATGGACCTGGGAAATTAGCTTTGTCAAGGTAGCTAGCTGGGACGTCTACTGTATCTTTGGTGTTGTCAGCTACGCCTTTTTGCACTTCAGCTGGAGTGGTCGCTGCTTGTGCTTCACTGGCTTCACGGTCTTGTCCAGAAACTGTAGACGCAGGACTTTCCACAGATTTAACTGCCTCTTCTGTTTGTTTCTTAGAGTCAGGTTGTGCTTGCACTTCTTCTTTTGGTGCTACTACTTGGTCTTTAGCAGTCACATCCGCTTTTTCTGAAGAACTTGTCGTATCCACACTTGCTTTAGGTGTTGGAACAGACTGTTCTGAAGGAAGAGCTACATCGACTGCTTTTTTGAGAACCTCTGCTGGTAAGTCGCTCTTTTCACTCACCGAAGCAGCGTCTGGCACGACTTGGGCAGGGGTCGGATTGACGACATCAGCACGTGCAGAACTTGGTTGACCAACTAGGACAAAGAAGCCACTAGCCACAACAACTGAAGCAACACCGACACTGAGACGGCGAATAGACCAACGGGTATATCTCTGATTTGGATTGAATTTCATAGGATTCTCCTTAGAGTTTTCTTTTTTTGATGACTCTAGTATAATCTCCTAAAATTAAAAAGGATTAAGAAAAAGTTAAAATTTTTCTTAAATCCCTCTTATAAAATACTTATATTGACTCGTTAATTATTGGGAAAGAGAGTAGCCCTTCCTCTCCTACTCACTCAGTTCAGCTAGGGTGTCCAGATGTTGGTTATTAATGACGGCCATGATGTAGGCATCTGCCTGCAAGAGGTCATTGGGTCCGAATTGGACATCCAGAGGAGCATTTTCGTAGGCACGAAAACCAAGTACGTTGAGGTTGTATCGCCCACGTAGATCTAACTGACTGAGGCTTTTACCTACCCATGATTGGGGGATTTTCATCTCGACAATCGATACATTCTTGTCCAACTGAAAGACGTCTACGCTGTTATGAAAGAGGATGGTCTGTGCCAATGAGCGCCCCATTTCAAACTCTGGTGAAATGACTGCGTCTGCACCAATTTTTTCCAACACCTTTTTAGCTGTATGGCTTTTGACCTTGGCAATGACGGTCGGCACTCCTAGACTCTTGCAGTGCATGACCGCGAGAACACTGGACTCCAGATTTTCACCCGTTGCGACGACTACGGTATCACAGGTGTCAATCCCCGCTGATAGAAGGAGTTCTTCATCCGTGATATCTCCAACTACTCCACGCGCCAACACTGGTTCAAATTGATTAATGCGTTCCTCGTGGTCATCAATAGCAATGATATTCATGTCATGCTTGGCTAGGGCAGCCAAAACACTGCTCCCAAAAATTCCCAAGCCTAAAATTCCAATTGTCCGATCTGACATCGTTTTTCCTTTCTTATCCGATAGTGATATCTGCTTTCATATAGTGAATCGTATCTTTCTTGTCTGGCTGGTATTCCGCTACACTGACCAGTAGTGTCAAGGGACCAATACGGCCGATAAACATCAACAACATAACGATACTGAGGGCTAACTTACCTAATTCTGGTGTTAAATTTGCCGTTACCCCAACAGTCGCAAGGGCTGAAATGGTCTCAAACATGAGATAGATAAAGCGCGGATTTCCTTCTGCTGTTATCCCTAGTAAAATCAAGCCCAGTAAGAAGGTCAGCAAGAAGATAATAAAGACACTGAAAGATTTTTGCACAGTTCGGGGTTCAATGGTCCTCCGAGCCACATTGGCATGAGGCAAGCCCAATAGTTCGCTACGAGCAAAGACCAACAAGACAAAGAAGGTCGTAATCTTGAGCCCCCCTGCTGTCCCTCCAGGTGCCCCGCCCAGAAACATCTGCAAGATGTAAATCAGTAAGGTAACTGGTCGAGCCTGGGTGTAGTCAATTGAAGCAAAGCCAGCCGTTCTCATGCTGACGGTCTGGAAGAAACTAACCAGCAGTTTCTCTGGAGCGCTGAGATTTCCAATCGTTCCAGGATTATTCCACTCAATTAAGAGAGTCGATACTGTTCCAAAGAGCAGAATTCCCGCTGTTAAAAAGAGAACTAGCTTAGTATGGAAACGCAGACGGCGTTTTTTCTTTTTCCCAAACTGGGTCGCTAAATCAAACCAGACCATAAATCCTAGCCCACCCGTGATAATCAAACCTGCAATCACTAGATTGATTAAGGGGTCCGTTTGAAAGGCTACCAAACTCGTACTTCCAAAATTATCAAATCCAGCATTGCAGAAAGCTGAAATAGCCAAAAAGATAGAGGTTAAAATCCCTCGTCCCCAGCCAAATTCAGGAATAAAGCGGAAACTCAAGAGAAAGGCACCGAGTCCTTCCACCAGAAAAGTCGTCAGAAAGATCGAGCGGATAAAGTCCTTTAGAGACTGGGTTTCTCCATAACTAAAACTTTCTTGAATGGTTTCACGACCACGAAGACTAAGCTTTTGCTTGCCTTGGATATAAAAGATTCCGATAAAGGTCATGAGCCCCAAACCACCAATCTGGATCAAGATCATGCAGATCAACTGGCCCCAGATATTGTAGGTCGAAGCCACCGGCTGGGTGAAGAGCCCTGTCACACAGACCATGGACACAGTCGTAAAGAGATGGTCAAAGTAGGTCGCTTGTGACGTTGCTGCTTGCACAAAGGGGAGGCTTAAAAGGAGCGAACCCAAGAAGATTACTAGAGCAAAACTTAAAAAGATGCGACGGGCTGGCGATAAACGTCCCAGTGTCGTCTTTATTTTTTCCAAAAATGATTTGAATAACATAACTACATTCTACCATAAAAACAGTAAGAGTACTCACATGTGGTGCACAATGGCAAGACAGAGTTCGAGGGCCTTATCAAAAGCTTCTGAGCCCCAATCACGACTGTCGTAGTTGTCTAGATCTGCTAAAGAATCTGCGGTAAAGAGCAACTCTCCCCATACAACCCCACGTAGCTGGGCTACTGCCGCAAGAGCAGAGCACTCCATCTCCACAACAGCACAGCCTTCTTCCTTGCGATAGGCGACCTTTTCAGCCGTCTCTCGGTAAAAACCATCTGTCGTCCAGGTCATAACTTCCTCGTAAGGAATGCCTCTTTGTTCTAAGACTTGCTCAATGGCAGAGATAGCCTCAATCTGCATCTCCATATAACGAGAAGGCGCTACATAATGGTAACTTGTTCCCTCATCTCGCAAAGCGCGAACAGGGACGAGAAAGGCATTCTCATCTATATTGGCTAGGACTCCACAGGTTCCAGTGGAAATGATTTGCTCCACACCATAGCCAATCAACCAATCCATAAACTGGGCCGCTGGGGCAGAGCCCACGGGCGCCTGGGCCAGACAAACCTCCTCTCCCTTGTAGTTGAGGACATAGACTGGATAAGTCTTGGTGGCCGAAACGAACTCACCAATACAGGCCGCACCTACTTCTTGAGCATAGCGGTCAATCTCTTCCTCCAAAAATGCATAGATACACTTCTTTGGCAACTTTAAGTCCAATCCCTCATGTGTTGGCATAAGGACCGCTTGGGGATTGTCATCAAACTCTAAAATGGGAATCGCATGTTTCTGAATCATAACCCACCTCCTGTAATTTTGTACTATTGTATCAAAAGCTGACGGAGTGTCAAGGAGGAAGCTGATGCACTGAGAGTAAAAACAATACAATCGCAACTTTTTAACAGATACTCTTCTTAATGGCACCATGGACTTGCTTAAAAGTTCGATGAAATAAGCATATAAGAGAACACCACCTGTTGTGTACCCACCCTAAAAGTTAGATTTTTCTGTCTAACTTTTTGGGATACAGTACATTGATGTGGGAGGTCTATTTTAGTTATAAGCTCTGCCACATTTTCACCAAGCTCTAATCCAAGGTGAATATACTCCTGTGGGTGATTATATCTGCGAGGTCATCCAGGAGCAACACCGCGATATGTTCATCCGGATGCAAGTTCAGATATAGGGATAAAAACGTCTAGACGTAATCAACCTAATTAATTTTCAAATAATAGTTCAGCAACCAACCTCAGAAATTTTTAGAAAAATCCTTTATCCTAGTATATTCTAGAAAGCAACTATCATAAAGATTATCTGGATTAAGAAGCGTCCTTCTAATAAGTCCAACAAGATAGCCACCATCTTCACCTTAAGTATATTTTGAGATTCTCAAAAATGATAGAAACAATTTCCTAAAAGCAGAAAATAGAATAATAAAAAAGTAGCCCTTAAGCATATTTGATAGCTACTTTTTATTGTTTAGGCAGATTTATTTCGTTACTCAATCAAATAATTCTTAAATATCTCCACCAATTCCCTTGAATTTTTCAACAAAACGACTGATCTTTTGAAAAACGGTTTGTTTTTTTGTACGATATTGTGGATTCAGTGGGCTCATTTTCGGCAGAGCTTCATTCAAATCATTTCCATTTTCACTAGCATACTCACGCTTCAACGAAGCTTGTATGTAGCGCTTAGCTCTTTGTTCATTTAATCCCTCAATCCGTATCAACTCATCCGCTTCCCTTTTCTGCTCACCTTGAGCAAAAATAAAGAACTGCTCAATGATATCTGATTTATCAGCAAAACTATCTAAGTCACTGTCATGGATGAAAGCAACTATCAGATCTTCCTTAGCTCGATTGCCAAGACTTGCTCGAATCGTCCGAGTAATTTCCGAAACAAGTTCATCCTTATCTGAAACCTTTTTATTAGTCTCAAAAATTAGCTCTAAGATATAGTCTAGATTGATTTCTTGGGATTTTAGTAATTCAACTTCAAAAACAATCGAATCCCAATCAACTTTAGATTCGTTATCTTCCCGATTACGGCGTTCATTCTCATACCATGACTTAATGTCATTATAGGTTGAACGGTAGTCTTGAATTTCCCTCGTACTTGGGATGTCTAACCTAGACAACTCCTCCAGAGTTTCATCGTCCACATGGAAACGTTCCTTGAAAGCCTCTACAGCCTTATCATCTAAGATATCAAGTTCTTGTAAAGCTCGTAAACTCATGAAATCATCGTAGTTTTGTAAGATATTATCTAAACGAAGAAATTGACCAAACAACGAGACAAATTCTTTCTTATCACTCTCTTTAATGATAGCTTGCGGGTCCGGAAATTTTTCTTGTAACTCTTGAACAACGTCCATATAACCCTTTTGCTCTTCACCGGCCTCCGTAAAGCCTGTCATATACTCTTGATAAGAACGTTCGAGCAAGACTTCTGCTGTCTCAGTCTTTCCAAATAGCTTAATAGCATCAGTTGTAGCCTTCTCTAAATCCCGGAAGGTTACAATATTCCCAAATGACTTGGTAGCATCATAAATTCGATTGGTGCGTGAAAAAGCTTGGATTAAACCATGATATCTCAAATTTTTATCCACAAATAAAGTATTTAAAGTCGGTGCATCAAAGCCAGTCAAGAACATCCCAACTACAATTAAGAGATCCACTTCCCGATTTTTGACGCGTTTAGCCAAATCACGATAGTAATTCTGGAAATCATTACCGTTAATCGTAAAATTAGTGCCAAATAACTGATTATAATCAGCTATACAGCTACTCAAAAATTCTTTACTACTAATATCCGCTAAATCTTCCGGTGAAAAGCTCTCATCATCAATTTCACCAATAGCCACCTGAGACTCATTCGCAGCATAGGAAAAGATAGTCGCAATCTTCAATGGTTTTTCAGAATCTTTTTGCTGATTTTGCAACTCTTGATAGTAGGCTTTTGCTGCATCAACACTTGAAACAGCAAACATAGCATTGAAACCTTTACCAGTTAATCGATGCGTCTTTTGATCAAAATGATCTAAGACATACCTAGATATTTCAGCAATTCGAGTCGGATGAAGCAGCGCTTTTTTATTTTCAGCTGCAGACAACTTGGCCAAGTCCTGCTCGCTTTCAATTGACTTAAACTTCGGACGAACGTCGTTATAATCCACCATGAACTTCAGAACTTTTTGATCTCGAATCGCATCAGTAAGCACATAGGCATGTAACTCACGACCGAAAACAGATGCCGTTGTCTCGGAACCAAGCGCATTCTCTACCTTAATCGGTGTACCCGTAAAACCAAACTGGCAATATTTCTTAAATTTCTGTCTAAGACGCTTTTGCGCTTCACCAAACTGAGAACGATGACATTCATCAAAAATGAAAACCACTTGCTTTTGATAAATTTCATGATGACTTTCACTGCTCATAAAATTGTTAAGCTTCTGAATGGTCGTCACGACAATTTTATTATCATCCTTCTCGATATTGCGTTTGAGTCCTGCAGTGCTATTTGAACCATTGACTGAGTCAGGTGAAAATCGCTGGTACTCTTTCATAGTCTGATAATCCAAGTCCTTGCGGTCCACCACAAAGAAAACCTTATCCACTTCTTCCATCTCAGTAGCAAGTCTAGCAGCTTTAAAACTTGTCAGGGTCTTCCCTGAACCAGTAGTATGCCAAATATAGCCACCTGTATCAGGACCGCTTTTGATTTTTGAAGCAATAGCTGAACGTATCTTCCAGATGATTCGTTCAGTTGCTGCAATCTGATAAGGACGCATGATGAGAAGAGTGTTATTAGTATCAAAGACAGAATAATTTATCAAAACATTTAATAAGGTCTGTTGACTCAAGAAGGTTGCTGTAAAGTCCTTCAAGTCCTTAATAGGATTATTATTTTTCAAAGCCCAGTTCATGGTGAACTCATAAGAATTCTTATCTCGCTTGGTCGTATTAGCAAAATACCGAGTATCCGTTCCGTTTGAAATGATAAAAATCTGAAGGTACTTAAAGAGAGAATTCTCCTCATTGAAACTCTCTTTACTATATCTGTGCACCTGATTAAAGGCCTCTCGAATCGCAACTCCGCGTTTTTTGAGCTCAATTTGTACCAGAGGCAATCCGTTTACCAGCAAGGTCACATCATAACGATTGCTACTGGTACCGACTTGCTTCATTTGATTAATGACTTGCAGTTTATTTCGACTAATATTTTTCTTATCCCATAGATAGATATTCTGGATATGCCCATCATCAAAGATAAAATCATAAATATAGTTGTCATGAAGTTTTCTGGTACGATCAATCAAACTGTCACTGGGTTTATTGAGGTACTCATCCAAGAAGCGCAACCACTCAGCATCTGTAAAAACCACATTATTCAGAACTTCCATCTGGGTCTTGAGATTAACCAAAAGCGCCTCTGGGGTCGTCAAATAAGTAAGATACTCGTATCCTTGCTGGCGCAAGTCAGCAATCAACTCCTTCTCCAAATCCGCCTCAGTCTGATACTGACTAGGCTGTTCTAGCTTGGTATACTTTTCTAAAATGATAAAATTATCTGACTCAACAATAGCTGTAGTGAATGTACTTTCAGACATAATTACTCCTTATAATTGCAAGTGCTCTCTAAATGCTGTAACAGGTTTTTTAAAAGCGCAGTTTCTGGGAGGGTTACTAGTTCATCTTCCTCGGTTGATACTTTAGAATGACTAGAAATATTTAATATCCTTGACTCATAGTTACTAAAACTTCCTTCATTATCACGTGGCAATAAATCCTGCCATTTTTGATAACCCAGGAAAGTTGCTGTTTTCTCGTAAAGATTTCTTAAAAAATTAAAATGATATTTATAAACCAAATTGTCTTCTATAGCTTTATGTAATGATTTTCTTAAAAAATTATGATAAGCAAAAGGAGAGTCATCCGGTTGAGGTATCAGCTCATATGACCCATCTTCTAATTTTTCAAATCTAAATCTACTACTATCAGGAACCTTTCGGGTGTCAATATAGGTTCCATACTTTCCAGTTTCTTCGTCAATAGCTCGCTTACTATATCTCTCATTCCGTTTAATATTTTTTAACTCATTATATAAGACGTTATAGAATAAAGGATTGTGAGTTGTTATTATAAATTTAAGATCAGACTTACTCGTTCTAATTAACTTACCTAAATTTGATGCAACTTCTATCAAGTGGTTTTCATCTAATGATGAAACTGGGTCATCAATAAATACATACTCTAAATCATCAAACTCTCTAGTACTACGTTCATCAGGTTCTAGTATATCAAGCTCACTAATAACTAGCTCTAGCAATGTATAAAAAATAGACCAAATAAAATTGCTCTCTTCACCTTTGGATAACTTAATTTGTTCGTTTAGTCTATCCTCACCATCACCACTTTGAATAGTGAAAAGAATATGACCATCTGACAAAAGAAATGAAGGTGTCATTTTATCATTTGTATAATGCTGAAAATGCGAAATAATATTCTGATCCTGTCCCTGCTCTTGAATAATCCAAGATATAAAAGAATTTGGCTGAATCTTCAGTTTAAAATCTTGATTGCTATCAAGATCATTATCCCAATAGAACAAGTCCTCAGTAAAAGCATTATAATAAAGAATCTTATCTCTCGTAAGACCGCCTTCTTCAGCTTGAAACAACTTAGCAAACTCTTTAGAGAGTCTGGTCTTGCCTGTCCCATTAAAGGCGTAGATCAGCTGAACTTTCTGGTTTGAAGCTTTTAACTCTTGTGCAATATCACTTAGCGCTTTTGCCATATCCCTTTCCTATTCTTTTCTATAAATCAAAATTAAGCAATTGTTCCCGCCAGTATTCATACTGTTTTTGTCTCTGTTCTATCTCTTTAGGAAGACCCTCAGAAAGAGAGTTGGTTAGGGTGTTAAAATTATCAAGTATAGAGACGATTTGAGATTGAGTTGATAAAGGAGGCAATAATATTTGAATTTTTGCAAGATTTTTAGGATACAGTTCAATTACTTTCGTTCCTAGAACTCTTTTTTCCTTCTGAATTTGGAAAAAACTAGTCCTAAAAAGATAAGCTAAAAATTTAGCATTTTGTTCGGTTCTGATTATACATGAATGTCCTCCAATACAAACTTCATCTTTTCCTAACCAAACCAAAGACTTACCAACATCTTCAACATTCTCGGATGTCGTTGCAACAATCAAATCACCAGTTTTAGCTTTTTGAAGTTTTTTCGATAATTCTAAATTAATAAACGACTTCGTTATATCAGTTTCAATTCCATAGTATGTATATATCTGTCCGTAATGGATACAAGGAACGCCTGCGTCTTGAAAATCTTTTTTCTGAAGCCCATTCCCCCGAATAATGTCTCCTATAGCTCCCAATTCCACCCGAATTGGACCAAAAACCCAGTTCAAGAGCCTAATGAGGTCTTGTCTGTACTGTACTGTCAGTGTACACGCCTTCGGCGGTGAATGTCAAGAGTTTTTCTCTAAAAAATTCGTACTGTTTTTGGCGCAGTTCAATCTCCTTGGGAAGTCCAATATTTAAGTCGTTACAAACCATGTCAAAGTTATCTAAAACTTGAACAATACGAGACTGGATTTCGAGAGAAGGGACTGGGATTTTGAATTTTTCAGTATCATTACTAGAAATTTGTGGCATCTGCATATTATTAGCGATGTTTTGAAAATGTTCTTTATTATGAACTAAGTAATGATAAATATATCTTAAGTTGATATTTTCATTGTCTGAACTATATGACCAAAATTCATTTTTAAAACTAAATGGTTCTGTGCAGTATTCAAAATCAATAATTCCACGAGATTTTACAACAATTGCCTCTTCTGTGTGAATATCTTTATCGGGAATATCTCCATAGTTCACATCAGCGTAAGTCTTTCCTCCTGCAAAGATACGGATTGGCGCACCATCTTTGTGAAGTAATTTCATCTGACTAGCTGTAATTTTAGTTCCTTTTCCTTTTTTAAGACATTCGTTCAACTTCTTCCACTCAACCTGATAGACCTCATCCTCAAATGATAAGAGTTTATCTCGATAAAAAGAATATTGCTTTTTACGTGAGGTCAATTCTGAGGTCAATTCTGTAACATAATCGGTGAATTTGTCAAGTATTTGCACGATTTTTTCTTGAATTTCTAGAGGAAGAATAGGAATTTTAATTCTTAAAATTTTTTCTTTTGAAATTGAATAGGGCACTGCTGTTCTATTTGATATTTCGTATAAACAATCTTGTTTATTCTTTAAAAAATAATACAAATATTTATTCAAAATAGATTCTTTTGGGTAAACTGAAAAACAGACATCATTCGCCCAAAACTTTTCCGTTTGCCAATTAACGTACCCTGCTGTTCCATACTGAGCAATTGTTATCGTATTTTTTTCTCTATTATACTCATCAGTGTATCCCATAAAACTAGTGCCACCGCTAACGACGGGATACCCTTCTTCTAGAAGTTCTTTCTTAGTTATTCTAACCCCTCTGACAATTTCACACACTTCCCCCAACTCTTTCCACTCAACGGGACAGTTCTGGATTTCTTCTAGGATGTTCATCAGTTACCTCCTTCCTTGGCTAGATTTTCAATACTTTTGATTTCCTTGAGGTAATCTTTTTCAACTTGACTGAGGGTCTTGGCTTGGTAGCTCTTATATTCCTTATCCACCTTCTGCTTCATCTGTTCACGAGAGATGGAGCCACTATTGTCCAGCAAGTCTTCTCCAGTAGCCTGAAGAATACGATCCACATGAGCCACCCAATCAGCCATGGTCATGACTTCTTCTCGCTCTGCCTGCCTTTCAGCAAAGTCTAGATATCCTGATACAAGCTGATTGAGCCCACGGAGTTCCTTTTCTGTCAGATAGTTCTTGGCAACCTTTGCTTCAGATAGAGTAGGAAGGTCTCCCTTAAAGGTAGTCAAGCCCATAAACTCCTTTTCACTATCAACACGATTGTAGATGAGTTCACTGGCAGTATTGTGGTGAATAGCATAATGCATCTTGTTTTGCACCGTCGCAAAGAATTTCTTTGCCTCTGGTGAATTTGCATTGTAGTCACTAGATGTCGCAAAAAGATCTAAAACCTGACGGTAAAAGACTTTTTCACTGGAGCGGATGTCTCGGATTCTTTCCAGGAGTTCTTTAAAGTAAGAGCCTCCACCCAAGTTTTTCAAGCGCTCATCATCCATAGCAAAGCCTTTAATCAGATACTCTTTCAAGACTGTCGAAGCATAGTGTCTGAACTGGACTCCACGAGGAGAACGCACACGATAACCAATCGCTAAAATCATATCGAGATTATAGTAGGCGACTTTTTTTGACTGAGTTTTACCAGCTATTGCACCGTGACGAGTGGTTGTCAACTGATAGTTGACAACCACTGTTTCATCCAACTCACCATCTTCAAATATCGCCTTGATATGTTTGCTAATATTTTGCTTGGAAGTTTGAAAAAGCTCAGCTAGTTCTTGTTGAGTCAGCCAGACCGTTCCATTATCCAAGTGGAGTTCAATAGCGGACTCTCCGTCATCAGTTCTATAGAGAATCACATCATTTGCCATGGCTCAATTCCTCTACAATCTTATCTATCTCCATACGCAAGTGGTCAATCTTGGCAACAGTCTCAGCGATTTCTTTATTGAGCACATCAATATCAATCTTCTCACGTGTGTCTTCTTTTTCTACATAAGTGGACACTGAAAGATTATAATCTGCTTCTGCTACTTTTTCTTGTGCCACCATACAAGAAAAGTAATCTTCATTTTCTTTCTTTTCAACACTGTCTAAGATTTTTTCGATATTCTCTTCTGTCAAGACATTATTATTAGTTTCTTTCTTAAACTGCTTACTTGCATCAACAAAGAGGATATCCGTCGTTGGCTTATTCTTCGCTAAAATAAGAATACAGGTCGCAATGGAGGTCCCAAAAAAGAGATTGTCTGGTAGCTGAATAACCGCTTCAACAAAGTTATTGTCTACTAGATATTGACGGATCTTTTGCTCAGCACCTCCACGATAGAAAATACCTGGGAAAGTTACGATTGCAGCTCGTCCTTTATTTGACAAGTATGACAAGCTATGCATAATAAAAGCAAAATCAGCCTTAGATTTAGGCGCCAATACACCCGCAGGTGCAAAGCGGTCATCGTTGATGAGCGTCGGATCATCACTTCCTATCCATTTGATAGAGTAGGGTGGATTTGACACAATAGCATCAAAAGGCTTATCGTTTACATGCTTAGGATCAAGTAAGGTATTGCCACGCTCAATGCTAAACTTATCATAATTGATATTGTGTAAAAACATATTCATCCGAGCTAGGTTATAGGTGGTCATATTAATTTCCTGACCATAAAATCCATCTTCAATTATGTGCTCATTAAACTGCTTTTTAGCTTGCAGAAGCAACGAACCCGAACCACAGGCAGGATCGTAAATTTTATTGATTTTATTTTTTTCATTCTTACCCAGCATAACAATTCGCGCCAAAAGTCTCGATACACTTTGCGGTGTAAAAAATTCTCCACCAGATTTCCCAGCGTTAGAAGCATAATTAGAGATTAGATACTCATAAGCATCCCCAAAGAGATCAATATGGTTATCTTCAAAGTTTCCAAAATCAAGACTTGCGATTCCTTCAAGAATCAGAGCCAAGCGCTGATTCCTCTCCGGAACCGTACTACCTAACTTGTTACTTCTGGTATCTACATCATCAAAAAGACCCTTAATGTCATGTTCACTCGCATAACCAATCGCACTAGACTCAATATCATCAAAGATATCTTTTAAATCTGTATTTAAGTGCTCATTTTGACGAGCAGTTTTGACAACATTGGAAAACAACTGCGAAGGCATAATAAAATAACCCTTGGTTTTAATGGCATCATCTCGAACTTCAGGCGTAATTAAATCTTCAGAAACCTCTTCATAGTTAATTGATTCATCGCCACCTTCGATATAGGTTTTGAAATTTTCACTAATAAAGCGATAAAATAGAATTCCCAAAATATACTGCTTGAAGTCCCAACCATCTACTGCACCACGAACTTCATCAGCAATTTTCCATATCTTTCTATGTAGCTCTTGCCTTTGTACCTGTTCTGACATCATATTTCCTCATTAACTTTTTATTCTTCTTATTATATCATTTTTCTCATTATTTAATTCCGTTAGAGTAAATTTATCAAGAGTTTTTATCAAGCTAACTATCATCTTATTGATTACCAATCAAAAATCTACTTAGGCCTCAACAATAAAATTGAAACGACTAATCATTAGGTAAACTATCTTAAATCGATTTACAAGCATAAAAAAGAACATCCCGAAGGATGTTCCATGTAAATATAGCAACTCTCTCGAATTAACGCTTACTAAATTGTGATGCCTTACGAACTTTCTTAAGACCTGACTTTGGGAGACTTCTTCGCCTTCAACCAAGGACTAAATAAAATGGGCGACTGAACAATTTAGCCTTTGAAAGCTACGATTATAAAACCACTCGCAACATATGAATCTACGATACAAAAAGGATAACATTGCTCTTAGCAATGAACTGCACCCCAAAAGTTAGACAGAAAAAATCTAATTTTTGGGGTGTTTTATTATGAAATTGAGTTATGAAGATAAAGTTCAAATCTATGG
>ERZ773075.1179-NODE-1179-length-14682-cov-18.1291_pt1 | contig 14682 bp, 13 predicted proteins | sample MGYA00580614_ERZ773075 | MGnify/ENA primary metagenome ERZ773075 (study PRJEB29015, sample SAMEA2738021) | human oral metagenome | biome: human oral; feature: human-associated habitat; material: dental | place: China | collected 2043 ... | reverse complement strand
CGGCACGGGCGCGTCGGCGCGGGGCCGAGCGGGGCCGGTCCGGCGCCCCGGCGCCGTCCTCGGCCCGGGGCCGCCCTCGAAGCCGGCGGCTCAGGAATTGCGCCAGCCGGAGGCCCTCTGGCCGGCGACCCAGGCGGCGACCTGGGTGCGGCGCTGGAGCCCCATCTTGGCCAGCAGCGAGGTGATGTGGTTCTTCACCGTCTTCTCCGCCACGCCCAGGCGCTCGCCGATCTCCCGGTTGGACAGGCCGTCGCCGATGAGGTCGAGGACCTTGCGCTCGGCGTTGGTCAGCTCGGCGGTCGGGTCGTCGTGGTCGGCGCGCCGGCGGGTGACGGTGCGCTCGTCCAGGAGCACGCGCCCGGAGGCGACGGCGCGCACGACGTCGCTGATCTCGGCGCCGTGAACGGTCTTGAGCAGGTAGGCGCGGGCCCCGGCCTCCAGGGCCTCGGCCAGGGCCTCGTCGTCGTCGAAGGAGGTCAGGACGATCGGCAGGGCGCCGGGGACGGTCTCGCGCATCTCGTGCATGAGCTCGATGCCGGTGCCGTCGGGCAGCTGGAGGTCGACGAGGACCACGTCGGGGCGCACGAGCTCGGCCCGGCGCAGGGCCTCCGCCTGACCGCCGGCCTCGGCGACGACCTCGAGGCCATCGGCCCGATCGATGATCTCAGCGATGCCGCGGCGAACGATCTCGTGATCGTCGACGATCATGACCCGGACGGTCTCGGAGGCGGTGGGGCTGGGCATGCTCCCGAGCCTAGCAGCGATGGGGACCTACGTCACAAGTTCGGCGCCGTCTGCGTTTCTTCCCCGCCGCTGCGCCGCTCCGCCCTTGCACCGCGGGCCGTCTTCGCCCCGCCCTCCACCGCGGGCCGTCCCCGCTACTGCCCCGCTCGGCCCCTGCCGCTGTCAGGGGCCCAGGAGGATCCGGGCCGCGGTCCGCGCCCCGTTCTCCCGCTCCACCGCGCGGGCGGCCTCGCGGGCGCGGCGGCGATAGCCCTCCGCCCGCTCTCCCCGGGTCAGGTCCGTGAGGAGCCGGGTCGGCCCCTCGACGTCGGTCCGCCCCGGGTCGAGTCCGCCGGGCCCCAGGCCCAGCACCGCGACCCGGCGGGCGAAGTACGGCTGGTCCAGGGAGAAGGGGATGACGCCCTGGGGCACGCCCGCGGCCAGGGCCCCGTGCGTCGTCCCGGCTCCCCCGTGGTGGACCGCGGCCGCCGTGCGGGGCAGCAGCCAGTCGTGCGGGGCGAAGCGCACGAGGTGCACGTGCTCGCCGTAGTCCCGGTCCCAGTCCGTGAAGCCCGCCGCCGGGTACAGGAGCGCCCGCGTCCCCGCGCGGCGGGCGGCCTCGGCCCAGCGGGCGACCTCCCCCGCCGGATCCCTCACGGGCACGGAGCCGAAGCCCACGTAGACGGGCGGCTCGCCGGAGTCGAGGAAGCGCAGCAGGGACGGCGGCGGCCGCCACTCGGGCATCTCCAGCACCAGGTGACCCGTGCAGCGGGTGCCGGTCGGCCAGTCCGGTGCGCGGGGCACGAGACGGGGGGAGCAGGCCACGATGATCCCTCCGGTCTCCCCGCCCTCCCCGTGCCCGGCCGCCCCGACGGGCTCGCCGGCGCCCGAGCGGTCCAGGGCGCGGGCGATCGGCAGTCCCATCGTCACCGAGCCGCGGCGCACGGCGCGGGAGTACGCGGCGTTGATCCGGCTGCGTCCGGCCCGGGGCGCGCCGACGAGGGAATCGGCGAAGGCCGTGGGGAGCGTCGGCGCCAGGGCGAGTTCGGTGAGCCGGCAGCCGCGCCGTCGGGCCAGGAGGCGGCAGGCGGCCAGGCCGAGGATGCCGGTGACGAGGTGGTCCCCCGGGTGAACCGCCCGCGCCAGGGCTCGGGCGATGGCCCCGGCGCTGTCGTGGAGCCAGCGGCGCACGAGTAGCGCGCCGATCGTCTGGCTCCCCTTGGCGGCCCGGGCGAGGAGGAGCGGGGAGACCGGGCCCATGAGGCGGGTTCCCACGTCGCGGAAGGGAACGCCGCTGTCGGCCGCGAGAGGGGCGTAGTCCTCCAGGCCGAGCAGGAGGACGTCGGCGCCCTCCGCCCGCAGGGCCCGCGCGAGGGCGAGCTGGGGCCGCAGGTCCCCCATGGACCCGATGGCGACGAGGACGTGGGTCATCGCCGGGCCCCCGCGCTCCCCGTCCCATCCCGGTCGTCGATGAGCGCGAGCAGGAGGCCGACGGCGTCGGCGCGGGTCATCTGCCCGCAGGCGACGGAGAAGACGCATCCGACGAAGCAGAGGTAGAAGGAGCGGGCGGCGAGGGCGGCCCCCGGATCGTCCGGGGCGAGCCCGAGGCGGTCGGCCCAGCGGGCGGTGAGATCGGCGACGACGGCGTCGAGTCGCTCGGCGTTGCCGGGGCTGGGCGGGGAGGCGAGCAGCGCGGCGAGGTAGTCGCGGGACAGGTCGCCTCCCCGCTCGGTCAGGCCGGGCGCGCTCGTCACGAAGGCCCGCAGTCCGGCGCGGGCGTCGTCCTGCGAACCCAGCGCGCGCCGGGCGTCGGCGGTGGCGAGCTCCTCCATGCACTGCAGGAACAGCTCGCTCTTGCCGCCCACGGACACGACGGTGCCCACGGACACCCCCGCGGCGGCGGCGATGTCCCGCACGGATGTGGCGGCGAAGCCCCGGAGCGCGAAGAGCCTGCCGGCCTCCGCCAGGACCGCGGCCTCGGTCCTGTCCCGTTTGGTCATCTCGAGTCCTTTCTGAACACGTTCATTTATGAACGTGTTCAGATTACCTCTCCCGCTCCGCCCCGGCAAGTCTCTCGCGCCCCTCTCCACGGGGTCGGTCGCGGCCGGGGCGGGGCCCGGGTTCGCATCAGCGGGCGGATCGGCTCGCGGCGGGTCCTCCGGGACCGGCCGAAGCACCTTTGGGCGGCGGGCCCGCGATCTCGGGCGGGTCGGTCCGCGTCAGCGGGCCCGGGGGCGCTCTTCGATCCCATCGGATTCCGGTTCTGGCGCTGCGGGAGGATCGTTCGGGCCGACGCACCGGGCGCATCCGGCGATTTCCGCATGATTCCGCGGTTCCCACGAAACGGCCGACGAGTGTGGAGCGGAACGATCCTCCCAGAGCGCCATTTCTCGCACCCGCACCCGCACCGCTCCTCCCGGACGCGTGGAACACGGGACCCATGAGGTGCGTGAGGCGCACGGGATGTGATCTGGGGCGGCCCGGGCCGGTGAAAAGGGCCGAGTCCCCCGATGCGGGACCCAAAAAGGTGGCCGCCGCATATCTTTCACCCCCCATCCCAGGCGCACCCCGTCCCGAAGTGGCGCAATGACGCCATTCCCCGTGAGCGCAAGAGCCGCCGCGCACCCGAAAGTTATGCGCCGGCCACCTTTTCGCCTCCTCGGACCGGAACCGGCGGCGATCGGTCACGGGCGCGAGCGGGGACGGGTCTGGCAGCGCGGGCAGAAGGCGTGGCTGCGCCCGCCGATCGCCTCCGAGCGCAGCGGCGTCCCGCAGCGCCGGCAGGGCAGGCCCGCGCGCCCGTACACGGCGAGCCGGCGGGCGAAGAAGCCGGCCGCCCCCTCGACGTCGACGTAGAGGGCGTCGAAGCTCGTCCCGCCGACTTCGAGGGCGCGGCGCATCACCCCCGCGACCTCGCGCAGGATCCGGGCGGTCACGCGCGGGCCGAGCTCCTCGCCGCGCCGCAGCCCGTGGACGCGGGCGGCCCACAGGCCCTCGTCGGCGTAGATGTTGCCGATCCCCGAGACGATCCCCTGATCGAGCAGCAGGGTCTTGACGGCCCGGCGGGAGGAGCGCATGCGGCCGACGACGCCGGCCTCGTCCAGATGGGGGTCGAGCAGGTCCCGGGCGATGTGGGTGGCGCCGGCGGGCAGGAGGGGCGCCTCATCGCCCCGGCCCCCGGGGGCGCCGTCGGCGGTGGGCACCAGGGGCGCCAGGTGCAGGCCGCCCAGCATGCGCTGATCGACCAGGTCGAGGACGGCGGCCGGGCGGTCCGCGCCCGGACCGTGCGCACCGGCCTCGGGGTCGTCCGGGCGGGGGCCGAGGTGCAGTCGCACCCGCAGGTGCCGGGGGCGCAGCGACAGGTCCCGCACCAGGGTCGGGGGGCGCGCGGCCGTCGGGTCCGGGGGCGGCGTGTCGTCGAGTGCCAGGAGATCGGCTCCCGGGAAGCCCTCGCCGCCGGGCGAGGCGTCGCCGAGCGGAGTGCCGCCGGGCGGGGCGGCGGTGCGCACGAGCAGCTGTCCGCTCATACCCAGGTGCGCGACCAGCGCCGCGCCGTCGTCGAGCGGCAGCCACAGGAACTTGCCGCGCCGCACCGCCGCCATGAGCACCCGGCCCTCCAGGCCCCGGACGAAGGCCCCGGGTCCCCCGGCCTGCCGGCGCAGCGGCCGGGCGTCGAAGACCTCCACCCGCTCGACGCGCCGCCCCAGGACGTGACGGGCCAGCCCGGCCCGCACCGCCTCGACCTCCGGCAGCTCAGGCACGGCGCGCCCCCGCGGGCCGCGATCGGCTCACGGCCGCGGGTCCGGGTCGGCGCCGGATCGGTCTGAGGCGGTGCGGAGGACGTTATCGGCGCCGGGCAGACCCGGACCGGTGCGCGGGTCGGCGCCGGGGTCGGGCAGGCCCGGGTCGGCGCCGGGGGCGTCGGGGGCGCCGTCGGCGCCGGGCAGGCCCAGGTCGGCGCGCAGGGCCTCGTTGACGCCGGGCAGGTCGAGTCCGCCATCGCCGTGGCGCGCCAGGAGCTCCGCGTAGGCGGCCTCGGCGGCGTCGTGCTCGGCCGTCTTCTTCGACGAGCCGGTCCCCCGGCCCAGGGCCCGCCCGTCGACCAGCGCCGTGGCCGTGAAGACCCGCCTGTGGTCCGGGCCCTCGCCGACGACCTCGTAGGAGGGGCTGCCCAGGTGGTGGGCGGCGGTCAGCTCCTGCAGGCTCGTCTTCCAGTCCAGCCCCGCGCCGCGCGTGGGCGCGGCGGACAGGAAGCGGGAGACCAGGCGGGTGACGACCTCGCGGGTCGGCTCCAGCCCGTGGGTGAGGTAGGCGGCCCCGATGAGCGCCTCGACCGTGTCCGCCAGGATCGAGTCCTTCCGCCTGCCGCCGGACAGGGCCTCGCCCTTGCCGAGCTTGATGAACTCCCCCACCCCCAGGTCGCGGGCGACGGCGGCCAGCGCGGGCTCGGAGACGGTGGCCGCCCGCATCTTGGCGAGCTGGCCCTCGGGGGCGTCGGGGTGGGTGCGGTAGAGGTTCTCCGTCACCACGATGGACAGGACCGAGTCCCCCAGGAACTCCAGGCGCTCGTTGGTGGGCAGGCCGCCGTTCTCGTGGGCCCAGGAGCGGTGGGTCAGGGCCAGGTCCAGCAGCGCCGGGTCGATCTGCGCCCCCCACCGGAAGACGAGGGACTCGACGTCCGCGCGCGCGGGGGGCGGCGTGCGCCGGGACTTGCGGGACCCCGGCATCAGGCCCGCACCTCCCCGCCGCCGACGGCGCCCCCGTCGTCGCCGGCATCCCCGCCATCGCCGTTCCCGGTGCCCCCGCCGCTCCCGTCGCCGCCGACGGCGTCGTCCGGGGCCTCGTCCCCGTCCCCGGCATCGCCGTCGAACATCCCCGCCAGCGCGGACCAGCGCGGATCGATCACCTCGTGGGCGTGGCCCTCGGGCAGGTCCTCCATCCTCTCGCCGCAGCCGGGGCACAGCCCCGGGCAGTCGGGGCGGCACAGGGGCCGCTGGGGCAGGCCCAGGATCAGGGCGTCGCGCAGGGCGGGCTCGAGGTCGAGGTCGGTCTCGCCCACGAGGAAGAGGTCCGCGGCCTCCTCGTCCCCCTCCTCGAGCCGGGCGGCCGCCGCCCCGGGCAGGAGGTAGAGCTCGTCGAAGTCCACCGTGCGCTCCTCGTCCAGGTCGCGCAGGCAGCGCACGCACTCGCCGTGCACGCGCACCCGCGCGCCGGCGCGCACGAGGACCCCGTTGTCCATGGAGATCAGGGTGGCGTCGAGAAGGATCGGCGAGCCCTCCGGCACGCCGATGACCGGCGTGCCCAGGCCCGCGGGGGCGGGCGCCTCGCGGTGCACGGTCTTCGCGGCGCCGCTGGAGCGGGGCAGGTCCACGATATCGACGACGAGTCCGGTCACATCTTCCTCCTGGTCCGGGGCCGCCGCCTGGGCGGGGCCTTCGCGGGGTGAATCTACCGGCGTCGGGCGCCCGAGCGGGAGCCGGGGGCGGCCGGGGGGTCAGCGCGAGGCGGTCGGGTCCACCGACCACCCGGCGAAGCGGCGCGAGGACTCCTGGGAGCGCTCGCGCCCCTCGCCGTTCTGGGCGCCGCCGAGCCTGCCCGCGAGCACCTCGCGCCCCGCCCTGACCTGCTCGGCGAGCCGGCTGATCTCCGCCTCCAGGAAGGCCAGGGACCGGTCGGAGTACTCGTCGGCGCCCCGGCGCAGCGCCCCGGCGCGCTCCTCGGCGGTGCTGACGATCGCGTCGGCGCGGTCATTGGCCATGCGCACCACGTTCTCGCTGGCGGCCAGGCGCTCGGCCTCCTCCTGGGCGCGCAGGACGATCCTCTCGGCCTCCGCCTTCCCCTGGGCGAGGACCGCGTCGGCGTCGGCCACGATCTGCTCGGCGCGGCGCACCGCCCTCGGGACGGACTCGCGGGCCTTCTCAATGAGCTCGAGGGCGTCCTGGCGGTGGACGATCGCGGAGGCGCTCATGGGCATGGAGCGCGCCGAGGCGATGAGGGTGTCGAGCTCATCGAGGATGCGCAGGAGGTCCTCTCCCGCGTCACGGCTGGTCGTCACGGTCTCATCCTTCCAGATGGCGTTGAGGTGGTCAGGGTCGCCCGGCCGGCGGGCGGGCCGCGGCGGGGGCGAGCTCGCGCTCGAGGGCCGCCAGCACGGCGGCGGGCACGAGCCCGGACACGTCGCCGCCGTGCCCGGCCACGTCCTTGACCAGGGAGGAGGAGACGCGGGCGTGGGCGCCGGCCGCGACCAGGAAGACCGTCTCCGGCCCGCCCAGGTCGCGGTTGAGCAGCGCCATGGGGACCTCGGCGTCCAGATCCGTGCCGCCGCGCAGACCCTTGACGATCGCCCCCGCCCCGCGCTCGCGGCAGTAGTCGGCCAGGAGCCCGGGGACGACGTCGACCTCCACCCCGCTCAGATGGGCCAGGGAGGCGCGGGCCAGCTCCAGGCGCTCGTCGAGGTCGAACAGGTGGCGGCCGCGCTTGGCGGCGTTGTGGGCGACGCCGACGACGACCCGGTCGAAGACGGTGCGGGCGCGGGTGACGACGTCGACGTGCCCGAGGGTGATCGGGTCGAAGGTTCCGGGGTACACGGCGAGCGTCATGGCAGCACGCTAGCGGGCGGGCCGCGCGGAGGCGGGACGCGCGCCGAGGACCGGCCCGCTCCGCCCGTGTGACGACGCCGACCCCGCCGCCCCCGGCCCGCAACACGGCTCCCCGTTTTGCTTGCATCCTGGGCGCGCCCCTCCTTACAGTGGGCTCATCCATCGCAACCCGACATATTGACCGACCGGTCCCGGCGCCGCGCGCCGGAGCCCGGTCGACACGGAGTAGACATGGCTCAGTCCAGGATCCAGGCAGCTTCCTCGACGTCCCCCGCCGCGACCGGCGACTTCTGCCGCACGACCTCGTATCGCCGTTGTCAGTGATGTTGACGACCGCGCGCGCCCCGACCCTGGCCGGGCTGCGCCCTCGCGGTCGTGCAGTCGCACTCCATGCCGTCCCGGTCCGCACCGCCGTCGCGCACCGGGACGCGCCCGTCAGCGCCCCCTCGTCTTCGCGCGACCCTCTTCCACGGCACTCCTGACTCGCGCCCTCGCATTCTCGCACATTTCCACAAAGTCTTCGAATCAGCTTTTCCGGAGTATCTCATGACCTCTCAACGTCTTCAATTCTTTCGCCGTCGACGCGCCGACCAGGTGAACTCCCCCTCGCTGCGCACCGCCCGCCGCGTCGCCCAGACGATCGCCATCCTGACCTCCGTGAGCCTGGCGCTGCTGACCGCCTGCATCTGCGTGGAGCAATCCACGGCCTGGGGGGCGCCGGGACCGCAGGGGGCCCTGGCCGCGGGTCCGGCCACCCTCCCCGACGACGTGGAGGTATTCATCGAGCCCGCCCACCGCGGCGCGGGGCGCACCGTGGCGCAGGACTTCGTCGAGCGCGGCGCGGGGAGCGAGCGGGTCGAGTTCTGGTCCGTGCAGAGCTGACGGGCCGACGACGGGGCGCGGGTCCGGCGTAGGGTCTGGGCCATGACGAGGATCGTGGCCGGGTCGGTCGGGGGACGCCGGATCGAGGTGCCCCGCCGCGGCACGCGCCCGACCTCCGAGCGCGTCCGGGAGTCCCTCTTCGGCAGGCTCGAGCACTACGGGGCACTCGACGGCACCCGCGTGCTCGACCTGTGCGCGGGCTCGGGGGCGCTGGGTCTGGAGGCGGCCAGCCGCGGCGCCGGCGAGGTGGTGCTGGTGGACTCCTCGCGCACCGCCGTCGCGGTGTGCCGGGCCAATATCCGCGCCCTGGGCCTGCGCGGCGTGCGGGCGGCCTGCGCGAAGGCGACGAGCTTCCTGGCCGGGCCCGCCTTCGCCCCGATGGACCTGGTGCTCATCGACCCGCCCTACGACCTCGACGAGGCGGGCGTCGCCGCCATGCTCGCGCCCCTGGTCCGGCGCCGGGATCCGTGGCTGGCGCCGGGCGCCGTCGTCGTCCTGGAGCGCTCGGCCCGCTCCCCCGAACCGGTCTGGCCCGCGGGGCTGAGACGATTCGGCGAGAAGAGGTACGGCGAGACGCGCGTGTGGTTCGCCGAGCCCGACGGGGCCGGCGCGCCCGATGGGGCCGACGTGCTTGCCGAGCCCGACGGGGCCGGCGCGCCCGGGTGAACCGGCCGCCCCGCCGTCGGCGCGCCCGGGGCGGGGCGGCGCCCTACAGCTTGCCGAGACTGATCTTCCACGCGATCCCGGTGCCGATGTGGTACAGCTCCGAGAACGAGTCCTGGTTGACGGCGACGCCGATGTTGAGCAGGGAGTTGACGTACACCAGCGGCTCCCCGACCGAGACGCCGGCGAAGGTGCGCGTGAACGGCATCTGGTTCTGGTACCGGAGCTTGCCGTTCTCGCGGATGGAGACCCGGACGAAGTCGCCCGAGTCCACCCCCAGCGCCCTGAAGGAGTCGGCCGGGATATTGGTCCACAGCGACCCGAAGCGGATGTCCAGGATATCGATGGTCCCGGTGATCTCCCCGTCGCCGACGACGACCTCGCCCAGGGGCAGTCGCACGAGCTCGGCCGGGGGCAGGGGCCCGCCGAGCTGCTCGAAGGAGATCCGCCCGCCGGCCAGGCGCGCCCCGGCGTAGGCGTAGATGTCGCGGCCGTGGAAGGTGTGGCTCTCCCGGCTGCCGGCCAGGGCGTGGGCGTCCTCGTCGATCTCGCGCGCCTGACGGATCCCGATGTAGCGGGCGAGGTGGGTGAGCGTGCCGTTGTCCGGGGTGATGACGATGTGCCCGCCGTCGGTCCGCACGGCGACGCTGCGGCGGTCCGAGCCCACGCCCGGATCCACGACGGAGACGAAGACCGTGCCGGCGGGCCAGTGGCTCGTCGTCTGGTAGAGCCGGTAGGAGGCCGCGAAGATGTCGAAGGGCGGGATCTCGTGGGTCAGGTCGTGGATCGACAGCGTCTCGTCCACGCTGAGGGCGACCCCGTACATGGCCGCGACGGCGCCGTCGACCAGCCCGAAATCCGTTTGCAGCACCAGCTTCGCACTCACCGGGGCAGGCTCCTTCGCAGATCGACGCGCGGCGGGATCCTAGCAGAGTCGCCGACCCACCGCGCTCAGGCCCGGTCCAGGAAGGCCTCGGACTCCTCGTCGAGGCGGTCCGCGATGGCCGCCGCCAGCGCCCGGTGCTCCCTCAGCTCCGGGTCGACGGCGATGACGGCCTCCGCCTCGACGCGCGCCTGGGCGATGACGTCCCCGTCGCGGGTGACCTTGAGCAGGTCCAGGTCGCTGGCCCGGCCCGACTGGGCGGCGCCGAGCACATTGCCCTCGCTGCGCAGGGCCAGGTCCGCCTCGGCCAGGGCGAAGCCGTCGCCGATCCGGGCGAAGGCCCGCAGCCGGTGGTAGGCCGGGGAGCCGACCTCGGCGCCCGTGACCGCGATGCACACCGACTCGCGCCCCCCGCGCCCCACGCGCCCGCGCAGCTGGTGGAGCTGGGACAGGCCGAAGCGATCGGCGTCGAGGATGACCATGAGGCTGGCCTCGGGCACGTCCACCCCGACCTCGACGACGGTGGTCGCCACGAGCACGGGGGCGCGCCCGGAGGCGAAGTCCTCCATGGCGGCGTCCTTGTCCGCCTGGCTCATGCGGCCGGTCAGGGTCCCGATGCGCACGCCCTCCAGCGCGGGCTCGGCCCCCAGGCGCTCGGCCCACTCGGCCACGGCGGCCGGGGGCCGGGCCGGGGCGCCGGCGAGCCCGTCCAGGAGGTCGTCGTCGGGCCCGACGACGTCCTCGTCGGCGGGCCCCGCCCCGGGCTCCCCGGTGGCGTCGATGCGGGGGCACACGACGTAGACGCGCCCTCCCGCGGCGACCTCCCGGGCGGCGCGCCGCCAGATGCCGGCCACCCACGTCTCGCGCTCCCAGGGCACCAGGTGCGTGGTCACCGGGCGGCGCCCGGCGGGCAGCTCGTCCAGGACGGTCATCTCCAGGTCGCCGAAGATGGTCATGGCGACCGTGCGCGGGATGGGGGTGGCGGTCATGACCAGCAGGTGGGGGGTGAGCCGTCTGCCGGTGGCGGGGTCGACGGCGAGCGCGCGCTCGCGCAGGGCGTCGCGCTGGGCCACGCCGAAGCGGTGCTGCTCGTCGACGACGACGAGCCCCAGGAGGGGCATCTGGACGGTCTCGGACAGCAGGGCGTGCGTGCCCACGACGATGACCGGCTCCCCGGCGGCGAGCTCGGCGAGGATCCGGCGGCGCCCGGAGGCGGGCGTGGAGCCGGTCAGCAGGTGGACGCGGGTGGCGCGCTCGGCCCCGCCGAGCATGCCGGCGCCCGCCAGGGGGCCCAGGAGCGAGCCGAGCGAGGCGTGGTGCTGGGCGGCGAGGACCTCGGTGGGGGCGAGCAGGGCCGCCTGGCCGCCGCCCCCGACGACCTGCAGCATGGCGCGCAGGGCCACGAGCGTCTTGCCGGAGCCGACGTCGCCCTGGAGGAGGCGCTGCATGGGCACGGTCGAGTCGAGCGCGGCGGCGAGCTCGGAGCCGACGCGCCTCTGCCCGGCGGTCAGTGCGAAGGGCAGGGCGGCGTCGAGGTCGGAGCGCAGGGAGTCGGGCCCGGGCACGGGCCAGGCGACGGCGGTGCGGGTCGCCTCGTGCTCGGCGCGGCGCCGGGCCAGGGCCGCCTGGAGGACGAAGGCCTCCTCGTGGCGCAGGCGGCGGCGCGCGGCCCGCCACTGCCCGGCGTCCTCGGGCCGGTGGACCCAGCGGTAGGCGGTGAGGGCGTCGACGAGGCGGTGGGCGGCGCGCACCGCCTCGGGCAGGGGCTCGGGCACGTCGCCGGGGGCGAGGCGGTCCAGGACGGTGCGCACGATCCTGGCCACTTTCAGGCCGGGCAGGGACTCGGTGGCGGGGTAGATGGGGATGGGGCGGGCCAGGAAGGCCTCCCGCTCGGCCTCGTCCATGTCCTCGAGGATCTCCAGGCGCGGGGAGGCCAGCTGCTTGCGCCCGTGGTGGAGGCCGACCCGCCCGGACAGCAGCACGGTGGTACCGGGGGCGAATTGCTCGGCGTAGTGGTTCATGAGGCCCACGCCGCCGAAGAAGACCACCTCCATGTTGGCCGCGCCGTCGGTGACGATGGCCTCCATGAGGGCGGGCGGCCGGCCGGCGCGCGTGCGCCTGGCGAAGGCCCGCACCACCTGCACCTGCACGGTGGCCTGCTCGCCGTCGGCCAGCGCGCTCAGATCGGTCAGGTCGCCCCAGGTGTCGTAGCGGCGCGGCAGGAGGCGCAGCAGCCTGCCGACGGTGGTCACGCCCTGCTTGGCGAGCCGGTCGGCGGCGCGCTTGCCCACCAGCCGGGCCAGGGGGGCGTCGATGAGGGGGACCGAGCCCCGGCGGGCGCGGGCGGGGCCGGTGCGGGGCGCGTCGTCGGTCACTGCGGGCGGCCCTACTCCACGGCCAGCAGGACGTCGGGGCGGGCCTGCCCGCCGGCGTGGATGACGACCTCGACGGCGCCGGGGTCGCCGACGAGCGCCCCGGCCCGCTGGGTGGCGGCGGCGGCGAGGTCGCCGACGTCGGGCAGGGCGTCGCGGCCGAGGATGACGGTCAGGAGCTCGTCGTCGGGCCGCAGGAGGGAGGAGATGGCGTCGGCGACGGCGTCGGGCTCGGCGTCGGGGCCGCTCAGGGCCAGGGTGCGCATGTCCGCCCCGGCCCGCCCGGCCCGCAGGGCGAGCTCGGACAGGGACTCCCCGCCGGTCTGCCCGGCGACGGCGACGGCGGCCGCCAGGACGCGGGCCTCGTCGTCGGTGTCGCACACGAGGAGCTGGGTGCCCCGGGGGAACGGGTCCGAGGCGGTGCCCGAGGCCGTCGAGCGGGTGCTGTAGACCGCCGAGCGGGTGCCGGCGGGGCCCGAGATGATCGCGGGCAGGGCGCGCGCCGCCAGGTACCGGGCGGCCTCGTGGGCGCGGGCGGCCGAGTCGGCGTCGCAGGGCAGGACGAGGACCCGGCTCAGGCCCAGGTCGCCGGCGGCGCGCACGATCCCCTCGCGCTCGGGGTCCAGGACGACGACGGCGCCGGTGCGGGCGAGCTGCTCGACGAGCCCGGGGGCGCGGGTGCACACGATGACGCCGATGCGGTCGGCCCCGGGATCCTCCCGGGAGGGGCGCCGGCCGGGGGAGGCGCCGGAGCGGAAGCGCTGCTGGGAGGGGTGCATGCGCATGGACTTGTCGCGCTCGGAGGCCACGCGGCGGCCCCGGCGGGCGGCGAGTCTCTCGAAGGAGACGACGTGCCCGACGCCTGCCTGGGAGGGACTCGCGTAGGGCAGGGGCGGATCCCCCGCGTCCCAGGGGGCCGCCAGGGCCAGCGCCGTGGGGTGGAGGTGGTGGACGCACACCTGGCGGGCGCGCCCCCTGCGGGGCAGGGCGGCCCGGGGGGTGTCGGTGTGGACGTGGACCTGGTAGAGGCCCACGCCGAGGGCGTCGGGGGTGCCGACGACGCCCACGCAGTCGCCGATCTCCTCCAGCTGGCCGCGCAGCTCGGCGGCCTGGGGGGCGGTGGCCTCCAGCAGGTACATGACCTCGAACTCGCCCGTGGAGAAGTCGGGGGCGCCCGCGCCATCGGCCTCGGCGGTGTGGGAGACGCCGCCGGCGGCCAGGTCGGTGAGCATCTGCCGGGCGACCTCGGTGTAGGCGGAGGGCGCGCCGTCGTCCTCCGGGGGCGCCAGGGCGTCGGACAGGGCGGTGAACAGCAGCATGAGGGCCGCTCCCCCGGCGTCGACGGGCCCGTGCCCCAGGCCCGCGGTCTCCACCACGGACTCCTGGGCCCCCAGGGCGGCGGCGGCGGCGAGGTCCGCGATCGTGGCCGGAGCGTCCAGCTCGCAGCCCGTCAGGGCCGAGCGGGCGGCGGTCGCCGCATCGCGGGCGACGGTGAGCAGGGTCCCGGCCACGGGGCGGGAGACGGCGGCCCAGGTGCTGGAGGCGATCTGCTCGTAGACGCGGACCAGTTCGACGGGCTGCAAACCGGCCGGGTCGGGGGCCTCGGCGCTCACGTCCGCCAGCGCCGCCAGGGCCTGGGAGATCAGGAGCCCGGAGTTGCCGCGGGCGCCCCGCACGGCGCCGTCGGCCGTGGCGCGGGTGGCCTGGGCCACGTCGGCGCCCTCCGGCAGGAGCGCCAGGGCGTCGGCGGCCGAGCGCAGGGTGAGCAGCACGTTGGTGCCGGTGTCGGAGTCCGGAACGGGGAAGACGTTGAGGGAGTCGACGAGCTCGCGCGTCTCCTCCGCGGAGGTCACCGCCAGGGCGAACCAGTCGCGGACCGCCCCGGCGTCCAGCAGGCGAGTCCGCTGCTCGGTTCCTGCGCGCCGGGGGCCGGGTCCGTAGCCGTGGAGCACCTCGTCCTCCTGTTGTCGTGGGCCGGGCACCGGCGCTGATGGGGCCCGGCCGTGCCTCAAGGCTACCCGGCGCGCCGTGTTGCGGCAGCGCGAACGGGGACGGCCCGCCCGGCGCGGCCGTCCCGGGCCCCCGACCCCTTCCGGCGAGGGCGGCCGGTCGTGCCCGCACGCGGCAATCGTCCTCCCGGCCCCGCGCCCCTCCCGGCGAAGGGCCGACCCGACCCGCCACCTGTCACTCCCGTCGGAGCCGCCCGCGCCCCTCCCGGCGGGGGCCGTCAGGAGGGACGCCGTGTGCCTGAGCCCACGCCCCGGGTGCTTGGGGCCGAGGGCCGCGGTCGGATACAGTGTCCGGGTTGCCCGTGGGACTTCTCCCGGGCGGTGGACCTCGCGTCGGGCGCTCGCCCTGACGTCCCGGCAAGAAGATTCAGGAGTGAAACCATGGCTGCTGTGTGCGACGTCTGCGGCAAGGGCCCCATCTTCGGCAAGAGCGTCTCGCACTCCCACGTGCGGACCAACCGCCGGTGGAACCCCAACATCCAGCGTGTGCGTGCTCTCGTCAACGGCGCCCCCAAGCGCCTCAACGTGTGCACGTCCTGCCTCAAGGCCGG
>ERZ773075.1177-NODE-1177-length-14684-cov-56.1288_pt1 | contig 14684 bp, 11 predicted proteins | sample MGYA00580614_ERZ773075 | MGnify/ENA primary metagenome ERZ773075 (study PRJEB29015, sample SAMEA2738021) | human oral metagenome | biome: human oral; feature: human-associated habitat; material: dental | place: China | collected 2043 ... | reverse complement strand
GTCACTCATGGCGCGCAGCGCGTGCCGCATCTGCTCCACCGCCGCGCGCACCGCCGTCGTCATCGCGTCCAGCTCGGGCGCCAGCACCGCGTCCTCGGGGTGCGCGAGCCGGGCCTGCTCGGCCGTCATCACCGCGTGGGTCAGGTCTCGCACCACGGTGTCATGCAGCTCGGTGACCACCAGCAGGCGCTGGCGCTCCACGTTCTCCCGGTAGGTGTGTAAGGAGCGCTCGGCCTGGTGTCGGGGGCTGCGGATGAGCTCGGCCAGCGTGAGGGCCACGCCCCCGATGATGACCCGCCACACCAGCAATGCGAGCTGGTCCTCGCTGGTCTCATCCCACTGCGCGTCGGCGATGGTGAGCACGAGGGAGAAGACCGCCAGGCTGTAGGCGGGCGTGCGCGGGAAGCCGCGGGCCACGAGAATCGCCGGGCACAACCAGGGAATGATACCCGGGGAGAAGGTGGCGTCGGTCGTCATCACCGTGTTGGCCCAGGCCACCGCGCCGCCGAGCAGGGCTCCGAACCACGGGAAGCGACTGCACAGCGCCAGCGCCAGGCCTCCGACGATCTCGAAGGAGAACATGGACGTGTGCAGTGGCCACGCCGCCGTGATCGAGAAGAGAGTGATTATCGCGGCCAGGAAGGCGTGTGCCAGGTGCAGCCGCCAGGTCGGCCGCCACGTCGTGTACTGCGTGGGCCGCAACAGACTCGCCAGAAGGTCGGTCACCGTCTCCATCTTCTCCTCAATCGATCCAGATAATGTTCTTCCATGACGGTCCCCGACGCTACTGATGGCCCCACCGCCGCCTCTCAGGTGCTGCGTGTCGTCATCGTCGACGACGACTCCTTCGTTCTGCACGCGCTGCGGGCATACCTGAGCTCGGACGAGCGCATCGAGGTGGTCAGTACCTTCTCACGCGCCGTTGATGCGCTGGCCTTTCTCCACAAGATCCGCGTGGACGTCCTGCTCACCGATGTGCGCATGCCCGAGATGGACGGCCTGGAGCTGCTCACCCGGGTGCGCCGCCAGTGGCCCCGCACGGCCGTCGTCGTGCTGACCTCCTTCGACGACGACGAGGCGATGGTGGCTGCGCTCGCCCAGCACGCCAACGGCTTCCTGCTCAAGGACGCCTCGCCCGAGGAGATCATTCGTGCCGTCATCGCCGCCAGTGCGGGCGGAACCACGATCTCCCCGACCGCCACCTCCCGGCTCGTCACCCGCCACCTGCGGCCCCCGCGGACGGCCCAGGCCCCCGACGTCACCGAGGCCGAGCGGGCGGTCCTCACCCTCCTGTGCGAGGGCTACTCCAATGCCGAGATCGCCGAGCAGCTCGTCGTCGCCGAGTCCACGGTCAAGACCCACGTCTCCCACCTCATGAAGAAGTACGACGTCCCGTCCCGACTCAAGCTCGTCGTCGCCGTCCACAGGACCCGGGGGGCCTGAGTCCCTCGTCCCGTTCACTGGAGCAGAGCCCTCATCGCCGCATCCTCACTCTTCGGACAGGGCCCTGACTGGCGGCACCGAGGCGGCCCGGCCGGCCGGGCGCAGCGAGGCCAGCAGGCCGACGGCCAGGGTCGCGGCGAACATGCCGAGCAGTGCGAGATGAGGGATGTGCGCCGTCATGCCCTCAGCGGACTCGGCCACCGCGAGCGTTCCAGAGACGCCCAGCGCCGTCCCGATGAGGAGCCCCAGGCCCCCTCCTACAGCGGCCACGAGGATCCCCTCGGTGGCGATGAGCCGGCGGATCTCTTTGCGGGAGCTGCCGGTGGCGCGCAGAATCCCGATCTCGCGGACCCGCTCCAGGACCGAGACGTCCGTGATGTTGGCCAGCCCGGACAGGGCGATGACCAGGGCGGCGCCCAGAACCAGACAGACAATGAGCGCTACCTTCATGATCTGGGCCGACATCCGCTCGACGCCGGAGGCGCTTCCGCTCACCATGAGTTCCTGGCCCCGGACAGCAGCATGGAGGCCGTGCTCGGTGACCGACGTCATGGCGCTGCCGGTGGAACGCACCCACATGGTGGTGTCGGTTGGGGCGTCTCCGTTGAGGCGCTGCGCCACTTCCGGGGTGACCACGGCGCCCCACCCCTCGCGGACGCGAGCCGTCAGCTCAACGCTGCCTGCGGCGCCGGTCAGGGTCACAGTGGAGCCGTCTGGAATGTCGTAGAGGCTGCCCACGATGAGGGTGCCGTCATCGAGGTCCTCCAGACCGCTCGTCGTGCGCACAATGGGGTCGATGGCGTCGGTGTCGATGACGTCCACGACGGTCTTGTCGGTCCGTCCGTCAACGGCCCCAGTCAGCTCGAGCGTCGGCACGTAGGTGACGTCCTTGACACCGTCGACCGCCTTGACCTGCTCCGTCAGCCGCGCGGTATCGGTCTGCGGCGTGACACCGAAGATCCTGGCGTCCACGGGTGAGCTGTGGCCGAGGATGTTCTCGAAGGAGGCGTTCAGGGAGGACAGGCCGACGAAGAGCCCCGAGCCCACCAGGACGCAGACGAAGAGCGTGGTGGCAGCGGCGGCGGACCGTCCGGAGTTGCGGGCCAGGTTGCGCGTGGCCAGGTGCATCACCGGAAACCGCGTGCCGCTGCTGACCCGGCCGATGAGGCCGATGATGACGGTGACCAGCAGCGGCAGACCGAGCAGTGCACCGAGGACGACGATGCCGCTTCCGGCTGCCGTGAAGTAGATGTCGGAGATCTGAATGCCGAAGGTGACCACGGCCGCGCCGATCCCGGCGACGACGACTCCGGCGATGGCCGCCCACCTCCTGGCGCGTCCGTTCTGCTTGATGCTCGCCACATGCCCGGTGAGAGCGACGAGCGGGGAGATGCGGGTGGCCTGACGGGCAGGACGCAGGACCGCGATGAGGGTGACCAGCGTGCCCAGGGTGATGGTGAGGGCCAGAGACATCGGGGAGATGGTCAGCTGATCCGCCTTGAGGTCCGCGAACCGTCCCGAGGAGATCGCTGCTGCGGCGATCCCGGTTCCTGCGGCCGTGCCGAGAATGGAACCGAGCAGGCCGGTGATGAGCCCGGTGCGCAGGACGGCGAGCATCACCTGGCGCCGGCTCGTGCCGATGCAGCGCATGAGCCCGATCGTGCGGGTCTGGCGCGCCACGAGGGTGCTGAAGGTGGTGGCGATGACGATGACGGCGACCATCGCGCACACCGGCGCCAGGACGTTGAGGATGCTGGCGATCATCGTGCCGCCCTGCTGGTTCTGGGAGCGCTGGGAGATGATGGAATCCCTGTCCTGAACCGAGGCGTTGGGCTGGACGGCGTGAACCGTCTGCTCCACCTCGGCCGTCAAGGCGACGGTGTCGGTTCCCGGTTTCGCGGTGACGTAGAGCTGGTAGTAGCTGGTGCTGGCGCCCATCGCCCGGAGCTGGTCGGTGGTGGCGTAGACCGCTCCGATTCCCGCCAGCTCGGTGTCGGGGCCGGGGGAGACAATGCCGACGACCGTGGGTGCACTGTGCGGTGCATCGGCGTTCTCATCGGCGTCGTTCGTGGTGAGGCGGATCGTGTTGCCGACGCTGAGGCCCCGCTGCTCGGCCAGCGCTGTGCTGATGGCGACCTCACCGGTGGTGGTGGGCAGGCGTCCGCCGCTCAGGGTGGTGAACCGGCTGAGGGGCGGAACGTCCTGCGCGCTGACGGCGATGTTGGCGGCATTGCGCAGCTGCTTGGGCAGATCGAGGTCGAGGACGTCCCAGTGGAGGCCCCACACGGAGGCGACCCCGTCGAGGGCGGCGACCCGCTTGAGGAGAGCGTCATCCAACTCGCCCCCCGAGGTCTGGCGCTTCACGGGCTTCTGGACGACGACGCTCGCGTCCCCCACGGATAGGAGCGCACCGGTCTGCATCTGGGTTCGGGCGGAGTCGGAGATGATGAAGGCGAAGGCGATGAGGGCGGCACTCATGGCCACGGCCACGAGGGCCGCGGCGGTGCGCCGGATGTCGAGCAGCGAGGGCATCAGCGGGCCTCCGTCCGGGGCGTCGAGCCAGTGGTGGCGGGGCCGCTTGCCGGGCCGGAAGCGGGGGCCGGCCCCACAGCGGGGCCGGCGACGTGACGGGCGCCAGGTGCGACGGCCGGGGTGTCGTGGCCGCCGATCGGGCGGCGCACGGCCTCGACCCCGGTGATGCGCCCGTCGCGCAGTCGGATGATGCGGTTGGTGGTGGCCGCGGCCTGCTCATCGTGGGTGACCATGACGACGGTCTGTCCCAGGTGCTCGCACATGTCGGCCATGGTCTCCAGCAGGGCGGCGGCCGAGGCGGTGTCCAGCGCTCCGGTGGGCTCGTCGGCGAAGACCACCTCGGGGCGGCCCACGAGGGCGCGGGCCACGGCCACGCGCTGCTGCTGGCCGCCGGAGAGCTCGTGGGGGCGGTGGGACAGGCGGTCGCCGATGCCCAGGGTGGAGATGACGGCGTCGTACCAGTCCCGGTCCGGCTTGCGGTGGGCCAGGCGCTGGGGCAGGAGGATGTTCTCCTCGGCGCTCAGGGTGGGCAGCAGGTTGAAGGACTGGAAGATGAAGCCGAGGCGGTCGCGGCGCACGGCGGTGAGCTGCTTGTCCTTCATTCCCGACAGGTCCTGGCCGGCGATGAGGACGCTCCCAGAGGTGGGGGTGTCCAGGCCCGCCAGGCAGTGCAGGAGGGTGGACTTGCCCGAGCCGGAGGGGCCCATGATGGACACGAACTCGCCGCGTCCCACCACCAGGCTTGCCGAGTCCAGGGCGACGACTCGGGCCTCGCCCTCGCCGTAGACCTTGGTCAGACCGCGGGCCTCGACGACCCGCATCGGTGGGGTGGCTGTGGGAGTGGCAGGCGCCGTCGGCGCTCCCGGGGCGGCCGGGGCTGCCTGGGGGAGCGGAGCGGGATGGACAGGGTGGCCGTAGACCGGCGGCTGGGGCGGGTGCGTCATCTCATGACCCTTCTCGGTGACTGGCTCGTGTGGCGGGCAGAGCCGGTCGCTTGAGTCATGTGATGCCCGGGACTGCCTGGTGACGTGAAAAAGCATAGAAATAGTGTCATCGAGCCGGAATGCATCGAAGGGACGGACTGCGGCGGCGCCTCCACCTTTTGGGTGAGGGGCGACCGCTCAGCCGTACCCTGGCCGTGAGGCCCATCAACTTCGACCAAAACTTCATAGACGACACGGCTCCGCGTCTCCTATGAAGTTTTGGTCGAAGTTGGGCGGCCTGATCCCGGCGCAGCGCCGTCATTGGCGCCCGAACCGATGGCCTCCGTGTTCCGGCTCTCACTTTGTGGCGGGCTGAAGATGTTTCGGTCCCCCCGTAGTGCCGGGCCAGCCGTTAGCCTGGCCCTGTGACGATTCTTCCCGCCGCCGTCCCGGCTCCTCTGCCGGGGTGGGTGCCTCGTGGCCGGACGCTCCTCATGGGCGTCCTCAACGTCACCCCCGACTCCTTCTCCGACGGCGGCCGCTGGGTCGACCCCGAGGCGGCGGTGGCCCACGCCCGCGAGCTCATCTCCCAGGGTGCCGACATCATCGACATCGGGGGGGAGTCCACCCGCCCCGGCGCTCAGAGGGTCGACGTCGACACCGAGATCTCCCGCGTCCTGCCTGTGGTGCGAGCACTCGTGGCAGAGGGGAGCGACGGCGGGATGACTCATGGAGCTGCCGACGGTGCGATCATCTCGGTCGACACCATCCATGCCGCCACCGCCGAGGCCGCCATCGACGCCGGCGCTCACATCATCAATGACGTCTCCGGGGGACTGGCCGACCCGGCCATGCACGGCCTCATCGCCCGCACCGGTGTCGTCTACGTCTGCCAGCACTGGCGCGGCGATCCCGAGACCATGGACCGGCTCACCGGCTACCCGGGCGGCGTCGTCACCGGGGTGGAGGCCGAGTTGCGCGAGCGCCTGGCCGGGCTGGACGCCGCGGGGGTCGACCGCTCCCAGGTGGTCGTGGACCCCGGCCTCGGCTTCGCCAAGACCCACGAGCAGTCCTGGGAGCTGCTGGCCGCCACCGCCCGGCTCATCGCCGACCTGGGGCAGCCCCTCCTGGTCGGCTCCTCCCGCAAGCGCTTCCTGGCCCAGGCCGCTGAGGCGGACGCCACCCCCGTCCAGCGCGACGCCGTCACCGCCGCCACCACCGCCCTGGCCGCCGCCGCAGGCGCCTGGGCCGTCAGAGTCCACGAGGTCCCGGTCAACCGGGCCGCCGTCCGCACCGCCTCCCTCTGGAAGGAACACCAGTGAGCACCACCGTCTCCGCGACCACCGACCGGATCAGCCTCATCGGCCTGTCCGCCCGCGGCCACCACGGCGTCCTGCCCTTCGAACGAGAGGAGGGCCAGCTCTTCACGGTCGACGTCGTCCTCGACCTGGGGCAGCGGGGCACCGCCGTGGCCGCCGTCACCGACTCGGTGACCGACGCCGTCGACTACTCCCGCGTGGCCAACGGCATCGTGAGCATCATCGAGGGCGAGCCGGTCAACCTCATCGAGTCCCTGGCGGACCGGATCGCCGAGCGGGTCCTGTCCTTCCCCCGCGTCGTGGCCGCCGAGGTCACCGTGCACAAGCCCGAGGCGCCCCTCGACGTCGCCTTCGAGGACGTCTCGGTGACCATCCACAGGGTGGCCGATGCCGCCGCGGGCCATGGCGGGTCTCCCGCCACCAGTCAGGCCGCCTGGGCCGCCCAGGGCGAGGAACCGGTCGCCGCCTCCGCCCAGTCCTACGGGACGCCGTCCTCCTCGGCCTCGCCCATGGCCGCCCCCTCGCCCGCCGCCCCCGCCTACGAGCCTCCCGCCGCGATTCCGGCTGCGCCCCCGGTCTCCGGCGCTCCCGATCTCACGGGCGCCTCATTCCCGGGGAACGCCGAGGCCTCTGCGCCCGCTGTGCCGACTCCCGAGCCGCCCATCACCCCGACCCCCTCACCCGCCTCGCCGCTCGAGGCGCCGGCCCGTTCGCCCTTCGCCGCCGCCGCACCCTCCATCCCCACGCCGATGCCGGCCGAGCCCGACGTCTCCGGCGGGGCCGGTGCGGCGACGCAGTCCTGGGTACCGGACTGGGCCACGGAGTCCTCCGCCCCCTCTCCCGCCTCCTCCCGGGCCCCCGGGTTCCCGGCGGCCGCAGAGGCCTCGGAGTCCTACAGCGCGGCGGCAGATGCCTCCGTCGCGTCGGGTCCGCTCGACACCCCCACGACCAGCGCCCCCTCATCGGCCTCGGCGAGCAGGACCGCCGGAGCCGACGGCTTCGTGAGCCTGGCGGCTGAGGCCCTGGGCGTGGCCCCCGCCGCCCCCGAGGCGCAACCGGAGCCCGCCGCCTTCAGCTACGCCGATGAGGCACCCGCTCAGGCCGGCGCCTCGGCCGGGCCCGGCTCCACCGCGGGCGAGCTTCCGGTCCAGCTGCCCCGCGAGGGCCGCCACGCGGCCTCCTCCGAGGAGGCCGAGCAACAGGCTGCGCCCGTCGCCGACAGCCCCGTGGACCTCCTCGGCGTGCCCAGTACCCACAACGGCACCGGCTCCTACAGCGGGGCGAGTTACAACGGCATCGTGGACGACGAGGCGGCTGAGGACGCCTTCCCCGCCCAGACCGGAGGCGTCGGTGATCTGGCTGCCGCCAGCGGCATCGGCGCGGCCCCGGTCTCCCAGCCGCCGGTCGAGCCCGAGTCCAGCCCCTTCGCCGCGCCCGGCGAGTACCCCGGGGCCGTGAGCCAGGAGGGTGCCGCACCGTCCTACTCCGAGGACTTCTCCTACTCCAGTGACGCCTCCTACGCCGCACCGGCAGCCTCGGCGACGGCGCAGCCTGACTTCCCGGGCACCGCGGCCCCCGGCGCCGCTCCGGTCGCAGCGGCGGCCCCCGCCGCCCCGATCGACCCGCTCGCCGAGCGGCCCGCCCGCCCCGTCGGCGTCGTCTTCGGCCTGGGAGCCAACGTCGGCAGCGTCGTGGAGTCCCTGCGCACGGCCGTCCAGAGCCTCAAGAGCGCCGAGGGCATCGAGGTCACGCAGGTGGCGCCACTGGCCCGCACGGTCGCTATCGTCGCCGAGGGGGCCGAGCCCCAGCCCGACTACCTCAACACGGTGGTCGTGGCCATGACGACCCTCTCCCCGCGTGAGCTGCTCGAGGTCTGCCACTCCCTGGAGGACGCCGCCGGGCGGGTGCGCACCGAGCCGTGGGGCGTGCGCACGCTCGATGTCGACCTCATCGAGGTCGAGGGCATCGCCTCCGCCGACCCGGCACTGTCCCTGCCGCACCCGCGTGCCGCCGAGCGCGCCTTCGTCCTCGTGCCGTGGAGCCAGGCCGACCCCTTCGCCGAGCTGGCCGGGCACTCCGTCTCCGAGCTCGCCGAGAACGCCCCCGACCGCGGTGGCCTGCGGTGGCTGGCCTTCGACTGGCTCGACTCCGACTCCTTGCCGGACAAGCCCACCGGTCCCTATGTGGAGCCCCCGGTGGAGCAGGTCCCTGGCGAGACCGAACCGGAGCTCGTCTATGACACCACCCGCGACGAGTCCCCCGTGGCCGACGCCGGCTCGGCCCCCGACTACGCCCGCGGCATCTCCAGCAGCTCTCCCGGGGCGGCCGGGCCCGTCTCATCGGCGCAGCCACTCGACGCACAGGCTCCCTTCGAGTCCTCCTACGACTCGAGTCCCTGGTCCGGCCAGGCCCCGCAGTTCGACTCGCCCTACCTGGCCGCCTCGGCCCCGGAGGCCGCCGGCGGTCCCGGCGGCACCGAAGCCTCCGACTCGCAGGGCGGGTACACCCCTGGGCGTGTCGCCGGAGTCGGCGGGTTCCCCGGTGACCAGCAGGACGTCGGCAGCTACGCGGACTACGCCGCCGGCCAGCATGACCAGGCCGGTCCTTCGACCCAGCCGCAGCGCGGTGATGCCACCGGGGAGGCCTGGCAGTCCCCGCTGCAGTGGAACGACGTCATCGGCGGTGGCGCTCCGGGCGCAGGACCTCATCGGGACGCCTGATGCGGCGTATCCGCTGGACCAGTGCCCTTGCCTGCTCCGTCGCTGCTGCCGTGGCCTCCTGGGTGGGTGGGGACCTGCTTCTGCGTCATGTCGGCTGGGTCCCGGCCCTCACCCCGTGGGGGGCGGTGACTGCGCTGGTCATCGCCGGAATCGTTCTCATATGCGGTCTGGCGGTTCGGCGGCTGCGGGCGCACGAGCGCACCTGGATCACCCCCACTGGTGCGGCCACCACGGCCGCCGCCGCCCAGGCCTCGGCCATCGTGGGCGCCCTCCTGGGGGGCGTCTACGCCGGCGGGCTCATCCTGGCCCTCGTCACACCTCGCTCGCCGGCTATGACTCACCTGGCTTGGACATCCGTCGGCTGCCTGGTGGCCTGCCTGGTGTGGTGTGTCGTAGGTTTCATAGTCGAGCAGTGGTGCTCCATCTCCGGTGACGGTGATGACGACGGCTCGTCCGGTGCCTCCGGGCGGGCCCCCGAGGGGCCAGGAGCCCCCGCATGACCATCTCAGCCCCCATACCTGCTCAGGGCTCCGCATCCGCCCCCGCAGCGGGGTCGCCGGCCGGCGTTGACCCCTTCGCCCCCGACGGCGTCGTCTTCCAACCGGTCTCCCCCCGCCTCATCACCGCCCGTCTCCTGGGGGTCGGCATCGTCAGTGCCGCTCTCGTCATCGGATTCGTCATCCCGGGTGTGCTCATCAATTCCGGATTCTTCATCCCGGCGGGGGTCTTCGCGGCTCTGTTCGTCTGGCAGCTCTGGCTCATCCCGCGCCAGGTGCGGGCCATGGGTTACGCCCTGACCGACAACCACCTCCTGTGGCGCCACGGCGTCATGTTCCGCTCCATCACCGTCACCCCTTACGGGCGCATGCAGTTCGTGGACACCTCCCAGGGCCCGCTCGCCCGATGGCTGGGCATCGCCGAGGTCAGGCTCCACACCGCCTCGGCCAGCACCGATGCCACGATCAACGGACTGCCTGTGGTCGAGGCGGAGAACCTGCGTCAGATCCTGTCCCGTCGTGGTGAGGAGAGGATGGCCGGACTGTGATCTCTGAACCGGGGGCCGAGCCGGTTGCGGGGCAGAGCTCCGCCCGGACAACCGATCAGATGACGGGGCGGGAGCCCGGGCCGGGAGCCTCCCGGGACGACGGAGCGACCGCCGACTCACGGGAGCTGCCCCTGCCCGACAACGTCGCCTGGCACCGGGTCTGCTTCGTCACGCCGCTGCTGGAGGGCTGGAAGATCGCCACCGGCGTGCTCGTCTTCGTCATGATCCGGAATCTCAATGACTTCCTGCGCGCTTACCGCTTCGCCCGCGAGCACGGCTTCTCCCTGGGCGGTCAGCTCGGCTACTACCTGCTCGGCCTCATCGGCCTTATCGTCCTGTGGGCGGGGCTGGGGCTGCTCAGCTGGTGGCGGCGCGCCTACGCCGTGGACGCCGACGGCGTCTACCTGCGCTCGGGCATCCTCAGCCGCAAGCTCCGCACGGCCCGCCTGCCGCGTATCCAGTCCGTCGACGTCGTCCACCCCCTACTCGGGCGCATCCTCGGACTGGGGCGGCTGACCGTCGAGGTCGCCGGTGGTCGGGACTCGCGGGTCGTTATCGGGTTCCTCACCACCCGCGAGCTCCACGCCCTGCGCGACCGCATCCTCGACCTGGCCGCCGGACAGGTCGAGGTGCCCGCCCCCGGCGCGGAGGGGCCGACCGATCCGGAGATAATGAGACAGAGAGGTCCGGGCGCGGACCCCGCGAGCATCAACGAGGCCCCAGTCTCCACCGGAGAGTCCGCGCCCGCACACCCGGCCGTCACCGGGTCCGGGGGCGCCGCTGCTCCCTCCCCGCACTCCACGCGCCTTCGGGCCTCCAGCTTCCAGGAGCACCCGCTCTATGGCGTCGATGCCGGGATCCTCATCGGATCCTTGCTGCGCAGTCCCTCGACATACGTGCTTCTAGTAGTAGCCGTCGGTGTGCTCGCGGGCGGGGGCGTCATCATCGTCACCGGGACGCTGCCCAGTGACGTCTGGCTGCCAATGATCTCCTCCTTCCTCACGTCGATCGCCGGTGCCGTGGCGCTCGTGTGGTCCAGGTTCAACAACGCCTGGAGCTTCCAGGCCGCTGCCACACCCAGCGGCATCCGGGTGCGTTACGGGCTCACCGCCGATACCTCGCGCACGCTGCCGCCCGGGCGCGTCCACGCCGTCGGGATCACCCAGCCGGTCTTGTGGCGAGGCAAGGACTGGTGGAAGGTGGACGTCTCCGTGGCCGGCCGTGAGGACCACCCCCAGGACGGCCAGGACCGGCAGACCGCCAACCTGCTGCTGCCCGTGGGGGTGCGCGACACCGCCCTACGCGCACTGTGGCTCGTTGTCCCCGACCTGGGCGTGCCCGATCCGGACACCTTGCTCGCCCAGGCCCTCAACGGCCGGGACGACGACGGCGTCGGCGACCCGCAGGCTCCGGCGGGCTCGGCCGAGCGCGGCTTTGTGCGCATCAGCCGCCGTGGGCGCATCTTCCGCCCCCTGACCTGGCGGCGCGCCGCCGTCATCCTGACCGACACCTGCGTCATCATCCGCCACGGCCGCTGGCGACGGCGAGTCGCCGTCTTCCCCTACGAACGCATCCAGTCCCTGCGCGTCCACCGGGGACCGCTGGCACGCAGGCGGAGGCTGGCCTCCCTCCGGCTCGACATGGTCGCCCAGGAGGTCCCCACCTCGATCACCAACCTCGACGCCGCCGACGCCAAGGCGCTCGCGGTGCAGATCAATGAGCGGGCGCTGCGCCGCTCCAGCGCCGAGCGGCTCGACCGGTGGCTCATGCGCGCCGTTGCCGCAGGACCGGTCAACTGAGGCGTCACCACCTACTGGTGCGTCCGATCTTCGCCCTCGGGACCCAGGGTCTCGCGCAGGCACTGAGCCTGCTCGGCGGTCAGCCGACCGGTGGCCTCGCAGCGATCGGTGGTGACGCCGGCCAGCTGCCGGTAGGAGGCGACGACGTCGTCGAGGCCCTGTCCTTCGCCGTCGCGCAGGCAGGAGAGCGCCTCCAGGTGGGCGGCCACCGTGCCGGCGTCACCCCGGGAGACCGGGCCGGTCAGACCCGCCTCGCCCTCATGCAGGGCCCGGTCCAGGGCAGCGGTGAGCAGAGGACCGAGCGTAGCCGCCCCGTCCTCGACCCCCGCGGCCGCCAGTGCCCGGACGGCCTGTGTCGCTACGGTCAGCAGGTGGTTGGCGCCGTGGGCGAGGGCTGCGTGGTAGGCCGGGCGCGCCGACTCCTCCAGGACGAAGGGCTCCCCGCCGAGCTCGACCACCAGCGCCTGCGCGATGGGCAGCACCGCTGCAGGCGCGGTCACGGCCATCGGGCAGCCGACGAGCCGAGCCACATCCGTGGAGAACCCGGAGAAGGTCATCGCCGGGTGGAGCGCCAGCGGGATCGCCCCACAGCGCCGTGCAGGAGCCAGCACGGCGGCGCCGTAACGGCCCGAGGTGTGGGCCACCAGCTGGCCCGCCTGCCAGCGGCCCAGATCCGCCAGTCCTTGGACGAGCGACGCGAGCGCGTCGTCCGGCACGGCCAGCAGAACGAGTTCGGCGCGCTCGACGATCTCCTCGACCTCCAGGACCGGAACGCCCGGCAGCAGCATCTCGGCGCGCTCGCGCGAGTCCTCCGAGACCGCGTGGACGCCGATCACCTGGTGCTCCACCGCCCGCAGCGCGCAGCCCAGGACCGCCCCGACGCGGCCGGCGGAGATGATTCCGACGCCCAGCCGACCGGGCCGGGCCGCGCCGGCGCCGTTGTGCTCACTCGGGCTCATACCAGGACTCATACCAGGACTCGTAGCGCCAACCTCGCTCATACCCCGATGCTCTCATGCCCGTCGGGAGCTGTGGATTCGTCGCGGCCCAGCGGGGCGACTAGCGTGGGGCGCGTGAGCACCGACCCCGCACCGACGCCTGTTTCCGCCCCCCGCTCGGGCCTTGCCGGTCCCGGAGACGTCGGCGCCGCAACCGTCCTGACCCACAGCCGCGCCGAGCTCGCCGCCGCCCTGACCGGCAGTCCGGGCCTCCGCGCGGTCGTCATGACCATGGGCGCCCTCCACGAGGGCCACTTCGACCTCGTGCGCGAGGCCGCCCGGCGCGTCGGGCCGGCCGGTACCGTCGTGGTGACCATCTTCGTCAATCCTCTCCAGTTCGCCCCCACCGAGGACCTCGACTCCTACCCGCGTGACCTTGAGGGCGACCTGGCCGGCCTGGCCCGGACCGTCACCGGCGCCGACGGCGCCCTAGGCGTGGGGCGGCTCGTCGTCTTCGCCCCCACCCCGGAGGTCATCTACCCTGCCGGGCAGCCTGCGGTGCGTATCGATCCCGGCCCCATCGCCACGGTCCTGGAGGGGCGCACCCGTCCCACCCACTTCGCCGGCGTGTGCCAGGTGGTGCTCACCCTCATGCACCTGACCGCCCCGCGCTGGGCGCTGTTCGGCCGCAAGGACGCCCAGCAGCTGGCGATCATCGAGTCCATGGTGCGCGACCTCGCCGTCCCGCTGGAGATCGTGCCGGTCGACATCCGCCGCGAGAGCGACGGCCTGGCCATGAGCTCACGCAACGCCTACCTCAGCCCTGAGCAGCGCCGCCAGGCCCTGGCCCTCTCCCGGGCCCTCCAGGCAGGTCAGGACGTTGCGGCGCAGGCGGCCGGCTCCGGCACCCGCCTCGACCCGGCCGCGATCCGCCGGGCCGCCCTGGCGTCCCTGGAGGCGGCCGACGGCGTCGAGATCGACTACGTGGCCCTCGTCGACCCCGCCGGCTTCGAGGACCTGACCGACGCAGGCCTCGGCCTGCCGCGCAGCGCGTCGGTGCGCGAGGGCACGGGGGAGGGGCTGCCCGCTGTGGGCCTGCTGGCCGTGGCCGCCCGCGTGGGAACCACCCGCCTCATCGACAACACCCTCATCGACCTGCGCCCGTAGGCGCCCCGGTGCGCTCCGCAGCCCGCGTACCTGTCGGGTCGCTCACCCTGTGCCGCACCGTACAGTGCGCCGGGCCCGCCGCCGTCTACGCTGTGCCGCGATGAGCGCCCGCACCCGGACGATGATGACGTCCAAGATCCACCGCGCCACCGTGACCCAGGCCGACCTCGACTACGTCGGCTCGATCACGGTGGACGTCGACCTGCTCGAGGCCGCCGACCTGCTGCCCGGCGAGCGTGTGGACATCTGCAACTGCACCAACGGCAACCGCCTGTCCACCTACGTCATCCCCGGCGAGCGCGGCGCCGGAGAGATCTGCGTCAACGGTGCCGCCGCCCACCTGGTCAGCCCCGGCGATGTCATCATCCTCATCGCCTACTCCCAGATTCCCGACGACGAGGCCCGCACCTACCTGCCCCATGTCGTCTTCGTCGACGCGGCCAACCGGATCGTCGAGCGGGGCACCGACCCCGGCCAGGTCCCGGCCGACTCCGACCTCGCCCGCCTCCAGGGGCTGCGCCCCTCCGGCATCCCCCTGGCCCGAGCCTGACCCCGCCCCGCCGGCCACCTGGTGTGACCAGGATCGGGTGTGGTGCGGACGTCGTCGTGCCCTGGGGAGCGGTCGGGGCGGGCGGGCGCCGTTAGACTCCTTCACGTGACAGACGAGACCACCCCCAGCCCTGACCCGACCGCCACCCCTGCCGGCACCGAGTCCTCGAAGTCGGCGAGGTCTGCGGACCGGCCCAAGCAGCCCAAGGCCGATCCGGGCCCGGGCGAGCAGTTCGAGGTCCGCGCCGG